>Ga0209187_1000330_pt1 | contig 93271 bp, 41 predicted proteins | sample BantaG_FD_187430 | JGI IMG/M metagenome (GOLD analysis project Ga0209187, IMG submission 187430) | Marine algal microbial communities from Bantry Bay, Ireland - BantryBay_4 metaG (SPAdes) (version 2) | ecosystem: Host-associated > Algae > Red algae > Unclassified | place: Bantry Bay, Ireland...
ACATAGTCTCGAAAAGCGTTTAAAGTGTTAGCGAACGAAGGAGTTTTTTTTATTCATGGTGTTTTATTAGATTAGACTTAAATTATACCATATCGCTGCGCGGTTTTCTGCCGCGCAGCGGCTTCGTCCAACCCCCGCCTATATTTGATCCGTCGGTTCCCGACGACCGTCCGTCATCACCGCTAAGTATTACACAGTGGCGCCTCCTCCCGCGCTTCGCTTGGCGGTTGAAACAGTATTGAAACGCCATCCTGAAGTTTCAGGTCGGTCTCTTGCGTCCATGGCTATCAAAATGGCACCGCTTTGCGATTCACCTGGCTTGGCCGAAATCTGTTCAATAAAAATATCGGGGTTAGGCTTTGCCGCCTCGGATCGCGGCTTCGGCCCGCTTTAAAACGGCTAGATTATCGTAGTTCTTTGGCGCCGAGGTCTCGCGTTTCAGTGCTTCGGTTACGAGTGGAATACAGCGGATCAAGTTATCCACGATGGTGATGCTCGACGTTTTTGAGGTGCGAGACAGCGGGTTGAGGTCGACGGTGATGACATCCTTGTCGTTCTTGCGGAGGGCCTGGCAGCGGTCGCCGTCTTCCAGCGGAACGAAGATCACATCCGCGATATAAATCCCATCGGGATGAACCCATTTTCGATTGTGATCAATGTGATCGATCGCGTGGCTCTTGCTCGGCATCAGAACGTCTTTGGCCCCAGCTTCGCTAAGCATATCGCGGATGGCTTTTTCGCGTTCCGGTGAGCTGTGGAAAATATTGACCTCAAGCTTTGCCTCTGCGGCTTCGGCGAGTTCGACCATTTCTCGGGCGGCTAGGGCCACGACATTGCCGTTGATCGAAAGCACCGGGTGCTTCGCTTGTTTGAGCATGTCGGCCGCGGCTGCGATGGCATCGCTTGCAAAGTCTTGGGTTTTTTCTCCGAGAAGGTAATCGAAGGCTTCCCCGCGTCCGTGCGCGATCAGCCCGTGTACACTTGTCACCCCGCGTTCGACGCCTTCGCAGATACGATCGCGTAAGAGGAGGGAGTGGTATCGAGGATGAGATTCTGGGACGGTCATAGTAGATCTTTAGCTTGAATCAAGCCCGTGGTCAAAAACATCGGCGGATCGATCCGTCGCTTTTCGCTCGTGGTTGAGTTTCATTTTTTCATCCAGCTCGTGGTCCAGCGCAGCATATTTTTAGGGGCTTGCTGGAGAGAGAGCTTCATGCCGTTTACGGTTTTTTTTCACCATGTTGAACAGGAGATTGCGGGCTTCTTTGCGGCTAAAGCGTTCTTTATCGATGTGCCTTGAACGAAGCATCAGTTGGTCAGGATCGATCTGGCTCATGCGTCCCGCGGAGAGAAGGCAGTCCAAAACAGGGAGGACCATGCCGACGCTCCCACCCAATACGAGTCGTAGGGTGAAGCGCAAACGAAACAGGCAGGGGCAGGGGATTCATACAACTTACCGGTCGGGATAATTATCTGCGCATTGGAAAGAAAATTGGTTTGGGCCAGCGCTTAGCCAAAGAGCCCGAGCTGGCCAACGATCCGGTTACCGCGGCGCGGATACTAGCTGCGTTTTTAAAGGACAAAAAGCGGCAGATTAAAGAAGCGTTGCTTGAGCGCGATTTGAAGCAGGCGCGCAAATTGGCAAACGGTGGGAGCCATGGCCTGAGCCGCTTCACGCGTTGCTACCAGGCTGGCGAAGAGCTGCTTGCCTGAGGTAATAAAAGCCGGCAAAAAAAGAACGCGGCCTCTAGGAGAAGGCCGCGTTCAGAAGGATAGGTTTTTAGGAGGTATATGAAAAGGGTTCCACGGGACCGGTGACGCGCACTCGGTTTAATGCTGGCGATGCAGCTTGTTTGTTTATGGGGTTACGTGTTTCGTATCGCCGTGGTAAATTGGTTTTAAGCTCTGTTCTGCTTTTGTTTGAGTGTCTGGGTTTCTTCGATTGTTGCGTTTCGCTTGTACCCTTTGATATAGCATCAGCCGTGCCAACTTTTTGACGTTTCGCCGAATATCTCATAAAAAGCCTAGTTTTCCGGTGAATTTTTCGTTTCCGGGCAAGATGCTTCTTTGGGATTTCCTTCCATTTCTGAGAAATCCGCAGGTCTGAGAAGGGGTTTTCGAGAATTCTTGGCATTTCGAGTGAAAATGACTCCGTCCCGAATGGCACTTAGTTAAGCCGATTTGCATAAAAAAGGAGATTGCTCTGCCCTCAAAAGAAAGCCGGAGGCTTGAAGGCAATTAGCCGGTCGGTGACCGAAGGGAACCACCGGAAACCATCCAAAATAACTCTCGAGCGCTAGATGCGCGATCGGAGAACAACCTAAATGCGCTCTCTTTTCAGGAAGGCAGAAGGATAATTGCCCGCCTGGGTTTTGAGTATAGACCGCAATTTAAACGGGATTAAGCCAGGGTGCTAGTATCTGCGCCGGGTTGATAGAGCGGCGAGCGGCTGTGCTAGAAGGGGTGTATGGCTCGTTGCTGGGATCCAACTTACTCGTCTCCCGGGGTTCCGCTCCGCTGCACCCCGCGCTACTTTCTGCCGTCCCTGCCGGGACTCTTTCCACGCAATTAAAACTGAGCTGACTACGAAGACCATGGCTTAACTAAGTGTCATTGGACTCCGTCCCCAAAATCTTGATGAAAATGACTCCGTCCCCAAATCTTGTCTCAACTATTCTCACGAATCGTCCAAACCGTCTGGTCTCAAACTGAGAAACCCTCGCTCGAAAGCCTAAGTCCGACAGACCCCTAGGCGGTGAGCAAATGAGGGTGCAGGAACGAGATGCACCAGGGAATGCTGTCGCTTCGCGACTGGAACTGCCTGGGAAGCAAACTCCCGGGGTTGCGTTCCACCTCAGGATATCAAATGTCGTCCACTTTAGGACTCTTTACGTTCATCGAAGCTTATTAAGGAGTCAAAAAAAACGCGGCCTCTAGGAGAAGGCCGCGTTCAGAAGGATAGGTATTTAGGAGGTATATGAAATGGGTTCCACGGGACCGGTGACGCGCACTCGGTTTAATGCTGCCGAAGCAACTTGTTTGTTTAAGGGGTTACGTGTTCGTATCGCCGTGGGAAATTGGTTTTAAGCTATGGTATATGCTCTTGTTAAGTCTGGGGTTTTTTCTGTTGGACCGTTTTGCTTGTACCCCATGATATAGCATACGCCATGCCAACTTTTTAATGATCTCGTCGAGAATGCCGAAAACAGCAGGTTATTCGCGTAAAATTTCAACGTCGGTCTCTGTTCGGTTTGAGCAATCGTGTTCCAGGTTTGAGAAATCCGCAGCCGTGAGAATGGTTTAAGTGAAAATAGAGCTGTGCTTTGGGCCATATTGGCCTTCTAGACACTGTTGCCGAGGCGACTTTCCAGGTCGCTGGTCTTGTCATGCATGGGAATGAGTCTCACACGTGTCTGACACCAATGGCACTTAGATAAGCGGTTCAGCGTATTTTCTGCGACATGTGACAACGTGGGAATCCGCCCTGAAGTGGGCGGGATATGGTAGCCCGAGTGCAAGGCCGCGAAGCGGCCGCAGCGCCGGGTTACGTGCAGGCGTGAGAAGGCAACGAGGGATAAGCCCTGTATTTGAAGAGAAATCGGAGCGAGGCGCAGCACCGCGCCAGCCGGCTAAAACCGTACAATTTTCAGTTAAGAATCGTATTCTGAGCACGCATCAGTTGACCTCTGCTTTTTTGAAAGGAATCGCCCAGATTGGTTTCTATTCCGACCGCGCTTCCAGCGCTTCATATTATTTCCCAATGAATTCCGGTGGTTCCCTTCGGTCACCGACCGGCTAATTGCCATCAAGCCTCCGGCTTTCTTTTCAGAAAGCGAACTCTTTTCCATGCAAAACGGCTTATTTAAGTGCCATTGTAGTCTGATACCTTCCTTCCTTTGACACCTTCCTTCCACCAGATATCGTTTATCATACGCTTTTCATCCGGTTGGGTGTCGCCGCGACGCGGCTTAGAGATGAAATCCACCGAACCACGGCCTCCTCACTTCGTTCGTCAACCATGGCTATCAATGGGTCAGCGCTACGCGCCTTTAGTCATCTGGATTTCCAAAAGGAGAGTGTCAGACTACAATGGCACAAACCCGAGCGAGCAATTAACCTTCTGCCTTCCTGAAAAGAGAGCAGCGCATTTAGGTTGTTCTCCGATCGCGCTTCCAGCGCTCGAGAGTTATATTTGCGATTGTTTCCGGTGGTTCCCTCCGGTCACCGACCGGCTAATTGCCATCAAGCCTCCGGCTTTCTTTTCAGGGTAGAGCGAACTCATTTTTAATACAAATCAGCTTATCTAAGTGCCTTAAAAAGGTGTCTGACACCTTTCTGGCGCCCTTTCGAGCCCCGTGCTCATGACCCAGCTTAATTCTGGTCCGAAAGTGCCATTTTAAAGCCCCAAAAGCGTCTTTCTTGCGTGCATTTACCCCTTGATCTGGCAGGGATTTCTTATGGCTGAAACACCAGAAGAATTTGAACTCGTAAACATCGAAGATGAGATGCAGCGCGCCTACATCGATTACTCGATGTCGGTCATTATCGGACGCGCATTACCCGATGCACGCGATGGACTTAAACCCTGCAACCGACGTATCTTATACGCGATGCGCCAGGGCGGATGGGCGTATAATAAAGCCTTCGTCAAGTGCGCCCGTGTTGTGGGTGAAGTGATGGGTAAATACCACCCTCATGGCGATAGCGCGGTATACGACACCTTGGTGCGTATGGCTCAGGATTTCTCCATGCGCGATCCTTTAATCGACGGACAAGGAAACTTTGGTTCAATCGATGGGGATCCACCCGCAGCCTACCGGTACACGGAGTGCCGTTTAAAGCGCCTCGCGGACGAGCTGCTTGACGATATCGACATGGATACCGTCAACATGCGTCTCAATTTTGACGAAAAGCTTTGGGAGCCAACTGTGCTTCCGGCCAAAATCCCCAATCTCCTGCTCAATGGTAGCACCGGGATCGCGGTAGGTATGGCGACCAACATCCCGCCCCACAACCTGGGCGAGCTGGTCGACGGGATCACCCACATGATTGACAATCCTGATTGCGAAATCAGCGATCTCATGCAGTTTATCAAAGGGCCAGATTTCCCCACCGGAGCCAAAATTTGTGGCACCAACCCGATTCGTCAGATGTACGAGACCGGCCGGGGCATTATCAAGATTCGCGGCCATGCGGAAATCGAAGAGAATGACAAAGGCAGCGACCGGATCATCATTAGCTCAATCCCTTTCGCGGTGAACAAAGCCAACATGATCAAAAAGATGGCCGATTTGGTCAACAACAAGGTCTTGGATGGCATTCGTGATATTCGTGATGAGTCGAATAAAGACGGCATCCGGGTGGTGATCGAGCTCAAACGTGGCGCGATTTCCAATGTCGTGCTCAATGGGATTTACAAACACACGCAGCTCGGTTCCTCTTTTGGTGCCAACATGCTCGCGATCGATCACAATCGTCCTCGGGTGATGAACCTGAAGCAGATGCTCAAGTGCTTCGTCGATCACCGTTACGAAGTCGTGGTTCGTCGCGCTAAATACGAACTCGAGAAAAAACGCGCTCGCGCTCACATTCTCGAAGGCTTGCTCATCGCGCTCGACAACATGGACGACGTGGTGAAAATCATTCGCGCCTCCAGCAATCGCGATGAAGCCCGCGCAAAACTAATTTCGACTTTTGGGCTTTCTGAGCTTCAAGCGAATGCGATTCTCGACATGCGTCTCTATCAACTTACTGGCCTTGAGCGCGGTAAGATCGAGAAAGAGTACGCGGAAGTCATGGCGCGGATCAACTACCTCGAGACCCTCTTGGGAAGCGACGAATTACTCTATGGTCTGATCAAAGAAGAGTTGGCTGATATCCGCGATCGTTACGCGACCCCACGTCGTACCGAAATCACCTTCGACGAAGCGGACATCAACTACGAAGATCTCATCGAGGACAAACCTTGCGTTATCACCTTGAGCCACACGGGGTACATCAAGCGGGTTCCGCTCGACACCTATCGCGAGCAACGCCGCGGTGGTAAAGGGGTCAAGGGCATGGACACCAAAGAGGAAGATTTTGTGGAGTTGATCTTCACCGCCTCCACCTTGGATACGCTTCTCTTCTTCACCGAAGACGGCCGCATGTACGCGAAAAAAGTCTACCAAGTTCCAGAAGGTGGACGGACCTCGCGCGGCAAAGCCATTGTCAATTTACTCGAACTTGCCGAAGGCGAAAAGATTGCGTCGCTCCGACGCATCAAAGAATTTTCTGAAGATCAATATCTTGTCTTTGCTACTCACAAGGGTGTCTCGAAAAAGACTCAGTTGTCGCTCATGAAAAATGTGCGGACCAACGGAGTGCGCGCCATCAATATTGATGAGGACGACAAGTTGATCGGGGTTCGCATCACGAATGGTGACAACGAGATCATGCTCGTGACCCGGAATGGAATGAGTATTCGTTTCCACGAGAAGAAGCTTCGCTCCATGGGCCGCACCGCTCGCGGGGTGCGCGGTATATCGCTCAAGAGCGAAGACGATGCGGTGGTCAGCCTTGTTGTCGTCGAGGAAAATAGTAGCTTGGTCATCGCCTGCGAAAAAGGCTACGGCAAGCGCTCGAAATTTGAGCATTACCCATTGAAAATTAACCGTGGCGGCAAAGGGGTCATCGCGATCAAGAACCTCGAGCGGAACGGATTTGTCATCGCGGCTCACCCGGTTGAGGACGAGGATTCGCTCATGCTTATCACGCAGGGTGGTATCATGGTTCGCATGCCGGTTTCCGATATGCGGGACATTGGTCGGGCCTCGGCTGGGGTTCGGATGATCAATCTGAACGATGATGATCGCCTCATCGCAGTGGCGCCGATTGCGAAAGACGATGCGGATGCCGCGGATGAACAAGCCGCGAAAAAAGCGGAAACGGAAGCCCGTATCGAAGAGACTAAGGCGCAGGCCGAAGCTCGGGCGGCTGATTCAGAAGCTGATGACGGTTCAGAAGCTGGGAGCGATCCAAAAGTTGCTGGAGCTGAAACGGATAGCGAAGACGACGCATCTGACGAAGAAGAGTAAGCATCGCTTACCTTGTTTGACGAAAAGGGATCCGATTGGATCCCTTTTTTATTGGCTCGCGATGTATTGGCTCGAGCGCGTCCAAATAAATCATCTACGCTTTTGATTGCACTCTTGTCCTGAAGGGATGATGCCTAGCGCATGAATCATGACGAAGCCCCCGGGTGGATTCCCCGCGAACGAGAAGAATCCTTATGTCCATGTAAAAGCCGGCAGAAGTACGCCGAATGCTGCATGCGGTTCCATTACGGACGCGGGCATGCACGGACGGCCGAGCAGTTGATGCGCTCCCGCTATGCCGCCTACTTCTTTCGTCGTGCGGATTACATTGTTGATACGACGCATCCTGATAAGCGGACGGACACTCTCGCGGCCGAGTTGAAGGAAACCATGCCGAGTCTCAAATGGAGTGGGTTAACTATTTTGAGCACATCCAAAGGTGGGGAAGACGACAAGAAGGGGAAGGTCGAATTCGTCGCGGAATATTACGTCGATGGCGAGCCCTACGAACTTCATGAACACTCTCGCTTCCGTCGGTATAAAGGGCGCTGGAAATACTACGACGCCAAGGGCGCATCCAGCGGTCAGGCCGCGTCTGACGCGGCTCGGCAGGACTAAATTCTCGGAACTCGCCGAAGGCCAAGGAGCGGCGGTTTCCAAGCCGAGCATGAAGCGGGGCTGGGCTCTGTATCTCGTTTTGAGTTTGCTGCAAAGGCTGCAAAGGCTGCAAAGATAGGGGGACGTCCCTCGGTGCATCTTTACTCTTCCATCAAGTTCGGAAACGAAGGCATGTGTCTAAAGATATGTGTTGGGCGTTTTCGTGCTCCAAGCAGATGATGATGATGATGAAAAGGCTGGCAGCGTTGACGTCCCCGTCGGGCTACGAGCGAGGAAGTAAAAGGCAACGGCCGGTTTTCCTGGTAAGAGGTACAGGCCAAAGAGCGGCTCGAAATTTCGGAGCCCTACTTCTTTTGGCTGGTAATCCGGCTACCATCTGGCGCGGTGCTTGAGACGGTTCCGGTTCTCGGGTCGTAAGCAATTACTTTACCCCAGGCATCCTTCGGAATGGCTTTGATCACATTCCCACTCACCATCGCATCAAGGCTTTTGGGAAAGCTCTTGTGCTTGACTTTATACGAGCCGATCGCTTCTTCAAGTTGGGTCAGCGCGTTCCGTGTCGCGTCGATCTTAACCGGGTTTGATTTTGTTCCGGCGGCTGCTGCCATGGACGCACCCGACCCGTCAAGATCCAGCATCGCTTCCATTTCTTTTCCGCGTCGTTCTGCATCTTCTTTCAAATCGAGCGCCTGCCCGATGGTCGAACCGATTCGGGTTTTCCGGGTTTGCTCTGCTGCCGTCCGTTCCGCGATTGGGGTAACGCTTTTTGCCGCCGGTTTGGCCGCGTCCGGTTTTACGGTTGGCGCCTCTTGCTTTCCGCACCCTCCGAGTAGAAAAGGAATGGCAAGGCAGATGAGGGCAGGTATAAAGATCGCTTTCATGTTACAAAAAGTACCCACCGGTCAGCTCACCGTCAAGTTGTCGGGCGACTTGTATCGAGTTCCGTCGCTCTTCTCCGTAGGTTAGGCATGACACGTTCTCGACGGGTTTCTAAACACGATCGCCTTTGCCCAGCTTCTATCCTCTTCGCGGTTTTGATCATGGTTTTCGCCTTTGTCAGCGCGGAAGATCTGGTGGTGTCATGAAGGGCACCGGGCCTTTCGTGACGGAAATTGGAAAATTGCCGCTGTTATAAGGTGGGGACTGGGGAGTATTTAATCTCGTGAAGGATCGCAGCGAGACCAAGGACCTTAGCGCGGAGGCGCCCGAGCGGGTAGCCGAGCTCGCGGATAAATGGATGGACCACGCCCAGTAGGTTGCCCGCGATGCCTGGGGTTTTGGAATTACGGCAAGTAAGGCGTGAACCGCCGACGTCCCGGTCGGCATTCCGGTCGGCATCGTTCCCATAGGCCTTACCATTTAAAGTGGCTGGGGCCTCCCGCCTCAGGGTATGGACTTTATGCTAGCCCTACTTTCGGCGGTTTCCAACCGCCGACAGTGGGAGAGATGCATGTCGTGTCGATGGTTCATTAGCCTTTCAGGCTACAAGCCCAAACTCGTACGAATTCCAACGGGATAAATCCCGTTCCGACAAACGCGGAATGAATTCCGCGCCACTTCGATTACTCCTTAAGAAACCGTCTCATCGCCTCAGAGCTCATATGCGTCGGCAAAGGGGCGGGACGCCTTTGCTACGTTGGCGTTCTTGGTAAAAGGTTGCCATTGAGTGGCAAGCCGTTGCAAAAAGTCCGCCATTGAGTGTCAAGCCGGTGCAAAAAGTCCGCCATTGAGTGGCAGCGCAAAATCCTTGGCAATTCCCCGGGCTGACCAAATTCTGCACCGCTAGCCCATGAATTGTACGGAACCGGCTCCGTTTTACGTCGAAAACGACATTGCTATCCGCTGCCTCAGCTCGCAGTTTTATCCTATGGATGTTCAAGATATATTAGATTTGGCGAGTGCTCACTGGAAAACCGCGACCCTGCATGCAGGCGTTACCCTCGGGGTATTTGACGCCTTGGCGGGCAACCCTTCTTCGGCTGCGCAAGTAGCCTCTCACTGCAATGCGTCTGAGCGGCATACCGCGTCTTTATTGGATTCGCTGGTTGGCCTCGAGGTGCTCGAGAAGTCGAATGACACCTACACCTTGCCGGAAAACTTGGCGCGTATCTTAAGCACGGATGGAGCCGACAGCATGGCGTTGGCCCTGCAGTTCAACGCGCAGATGATGCCGCTTTGGGCCAAGTTAGGCGACTGCGTGAAAGCCGGGGCGCCGCCAGTTCCTGCCAACGCGCAGCTAGGTGCAGACCCAGCTCGGGTATCCGCTTTTGTGCGCGGCATGCATAGTCGGGCCCGCGCCCTTGGCCCCGAAGTCATCAAGCATCTCGACCTCACTGGGGTAGGGCAGCTGCTCGACGTTGCGGCCGGTCCTGGAACGTTTTCCGTATTGCTGGCCGAAGCCTATCCGGAATTACACACCACGGTGTTTGATTTGCCGGCGGTGAGCGCGGTTTCTCAAGAGCTGCACGCTGACAGCGCGGTGCGCGACCGCATTACTTTTGCTGCCGGAGATTATCACGTCGATCCGCTTCCCGAAGCGCCAGCGGGTGGCTACGACGCGGTGTTTTATTCGGGCGCGGTGCATCAGGAAGACATCGAGCACACGCGCATCGTCTTATCGAAAATTTATAACGCATTGAAGCCAGGTGGACGTTTGCTGCTCATGGATTTGATGCTCGAATCGGACCGGACTCTACCCGCGTATTCGGCTTTGTTTGATTTGCACATGATGCTGACCAACTCCATGTCGCATGTGCACACCGTGGATGGTGTATCCGACTTGGTTCGCGAAGCTGGATTTGAATCTCTTGAGTCGCGTGAACTGGCTCGGACCCCATATCATTTGGTACAAGCGATTCGTGGTGGGTAGAGCGAAGTGGCCGCAGCGCTACGCGCCTTTAGCCGTCCAGATTTCCACTCATTCTTGATACACGTCGGCTTATCCAAGTGCCATTGTGGTCAGGCAGAAAGTCCATTGCCGACTGCGACGATTAGGATACCGCCAATCATACAGGATAGGCCGATGTATAAGAGGCGACGTGCTTTTCCTGAAGCTTTGACCCACTCGCCGGTGATGATGCCGCCCATGATGGCGACGGTTACAGCTACGGTATTGAAGATGGCATAGCCCACGGTTCCTCCGGTATTGCCTAGGCTGAACGCCGCATATGCGAAGGCCACCGAGGCGGCGAAGTTCAATATTCCCATGATACTCGCTAGGACGGCGTTGTATCCGAAGCGTCGGGTGACAAAATTGCCCCATCGCTTTTTTACGGTTAATTGCTGCGCGAAATAGATGGCGATGGCCACACCGCCTGACAGGTAGACTACGTACATGACAATAATCGAGCTTTTCCATGCCGCGTTTCCGGCGGCTTGTGAGGCTTCATGAATGCTGTCAAATCCAAGGGTATTGGCGTAGCTAAAACCGGTTGCTAAGAGGCCGCCCACCACGGCGATGAGAATTCCAAGTCCCATGGAACCGTCACCATTTGCATCTTCGTTTTCGTCCCGCTGTCGGGTCATGCCCGCGGTTCCGTTGGCGATGATACCGACGAGAACAACCGCGATTCCTGTGAGAATTGTGAGAAGCGCCGGTGTCGCTGGGACGCCTCTAAGGAAAAACGGAATTAACGAACCGACGAGAATAACCGTCCCGATAAAGATGGAAAAGCCGAGAGACATACCGATATGGTTAATCGCTTTGCCCCACATCAGCATGCCGATTCCCCACAGGAGACTGGAGATGATCATTCCCGTGAGAATGCCGACGGGGATGCTACTAAGGATACCTGTGAAGCCGTCGATAAGCAGGAGAGCCGCCAGGTTGGGCACGACAAAGGTGTTGATGGCAAAGAAGAGGCTCCACGTATTTTCGAAGGCGAAATCTTTGGTGAACTTTTCTGGCAGGGCATAAAGTCCAAGCATCAGCCCCGCAATAATCGCCCAGAGGATTCCAGTGATCATGTATTGTCTTGTTTTTGTTTGGGAAAGTAGAGGTGGAAACAGGTGCCGGACGAGCCGGTCGAGATGTCGACGTAGCCTGCGAAGTCCTTCACTAAGCCGTACACCACCGCGAGTCCCAGCCCTGAACCACTACTGCCTATTTCTTTGCTGGAAAAGAAGGGTTCGAAAACATGGGAGATCGATTTTTCGGGGATACCGGGGCCATTGTCGCCGACTTCAAGCAGGCAGTACTGGCCTGGGGGAATGATCTCGTATCCATTTTGCTCCTCGTCGAGCGTCACTTCGCGGGTGCAGATTCGCACCTGCCCCTTTCCATCCATGGCTTCGAAGGCATTGGTCACTAGGTTGAGCAGCAGGCGCCCGATCGCGGAATTTCCGGCCTGAATTTTACCGGTCTTAGTCAGATGCGTTTCGGTCTTAATCGCGGGGCACTTTTCGGAGGCATGGCGGAACGCAGCGCTTTTTTGGAATGCAGTCACTGCATCTTCTAGCCGGACGGGTTCGGTTCGGCCACCACCGCTGCGAGCCATGGCCAAAAGATCAGAGATCATTTCCGCTGCCTGCAGGGCTGCGGTTTCTATGGCGTTTAGGTCATTATTTACCGGGCTGTCCTCTGAGAGTTTCAGGTCCCAGCGAATCGCATGCGGCAGGAGGGCAAGTGGGGTGAGGATGTTATTTAAATCGTGGGCCACACCGCCAGCTAGCACCCCTAGCGATTCCATTTTCTCCATCTGGGCCACCCGCTGTTGCAGTTTGATACGCCTCGCGGTTTCCTTGGCCAAGTGCTCGTGGTCGAGGCAGGCGGCAATGGAGGATTGGAACTTTCGTAGCAAAGATCGGAAGGGATTGAGCTCCCAGTTGGCCATGGCGGTATCACGGGTCTGATTGATCCAGAAAAGAATCCCGAGATCGTCCAGGGCAAAGGCCACGAGTATGCCACGACCTGGAGCCAGAGGAGCGATCTCTACAAGTTCTGGAAAGATACTTTCTTCAATGGGGTGAGAAATCGCCCCTTCCGCTTTTAGCTGCTGGATCCCGGGATGCGATGCCGAAAGAATGGGCAATGGCTCAAGGCTTTGTGGGCTGGTATAACTGCCTGTATAACTGCCTGTATAACTGCCTGTACCACTGCCTGTACCGCTGCTTGTGCCGCTGCCGGTGAGGTTTCGTTCCTTTTTGTCATCGTTCGGCTCGGCCTCTTTGTTCGTGAGATACAGCGCAACAAATCCAAAATTACACCGAGACATCATTGCATCAAAGAAGATGCGGCAATTTTCTTCCAAGTCGAGGCTGGATCCAACATTCAAGGTGAGCTCATACAGCATAGAGATGTTGTCGAGCACGTCACCTAATTGCTTATTGGAACCTGTCATGTTCCTAACGCTCCTACGGCAATGGTCTTGGCCATCATCTCCACATAGCCTCCTGCTCCGGACGCGAGTTCGCCTTCGGCCAAGGCACCATAAACCGGTGGCAAGGGTTGGTCAGAACTGTTGCTGAGGGAGCCAGAGCTGACCGCTTTAATTTCTTGCTTAAATGCCTTTTGCAAGAAGAGGTAGCGGGTCACACAATCAAATACTAGGTATTCGCTGACCGGTACTTCGAGTGCATCCCCAGATGCTTGACCTGCCTCCGCCGCAGCTTCGAACAGGTCCTCCGCTCCGCCGGTCAGAGTGTAAAGCACCGAGTTGTCGTGGACCCCTCCTAGGCAGAGCAATCCTCCGCCCGGCAGGTGTTCGCTTGGTAAACGGACCAAATCTTCTGCATTCGATTTTTGCATGCCGAGGGGAAGCTTGATCGCTTGGAAATCTCGAATCCCCTGCGTTGTCAGCTCTTCGCCGTATTCTTCTTCGTACAATTCTTTGTAGACATCAAAGGCGGGGCGCCAGTTGAGTTCGAGCAGGTGATTTCCCTCGGCCCGGGTAGCAACGAGGGGACCGTGTTTGCGCTTCCAGCCGTGCCGTGCTGCCACCGCCAGAGGCGTTTTGATAAAGGCTACCGCAGCTGACTTTTCGATCGCTCCGCCGGCAGTGGTAAACACCCAGGCTTGGTTTTCATAGTCGGCTGGCTCATACGTAGCGGTGAGTCCGGCGCCACCGCCTAGATAGCTGACCCGATTGCCGTAACGGTCATAAACCCGCGAGATGAAGTCTTGGGATTCGGTGCTCCGCGAATCGATTAAGAGGAGGAGGCTCGTGCCAGGTAGTAGATCCGCGCTGGCGGGAAGTTGCTCGAGTGAGACCGCAGTTTCGCAGAGGCCTTCTACGAGCACCGGCGGAGCACAGCCTGCAAGCCGCATTACGACACATGCATCATCATGAATTTCATTGTCCTTAAAGACCTTATAAAATACGCCGCCAATGCCGTTTATATTGCGTTCGTTTAACGCTTCCCGTAACTCGACCACCTGCCCTTGGCATTTGGATCCGATGAGGAAAAAAAAGAGATCCTCCGGGTCAAGGGTCTCTGCTTCTATCCACTCGATGATTACAGCAATATTCATCGGCGCATTAAAGAAGCTATCTGCTAAGGTTTCACGGCTCATTACATACAGGTCGGACAACTTCCGATATATTGCAAGGTTGAGTTTATGACTTCTCAATTGGAAGATAGCAAGATCGGTAATTTTCGTCGCGTCACAGGCTCCGTTTGAATCAATTCTTGAATTTGAAGCGCTCGCTTATTCGTTCGGTGATTACAATTCTCGCATAGAGGCTTTATAGAGGCTTTTCTTGGCAGCGCCTTCACATTCGTTCCACGGCCTCCTCACTTCGTTCGTCAAGTATAGCTAGTCAATGTGGAAGCGCTCCGCGCCTTTAGGCGGCTGGAATGCACTCTTTTTCAGCAAACCGCGGATGAGCTGAGGCCGTAAAAAAACGCTTGCCCCTATGGCTGGGGGAGCTGGGTCAGGCGTTTTCGTTTGGTCCAAAACCGAAGGCTTCGTGGTGAGAAGGCCAAAGCTCGGATATTTCAGCAAAAATTATCGAACCCATAGGTTCAGCCGCGTTGCGACTCTGGAATATTCCGGCAACGGATCCGGACTCGCGTCTATGCCTATAAAATACCACCGCTTCGCGGCTCACTTCCTACGGTGCCAGAATCAGTTTCATTGGATATGTGGCCCAGTGGTCAGAAGTCGAAGGCTCAGTGGTCAGAAGCCGCGCCGGCACCGGATGGATTGTGAATGTTCTCCACCATGGCGCTGATTTCTGGCGGCGGTTTCGGAGTGACGAGGCACACGGCAAAGGCGACGACAAAGTTGATGATCATGCCGAAGAATCCGATCCCTTCTGGGGTGATGCCGTCGCGGGTTTCCGTCGCCAGGAAGTACTGGCTCGCATCACCATCCATGAATTGGAAGTAGATGATGTAGCCGAGGGTAAAGCTAATCCCAGCGAGCATACCGCAGATCGCTCCCCACTTATTCATGCGCTTGGAGAAAATACCCATGAGTAAGGTCGGGAAGAACGACGAGGCCGCTAAGCCGAAGGCGAAGGCCACGGTTTTTGCCACAAAGCTCGAGGGGGGATTGATCCCGAAGTATATCGCAATGATCAGCGCCACCAGTGAGGCAAGGCGGGCGTAGCTGACTTCTTGTTTGTCAGAGATGCCGGGCATGATGATTTTCTTCAGCAAGTCATGCGAGATCGAGGTGGAGATTACCAGTAAGAGTCCGGCTGCGGTGGAGAGCGCGGCCGCGATACAACCGGCCATGAGGAGACCGATGATCCACGGGCTGAGACCCGCCATAGATGGACTCGCCATGACCATGATGTCGGCCCCGAACCAAAGTTCGTTGGGGTTCGACTTGTCAATTTCATCGGCGAGGAGCCGTTCACCATGGGCACCGCGTTGGTCAGCGGCCTGCCATTTAGGCTTCTTGCCACCGCCTGTATAAACGCTGTTCTTTCCGTTTGCGCCGGTGGCTTTGGGGCCGAGGTATTGAATTTTACCATCCCCATTTTTGTCAGCCCAGGCCATTTGCCCAGTTTTTTCGTAGCCCTTAAACCAGTCAGGGGCCGCCGCGTATTCGACGTTGTTGAGTTTGTCGATGAGGTTGATCCGCGCCAAGACACCGACCGCAGGCGCGGTGAGGTAAATCACGGCAATGAAAAGGAGGGTCCAGCAGGCCGAGCGACGAACCGATTTCACGTTTTTGACGGTAAAGAATCGCACGATGACGTGAGGAAGTCCGGCGGTACCGATCATGAGAGCGGCGGTGATGCAGAACATGTTGAGGGTCGACATTTTGCCGGCGGTGTACTCGCTGAATCCGAGTTGGGTGTTGATCGTATTGATTTTCTCGAGAATCGGAACGCTGCCTTCGGTAGCGGTTCCAATAAGCGCGAGCTGCGGCGAAAGATTTCCCGTCAAGGCCAACGCGGCAAAGACAGCAGGAATTGTGTAAGCGAAAGCCATCACGCAATACTGCGCCACCTGAGTGTAGGTGATCCCTTTCATGCCGCCGAGCCCAGCGTAGAAGAAGACAATCGCACCGCCGGTGATCACGCCCCACTCCATGCTAATGCCGAAGAGTTGGGAGAAGACCACGCCCACTCCATTCATCTGACCCATAATGTAGGTCATGCAAATAAAGATGGCGCAGATCACGGCGACAAAGCGGGCCGTTTTCGAATAAAAGCGTTCGCCAATAAAGTCGGGAACCGTGGCTTTACCGAATTTACGCAGGTAGGGAACCATGAGGACGGTGAGCAGAACGAAGCCACCGGTCCATCCCATGAGAAAGCGGGAAGCGTCGTAGCCACTGACCGCGATGCCACCAGCCATGGAGATGAAGGTTGCGGCCGACATCCAGTCCGCCGCTGTTGCCATACCGTTGGCTAGGGGAGAGACCCCGCCACCCGCGGTGTAGAATTCTTTGGTTGAGCCAGCCCGTGACCGGATCGCGATGAAAATGTAGGCGGCAAAGGAGAGGCCAATAAAGAGGAAATTCCAGTATTCCTGCTTCATGCGCTTTCCCCTTTCTCATCGAAGCCATATTTTGCGTCTAAGCGGTTCATCGAGAAATTGTAGAAGAGGAGAAGGAGTACGAAGCTAATGATGGATCCCTGCTGGGCCATCCAAAAGCCGAAGGGCGCGTTGCCGACCTGAAACATATTTGCGTCGAGCCAGTCGCGGAACAAAATGCCGCATCCGAGGCTGACGAGAAACCAAACGGCGAGAATGCCGATTAGAAGCCAAAGTTTGGCACGCCAATAGTCGCGCCGATTGTTTTCTATACTCATAACCAATACCTTCAAAGGGGAGTTAACGGCAAAGGTTTCGCATGAATATCGAAGCTGTGGCAAGCAGGAATCCCCAGTTTGCCAAAGGCCTTCCCGTGGCGTTTGAGGTGATTCGCCCGTCTTGGGTTGTGCCCATAAATTTGATTTCCAAGAAGCGAAGCGCCGAAGGCCAAGGAGCGGCGGTTTCCAACCGCCGACAGTGTGAGACACATCTCGTTTGAAGCGATCCGCCTATGAATAAGTCAAATCCTCCCGCAGAGGCGCGACGTCTCTGCCACTTTATTTTGCCACTCAATGGCAGGCTTTCATTCGGCCTCTGCCACTCAATGGCGATTGATCGCGGAGGAATAATCGTACCACGGCCCAGAAGGCCATGGCGCTAGGGCGTTGTTAGGTGTTCTAAAAGAACTGTGAAGCGCCGAAGGCCAAGGAGCGGCGGTTTCCAACCGCCGACAGTGTGAGACACATCTCGTATGAAGCCTGTGAATAAGTCATATCCTCTCATAGAGGCGCGACGCCTCTGCCACTTTATTTTGCCACTCAATGGCAGGCTTTCATTTGGCTTCTGCCACTCAATGGCGATTTATCGCGGAGGAATAATCGTACCACGGCCTATAAGGCCATGGCGCTAGTGCGTTGTTAGGTGTTCTAAAAGAACTGTGAAGCGCCGAAGGCCAAGGAGCGGCGGTTTCCAACCGCCGACAGTGTGAGATACATCTCGTATGAAGCGCCGCGCCTGCAGCGTGAGCACGTGGCGTCCCTTCGTGAGCGCCATTAGAGCGGCGCAAATCATGCGTGTGATCATGCCGCATTTTCGCTTCAATGCGTTTGCATAACCTACGACACGGAATCGCGATTTATCGCGGAGGAATAATCGTACCACGGCCAAGAAGGCCATGGTACATTTCTTGCATTGGTACCGCTGGTTTAGGCGTCAATCCGTTCGATCAACATGGTGCAGGCGTGTCCGTTTAGATCCCAGTCGACTCCGTTAGGAGCCGCATCGACATGGTCGATGTTCAAAGCCAACACTTCGCTGGCAATGTAGTCATTGTGCTTTTGCACCGCTTCGACCACGGCGTCGTTGCCGGTAAACTGGATGCTTACGCGATCCGTGACTTCGAGGCCGATTTGTTTACGGGTGTTCTGCACCTTGTTCTTAAACTCTTGCGCGAGTCCTTCGCAGATCAGCTCGTCGTTAAGCTCGGTTTCGAGGGCGACCACGAGAGCGCCTTCGGCTGCAACGGCGAGGCCTTCGCGCGGGATGCGTTCGATGACCACGTCTTCCGCCGTGATGTCGACCGAATCGCCATCGACGCTGATTTGTTCCGTCTTACCTGCGAGCAGGCTCTCGAGAACTGCGCTGTCGAGATCATTGATCACCGCCGCGGCCGCTTTCATCTGTTTCCCCATGCGGCGCCCGAGCGTCTTGAAATTCGCTTTGCCCGAGAGGGTTGCGAGTTCACCCTCCGCGTCCTTAAACCAAACTTCTTTCACGTTGAGTTCTTCTGCGATGACTTCCGCCAACTCGCCCACTTTCTCCATGGCGGCGGCTTCGCGGGTTGCTACGTGAATGCCTTTGAGCGGCTGACGGGTTTTGAGATCGTACTCGGAGCGCAGCGAGCGGCCCATTTCGACCACGGACTGCACCTGGCTCATTTGCGTTTCGAGGTCGTCGTTCTGCAGGGCAGCACTTGGCTTCGGGAAGTCGCAGAGATGCACCGATTCCGGATCGTTCTCCGTGCGGAGATTTTGCCAGATGTTTTCCGTGAGGAAGGGGACGTAAGGCGCGCCGATTTGGCTCAAGGTTTTCAGCACCCGATACAAGGTCGAGTAGGCCCAGGCTTTATCGTTGTCGTCGTCCGATTTCCAGAAGCGGCGACGGCTGCGACGGATGTACCAGTTGGTAAGGTCGTCGATGAACTCCACAAAGGGGCGAATCGAATTTTGCAGGTCGTAGATCGTCATGGCGTCGATCACGCGCTGGTTGAGATTGTTCAGCGAGCTCATGACCCAGCGGTCGAGCAGGTTCGGGCTTTCGCCTTCCTTGAGCTGGTCCGGGGTCCACTCGTCGATGTTCGCGTAGGTGACGAAGAAGCTGTAGGAGTTCCACCAGGGGATCATGATGTCGCGTAGAACTTGAGCCACGGTTTTACCCCCTTGGCCGAGCGATTTTCCACTCTCGGCTTCTTGGGCTTTGCGGTCCTCGTCATCTTTGATGAAAAGGAGGCTCTCGCCCCGCACTACAGGCGAGTAGACCAGATAGAGGCGAAGCGCGTCGGCTCCGTAGGCGTCGATCACGCCGTCGGGCGGTGGATAATTCTTTTTGCTCTTCGACATTTTGGTGCCGTCGGCCGCGAGAATCATTCCGTTGACCACCACGTTTTTGAAGGCAGGCTTGTCGAACAAGATGGTCGAAAGAACCGTCAGGGTGTAGAACCAGCCACGGGTTTGGTCGAGGCCTTCCGCAATAAAGTCAGCCGGAAACAAGCCTTCGAAGCTCTCTTTGTTTTCAAAGGGGTAATGCTTTTGCGCGTAAGGCATTGCGCCCGACTCGAACCAGCAGTCGAGGACTTCCGGGGTGCGACGGTAGGTTTTGCCGTCCCGTTCGATGAGGACTTCGTCCACGATATGCTTGTGCAGGTCGTCCACGCGAACCCCGCTGAGTTCTTCGAGTTCGTCGATGGAGCCGATGCAGATCATGTCGTCTGGATCATTTTCGTTGATCCAGATCGGGAGGCAAGAGCCCCAGAAGCGATTGCGGCTGATGTTCCAGTCGCGGGCGTTGGCGAGCCAGTCGCCGAAGCGGTTTTCGCCGACGTGACCCGGCATCCAATGCGTCTCGGCGTTGTTGGCCAGCATCTTTTTATTCAGGTCGTCGACCTTAACGTACCAGGCGTCGATGGCGCGATAGATGAGCGGGGTGTCGGTACGTTCGCAGAAGGGATAGCTGTGAGTGTATTGGCTGCGGTGAACCAGTTTGCCGGCATCCTTGAGCCACTTGATGATGTCCGAATCGGCTTCCTTCACATTGCGTCCGGCAAAGTCTGGCACCATGTCGGTGAAGTTTGCCTCGGCGTCGAGTGGGTCGACCAGTTCGATGCCTTCGTCGCGGCAGACCGCGTAATCGTCTTCGCCGTAAGCCGGCGCGAGGTGCACGATGCCGGTGCCGTCGCTGGTGGTGACAAAGTCTGCGCTGAGCACTCGGAAGGCTCCGGGATGATCCGCGAAGTAGGGGAAGAGTGGGGTGTAGGTCGCGCCAACCAAGTCGCTGCCTTTGAAGCGGGCCACGATGTCGACCTGTTCCTCTGGCTTTTTGTAGTAGGCGCTGAGGCGAGTTTCCGCCACGAGGTAGACGCTGCCGTCTTCTTTGTCCTTGGCGGCGACATAGTCGATATCGGGGCCGACGCAGAGCGCGAGGTTGCTAGGCAGGGTCCAGGGAGTTGTCGTCCAGGCGAGAAAGTAGGTGTCGCCGTCGATCGCGGTAAGTGCATCCGAACCGCCGGTGATTTTAAAGCGGCAGGTGATAGCGGGATCTTGGACGTCTTGGTAATTCCGGTTCGCTTCAAAGTTGGAGAGCGGGGTGGTGAGCTTCCAGCTGTAGGGCATGATGCGGTGAGCGCGGTAGATGCGCTTCTTTTCCCAGAGCTGTTTGAAGACCCACCAGATCGACTCCATGAAGTCGGTGTCCATGGTTTTGTAATCGTTGTCGAAGTCGACCCAGCGGCCCATGCGATTGACGGTGCGCCGCCATTCGTCCACGTAGGTTTGAACCATGGAGCGGCATTGCTCGTTGAACACGCCAACTCCTTTTTCTACGATGGCGGTGGTGCCAGCGAGGCCGAGGGCGTCTTGGGCGAGGGCTTCGATGGGCAGGCCGTGGCAGTCCCAACCGAAGCGGCGTTCGACGTAATGCCCTTGCATGGCTTGGTAGCGTGGCACGATGTCTTTGATGGTGCCCGCGAGCAAATGCCCGTAGTGCGGGGTGCCGGTGGCGAAGGGAGGGCCGTCGTAAAAGACGAACGGTTTGTCGTCCGCGCGCTGGTCTAAGGACTTCTGAAAAATATTGCCCTTCTCCCAGAACGCGAGTACTTCTTCTTCCTGTTCAGGAAAGTTAACTTTATTGGATACGGGCTTAAATGACATGTGAATACTCGGTTTTACGTTCGTTTTGCCTTTAGCAAGCACAGGAATTATTAGGATGAAACGATATTTTACTATGATTTGCGCCGGAATTGCTTCGGCTATGCTCTTCGCTCCACTCGCCCAGGCCCAGCTTTTGCAGGCAGATGCGATCCTTTGGTACATGTCGCCCGAAGGTACCGCGGCTTTTGGGGTCAGCGACCTCCTCCGTACGGGAGCAGATCTGGATGATGATTTAGGCGTCGGTGGCGGTGAATTTATTCCTGCTTTCGAGGCGAGCTTCGGCGGGATGCACCGGATCGGTGTGGGCGGATTTCAGTTTGATCTGAGTGGGGATAACGTAGCCAGTCGCGGGATTTCCTTTGCAGGCATCGATTTTGGCGTCAGTGAGCGTCTTCAGTCAGAAGCGGAAGCCGTGTTTTTCAACGGCTATTACCGTTTTACCATCGATAACGGGGTGCTTGCGGGAGGTATTGAAGCGGGCGGGCAGTACGCAGATTTGGCGGCGGGGATTCAAAGTGAGCGGATCGGGACTGAAACTGCTGAAACCGAAGTCGTGATTCCTTATGCAGGACTTTATGCCGAGGGCAGCGCTCTCGAATGGTTGAGTATCCGAGGTGGCTTTCACTATAGTAGCTGGGCCTTCGGTGATATCGAGGCAAGCTACAGTCGCTTTGATATAAGCGCTAGAATTCATCCGATCCCTTTTGCGACTCTTGGCCTTGGCTATCGCAACATGAGTGTCGATGTAACGGACGGCGATGTGGATGTCGATCTGACCCTCAGCGGCCCGATGATTTTTGCAGGGTTGCAGTTTTAGGTTTCGGGTCTGAGAGGCCTCTGCCACGTTAGCCGCGTTGTATGCCTACGGCGTGCTCATCATCGCCTCATGATTGGCTCATGAAATGTGATGGTAGTTGTGGTAGCGTTTTGAATGTCCATGAATCTCTTAAAAAAGTGTACGGCTGAATTTCTCGGCGCCTTTGGCATTGTCCTGGTTGGTTGCGGTGCCGTGTTTAGCAACGCCCTCAGTGATGGTGCGGTGACTCATGTCGGGGTCGCGCTTTGTTTTGGCTTGGTGGTGATGGTTTTGGTGTATGCTTTGGGGCATATCAGCGGGGCGCATTTTAATCCGGCGGTGACGATTGCCTTCGCGGTGAATCAGCGTTTCCCCTTAAAGGAAGTCGGCCCCTATCTTTTGGCGCAATGCGCGGGCGGTATCGCGGCGAGTTTTTTCCTCGCACAAAGTTTGTTTAGCGCGGTGCAGAGCGTGGGGGTGGAAGCGATGGCGGATAAGAATTTCCATGGGGTGACCTTGCCGATCGATAACCTGTTTATGACCGCCTTTGTCTGGGAGTGTATGCTCACCTTCTTTTTGATGCTGGTGATTAAAGCGATGGCGACCGATCACCGCGCGGTTGGGATGGCTTCGGGTCTCGCGATTGGGGGCACGGTTGGATTCGAGGCGATGTTCGCTGGGCCGATTTGTGGTGCGTCGATGAATCCGGCTCGGAGTCTGGGACCGGCTTTTGTCGCTGGCGACTGGTCGCACTTTGGCGCCTATGTCGCGGGGCCGATCTTGGGCGCGATTGTTGCGACTTTTGTTTATGATTTTATGCGCTGTGGTCCTGATGTGAAAGAGGACGTTAAAGGCTGTTGCTAGCTGGTGAATTGTATCGTGTGCGGCCTTGCGGGGCTTGCCTGTTTGGTGGGGTTTTCCTCGGGGTGAAACGTCCAGGCGGTGACGGACGAATGGCGTTGTTGAGGCGGCGGGCTGCTCGGCGGTTTACTCTTGGGTCGCGTTCCGCGAGCAGAATCGTTAAATCGGCAGTGGGGTCCGTACCATGCCCTTCCTAGGGTGTGTTCGTGCCATCGCCTTCCAAGCGGTGACGGACGAAAGGCGTTTTTTAAACGGCGGCGGAGGTGTCCCACCTCTGTTGGAGCCGCATCAGAACTCAGAGGTCTTGGAATTCGGACATCTGAGACGGGGGTGCTGAAAGCATCAAACGTAATAGCCCCAGGCTTCAGCCTGGGGTTTTGGAACTGTTGCGTGCTGAAAGTACGCCGGAAGGGTTGAATTATGCTTCAACCAAGAAGGCCGATCTGGTGAGCGCCCATATCGAAAATCGGGCCCATGAGGTGATCACATTCCAAGACGAGCTTCGGAAATTCCTCACAACCTATCAAATTGAATATGATGAACGTTATCTGTTGGGCTAACGCAGGTAGGTGGGTGGGCAAGCTCAACGTTCCGGCGTACTTTCAGCACGCAACATATGGCACATTCCAAACCCCAGGCTGAAGCCTGGGGCTTTTAAGTTCGATGCTTTCAGCATCCTTCCGGATATTCGAAATATTGGCTCAACTGATTTTTTATGAGTTCTGGAATGGCCCGCTCCTTGGCCTACGGCGGTTTACTCTTGGGTCGCGCTCCGCGAGCTGAAATCTTAAATCGGCAGTGGATCCGTACCGTACCGTATCATGCCCTTCAAAGGGCGTGTTCGTGCCATCGCCTTCCAAGCGGTGACGGATGAAAGGCGTTCTTGAGGCGGCGGGCTGCTCGGCGGTTGGAAACCGCCGCTCCTTGGCCTCCGGCGGTTTACTCTTGGGTCGCGCTCCGCGAGCTGAAATCTTAAATCGGCAGTGGGTCCGTACTATGCCCTTCCAAGGGCGTGTTCGTGCCATCGCCTTTCAAGGCGGTGTTGGACGAATGGTGTTCTTCAGGGTGCGGGCTGCTCGGCGGTTGGAAACCGCCGCTCCTTGGCCTCCGGCGGTTTACTCTTGGGTCGCGCTCCGCGAGCTGAAATCTTAAATCGGCAGTGGATCCGTACCGTACCGTATCATGCCCTTCAAAGGGCGTGTTCGTGCCATCGCCTTCCAAGCGGTGACGGACGAATGGCGTTCTTAAAGCGGCGGAGGTGCCCCACCTCTGTTGGAACCGCATCAGAACTCAGAGGTCTTGGAACTCGGACGTTTGAGACGGGGATGCTGAAAGCATCAAACTTAATAGCCCCAGGCTTCAGCCTGGGGTTTTGGAACGTCCAACCTATTGCGTGCTGAAAGTACGCCGGAAGGGTTGAATTATACTTCAACCAAGAAGGCCGATCTGGTGAACGCCCATATCGAAAATCAGGCCGAGCACCATCAGGTGATCACATTCCAAGACGAGCTTCGGAAATTCCTCACAACCGATCTAACTGAATATGATGAACGCTATCTGTGAGGCTGACGCAGGTAGGTAGGTGGATAGATAGATAGGTAGGCAGCTCAACGTTCCGGCGTACTTTCAGCACGCAACGGATGGCACATTCCAAACCCCAGGCTGAAGCCTGGGGCTTTTAAGTTCGATGCTTTCAGCATCTTTTCGGATATTCGAAATTGCCCCCATCCGGGCAAGCGGCTTCAGGACAGACTCTAGTTTAGCTTTTTAAGAAATTCTTGTGCGAATTTTCGGTAGGCGGCTGCGCCAGGGGAGGTGGGGTCGTATTCGATGATCGGTTCGCCGTGACTTGGGGCTTCGCTGAGGCGGACGCTCCGAGGAATCATGGTGCGGTAGACGATGTCTTCTAGGCTGCGGCGAACCTCGCGCACAACGCCACGAGAGAGGTTTGTCCGGCCGTCATACATGGTCATGATGATGCCTTCGATTTGCAAACGCTGGTTTAATTTTTCTGAGCGGATTTGTTTTACGACATCGATCACGACCTGCAATCCTTCAAGAGCATAGTATTCGCATTGGATGGGCATGAGAATCGAGTCGGATGCGGTGAGGGCATTGATGGTAAGAACGCCAACCGTGGGCGGGCAGTCGACCAAGACGATGTCATAGGGGTCTTTGTAGTCGCTGTCGACGAGAGGGGCAATCGCATCACGAAAAGCGATTTGGTAATGGTCCATGCGGGCGATGGTGATTTCTGCCCCGGCCAAGTTTAGCTCACTGGGAATAATGTGGAGGTTTTCCCAAGCGGTTTCCTTGATTTGGTCAAGCACGCTGCATTCCCCCAGCATGGCTTCAAACATACTGCCACCTTCTTCTTTGGGAAGGCCGAGACCACTTGTGGCATTCGCCTGTGGATCCAAGTCAATGATGAGTACTTTTTTGCCAAGTTCAGCCAAGCAGGCTGCTAGGTTAATCGTTGTCGTTGTCTTTCCGACGCCGCCTTTTTGGTTGCCGATGGAAATGATCTTAGTTGCCATATCCGTGTTGCACCATGCGGAGTAGGACGGTGCAAGCTTACTATTCATTATGGAATGGGGTTATTCGGTTCTATTCGGCTGGTCGATCACACTTGGGTTCTCTTTGAGGGCGGCTTTTTGTGCCAAAAGAACCTCTTGGATCACTTCACCTAGGCCGTCAATGGTGTAGGGTTTGTTGATGATGAATTTGACCCCACAGGCTTTTACCGCCTGAATTCGTTCTTCACTGCAATAACCGCTGCAAATCACATAGGAGGCATTTGGCTGTGTTTTTTTGAGTTCTCGAATCGTATCGAGCCCGTCAAAGCCTTCTTCCATGATCATATCCACAAGGAATAAATCGGCTTGATTGGTTTTGGCCCATTTAATGGCTGCGCTGCCATTTTCTGAGGCCTCGACGTGGTAGCCGAGGCGTTTAAGGGCCAAGGTCGCCATTCTTGATTGGGCTGGGTCGTCATCAATCACCATGATTTTCGCATCCCCAATTGCTTTCGGTTGCACCGGTTTAGCGAGGGCAGGGCCGGCTTTCGTTATGGGGAAGTAGATACGGAATTCGGTGCCTTTATTGACCTCCGAGTGCACTTCCACAAAGCCCTTGAGATCTTTGATCACGCCCCAGACAACCGAGAGGCCGAGGCCACTTCCGCTTCGTCCCATGGATTTTGAGCTGAAGAAGGGTTCAAAGATTCGAACGAGGTTCTCTTCGCTGATGCCTGAGCCGGTATCCTCTACTCGGATCATGCCGTAGGTGCCGCTGGGAACTTCTTCGAATTCGGTGCGTGGGGTCTGGAGCGTTTCGAGTTGTACTTCCACGGTTAGCTGACCGCCATCGGCCATCGCCTCGCAGGCGTTGATCACCAAGTTCATGATGACTTGGGACAGATGAGGGGGAGAGCCCTCAATCCAGATCGGGGTTTCGGCTAGGCGGGTTTCTAGTCGGATATGCGGGTTGAGGGTGAAGTTTTCCCGTGCTCCTGCGGTTTTTAAATAATTGCTTGCGATCCGATTTAGGTCGACTTGGGTGATCTCGTATTTTCCTCGCCGCGCCATGGTCAAAAGGTCTTGGATGACGACCGAGGCACGCATGGCGCTTTCCTTCATCTCGAGCACCGGCTCGTAGTCAGGGTCGTCCTTTTCCATATCTTCGAGCATCATTTCAGGGTAGCCGACCAAGGGGCCTAGAATATTATTCAAATCATGCGCCACGCCACCGGCAAGGACCCCGAGAGATTCCATGCGTTGGGCGCGAATTAGTTGCTCTTGTAGCTCGGACTCGCGCAACTCAACTTCTTTACGGGTTTCGATTTCACGCTTCAATTCTTCGAGGCGTTCTTCGAGTTGCTTTGAGGTGTCTTGCAATTCGCTTTCGCGAGTTTGAATGGTGGAAAGCATGTGGTTGAACGCCCCACTAATCGGCTTGAGTTCTTTCTCTCGAGCGACTTCTGCGCGCAAGGCATAGTCTTTGTTTTCCGAAATTTGCCGTGCCGTGTTGGTCAGGCTTTCGAGGGGGCGAGAAAAGGTTTGGACAAATCTTCCTGCCAATAACCAGGCCAATAAAAAGGCGGTGACGCCGAGTAGGCAGAAAAAGACGATGAGTCGATTAAAGGCATTGCTTCGAGGCGTGTCGTCAAAGAAGACAACCAATCGACCAATTTCGATCAAGCCCGCGTCATCTCGACTCTCCTTCGATACAGAGCGCGTAATCTGGAATTCGCCGTCAATATAGGTCGCCCCTAGTTCAGGATATTCTTGTAGGGTACATCGCTCTGGGTCGGCGCTGTACTCTAAAATGAGCTCTTTTGATTCCGCGTCGAACAAAAGCCCTGCACTCACAAGTGGGGAGTCAATGGCCGCCATGAAATAGGTTTCGAGGGCGTCCCGATCTCCGAAGCCACGGTAAATTTGAATGGGGTTGATCAGCCGGCTTGCCATGACATCCGTGATGGCCTGCCCAAATTTTGCCTCTTCATTTCGGTGAAAGGTGTAATGCAAAATAAAGGTGCTCACCAGCGAGAGGACGAGAATAGCTAGGCTGCACACGAGGAAGGCTCGTATGAGTTTGCGCCGAAGAGATTTTTGTCCTGAACTCATTTCCGATCCATCGTTACATCACTCATGATGAAGGCCTTGGTGTAGTCCTCATGGCGTGCGATATCCCAGTCGGTAATGATTCTGGGGATGTTTTGTTTGATGATAATGGTATGCATCCCCCAGCACGGTGGTTTGCTGGTAAATGCATCTGAGTGCCCGATGGTGACTTTTCCCATTGCCTGGATTTGGCGAATCTGAGCCATGTTGGGCCTCGCATTCCCGCCAAAGTAGACGAAGTCAGCGTCGGCAAGATTGTCCACGATTTCGACATCTGGGAGAGCGTCTAGCTGTCTGAAGGGAACCTGCATACCTGGGAGAATATTGATGGGATGGATTTTCGCCACTTTGCCTCGGATGCCCTTGTATGAGATAACGATGTTATACAGAGCTTGAATTCGAATGGTATCCGGCTTGGCATTTGCCTGCCCGAGTGCGGCTGCGGGCGCGAGATGCAGACACACCACAACGAGCCAGGCAAGGATGCCTGGTCGCGATAAAAGGGTGAGCAGTTTAAGCGGATGAAAGAGCACTGGAATACCAATAGATGGATTCACGCTTGTGAGCGCGTGGATAAAATCAACGAATGAAGAGGAGGGGCGGGGGAGTGGATAGAAAGCCCGGGGGCGTGAACGGTAGGCGCGGGGGCGTGAAAGGAAAGGGCGTCATTGGACCTATCCGATTACAGGGTCAGACCCAGTTGAAGGTAGACCGCGCGTTCTAATCGCGAGGGATTCACAAGGTCTAAATCCGACTGCGATTCGACTTCATCTTCACCAAATAGGTTTTGAACCACTAGCGAAAGGTCGAGGTCCCGCTGATACTGCCAGCCTAAGCGGATGTCCAACGTGAGAAGGCTGTTTAAATCACGCCCATCGATATCGTCCCGCCAGTGTGTCCAAAAATCGAGTTCGATGTTGTTAGGTAGATCAAAGCCGGTCCGCCAAGAGATGATATGATTTGGAAATAGGTCCTGCTCGGCCGCTCCCTCGCCGATACCTAAATCAATGTTGACGTCAGATTTGAAGTAGGTGTAGGCGAGTTGCATTTTCACGTCATCGCTGGGCCGGATCGACAGGTTGACTTCGTAGCCATATGCGTCGCTATCGGTGCCATTTTCGAGGGCGCTGTCTACGTTGATAATCGGGCCGAGTTCTGAAAGGGCAGGGGTGATGGTTGGGGTTTCTGAAAAGCTGCGAAGCCCTTTGCTTTTTTTGAAGTATACCGACTGGTCGATATCGATTTTCTTGGATGGCTGGTAACGATGTCCGACTTCATAAAAAGTCACCTCTTCGCTGGAAAATTGTGAGTTGCTTTTGAGGCGGAGTCGGCTGAGCGGTGCCTCTGGTGAAAGGGCTCCCGCAGGTAAGACTTGGGTTGTTAATGTCCCGCCCTGTTCGATGCGAGAAGGGGTTCTCACCGCTTTCGAAATCGCGGCCCAAAGTGTTTGTTGAGGTGAGACGCTAAAGGAGCCTCGAATGTTCGGCTGGAATTCGTCACCGCTAAAATCACTTTTCTCGTATTTGGCTCCGACCGCGATGCGTAGTTGGTCATCCAAAAAATAAATTTCATCTTGTGCGAAGGCACTGAATAGGCCGAAATCCACGGTGGCATCGTCAAAATCTAGTTGTCCGCCGTCCATCAACTCATCTTGATACCAACGATGCCCGAGCCCCCAGTTTAGCTCATGCTGCCCTAGCCGGATGAAGTGTTGGAATTCTACGTCAACAATGTCGGTCAACAGGTCTACGAAGTCGCCTCGCTTGGTCTTTCGCTCAAGCCGATCGTAGTAGACCTGAACGCTCGCCTCTGAGTAATCCGATAGTTTTTGCTCTAAGCGACCCACTGCGTAGGCGCTGTTGATATCTGTCTCGTATGGATTCAGTTTTACATAAGGTGGGGCAAGGGATGGTACGGCGGATTGCTCAATCGCGTTGGCGTTTTGAAATCCAACTTGCCCTGAAAAAAAACTATCTTCCGAAGGGGTCCAATCTAAGTTTAAGCCGAACCGCGATTGATCCCAATTGTCGCTATTTTCAAATGATCCATCCCCATCGCTTTGACCTCGTTTCATGAAGTTTCCATACACGCGTGCATAGACTTCATTCGCCGCTTCCCAACCGTAGCGGGTGGCAAATTTCACATGGTCGACATTGCCTACGCCAACGATGATGCGCCCGCCAACGGTATCAAGGGTAGGGCGAGTAATAATATTGACCACCCCGTTTACTGCATTCGCGCCCCAAGTCGCTGCTCCAGGACCGCGAATCACCTCGATCTGCTGCACTTCGGTCTCGAAGAAGCCCTCTTGCATATCCCAATAGGTTCCGGCGAAGATGGGGGTGTACACCGGTCGGCCATCCACCATGACGAGGAGTTTGTCGGCAAACCGACCGCTTGCACCTCGGGCGCTAACCGACCATGCACTCGAATGGATTTGCCCCACATTCATGCCAGGAACCATGCGTAAACTATCGGCCAGCGAGGTGACGCCTGATCGGCGTAGATCTTCTCGGGTAATAACATGGATCGCGGCTGGCGTATCTTGCAACCGTTGCTCTTTTTTGGAGACGGTGGTCACCGTCATGTTCGCCAGCTCTTCAAGCGAAAACGCAACGAAGGGAGGCGGCGCTTCCTCCTCGGCCTTCAGAATGGAAACAGTTGGATGTAGTATCAACCCAAGTAGAGACAAACGCAGTAGTAGCATGCATGCATTTTATAGAAAAAGCTGGATAAAGCAAACTTACCCATGCGAAATTTGAGAGCTTAATGGCCAAATTCTGCCGGAATTGTCGCATTTAAGCCAAATCCTTCGAGTACTCGCTTGGTGGAGCTACCGACTGCAAGCCAGTCACGATCTGCCTTTAGCTCTTCTGGAAATTGGGCAAAATAGGATTTCACCGTGCTTCCGCTACTAAAGAGGACACGGCGAAATACGAGGCGAGGTAGCTGTTCGGGGGTTTCACGGTGATTCCGATAGAACACCGACGGATGCAAGGTGATGCCCATTTGCTTCAAGGCGTCAACTCGCTCGGCTTGAGGAGATGCATCCGAACAGGGGTAAAGGTAGCGTCCTGAAAAGGTCTCGCTTTGTCCCTTTGCTAGATCACGAGCCAGGGCGGCAACCCCACCAAAACTGTCTGGAGCCGCATCCGCGCGAAGGCCATATCGCATCAGCTCCTTGGCGGTTGATGGGCCTACTGCGAGGATTTTATGTGCCGCCAATGCGCGCACATCCGTGTAACTCAGGAGCGCTTCCATGAAAACTTTCACTGCAATCCGAGAGGGAAAAATCAACCCTTCAGAATCACCGAGCTCTTGCTTTACCAAGGCGACTCTCTCTTCCAAGCCCAAGGCTTCAAGCCGAATAAACGGGAGGTGCAGGATCGGACCATGTCGGAGAAACAGGTCTGGATTGCTTCCCGTGAACAAGGTGTAGCCTCGGCCAGGAACACAGTTCGGGCCAACCAAAAAGGTGGTCGGACGTTCAAAGTTTCCATCCGCCAATTGTGAGAGGGTGAAACTATGTACCGCTTCATCAGAGTGGCCAATTCGCTCGCCGGCCACCACCGGAGTTTCGTTGGGCCAACCTGCCTTTAACAATTCATTGCGAATGCTCTCACGCGCTTGCACTCCCATGTAGATGGCGAGGTTTCCATGGCTCGGTCCTGGTAAGCCATCCGCGTAGTAGGTCGATGCAGCGTGGCCGGTCAAATAGGTGATGCTCCGGCCTTCATGCCGATGCGTTAGTGGTGCGCGTGCGTGAGAGGCGGTCAGCTGCGCCGCCGTAACCGCTGGTAAGACATCGGCACGGATTTGCCAGTCTGCCAGGAACTCCAAGGTTTCTCCAAGGTGGCCAAGAATCCCGGGGTCGCCACCATGCAGCCGAACCACAAGTTTTCCTTTTTCCGATTCCACTAGCAAGCGACGATGAATATCCGCCTGGGTGATCCCCGCTTCGTGCCCTTTCTTGCCCACGGATTCGGCTTTTTCCAAATAGGGATCGATGAGCCCTTCAGGAATCAAGCGGTCGTACAAAATGAGATCGGCTTCATCGAGGTAGCGCCGTGATCGTGCGGGTAAGAGGCTTAAGTCAGCGGGGCAGCCGATCAACGCGACCAAGCCTGCGGTACGCCGCACGTCGATCGCTTTGAGGCGTTGAATTAAATCCGTGTTTTCCCGATGCACCGTAATGGCCAAGCGTCCTTGGTTCGGCGCGGTTTCATAGTCGAGGTACTCGTCAATGCGGTCATCAAGTCTAAGCCGATGCAGGGCGCAAGCGGCAATAATTACCGCGTCATAATCGCCCGCGTCAGCCTGTTCGATCCGACGTTGAATGGTGCCGCGAATCGCTTTGATCTCGGCATCTGGATATTGTTTTAAAATATGCGCTTCACGTCGCGGGCTACTGGTGCCGATGACCTTCGGCGGAACGCTGGGGTCTACGCCTTTGCCATAGACCATAGCATCCCGAATATCTTGGGCCGGAAACAAGGCGGCGATGACCAAGTCGGGGTGGAGCTCTTCCGGTAAATCTTTCGCGGAGTGGATGGCGAGGTCCGCGCTGCAATTCACTACTGCAATGTCTAGCTCTCGAGTAAAGAAGTCAGATGGGATCGACGGATCGGTCAGCGAGGATAGTTGGTCCACATCGCCAATCGTCACGGCTGGAATAACCTCGTAGGTCGTGTCAGGATCGAAGACAAGCGCGAGGCGTTTCCATGCTTCCCCCACCTGCAGGAGGGAGAGCGGACTTTGGCGAGCAATGATGTTTAAAGGGGCCGTCATGATGCCTCTCTCCTGCCAAAAGGCACCCATTGAGGCAACCGTCAAAACCACTTTGCTGCGAAACTCTGATTTAGAAATGACAGGTCAGGGAACAAAAGATTTGGTGCTTTTCGAGCTCGGTTTCAACCGAATCTCGAGTGGGGATTAAGGATTGAGCCGGATCCATTTGCCAGGTCAGAACGTAAGCGATGTCGAAAATAAAATCGACCTCTTTACCATAGAGCGCAAGGCCCGTGCCCAGAGATGCATGGAGAAATTCGTCTGGCTGGTCCAAGGCGGGCCGTTCTTCCCAGCCAAATCCAGCCCGCAGAGGAATTTGCACCCGCTCGACGACCTGAAGATATTCCATGCCGACCCGTGCGGTCCAGGTGTCATCCAGCGGTGCGTCGCGATACGCTTCTCCATTCAGTGGGTTCTCTCTTGGGCCATCCCCCGATTGCACATAAAAATCCGACCACTGGGTTTGACCGCCGTCGATCGCGACATAAAATCGGTCCGAAGGTTTTAAGGCCATGCCGAGCGACCAGAAGCCCGGAAAGCGCATGCGCACGGTTTCTTCGGTCCGACTATCTTCTTGTAGCTCGCCACGCAGATCTGCTCGGCTTCCGGTGAGGGTGGTGACTTCGTTTCGAATCGTGGTGACCTGATCGCCTTTCGCGGTCCACGGAAGTTCAAAGGCGCCGCCAATCGAAAGCCAGTTGGCCGCACTCCATAAAAAACCAAGGTTGCCATTTGCCCCATGCATATTTTGGAACTCGTTGATCTCGGTGTAGGTTCCTTGAATCCGTTCGGTAGAGCTTTGCTCGTCTCGGTCGCGCTCGATAATCGGGTCAAACTCGCCGCCCACGGGAGCAATCGGAACCTCAAAAGCAGGCAGAAAGGCGGATTCAGGAAAGGCGATGCTCCCTTCATATTCATAGCTTCCCGTGGTGACAATGGCGGACTCGGTGGCCGACTGTCCACGCAGTATTCCGTCGTAGGTGGTGCGGGTAACCGAACGAATCGGACGCTGATGAAACCAATCATTCTGATACAAATTTAGCGAGCCACCCACCGAAAAGCGGGGAGTTACCTCCACCCCAAAAGATGGGGTCACCGCATCGATCAGCCCATCTTGCTGAAAATTAATTTCGGAAATCACGCTCGAGCTCTGGAGACTTTCGAGCACACTTCTGCGTTCGGTTTGGAAGCTGGAGCGTACCGTGATCTGCCCAGTATCTGTGCTGAAGTTATCGACCTGGCTCCCGCTTCGACTCTCGCTTTGGAGTTCTGAACTCGCCGAAGAATCCCGGCTTCGGCTCCGAGCCTTAAAGTCTTGCGTGAAATCGTAGGCCTCTTGGTAATTGAGTGAAAACACCCAATTGCGATTTAACGCATAATACGGAAACACCGCGCTCAAATAGTTTAAGTTGTCGGTGTCAAAGCGATCGCCAGCAACAAGAAAGTCAGCGTCGCTTGAGCGGTTGAAATGGCGTTCGGAAGAAAAGCGGTAGACGGCAGAGGCTTCCGGTTTTTCAAGTTGCACCAAGCCAGCCGGATTCCATGAGGCGGCGGTGGCGTCATCTGCAATCGCGGTAAAGGCCCCTCCGATTCCCAAGGCGCGCGCCCCCGACCCAGTTGGAAGCGGGGCAGAGAAAATGGAAAGCGGAGACAACTGCGGCGTAGTCAAGGCAACGGGTGGCGCATTTTGCCCGCCTTGAATTAGGGGGTTGATTTCGACGTTCACCACGCCTGCTGGGGTGGTGATGCTGAATTCCTCCGCTTGAACCGGCTGGCTTCCGCAGAGCCATGTGTTGAAAACGCCAAAGGCGAGAGCAAGAGAGGCCGAGCCGGTGAGGGAAAAGGGAAGGAGGCGGTGTAAATGAGGGCAAAGCATCGAAGCTTTTCTTAGCCCATTCCGTGCCGTTTTGAAAATCTATTTCTGTTTGACCCGTTCGCCCGCTTTAAGCCGTGCTCTGCAAGGGATTCGATACGCCGTTATTTGCTTTTGAGCCTGCATCTGAACCTTGCGATTTGGTCCTCGTGGTGTACTTATGGGTAAGTATCGATGAAGGAGTCTTTTCCAACCCTAAGTGAGGCTGAGCATGAGGCCTTGCTGGCTCATGATTCACCGGCGTGGGATGATTTTTTTGCCAAATATGATGCAGTCATTCGCCAAACCTTGGCCTGGCGCAAATGGTCCTTTGATCTCGCTACGCAGCAAGATGTCGCGCAAAATATTCGCGGTGAATTGCCCAAAGCTTTGGCGAATTTCGATCCGGGCCGGAACATGGAGGCCTTCCTGCGTCGCTTGTGCATCCATCGCTGCATTGATGAGTTACGCCGAAAGATTAAGCGACAGCAACGCTTTGTGGTGCACGAAGAGCTCGCCCAGCGAACCGCCAACGAACAGCAAAGTGATGCGCCTGACCCCGTTGCTCTAATCATCCAGGCCGAGCGTGCCAAAGACGTGCATGGTATGATCGCGGAGACCTCCGAAACCTGCCAGGAGGCGATCCGTCTTTTTTATTTTGAATCGTTGTCATATTCTGAAATCGGCGAGGCCTTAGGTCTGGCCGTTAACACGGTGGGAAGCCGCTTGAGTAAATGTTTAACCCGCTTAAAAGAGGCTTATGCTGAGAAAAAGGTGAAAAATAATGAAGATGGGGAATAAGAACCTTCTTCGCTTCGATTTGCTTCGTGTACGACCTATATTAAGCCGAAATTAGTAGCCCCTGCTCGTCGCCGAGTGGATCACGTCCCAAAACCCTCATGGAATCATTAGAACATCTACAACAGCTTATCTGGAAAGAGCTTCACGGCGAATTAACTCCAGCTCAACGTCTCGAATTAGAGGCCCTGCGATCGGACACAAATTTGGACAAGGCGGATTGCTCTGTTTTAGAAGCGGATTGCTCTGTTTTAGAAGCGGATTGCTCGTTCTCAGAGGCCAATTGTTCGGTCTCAAAAGAGGTTGACGCCCTGCTACGTATGTCTCCTGAATCCTTTTCGGATGAGGCCTTGATTGATCAAATTGAAGCGATGTATTTAGAAGATCAAGGTCAGCTTTCAGGCGTCGAGTCGCCTGCTCGAGAAGGGCAGCAAGGGCAAGGAAATCAACGCAACTCATCTGTCATACGCTTTCCGAAGCGAACCGCGGGAATACTTGCCTCTCTCGCGGTTGCAGCTACTCTGGTTCTCGGGGTGCTTCTTTTTGTGAAGCCGAATGCGTCCGCTCCTACCCAATTCGGTTCCACGATTTCCGTCAATTCCATGGAGGTCTTGATGCATGATCAATATCGCTCCGAGGATGCTTCCCTGACGATGCAGGATGCACGTGAAGATCTGACCCAAGACCTGAACGCGCTCAAGCTGGAGATCATTAAGGCCTATGAGGCGAACATCGCAGAGACTGCAAAATCTGCGGGCCAAGCCCCTGCTTGGGAACTGAATTTGTCGCTTCGCGCTCTGCCGAAAACGTTAACCTTGATGGTTAAAGGGACGGTCAAAGACAAGGCGCCCCTCCTTGAGAATACCCCCTTCGAGGCGAGCTACGATTTTGACCCGAACCCAATCGCGCGAGATGTCCTCGCTAAAGAAATTGCTGATGCACTTTGGAAGGACATTCAGCCCTAAATTATCCTCGCGCCTGCTTGGCTTTTTCGCGGCATGTCTTGTCCTCGGTATGGTGGGGTGTGTCTCGCTCACGCCTCCAGATGCGCCCCAGGCTCCCCCTCAACATGATGAAGTACGGCACAAAAGTTGGTGGAATTTTTACCTGCGCGGTCGCGAGCGCTTGTTCGCTGGGCGCTTTGAAGATGCTTCGCAAGACTTTCGCATCGCACTCGGATTGGCTCCGGGGTCTCGCAATGCCTACAAAAAAGATACCTGGTATGTTCGCACCTACGGAGTGCATCACCTGCTCGATTATTTCCCGCATCGCGAACTCGGGATTTGCTTGTTCCACCTTGGTGAACGCGAAGGCTCCGAAGAACTCCTTTTGCGTTCCATCTCGCTTACCCCTTCAGCCCGTGCCAGCTATTACCTCAATCAAGTTCGCGCGGTTCGCTTGCGTCAACAGGATCGGATCGAGCCAATGATCGTTCTGGACCAAGAAACCCGCCTAAGCTCAGAACGTACCCTGCGCCTGCGTGGCGTGGCTAAAGACACCGGCTATGTGAATGCCTTGGCGATTAGTGGTCGCCGCGAATTTATTGAGTTGGCCGAACCCGAACGTCGCTTCGATGCGAAACTTCCTCTGCGGGCTGGCGAAAATACCTTCGAACTTACGGCTGAAGATCTCGCAGGAAATCAACGGCAGCAGCAGGTTCGCTGTTTCGCGGATTGGGTCCCGCCGGGGCTTTCCGTGTCTCGTACCAAGGTCGAAAATGGGCGCACCAATTTAGAGCTAGTCCTCACCGATAATCATTCGCTGAAGCAACTTGGCTGGCAGCAAGACGGTGGTGTGGCGCAAGTTGAGCGTGCTACTGGAAAGCAATCCCACGCTTTTCAAATCAATTGCAAGGCGCAGGGGGTGCTACAATTTGTTCTCTTTGATGAAGCGGGCAATAAGGTGTCGGGCTCGATTGATCCGATGAATCCTCGTTTATTGGTTCAAGCTCAAGCCATGTCCTATCTTCAATATGCCCAAGCACCGACTGGCGGAGATCCAGCTGTGGCGAGAGAGGCTGAGGTACTCGAAGCCAATCCGAGTCGCGATGAACTTCGCCCAAGCCTTCGGGTCGCTCCATTGACAGCTCAGGTTGCTCGCGACGAATTTTTCCTTCAAGCCTCCGCAGAAGATGGAAGTGGCCTACGTAGCTTGACGATCAATGGTGAAGAGCAACTTCAGGCCGAAGATCGTGACGCACGCAAACACGTCTGTGCTCGCCGCGTTCCGCTGGAAGAAGGAGCCAATACCTTTCGCGTGGTTGCTACCGACAAAGCCGGAAACCGCAGTGAGAAAATCGTGCGGGTACGTCGCGTGACGCCAACCATTCAGGAATCAGCCTACCGCCTCTCGATGGCCTTGCCGTCCTTCGCCTCCACCTCCTCTTCCTCTTCCACTTCCACCTCCTCCGCTTCCTCTTCCACCACCTCCGCTTCAGGATCGATGACCTCTTCTTTGGCCAAGCAGCATGTTGAGGAAGCGTTGATTTCTCCTCCGGCTCGTTTCAATTTGCTTGAGCGAGATGACGGCTGGGAGTCGGTACTCGAAGAGCAACGTATTTCGGTTTCAAGTCTCGCCGATCCCTCTCGCGCGCTTAGGGCGGCGAAGATTATTCCTGCCGAGTTGGTTCTCGTGAGTTCCATGATCGAAGAAGGGGAGGGGGTCACGATTCTCTCTCGCGTCATCGACACCGCGCAGGGAAAAATTATCGCCAGCGAAGACGTCTATGCGCCGACTCGTGATGACAGCGCTTTACAACGTCAAGCTGGTGGCTTGGCCCTGAAGGTCGAACAGCATTTTCCCTTGCTCGAAGGCGAGGTGCTTCAGGTGTCTGGCAAAACAGTTCGTTTGAGCCTTGGCTCAAGCGATGGCGTCCGGCCAGGAATGAAATTTCTTCTTGCCTGGGATCCAAAGAATCCAGAGCACGTGGGTGAAGTTAAAGAAGTTGGAGGCTCCTTTGTTCAAGTTGTCGTGACCCAAACCCAATCGGAGCAGTCTGTGGCTAAGCTGCAGCTGAAGGCAGATGTTTCAAAAGGAGATGTGGTGTATGCACGCTAAGTCTTCATATCTTACGGTTCTTCCGATCCTTCTGTTCGGTCTTCTCCTCTGTGTTGGATGCGGAAAGAAAAGTCCCGCGCGGTTAGAACCCAAAGCAGAGACCAAGATAGAGCCCAAAACAGAGCCCGAAACCCTGCTTAAATCAGCGGTGTCCAATTCGTCTGACGCGCAAGATCCGGCAAATGAAACCAGTTTGAACTATCAGGCTTTAGTGGTTGGGATTAGTGATTACCAGTCGGCTTCCACTCGCTCGGAAATCTCCGCAGCGGGCAGTTGGGCCAACCTGCCTTCCGCCCGCCGCGATGCCCAAGCGATCGGTGCGTTACTTCAGTCTCGTTACGACTTTTCGGTTCAGGGTGTCTACGACGAGGCCGCGACGCGGGATAATCTCCTGCGTCAAATCGAAGGCCTTCTTTCACGCGCCAGCTCCGAAGACGCGGTACTCCTGTATTTCGCCGGGCACGGCCGATTCGATGCCGAGCGCAGCGAGGGCTGCTGGATTCCAGCCCAAGCGCCCAAGCTTGCTGACTCCAAAGACGCGTACCTGTGGAATTCCGATCTGACCCGTTTGGTCAACACGAGCCAAGCCCGCCATGTCTTGGTCATTGCCGACAGCTGCTACAGCGGTAGCTTTTTCCGTAACCTCGCAGAGGGAGCTTTGTCCGAGGAGTCAGAGGAACCGCTCGCGAATGACTGGTATCGTCGCACCATCCATACCCCTTCTCGCTATTTGATCACGAGTGGTGACAACGAGCCGGTTTTAGATGGCGGCAACGAGCATTCTGTCTTCGCAACCTCGGTGATGAATGCCCTGAAAAATCCACCGCCAAGCGGAATTTTCTCTGCCTTCCAGCTCGCTCGTCGAGCTCGAGCTCAGGTCTTTCATGGTACCGGGCAGATGATTCAGATGGGGCCGATCCAAGGTCAGTCTCGCCTCGTGGGCGGCGAATTTGTCTTCAAATCGGCCGACGCTGAATGGCCTGAAAATTTTCAAATTGCCTCCAGCTCAGAGCAGGATCTGGCTCGGATCGATGGGGAAGGTTCGACGAAGAAGCCCGCCTTACCGGTTGCGGTTATACGTGGAGATAGCGCGGTTCCATCCTCAGGTCCGCTGGCGTTGTCCGGTGAAACGAGCAATCAAGTTGACCAAGCAATCATGGCTCATTTTACCGGGGTGCCGCGTAGCCGAAGTGAACGGACCAGTATCCTGATTCGTGACATCGAACGGAACATGAAAGCGAATGCAGATGCTGTCACAGATACGGCGACAGGTACGGTTTCGACCGCCGCGTACCCGAATGTGATCACCTGCCTTGGACCGACCGTGGTTGGCCTACCTGCAAGCAAGGGAGAGACATCGCCCGAAAACGATCTTGCCTTGCTCACGCGATTTTCCATGGAGTCCGCTCTCAGCCAAGAAGCCGGTATCACAGTGGTTGATCGGGAAGCACTCGATGATATTCTGCAAGAGCTGAGCCTCAGTGCGTCCAGTATTTCTGACGCGCAGGCCAAAACGCTCGTGGGTAAATTACTTCCGGCAAGCCATCTGATTACCGGTAAGCTGCTTCCGCTAGAGCCGGGAAAATGGCGCTTGCAGCTTCGACTAGTTCGAACCGAAACGTCAGAGATCAAGGGGATGTATAGTCAAATTGTCAGCGGCCGTGAGGAGATCGAAGCTGCGACACAAGCCTGGGCCCAACAAATCAGTCAACGGATTTTGTCCCACGCGAATATACCCAAGCCGCCTGAAAAGTGATCAAGATTTTATATGAAAGTCGTAGCTTCGTCGTGGTTGAAAAACCCGAAGAGCTTCTTTCTGTCCCGGGCACTGGTCCTGGCAAATCTGACTGCGTCATCTCGCGGGTCAAAGAATCTTTTCCTCAGGCCACAGGCCCGATGACGGTGCATCGCTTGGACCTTCCTACGTCCGGATGTATGATCGTTGCCTTAACTCCTGACACACAGCGAACCCTTTCGTTGCAGTTTGAGCGTCGAGAGGTGAAGAAGGAATACGAAGCGGTTTTGGATGGGGATATAGATGCTGACATACATGGAACCTATGGTCGCATCGAATTAGCGACCAAGGTTGATTGGGATCAACGCCCCAAGCAAATGGTTCATCCTGAGGGTAAAATAGGGGTGACGGATTGGGTGGTGATGCGCCGCATGATAGACAAAACCCGTGTTCTCTTTCGCCCCGTCACTGGGCGTACTCACCAAATCCGCGTACATGCCAGTCATCCCGATGGCGGCCTTGGATGTCCAATTGTGGGCGATCGATTTTACGGCGATGCTTTCTTGTGTCCAAGGCTTTTGCTTCACAGCCGAATGGTCGAATTCATGAATCCCGATACCGGGACATGGCTTAAGGTGCATAGCAAAGTCCCATTCTAAGGCGCAGCTTCTCTCGGGGGAGGTGGATCGCCTCGCCGTCTCATTAGCGACCTAGAGCCCGCTGGAATGGGTTTCTTCCCAGCTTTTGGTAAAAATATATCCAGAAACGACGTGTTTGCCGGGTTTTCGTGTTTACCGTCGTTACAAGTGATTACATGATGGTAACATGCCGCGTACATGCCTTTAGATCCTACCCGTCGTGTCCTAGAGCGTGACAAAATTTGTCCTAAACTGCTTAAAAACAAGACCTTGCAGGCGATTTGGTGAAAAAAGTCTTTACAGGATAATACCCAGTGTGCTGTGCGTATCGCATGAAAAATATAAAGGATATGTTTGATATGTATATCTTAAAAATTACATACTTTACTTTTTATGCGTCATTACTGGTGGCAAGTGCCCACGCTCAGAGGACGGCGTTAGGTGCCGATCCAAGGGGCTCTATCTTAAGTTATGATTTAAAAGATTTGGGTGATTTAGGGAATATTTTCACCATTCCGAATTTCCTTGGCACCGGCGGTGGCACCGACAGTAGCGACCCGACTGCCGTTCCCGGACGAATTCCGGGGGCCCTCTCGGTGGGGCAGATGGGGGCGGCCAATTATACCGTGCCCATTGTTGTTCCGCCTGGGGTGAGTGGGATTCAGCCAAGTCTGGCAATTACCTACAGTAGCGAAGCAGGGAATGGTCCACTTGGTGTCGGCTTTTATCTTTCAGGGTTAATGAAGATTAGCCGTGGTGGAGCGGACATTGATCGCGATGGCTTTCGAGGCGGAATCAATTTTGATGCCGACGATCGCTTCTTTTTTAATGGCATGCGTCTGATGCAACAAGATGCGACGCAAGATTATGGCGCACTTGGGGTGGATGGCAAAGAGTACCGCACCGATCCCGAACGCTTCTGGAAAGTTGTGAGTCGGGGAACCTCCGGCAATGGGCCTGCCTGGTTTGAGGTCCATGGTCCGAAAGGTTTGCTCTATGAGTTTGGTGGCAACACGAGCTCCCAAGAAGGGCGCGTCTTTGTTCCAGGTTCTAGCAATGTTTACGAATGGCGGCTTTCCAAGCTGAGTGATCGGGATGGCAACAGCATGAACTACACCTATGCGGATAACGGCAAAGGGCAGGTCTATCTTTCAACAATTGAGTATGTGGAAAAAAGTAACGGCCAAATGGATAGTCGCGTTTCCTTCGTCATGGAAGATCGGCCGGATGATACGGTTCGCTATCTTGGGGGAGGAAAAATTGAGACGACGAAACGGTTGGCCGCGATTGAAACCTTTGCAGCGGGCAGTAGAGTGTTTCGTTATCAGTTGAGCTATGAGGTTACAGAACCCGAATCGGTCAACCCTGGTGGCGAATATATCGCGATCCGCCGCTCGCGCCTCGTGAGCCTCCGATTGCAAGAAGGGGTGAATCTCGACTACCTAGGCGACACCACCTTTGATTGGAAGATAGGTTTAAATGGAGCTGCATCCGCGTATGCATGGCAGGACGGTCCATCCCCGTTCTTTTCATCTGTGGCGGGGGAAGATGCACTGGATCGGATTTCCGTGGACCAAAACCGCCTTCGCCTTGCAGACGTCAACGGCGATGGGCGTAAAGATCTCTACGTGATTCGTGGCCATAACACCGCAGGGCTCGACGCGGTCTATCTGCACAATGGCACCTATGATCCATACGGTGACTCGCCCATTCCCTCTGGGATTTCCAGCTTTGTATCTTCCGATGTGGAGCAAGCGAAAAGCGATGTGGCGCGAATTCGATTGGCCGATTTTAATGGAGATGGGCGTGCTGATGTGTATCTCGTCAAAGGCGTCGACGGCACACCAGTGCTGGATGAGTTGTACTACAGCAATGGCGACGGCACTTTTGCGTCACCCGTGCCGGGCATTCCTTCTGTGGTCACGTCTACGATTGTCAGTCAACTCGCCGACATTTCGCGTATTCGTATTGGAGACTTTAACGGCGACCGACGCATGGACATCTATTATGTCAATAGTTTCAGCGGGAATATCTTGGACCCATCTTCTCCTAGCCTGAATACACCGGACCACCTTTACATTGCAACCGATACTGGGTTTGAGGCGGCGGTTGATGGCCCCAATACCTCCGATCCAATTGCGACATTGCTCAATCTTCTCGACCAGTTTCATGCCCTGTTTCGAACCGTTTCTGCGATGGTTAATCTCGAAGGAGTACCCACCAAAGACTATACCCGCAACCCTGACGGATCGATCGCCACGGCCATGCACGCCTTCCGTCCAGATTTTCGAACCGCCTCCAGTAGCCCGTCGCATATTCGCCTCGGCGATTTCAATGGGGATGGCCGGACTGATGTGTATTGGGTCCGCGGAAGTATTGCATCTACCAGCATCGACGAAATTTTTTATTGTGAAAAAGACCTCCAATTTAGCAGTTCAATCCCTGGTTTGGATACCCCGATTCGGGGCGGTGGATTTGGCATGGCGGACTATCTTCGCGTGGTATCAGGAGATTTCAACAGTGATGGGTTAACGGACATCTTGTATTGGAAAAGCGCCGGTGGTGGCCAAATCTATTTACCAGCCGTCCATTACAATCAAGGGGACGGAACCTTTTCTTTCGGCTATACAACCTCTCCTTGTATTCGACAGCGGACCCCCAGTCTAGACGCGCTCTCGCTTGCCAGCATGAAGTACGTTGATGCCAATAGCGATGGCTATATCGACTTGTATTGGCCCCAAACGTCGCTTGGTAATTGTGGGAGTATTTCCTCTACGGATGCACCAGCAACGATCTTCTTGATGGATGGCCGTGGATACACGGATGGACGCATGGCAGGTGGCTTTCCTTTGAGTGATTTTAGTGGGAACCCACCCTTAGAAATTGAGTCTGTTGCCGCTAGTTCAGAGATTCTTGATGATATCAACGGCGACGGCATCATGGATATCTACTGGCTTCGCGACATCGGACAAGTCAATCAAAGCCACATTGTCCGCCCAGGCTTAGTGTTGCAGCCGAGGGTTATCGGGGTCACTGACGGCTTGGGACTCCACCAGCGAATCGTATACAAAACCTTGGCTTCCGGAGCGATTTACGATGGTCCGACCGATGCACCTTTTGATGCCACGCGTACCCACGATGCCGTCCCCGCAAACTTTTATGCGGTTGACCGCGTCTTGCAAAGCGATGGCATGGGCGGTTACCGCACCAACTACTATAGCTTTGGCGGTCTGTTGACCGACCGGCTGAAAGGAAGTCTAGGCTTTCGCACGCAGCGTACGTGGAACCCGGATGCGGCCCGCGAGATCGTCAGTACCTCTTACCAGAATATCGATGGTCCAATGGGGCTCGAGCGATATGACATTTATCGACACATTGCGGGGACGCCTCGACTGGTCGAGCAACGCAATTTCGTCCGCGCCAACGAAATTAATGCGACCACCGGAAATTTCCGAAGCTGGTTGCAGGATGTTTGGGTATCGGAGCTTTCAGCCGATAGCGGGCACCTCCGGAAAGCATGGGGAGCATTCTATGTTTATGACAATTATTTAAACCCCACCGATGAGGTGTTTACCCGAGCGAACGGAGAAACCGACACCACGGCGGTCTGCTACATCAATGATGAAGCCAATTGGCTGATCGGCCAACCGGAAGAGATTCTACTATCCCGCCGCGACGACTATACCTACCGAGGTCTGCAGACGACCTTCACCTATAAGGATCAGCAACCTTGGGCCTTAGATCGTAAAGCGGTTTCGTGGGAAGAGCCCACCGCAACCCCTAGCGTCTACATTCCGCGCGAACAATCCCATTACTATTTTTACAACGAGTATGGTCAAGTCGGGCTCGTGCTAGAACACGGTAGTGATACGTCGATTGGCTTGAGCCTCATGGAGGAATCACCCCATGGCCGCTTTTTGAGTTCGGTCATTAATAGCCTCGGTCACCAAACCCAAATGGAGGCAGACCCTGGTAAAGGGCTTTCGTTATCTCGGACCGATCCAAACGGGAATCAAGTTCTCTACGACTATGATGCATTTGGGCGGCCCCAAAGTAAAGAGAGCCCCGATCAAGATAGCTATGAAATCACCTACGAATTTCCTGCTGGAAATGCACCGGCGCATACCGCGATGCAAATCGTAAAAACCTATGCCTCTGGGGCGAGTTCGATTTCTTATATTGATGCACTGGGAAGAGCCATTGCGACTCGGAGCTCGTCCATCGAGGGCAAGCCCGATGTGGTCATGCATGACACCTACAATCCTGACGGAACTCTCGCGACGTCCGAGCTGCCTCGATTTGACGGGGCACCGTCTTATCAAACCACCTATGAGTACGATCACTTGTTACGTCCCACCCTCAGCACCTTTCCAAACGGTGACTGGATCAATCAGCAATACATCGGCTTCAATCCTGCGTTGCAATTGGAAGGCATCTCGGTCGAATCCTCGAGCGGACAACTGGGCTACTCCGGCTTCCGCCACGGACGCCAGATTATCTCTACCCAAGGCACTATCGCGAACCCCATTCTCACTCGCATGGATGTTGACTACGATGTCTTTGACACGCCGGTATCCAATACGGTCAATCAAGTTAATCCTGTCCTGCATTCACAAGATGAAATTGGGCGCACCTTTGCTGAATTGGATCCGAGCCATGGGCTTCGTGGCGTGGATTACGACGTATATTCTAAGCCAAAGCAGATCTCTCAAAATGGAGTTGTTTTGGCTACCACCGACTATGATCCACTTAATCGCCTGATCGAGCAGGTCACACCTGACTATACCGCAACCTATGTATACGACACCGCCTCCAATGGGATCGGTCTTCCGCACACGGTTACGGTCACGCCCACTCACGTAAACGATGTCGGTTTGGAAAAGGAGCTTTCCTACAACCTCATCTCTAAGATGGACCGATTCACCCAAACGGTGGATGGCCAAAGCGATATAATTTTCTCCACCTTTGACGGCCTCGGGCGTGTGGACACGATGATGCATCCTGGTGGGTTTAGCATCCAGCAGGTCTACGATACCAAAGGGCAGCTGAAGGAACTACGCGACCCGGCAAATCCCAGCATTGTCTACTGGACCTGGACCGACAAAGCAGCAGACGGCCGTGTTACTCGCATTGAACTTGGAAACGGGGTTACCGCACAACACATCTGGACTCCTGACGATCGGTTGCTGGAATCCATCGATGCGCTGAATCAGTACGGTGTCCGTGTGTGCAGTGAGCAATACCAATACAACAGCGCGAACCAGCTCGATAGCTTGCTGGACCTGCGATCCAACTATGTCTCGTTGCAGCAATTTAACTACGACGGTCTGAATCGACTTACCAACGAAGTGTATAACTTCTCTCCGCTTACCACGGTTGGCTACGACGAATTTGGCAACATTCTCAACAAGTCAGACATTGGGAATTACACCTACCAGTCATCCTCCACGCAGTGGGGCCCCCGCCCTTATGCAGTAGATCAAGCCGGTACGCACAGCCTCGGATACAACGACGACGGCGAGGTCACCCAGCTCGAAAACCTCAATATCGACTACAGTGTCAGCGGACGAGTACGAGAGATTTCCGATGGAACCCGAACCCTCTGGATCCAGCGCGACGAGACTGGTTCACGGGTTCGTCAAGTCATCTCCGGCGACATCGATGAGACCTGGACCTTTGTGGGTGGCAACTACGTGCGCCGCGAAACCGGATGCCGCACCGATCACTTCACGTACTTCGGCCCTGGAAAGTCCTTCGTCGCGGTTCACATCAAATCCGAATTTGATGCCTCTTGCCCCGCTCCAACCCAAGAACGTATTCTTTACCTTCACCATGACCGCCAAGGTAGCTTGAAGACTGTGACTGACCACACGGGTTACATTCAGGTGCAATATCAATACGATGCGTGGGGGAAACGGACCAGTGAGCTCTGGAACGACAGTACCCTCGCAGACCTCATCTCTTGTATCCAAGATGGGTATACCGGGCACGCTCCGCTCCGTGGATTTCCTGACATGTGGATCACTCCCTCTCGAGTCTACCATGCGGGTATCGGGCGCTTCCTCTCACCCGATCCCACCGTTCCGGACTTTTTCAATCCAGCCGATCACAACCGCTATAGTTATGTTCGAAACGACCCAATGAATTACACCGATCCTTCTGGGTTCGATCCAGCCAAGATGAACCCATTCGTGGTCATCCTTCCTGTTGTAGAGGTCTCCGCTCTACGTATCGGGAAAAGTCGCACCGAAAACTATAATCCGCTTCATTCGCCAGCCATGAGCAACACACGGCTTGAGGACTGGGTAAATAATGGCTTCGAACTTCCGGACTATGGAGCAGATTACCCCTATGAAAACCTAGGCCTTCCCTACGGAGAAGATGAATCGCAAATCCGGGAACTCATGCACGGTTGGGGCAATTCCATGGAACGAAACTTTGGAGAAGCCTTGGACTGGGCGAGTTACCTTTGGGTCCCTGGTGCCGACGGGATGATTGGAGCCATGGAAATGGCTCAGGGCGAGAAGGAAATCGGTATCATAGAAATCATCGAACTCCTTAGCTACATCAAAAAGATCCAGAAAATCAACAAGGCTAAAAAAGCCGCCGAAAAAGCCAAGCGAATCGCCGAGCAACGCAAAAAAATCCGTGCCCTGAAAAAGAAGAAAAATCCTGTGCATGACCAAGGTGATTACGATTATTTGGTCAGTCACAGGGTTCAAGAGGCTAAGCGCTATTCCAGCATGATGGAACAATATCGCAAACGAGGCATGGGTGATGTCGCTGATGAGATGGACGCAACCATGAAAAAAGAATGGAAAGATCTAGGCGACAGTATCCGGAAAGAAGTTGGCGACTTTGAAGAGGAAGCCTTTGTTAAAGAGTTTCAGGAACACTTTGATTTCGTTGACGGGGGCTTGGATGCAGCCAGACCCTACCTGGACGCCATGATGGGTCGTTAACCTCCCCGAAGTATCTCAAGGTTCACGCCTCGTAAGAGGTTCTAAAGGCGTAGATGAAGAACATCCATCTACGCCTTTTTTTATCTCCCTTTACCGTGACTCATAGGCTGAGAAAAATTCGATACCTACAATCAAATGCCCCGGGGCCAAGGCAAATGCCCCGGGCCAAGGCAATGTGATGGATATCGGTTGAAAGCCAGACTGCGACCGAATGCTATTCCGACCGAGATGATTTTTTTCGCCACAGCAAGATCACGATGAGCCAAATCCCTACCGGCACCAAAAGCACAAGCGGGATCCCGTAGGCCGGAGCATCTCGCGAAACGATGCCAAGGTAATTGTATAACGCCGACACCGCGCCTCCGCCCAAGGCGAGTGCGCTCAGAAAACGCAAAAAATGCATGGGCGCTAGCCCGGCCATGACACTCAGCACTTCTGGAAAAATCGGTAGCAGCCGACTGATGATAATTCCCAGTCCACCCCAGCGATCGAAGAACTCTTGCAGGCGATGAATCTCATCTGGGGTCGACATCCGTTCGACATATCCGCGACCCGCCCAGCGTGCCAGCGCGTAGCCGGTGAGTCCTGCCAGCACCGATCCGACCGTCGAAATGAGCGTCCCCAACCAGAAACCATACACCGCACCGGTAGCCGCCATAACGCCCGTCGCCGGCACGGGTAGCACGAGGTCGCTGATCAGCAAGCCAATCGCAATCAGCCAGGCCCAAGGTTTAGATTCGGCGAACCACTCACGGCATCGCTCCATGCTAAACAGCGCTTCCAAATGATCTCCGAGAAGAACGAAGCTCAACAAAAAGACCACGACTAAGCTCAGCCCGAGCAGCAGAAGAATTTTGGTTAAGCGAGGCCCATACATGTCTGATGCATAGGGCGAATGCACGCTTCGGTCAAATGCGGGAAAGAAAGAAGTTTGTATCGCTGAGGAACCTCGGGTAAGATCTCGCCATGGGAATTCGTGATCGAGATTACATGCAGAAAAAGCCTCCTGACGCAAAAGGGTTGCCCAAGCATTTACGTGTCCGTAGTTCGGAAGATAAACTCGAAGACTGGCTGACCTATATCCTGTCTCGTTGGCTGAAATATTTTATCATCCTCGTCGCGATCTTGGCCGCTATCGGCTTGCTCATAGGCCTTCTATCGCCAAATCGGTCGGGCGTGCTTTAACGCGATGGGTAAATGACCCTTCACATTTCAGCGCTTTAGGAATTTCACTCTCAAACCCATAGGTCTCCCTGCCAAAAAAGGCGGTTGAAAAGCTCCACAAACCTGCTTTATCTCCTCACATGGTAAGAGATACAGAACGGTTTGAATTCAATAGCGATCACCCTGATGCAGCGGCGATCGCGGAGCGGATTCGCATGCAGGTTGATGACAACATCAAAGATGGGTTGTACGACGATGCTCGGATCAGCGCGGTTGAACGTAGCAATCTGCATCTCATCAACGAAGAAGACGAGTATATCAACTTCTACCTTCGTTGCCTGCAGAACAATGCCTTGGTCGACATCAATGATTTCGAAATCATGCACGAAGGCGGCGGCCCCAAGGGCAAAGCCATGGTCGGCCTGAAGAAGGTAATCTGGAAGATGCAGAAGTTTCTCACCTTCCGCATGTGGTCGCAACAAAACTTGATCAACAGCAATCACGCCTTGGCCTTTCAAACCTTGTTCTCTCGCTACGAGTACAAGATTGCTGAGATGGAACGGAAGATCGAATGTCTCGAGCGTGGCGAAGTGTATGATCCCGTTGTGGCTGAAGCAAAGCGTAAGGCGGAGAAGGCCGAGCGAGCCTCCAAAGCGTCTTCTGGCTCCTCCTTTTCCTCCTCCTCCTCCTCCTCCTCTTCTTCTTCTTCTTCTTCTTCTTCTTCTTCTTCTTCTTCTTCTTCTTCTTCTTCCTCCTCCTCTTCTTCCTCCTAAGCGAGCTTGATATGAAACTTGCGTACGTCTCTCCTCGTTATCCCAAAGAAGGCGCGGTCGGTGGCTGCGAAACCCTTCTGCGCAACGTCGCCGAACACGCGGCCCATCGCGGGCATGAGGTCCACTTCCTTACCACCTGCGCCACCAACCACTTTTCCTGGGACAATGCGGTGCCGGCCGGGGTCGAAAAAATCGGCCCATTGCAGGTTCACTTTTTTCCGGTGAACGAAAACCGAGACATCGAAACTTTTCTTGAAATACAAGGCCGGATTGATGCACGCGACAACCTCTCGCTCAAAGAGGAAATGGCATGGATCACCAACTCGGTAAATAGTGATCCGCTGATTCAGCATCTGCGCGATACGCATTACGATGCGATCATGGCCGGTCCCTATTTGTTTGGCATCACCCACACCGTGGCGACGACTTTTCCGGAGCGGACCCACCTCGTTCCCTGCCTGCACGACGAGTCCTACGCCTACTTAAAAATTGTCCACAACATGTTCCACCAGGTCAAAGGGCTCCTGTTTAATAGCGAGCCAGAACGTCAGCTCGCAGTGCGTCTGTACGAAATGGATCCCGGCATCGGGCATATCGTTGGCATGGGAATGACTCCGTTCGAATCCGATGGAAATCGCTTCCGCCGCAAGCATAACTTGGACGAGCCCTACTTGATTTACTGTGGTCGTCGCGAGGCGGGAAAAGGAACTCCCTTGATGCTCGATTACATGCATCTTTATCGCGAGCGCACCGAGCGTGATGTGAAACTGGTTCTCACCGGAAGCGGGGACGTCCATCCGCATCCAGATCTCGCGCCACATGTCCTCGATCTAGGCTACGCCTCTGAGCAGGACAAGGTCGATGCCATGGCGGGCGCCTTAGCCTTTTTCCATCCATCGCTGAACGAAAGTTTTGGTATTGTCGCCCTCGAAGCCTGGCTGGCCGGAACCCCGGTTATCGTGCATAACAAATGTCCCGTGTTACAGCATCTCGCGGAAGCGGGAAACGGCGGGCTTTGGTTTGATCACTATCCGCATTTCGAAGGCATCTTGAATGCGTTGTTGGATGAGCCCGGCTTGGCGGATTCCCTCGGGAACGCCGGCCAACGCTACGCGCGCGAAACCTATGATTGGCATGCGGTCGGGGATCGACTCTTTGCCGCGCTCGAAGCCTAAATTACCAAGGAGCCTTGCTCATGACCTTTCGTATTTTTTCATTCATCACAGGAGCCCTTCTTTTGGTTGGCCTAACCGGCTGCGGGACGATTGGGAATGGAGCCAAGAGCAAGCAGGATGCAAATTCTGCCTATTGGAAAAAGCAGCACCAGCAAATCGAGCGCGACTCAAAACGAATCGGTTACGCGGGCAAGGTGAAGCAGAAGGGGCTTTTAGCCCGCTGGTTTCCGAAAAAGAACGAGGAAGAATTCGATGCCAGCGCCTTTTGGCAGGAGAAAAATCCGACCATTGAAAGCGATCTGACTCAATTTCGCGACAACATGGACATGGCCAAAGAAGAGCGAGCCGCTCGCAACGCGCAACTCAAAAAGTTTTTCGAAGAACCGCCCTTGCCCGCGAATGCGATTCTCGATTGACGGAGGCAGGCACGCGAATGAGCGTGGACGCGTTAGGTAACTTGGTCTTGCCGTCTGTAGGGTTTAGGCCCGAAGGTTCGGCCGTCATTATAGCCCGGGTCGAAGGCCCGAGTTCGGTTCACAAATCTTAAGGCCTGAAAGGTCGAGGCAGAAAGTATTTCGCCGTTGTCTCGACCTTTCAGGCCTTGTTCAATCGCATTCAAAACCCAGGCCTTCGACCTGGGCTATAATAAATCGACCCTTCGGGCCTGGGTTCATGCGGAATTTCGAATGCGGTGTCTCAGGTCGATGGCAGATGGAACGGTTCAGGTGATTTGCTCTACCGTCTCTTCAACCCCGTTATGGAGCACGCGCCATCGCCGGTTCTCGAGGTGGATTTAGCGACCGTTTTTTACGGGGTTTCAGAAGCAGTGTAATAAATAATCGCTTAGTTTCGGTGGCACCTGTACTCGTTGGTTTTTCGTTGTTTACAGCTCCGAAGGAGCGGAGGCACTTAGCCCCGAGGCTTGCCTCGGGGTTGCGATTCGGCTTAAGCATCAAGCTCCGAAGGTGCGTAGGCACGCTGGTACGTAAAGAATAAGTGCCGCAATCTGTGCAAGTCTTTCAGACTTGGTTCCACCTCCGAAATCAATCGATGGGCGGTGCCCATCGCTACGCTGTTTTCGCCTTTCAGGCGAATATGTATCTTAAGCATCGAGATGCCGATTTGTTACACAGTGGCACCTCCTCCCGTGCTTCGCTTGGCGGTTGAAACGTTGTCATGAAGTTTCGGTCAGATTTGTAAAAAGTTGAACGTGTTGCAGTTGGAGTTCGTCGGGAACCGACGGCTTATCATAGGCGGGGGTTTCAACCCCCGTTACAAAGTGCAAGCCATCGTCGTCAGGAACTGACGGTTTAGCAAAAGAGGGCTTTAGCCCGTATCGTAAAAAGCTATGATTAGGGGCCTCGAATACGTGAGGCGGGCTAAAGCCCTTTCATGATAAACCGTCGGTTCCCGACGAGGATATATCGACCCGTTTTACGGGGGTTGAAACCCCCGCCTATATTTAAACCGTCGGTTCCCGACGAGCGTCCATTATCAGCATAAAAATAAATTCCACGTCCTCGCGAGTCCATCAATGGTTTGAAGGCACAAAAAAAGCGGATGCAATTCGCATCCACTTTTTGATCGGTTGGTTCGAAAGGCTTAGAGCTTTCCGGGGACCACGCCAGGATTCGCCTTTGCTTTGGCTATGCACTTGCTCGTAGCGGAAGGCCAAGCGACTTGATTAAGACACGTGGTTCAGTGGTTTTGATTGGTCGACTAGAACGTTTTTTTTGCCCAGTCGATCACATCACCGTAAGTCTTTTTTCCAAAGCCGGTGACGTTCGCGAGATCTTCAACTCCCTTGATCGGGCGCGCGGAACGAATGACGTTCGCTTTGGCTTCACCAATGCCCGTGATGGCCTGAAGCTCTTTCGCGGATCCTTTGTTGAGCAAGGTATCGAGCTTTTTGTTTTGGCTCGAGCTGAGGCGCTTGGTCGTGGTTTTCACGTATGCCAATACCTCTTTGGTAGCTGGGGTACGTGGGCTTGTCTTGCTGGTACCTTTAAGCCGCGAGCCAACACCCGCGCTTTTTGACGCAGTTGAAGATTTAGAGCTCGGCGACGATTTTTTCGTAGTCGAAGATTTACTGGTCGAGGTGGAAGGCTTTTTCGTAGACGTCGATGGCTTCTTGGCCGTGGTCGATGATTTCTTTGCCGTGGTCGATGGCCTCTTTGCCGTGGTCGATGATTTCTTTGCCGTGGTCGATGGCTTCTTTGCCGTGGTCGATGATTTCTTTGGCTTCTTTGCCGTGGTCGACTTTTTGGTCGTCGATTTTGTTGTCGACGGTTTTTTCGTTGGTGTTTTCTTGGTCTGCGTGTGCCCGATGCAAGGGATGGCGCAGATCAATGCGATGCTGAGAAGTTTAGTGATCGTGTTCATAATTTTTTGGAATGTTGGGTTTCCAAATTCTATTCCTAACCTTTCAGCTTTGGAAGCACGAAAGCTGTTCCTGCGATGAAGATTTGAGAGGCTGGGGCGCACTAGGAGCCTGTCGGACTTAGCAGATTCGGCTGCGAGTTCCTCACTTTGGCCCATACGATCCGAACGAATCGATCAAATAGTCTCAACTATTCTCTCGAATCGTCCAAGCCGTCTGGTCTCAAACTGAGAAACCCTCGCTCGAAAGCCTAAGCCCGACAGACTCCAAGAAAAGGAGTCATGCCTCAATGGCACGTAGATAAACCATCACCGTATTTTTTTGCGCTATGTTACATCGTGGGAATTCGCCCCAAAGTGGGCGGGATATCGTAGTCCGTGTGCAAGGCCGCGAAGCGGCCGCAGCGCCGGGTATCGTGCAGACGTAAGAGACAACGAGGGGTAAGTCCTGTATTTGAAGAGAAATCGGAGCGAGGCGCAGCACCGCGCCAGCTGGCTAAAACCGTACAATTTTCAGTTAAAAATCGTATTCTGAGCACGCATCAGTTGACCTCTGCTTTTTTGAAAGGCATCGCCCATATTGGTTTCTATTCCGACCGCGCTTCCAGCGCTTCATATTATTTCTCAATGAATTCCGGTGGTTCCCTTCGGTCACCGACCGGCTAATTGCCTTCAAGCCTCCGGCTTTCTTTTCAGGGCAGAGCGAACTCCTTTTCATGCAAATCGGCTTACCTAAGTGCTATTGCATTCTAGCTCCATTTCATTTCTTCTGCCGTCGCTTCCTTTTCAAGTGCCGATAGGTCGTATCCGTCGACCAAGCATTCCCGAACATAGCGTCTCAAAAAGGGCGTGATCCCACCCAAGCGTTCGTATTGTTTTACGTGCACCAGCTCGTGGGCCACGATCGCAACCGATTCGCCTTTCTCTCGCTGCAGATAAATCCCGTGGCCTAACGTGAGTCCGATTGCGCCCGAAATGATCCCGGAGTAGTAGCGCGAAAGCCAGGCGCTGAGTCGCTGAAAGGGGAGGGGGATGGAATCGACCACAAGGATTCGAACGTTTTCCGGATGTACAATCCCGATGGATTTAGCAATCGCGTGTTCATTTGTCGAAAGCGCGCAACCTTCGCGAAGAATGCGCCGCTGATGATGCCGAACCCAAAGGGCTAAAACGGGAATGAACGGCCATAGAAGGCACGTGGCCAGACCATGCTTAATGGTTACGGTGGACGGGGTTGGCATAAAGCTATAATTAAAAATAAAATTCACTGGCGAAAATGGATATTTGATTTCCCGCTTTCATTCCGGTTTGTAAATTGTACGTATACTCAAATACCAAGATAGATTAAAGGACTTATCATGACACTCAAACTACACAATGCAATGTGGCCAGGCCTCGTTGGAAAAGGCACTGACGAAGGGCAAGAGCCCCCCATTAGCCTCGACCGTATGCTGGAATTAACTGCAGCGGCAGAGATCAATGGCCAAAAATTTGATGGCATCGATTACTTCCTTTTTTTACCGCATACGGATCCAAATGCGAGCGACGACGAGATCAAGCGCATCGCGGACAAGATCGCTGGACACGGCTTTAAAGTCGGTTCTTTGGTGGCTCCGGTTTGGCCAGGAACGGTTGGCGATTCGGCCATGGGCGATGACGCAGCGCGGGCGAAATTCCTCGAAGCGGTTAAGCTCGGATGTCGTATCGGCGGAATCTTCCGCGAGCACGGAGTTCGTGACTACGGCGTAATGCGGATTGACTCGGCTGAGTTCGGAGTCGAAAAGTGGCGCGAAGATCCTGATGGTAACACCAAGCGGATTGCAGAAACCTTCCGTCAGGCTGGCTCGATTGCGGCTGATCACGGTGAGCGTCTCGCAGCCGAAGGCGAAATTTGCTGGGCGGGAATGCACTCTTGGAAAACCATGATCAACTTGCTCGAAGAAGTGGGCATGCCTGAAACAGTTGGTTTCCAAGCTGACTTGGCGCATTCCTATACCTTCATGCTCGGCTTTAACGCACCTGAAGATGCATTGTGTACCCCTGAGTCCAGCGAAGAAGAATTCTGGGCCGCCTACGAGAAGATGACGGACGCGCTTCGTCCCTTCACGATTGATTTTCACGTGGCGCAGAACGACGGGACGGTTCATGGAGCAGGCAATCATGATAAGACCGGCAAGCATTGCGCGGCGGATGACCCAAATGGCAAGTTAGACATCACCAAGTGTGCTGGCTACTGGCTCAAGGATTACGCGTCTCGTGGCATCGAGCATATCTGCTGGGATGGATGCATGTTCTCGAATGAGACCCTCGAAGACAACGCGACCTACACCGCGATTTTGGACGCGATGATCAAAGTCCGCGACGCACACGCCTAGCCCCGTTCGACGGAACGATGAGTTAGTTTGCCATTGAGTGGCAGACCGTTTTTTAGTCCTGCCATTGAATGGCACGTTTTTAGAAATTTAGTTAGAAAGAAGAAATATGAGCAAACAAGATTTACGTATTGGCATGATCGGCTACGGCTTTATGGGCCGCACACACTCCAACGCCTACTGCAAAGCAGGCAATTTTTTTGATCTTCCTTACAATGTGGTATTGAAAGCCGCGTGTGGACGGGATGCAGAAAAGGTCCAAACCTTCGCAGATAACTGGGGCTACGAAAGTATTGAAACAGATTGGCGTGCCTTGGTTGCACGTGATGATATTGATGCGGTTGATATTTGCGTGCCAAACAACTTGCACAAAGAAATCGCCATTGCTTGCGCGGAAGCGGGCAAGTGGGTGCTTTGCGAAAAACCTCTCGCGCTGACGGTCGAAGAGGGGGAAGAAATGTGCGAGGCGATTGAAAAAGCCGGCGTGCCAAACACGGTATGGTACAACTACCGTCGCGTACCTGCGGTCACCTTGGCCAAAGAGATTGTCGACAGCGGCAAGCTCGGTCGGATCTTCCATTACCGGGCAAACTTCCTGCAAGACTGGACCATTTCCGAAGACGTGCCACAGGGTGGTGCTGCGGTTTGGCGCTTGGACGCGGAAGCGGCTGGCTCCGGGGTAACCGGTGACTTGTTGGCGCATTGCATCGATACCGCGATTTGGATTAATGGTCCAATGGTCGAAGTTAGTGCGATGACCGAAACCTTCATCAAAGAGCGGGTGCATCAAGACACCGGCAAGAAGCAAGAAGTGAAAATCGACGACGCGTGTGCGTTCTTGGCTCGCTTCGAAAATGGTTCAATGGCGATTTTTGAGTCGACGCGATATGCGCGTGGTCACAAGGCCTTGTACACCTTCGAGATCAATGGCGAAAATGCGTCGATCGCGTGGGATCTGCATGATTTGCATCGCTTGCAGTACTTCGATCACAGCGACGATTCACGGGTTCGTGGCTGGCGTAATGTACACGTGACGGATGGCGATCAGCCTTACATGGGCAACTGGTGGGTACCTGGTCTTCAGATCGGTTATGAGCACACGTTCGTGCATCAGGTGGCTGACTTCCTCATGCAGGCTGAAAGCGGAAACTTCACGGGACCAACCTTCCGTGATGCGCTCGAAACGCAAAAGATTTGCGAAGCGGTTTTGGAATCTGCGAAAACCCGCCAATGGGTAAGCCTCTAAGTCGAGCTTGTTCTCGATTGTCAAAAGCCGCTTCGTTTGAAGCGGCTTTTTTGTGTTCTGGAAGGTGGGGGCGGAGTGGCCGATGATGAGGGTTGTTTGTCTCAAGGCGTGCGCCGCCTTCGGGGCGCTGGTTTTTGCGGTTGCGTTATTCTCGAGGTTGAAATCCCGAGCTATGCGTCGCACTCCGCTCCGGGGAGGTCTCTGTAACACGTGTGATGTTCCCCGAAGTTCTGACCGAGGTCGGCAGGTATTCCTGTCCTCTGTGCGGCTCTTTGCTTAGAGCATGCGGACGCCTTCGGCGGAGATGCGGATGCTTTTGCAGCCGGGGAAGGGGATGGTGCTGACCACAGCTTCGCCGAGCATGATCATGGTGGCTTGCCCGCCGCGTGCTTCGACGTCTTTGACCACTTGTCTAACTTTGTCACTTTGCATGAGCCCGCTGGAGGCCGCAAAGTCGCAGGCGATTTTGATGAGTCGATCTAAGTTGATGCCTGGGCTGTCTTGAATGTCTTGCATGGCAATGCCGCCGGCACGGTTGATTTCTTCGAGCCGCTCGGGGCTGTCGATCACCGATTTGGTTTCGATCGGTCCAAAGATGCGGATGTAAAGTGGGGAGGTTGGGATCGGGAGGCGTTCGACGCGTAGGGGGTATCCGGGTTTGGTTTTTACCATGAGGCCGCCGTTGAATTGCCCTCCGACGTCACCGAGTCCGGTGGAGCTGAAGACTTCCGCCATGTGGGCGATTTGCGCGAGCTCGAGGGCGGTGTAATCCAGGTCGCAGAGATCGTTGACCGCAAACGCGACGGCGAGGGCAGAAGCGCCGCTCATGCCGAAGCCGCAGCCGAAGGGGAAGTCGGCCTCTATTCGAAGCGCGACGGGTGGGGCGTTGAGTTGGTCGAGCACGGAGCGCACGGTGGGGAATTCCCAGGCTTGGCCTGCGACGTGGATGGTGGATTCGAAAGGGGCGGTGCTTCTGTCAATGCTTCTGTCAATGCCTCTGTCAATGCCTCTGTCAATGCCTCTGTCAATGCCTCTGTCAATGAGAGCTGCTTCTGCGATGACGCCACGATCGATGGTGAATCCGACGCCTAGCGAGCCTCGTTCTGAGGGGATCTTGCCTGGGTATGTCTGAAAGATAAGGGAGGCATTTGCGGGGGCGAACGCGCGAGATCGGACAGGTTTCTTCATCATGTGGGAACGTATATGGTGTGTAAAAGTACGGAAAAGGGCAATTGAAAAGGGTTTTGAATGAACCGCAGGCCATCCCTAACGAAGTTTCTTCAGACTTTCTCTATTTTTATCGTCAGAAATTGTGTATCCTATCCGAGGCCAATGTTGTGCTTAAGCTGCGACGGTCCTTTTCGGAATTTATGGTTTATAGGGTCAGTGATTATATTTCGAGTAGCAGTTGCCTGGATGGGTTAGGAGTCATTCGCACCGTGCTCTCACTTTGCGTGACATGTTTTGTGTCGCAAGCATTCGCTTGGGCTAATGCGGTAGAGCTTGCGGTTGTGATTTTTGGTAAAAGTTTAACTAGTGCATTTGCAGTTCGTGCTGTGACCGCACCATTTGCTTCATCTGATACGCCATTTGCTTCATCTGATACGCCTGCTTCATCTGATACGCCATTTGTTTCATCTGATACGCCTTTTGCTAAGCCGGTTGGTTGCGTGGTTTTTCGAGTACCCTTTTTAGCGGCTATAAAAACTTCATTTGGTATAGGGTCATCTGGATCGATTTTTACGGGCAACGTTTTGCCTGCACTGCCTCGCCTTTGTTCACTGCCTCGCCTTTGTTCACTGCTTCGCGTCTGTTCACTGCTTCGCGTCTGTTCACTGCTTTGCTTCTGTTCACTGCTTCGCTTCCGTTCAGTTTTTGTCTTCCGTGAAGTGGGCTTCAGCCGGTTTGCTTCGCCCCTTCCTGTTTGCGATTTGCCATTGGTAGATCGACCACGCTTTCCTCTAGTTCAGGGTACCCCCCTTTTCGTTTTCCCAATTTTTTAGATGTTAGGTCTTGTTATGAAAAAACACATATCGATTTTATTTGGAGGGGCTTGGTTGCTTCCGTGTTTCGTTTGTTTGCCGCTTATGGTGATGCAGTCGGTTTTGGCTGCGCCCGGGGCAGCGACAGTTGAGTGGACGGCGGCGGGTCACGACGGCAATGGTTCGTGGGAACCAGAAGTAGGCGATCCAGATATGGTCTGGGATGGAGCAGGACCCGTTTTGAGTGAGTGTACCGGTATTGGAGACGTTCAGTTTTTCCGCGATCCCCGGTTGACGTTAAATGGGCCTGGTACTGAGGAGTCTTTTCAAGATATTTTAGGGGATCCTCCTACTGATCAGGACGCAACATGGGAGTTTTTGATTCGTCCGCGAAATTTGACTACGAGCCAGACCATTTTCAATACGGGTGGAGGAGGGGCTGGAACAGCCTTTTATCAGTTTGGAAGTATGATCGGGTTTCGAGCGCAGACTAGTCCTGCTCAGTTTGTCCGAATTCAGGCTGATTTGTGCGAGTACTGTCCGGATGCAACGTGCGACTTCCTTCATGTGGTTGTGACGATTGGGGTCGGAAATCCGGGTTCGATTAACATGTTTATAAATGGGGTTGCGGTTACCGCAACCGTCCTCGAGACGATGGGGAATTTTTCAGATTGGGACGGTGGAGATCGTGCCAACTTTGGCTTTAACAACGGAAGTGTACCGACTGGGACGCCTACCCCGTCTTGGACAGGGGACTTGGCAAAAATGGCGTATTACCAAGATGTCTTATGCTCTCCGGCTGAAGTCGCCGGTATGTTCGCGGGCTGCGTTTGTTGTCGGATCGATTTTGATAAGGTGGTCGATCTTGGATGCATTACAAGTACGACGCAGATTCCAGTGCCTACCTTTAAGGCGATAAGCGAAGGATGCACCAGCATTGCGACTCCGGTGTTGGTTACGGTTCAGCCGATCATGGGGGCTTTGGTACGTGCTGGGAATTGCCCCGACCTCGTGGATCTAAGTTTGGGTGATGATTGTGTCACGGGGGAAGAGCGTGTGTACACGGTCGGCACGGAATGTTGCCCGCAAACTATTACGCAAATTGTTTACTATACTTTAAATTCGGCTCCACCTGAAATCACTGCGGTGGCTCCATTTGTCGACTTCGGTTGCGATGGGGATATGCGTCCGGTCAAGGGGCCGGAATCTGACCCGACTTACGGCGGAACCGAGACCTTTACCGCGATGGATCCAGATGGCCCGTTGACGATTGTGAGTATCACCATGGTGGCGAATGTGTTTACCACCAATGGTTGTCAAGTGTCGGTTACGCGGACCTGGGAGGTTGAGGATTGCTGTGGTTTGACGCATCAGGCGACCGAGTCGTACGAGTACAATTTAACCCCGACCGACATTCAGAACGACATGTTGCCGGATTTGATGCTGGGATGTATTGCTAGTGAAGCGATGATTCCTGGGCCTGATTTTATTGCTGCGGGGACGATGGCAGAATGTGGTGACCTAGCGATTTCCTTAACATCAAGTCTGCCGATTCCAGCTCCGACGAGTACTTCTGTCGGAGCGTTTACCGGTGGCGATGTGGGTGAGGGGCTCGATTTAGATGGCGAGATGATCTACGCGATTGATCTTGGTGGGCCGGGTGGGATGCAGGTTCGGAATGCGAAGTTCGTGCCAGTGACCGCGCCAGGAATTGCTATTGTGGCTCCGAGAAATATTTTCTCGTGGGGACCTGGGACTCGGAACTATGGTGCGTCGTTAAATGACGATAAATTGGAGTCGATGATGCGCTCGATTCGCTGGGCAGCTCCGCCTGGTGAGATGTTTAATTTAGATCTGAGTAACTTGCAGGTCGGTTGTCGGTACAAGGTGCAGCTGCTTTTCCAGGATTCGGTTGGATCCTCTCGCAATTTTGATGTCTACGCCGAAGGGGCCTTGTTGGCGGACAATTTTTCTACTGCAGGAGGTCCTGCAGCAGGGGTGGTGTTGACACATGAATATACCGCAGGTGATGGGACCTTGAATCTAGTTTTAGGTGGAACGCCAAATGCGGGAGGGGATCGGAACCCGATTTTGAATGCGATGACACTCGAACGAATTCCGGATTGCAGCCAGGCCATTGAGCGGGTGTATGAAGTTGCGGCGGCCTGTGCTGTCAGTTCGGTCACCCAAGTGGTGATGTATGCAATTGATACCGCGCCACCAGTGATTACCACCGCGCCGTTTGTTGATTATGCCTGTGCGGGTGATCAGCGGGTCTTTTCCAATCCGATTTGCCCCGATCCAACCTATGATGGAGCGGAAGCCTTTACCGTCACGGATCCGGATGGGACCTGTGGGATTAGCCAGCCTCGCTTGGTGTCGGAGAACCGGGTCGCGGCGGGATGTAAGGTCACGGTATCTCGGGTGTGGGAAGTCGAGGACTGTTGCGGCAATGTGGTTCAGGCGACCGAGACCTATGCTTACGAAAACAAACCCGAGAAGCTTGTTTCGACGGTTCGTGTTTATGCCAATGTCACAAGATTAACTATTAATGAGATCGAAATATTTGATGAAACAGGTGCGAATATCGCGTTAGGTGCGACAGCTTCTTCTCCTTATGGTGCAGACTCTGGTAGTAGCGTGGGCGGGGTCAATGACGGGGTGATTAGCCTAGGGTGCTGTGCTGGATTATGGCATCCACCGAATGGTAGTGTAAATACCTACGTTGATCTTGATCTGGCGGCTCCGAGCTATGTCAATTTAATTGCCGTGACCCCGAGGCTTACCTGTTGCCCTCGCTTGAGCAATTTTGCTGTCATCTTGTATGATGCGGATGGCAACGAATGCTGGCGTGAAGACCGAGTGAATGCGGCATGTGGTGGCAACGAGACCTGTAATGTTCAGCCCGCGGGTTATGCCACGCAGAATTTCTCACCGAGCCGGAGTTACGAGCCCTTGGGTGGCCTTGCGCCATGCGCGTTGCCTGGGGTAGATGCGGGATGCATCGATACCCTCGGTTCGTTGCCGGCGGTTGACTTGAGTGGAATTACAGCCTGTGAGCCGCCGGTGGCAACCTTGGTGTCGAGTGCACCGACCACGGATCCGATCAATGGGTTTACCACACAGAATGCCTTGCGGCACTTTGGGTTTCAAGTTTCCAACGATGCGCTGCTTAATTTCGATGGCAATGGCGGTTTGATGAACGCGCTCGATCCGACGGGGCTGGGCAGCTTTTTTGGAAAAACCTACCTCACTACGGGTCCTGGTAACCGTGGCTTAGATTACAACAATGATAATGATTTTCGGACCGCGCATGGGGTGGATGTGGTTGGCATAAATGACAACTACATGAATCTCTGGGTGGGGACGCTTTGTGTGAGTGATGATTTGACTGCGCCGAATGCGGCGGGTGAGTGGTTCTTCCGTCGTGCTGCGGATGATGACCGCTTCGTAATGTGGCTCGATCTGGATCACGATGGGGTATTTGAGTCGGACAATGGGGCGTTGAGCACGCCCGGAAATACCATCAATGGTGAGCTTATCTCTTATGAGTCGAGCGCGAATATGCGCATTGTTTTAGAGCCTGGCAAATACATGGTTGCCTACGGGCATCGTGAAATCGCCAGTGGATCGCAAATGGATGCGCGCTTCACGACGCCGAATATGGCGGAGACCACCGTGAATCCTGCCAGCGCGGCGCAAGCTGGATTCTGGAGTGTGACTGAGGACGCAGACTGCCGGATTATTGAGCCGGATTATCCTGAAAAATGTGAGACGCGGGTGCGTGAAGTGTGGAAGATTACTGCTGGAACCTGCTGTGAGACTGAATGTAGCCGAGTGGTCAGTTACACCTTGAATACGGCGGGGCCGACGATTACTCAGTCGCCGGCAAATACCGATTACGGCTGTGTGCTGGATGGGGCGCATCCTCGTCCGCTGGAGCCGAAGTTGTTTGATTTTGATCTCACGGATGATTCCGATACCGGGACCGAGTTGGATGGATGGACGGATACGTTGGGTACTTCGTACCAATCGGATCGAGTCTTCCCAAATACGCCTAGTATCTATGGAGGCCGAGCCACAGGTGGTTTCGCAAATGGAACGGGGAACGCTGATTCGCCGCATCCTTCTTTGATCATGAGTTCGCCTCCGTTCCAGCTCTGCAAGAGTTCGCAAATAAGCTTTTCGCTGTTTGGCGGCGATAGCAATGGTAACTTGCCTAATAATATTTCCCAGATCGGGCCCGCTAGTTCTGGTGGTGGATATCAGGGGGTGGGGCTTCGTCGTGTTAGTGATGGAGAATACCTCTTGACGGCAGAGCGCCCGGGTGACGGAACCAGCTATCTGCCAGTGGTTTGGGATACGAACATGGTCGGCGCGGTTGAAGTCTTGAACCCCGGCGCGACTTTCGTTTTAGATTTCTTTGATTCGTATCATGGGGGTGCGGGATATGTTGCGATTGACGACGTTGAAATTGCGGGCATCGGCGTGACCGAAGATGCGACCTATGGTGGCACGCAGCCTTTTGCGGTAAGTGATCCTGATGTAGGGGATTGTTTGACCACAACCTTGGTGGCGCAGGTCGAGACAGTTTCTGGATGTGATATTCAGGTGCAACGGACGTGGCGAGTGGAAGACTGCTGTGGTGAATTTGCGGAAGTGGTTGAAGCATTCAGCTACTCGGCGGACCCACAGAAATTGGTCACCGAAACGGTGCCTGATTTGGACTTGGGTTGCATTGATTCCTTGGATGATATTCCAGCTGCGGATCTGAATGCGATCAATACCCTCGTGGCCTGTGGCGATGTTACCTACAGCTTTAAAGAGCAGCGCTGCATTGAAAGTGATGATGACTGTCAGACATGTATTGAGCGGGTCTACAGCGTGAATCCCGCTTGTCCGACCTTTGGAACCGACGCAGCGACCTGGAATTGGGTAGATGATCTTCAGGGCTGGAGCATGGTTAACGGGGAATTCGATTTTAAAGGCGGTGGAATTGTCGCCGACGAGTCGTTGGGTACCTCTGGAACGCCAGAAGACGCGGCGCATGATGTCTTTCTAATGACCTCGCCACAGTTCAATCTTAAAGGGCCTGCCTTCGGCTCTGGGAATATGATCGAAACGGTTTGGCAGGGTGGCCAAGGCAATCAAGGCGGTACAGCGCCGCTCTTTACCAACGTCACGGATGTCCTTACGTATAATGGTGGTGTGACGGATGTGAACGGTCAGAAAGGGGTGGGGCTGTATGATGTCGGGCTCGGCCAATACGTCTATCACTTCTTTGATCCTTCCGACGGGGGTGGCGCGGCCTTGATTGGCGCGACGGCAGCACAGTTGACCGCAGCTGGGGTGAATACAAATAGTGTTTTCGAATTACATTTTTATGAGACGGATCAGGGAGGCTGGGGTTGGAGTTCGCTGAATAGCGCCCAAGCTGCGGGGTGTTTGGCCATGGATATGTGCGTTACTCAAACCGTGTGTTACACCTTGAATACCGCACCGCCAGAGATCATCGCGGTGGCGCCGTTTGTCGATTACGGTTGCAGTGCGGATCCACGCCCGGTGAATGGATCCGATCCGGATCCGACCTACGGCGGATTGTTTGATTTCACGGTTCAGATGCCTGACATGTGTCGCGAAGATGTGATTCCCGGGTTTACCTACATGGGGACCTTCGAAAAGAGCAGCTACTATGTTTCCGATGTGGAAGCGAACCTTTGGAGTATCGCTGATAACACCGCGACCTTACTTGGCGGAAATGTCGTCACCATCACTTCCCAGGCTGAAAACGATTTTGTTGCCGCAAATGTACCAAGTTCAGTGTACCTCGGTCTGACACAATCCGCTGGGGCGTGGTCTTGGATTACGGGTGAGCCATTTGGTTTCAATGGTTCTGGAGTGAACTATTATCAAAATTGGGCCGATAATGAGCCCGGAGGTTCGATTCGCGCGGTATTGGATCCAGCCACCGGCGAATGGAGCGATGTCGGTGCGAGTGATAACTATCGTTATGTGGTGGAATTTCAGTGTGGTGATAAAATCGTTAGTACCCAGTTGGTGATGAATGTGGAAACCATGACCGGTTGCCAAGTAGATGTGCAGCGGACGTGGCGGGTTGAAGACTGCTGTGGCAATTGGCATGAAAAAGTGGAGAGCTATCGCTATCAGAAAGAGGGCTATCAAGTTGCCCAAGACATGTTGCAAGCCACGGTAGATGTCGCCTGTGTGAGCAGCGTCAATGCGATTCCGAACTTGGCTGGATGTTTGAAAGAAACCACCGGCACGCGTTTATGCGATGAGATCTGCGACACCGGGTTTAATTCCTTTACCGTATGTGGTCCGGCGATTCAGATGGTCGGCAACCTCGAAGTGACCACGACAACCAGTGGGCCGTCTACGGGGCCAAATAATATCCGTTCGGGTCAGAGCTGCATGAATCAGTTTGATCGTCCGGTGACGATTCGAGTGCGGATTTCTTCCATCAATGCGGCTGGTGATGACATTTGTGTTTCTCCCGCACCGGACGCAATTATTTCCATGGATCCAGATCTCATTGCAGTGACCAATGGCAGTGTGGTGACTTTCCGGAATATGGGAAATGCGGCCGGTGGTGATGCGGCCGAAATTGTTTTCAGCAACATTACGTGGGTTTCCTGGTTCGGTTGCGGCCCCAACGCGAGTCGCGATGTCAATATTCTCGAAGTCTGCTACCCTGACTATTATACCGAAATCCAAGACGGTTGCACTGGTACCATGACCTACCTCGACGAGCTTGGGGTTGAGCTCGCGATGGCGCCTGCCACTGCGGTGGATTGCGGCATGGATCTGTGCCCGATTAGGATTCGTCAGATCATGACCAATGCGGTTAGCGTAACCAATACCTGTCGCGAAGCCTTTGAGCGGATTTACGAAATCACCAGTGGGTGTAGCACCAGCTTCACCACGCAGGTGGTTATGTATGCGATTGATAACGGTGGCCCGGCCATCACCTACGTGCTGCCTCCGCAGGATTACGGGTGCTCCAAATTTGATCCTCGTCCTGCGAGTGAATCTTGGGCGGCGTTGCAGACGGTTGGCGCGGTCAATACCATGCTGGTGTCGACGGTGTACACCCCGCTGGATTGCGAGATTTTAGTCACGCGGAATTGGATGGTGATGGACTGCTGTGGAAACCAAAAGGCAGCTACCGAGACCTATTCTTATAATCGGACCTCGACCAATGTGGCGCAGATTAAGGTAGCGGATATTGATGCGGGCTGTGTGAGTTCTGTAGCGGATATCAATGCGACCCCAAGCTATACCATGCGTCCTACCGGAAGTGTGTATTGCAACGAAGTAACGGGCTCCTTCTTGCCAAACCGAATTTTCACGCGAACCGATCAAGGCGATTCGTTTACCTCTCCGGGAGGCACGCTTTGTGTGACCACGGAAGTGATGAACCCAAATACGAGCTTTTTACTTGCTCCGCCTGAGTCCTACACCGGCTACTTCTCACATCCCGTGACGATCAGCTTTGTTTTGGATAATTTAAATGAGGATGGGATTTGTTTGAGCCCTGCGCCATCCGTGATTACGCCGCATCCGATGCATGATGTGACGACCAACGCCTTAGGTCAGATCTGTATTTTCGGGAATACGCAGGATACCACGGATCCCACCTTGGTGACCTTTTCCAATGTCATGACGATGTCGACCTTTGGTTTTGACGGCAGTTCTGATGCGCGCATCACCGGTCTGGTCTACAGCGAAGAATACATCGAATTTGTCGATGAAACCACGGGGCTTCTGACTTACATGGATAGCAATGGAGACATCGTTGCCCTGCCCGCGACCGCTACCCTCTGTCGCGATGAATGTGACATTAGCTACGGGGTGATTGTTACCCAAGCCGTCAAGAGCGCAGATTTAGCCGATTGCGAGCAAGCCTTCGAGCGGGTCATCGAAATTAAAGCCGGTTGTCATACGAGTACGACCACGCAAGTGGTGACCTATGTCATTGATACCGCGCCGCCGGTGATTACCTCGGTTGCGCCCTATGTTGACTTTGGCTGTGATGCCCCGCGTACAGAGACAGAGTCGATGGCGGCGGTGATGGCTACGGATCCTGATGGAGACGATACGATTTTGGTTACACAGTTGGCCATGACCATGATGCAGACCAGCGATTGCCAAGTAGTGGTGACGCGAATATGGCGGGTTGAAGATTGCTGTAGCAACTGGCACGAAAAGGCGGAGACCTTTGCTTATACCGTGAGCGGTGTGAGCCTCGCGATTGATGCCTGCCCCGATCTTGATTTAGGGTGTATCCTCAGTACGAATCAGATTCCTCCCCCAGACTTTATCGCCGCGGGTGCATTGAATGAGTGCAGTGATTTATCGATTCAGTTGATCCGGACCCAGGCTTTGACCGACGCCACAAGCTTGATGGATTGTGAAAAAGGATTCGAGCGGGTGTATGAATTCCAGAGTGGCTGCCCCGCGCCAGCGATGGTGACCCCTTGGGACTTTAATGGATCCTTAAATGGATGGACGACGCTGGCTGGAACCGAGCAGCTTATTTCAAACTACGGTGGTGGCGTGACCGCGCTTGAAACGCCAGGTGGCCCTGATAGTTTTGCGTTTAATAATCCGCACCCAAATTTCTTGTTCGCTTCGCCTACCTTTGTCTTCGATCCTGCAACGCCAGGGAATGTCTACGACGTTGAGTTGTGCGGCGGAGCAGGGGATCAGGATGGACTTGGTAACATCTATGCCAGTCCGGCCGATGTGATCGCATTTAATGGCGGGCAGAGCTCACTCAATGGTCAAAAGGGCGTGGCGCTTTATAATGTGAACACCGGAATGTATGAACTGCATTACTTCAAGTCCGGGAACGGCGGGGCATGCTCCACCTTCAGTGAAACCATTGCCTCTCTTGTCGCGGCGGGAATTAACCTCGGGGATAATTATCAGCTCCATTTCTACGAAACTGACTTTGGTGGTTGGGGTTGGACCGAGCTCACAGAAGTGAATTTGAATGTCGGTATCGCCGAGCCATTCTTCAAAACTCAAGTTGTGACCTATGTCTGTAATACCGCTGATCCGGTGATCACGGGCGTCATGCCGTACCAGCATTATGGCTGCCAAGGCGATATTCGTAGTTTGGAAAGTTCGTCTAATGCGGTGACCTTCACCGACGCGGATGGCACCGATGGCCTGTCAATCAGTTTGCAGATGCAGACCGTGACTTATAATAGTTGTGAGGTCACCGTGACTCGGACCTGGGTGGTGAATGACTGCTGTGGGAACAGCATTACCAAAGATGAAGTGTATCAGTATACTGAAGCCTTGGTTTCGTTGCAGGATACCACGCACAGTGTGGCTGGCACGTCCACCGCACTCGACAATAATTGCTTCCAAATTACCGCTCCGGCTCCAGATCAGGGTGGCGGTGCGTGGGCCAATACCGAGGTAGATCTGACCCAACCTTTCCGCTTTGATTATAGCGCGAACTTTGGATCGAACGATCTGACCGGTGCGGATGGCATGGCCTTTGTACTGCACACCTCAGGCACCGGCGCGAGCAACGGAAGCAGTGGTGGATTGAGTATTCCGCCCGGTTCCTTTGGAGCCTTGTTTGATACCTGGATGACAAATCCTGATGAACTTCGGATTTTCTCTGACAACGCAGGAATGACGATTGCTGGCCCGGTTGACCCGAATCCATTTGATCCAAATATCGAAGATGGGATGTATCACTCGATTTCCATTACTTGGGATCCGACTACCATGCTCTTCTCTGTCTATTGGGATGGCATGTTGCGTCTCTCGATTGTGCGCGACATCGTCAACACCGATTTGGGTGGAAGCACGACTGCGACCTTTGGTTGGAGTGGCGGCACCGGTGGTTCGTTTAATGATCAGCGTGTTTGCGTAGACTCCCTGCGGGTTGGTCTGGGCGACATCGTGTGCTTATACGGCACGAATGTGATTGGCTGCATCGCCAGCACCAACGACTTGCCGAACCCCTCTTACTTCGATGTGCAGTTTGTCAGCGATTGCGACATGGACGTCACCTGGATGGGCGATGAAAATCTCCGTGCGGGCATGGGCTGCACCCAACTTATTGATCGGGTGTATCAAGCGGTTAGCATCTGCAGCATCACCTCGTCTTGCACGCAAACTTACGCCTTCGTGATCGATACCGGTTCGCCAATCGTGGTGCCGCCAAGCTTTGTCGATTACGGCTGCGATATTGCGATTCCGACCGTGGCTGAATCCATGGCGGCCCTCACCGTGACCGATCCGGATGGGAACGACACGGTGGTGTACACTTCTCTGGTTTCTGAAGTCAGTGTCACTACGGATTGTCAGGTTGAAGTGCGTCGTACTTGGCGGGTTGAAGACTGCTGCAGCAACCGCCACGAAGCGGTGCAGACCTTCGTTTATTCCTTGCGTACCCAAAACATCATGAACGACACCTTGGCCGACTTAGAGTTGGGATGCATTTTTGATGTGGCTCAGATTCCCGCGCCCGACTTTATCGCGGCCGGAACCATGGCGAGCTGTGGTGAGTTGAAAATTACTTTCGACAGCGAAGTCGCGATTCCGAATGATTCCGATTGTGGTGAAAGTTTGGTCCGCACCTACCAAGTGCAAACCGAATGCGAAAGCATCATGGTCGACCAGCTTGTGACCTACACGCTCTACGAAGAAGCTGAAATTATTGCGGTTGAGCCGGGCTATGATCTGGGGTGCATCACCAATGTCACCTGCCTGCCTGTGAACTTTGACGCTTTGGTCACCTCGGGCGTTCCAGGGCTTGGGTCTGAGTTTACCGAGTTTGTTGCGGATGATTATTCCGGCGGGACAACATGGCCTGCGACCAGCGGAGCAGGTCTTTTTAATCAAGCGATTGGTGATCCAGAAATTATTTGCATCGAAAATGCCTCGGCTGCTGCCTTGGTGAAATCCGCTAGCGCAATTGCCTTGGATGGAAACGATGGCTTCCGTTACATCGATCAATTTGCCAACCCTACTCCTGACGCAGATAGCGTCGATGCAGATCTTTCGCATACGTACGAAGTGTGTTTCTCGCCGGCTGTCTTGCCAGCTGGTAATCAGTTGATTTGGGAAACGGGAGGAGTCGGTAACGGGTCTGGTCTGTATTTGATTGGCAACAACGTGGCGATTGGGGCGCATCGTGGTGGTACCTACTCCAGCTTCCCGCCGGTTGACCTGACGCTGCTCGACCCAACTCCAGGGGCCTACTATTGCGCGGTTGTAACCTTTGATATTCAGTATGCGGGCGCGCCCGGTACTGGGACGCGGACTGAAACTGCGACCCTTACGGTCACGGCGCAAAACGGGGCTCAGGCCAGCACGGTCAATACCCTCGTTACTATCCACAATGTTGCTGGTGGTGACCCCGCTGGTTTGGGGATTGAAAGCGGTGGTTACGGTGGTGGTAACGGCGCGGTCCGATTCATTGGCAACATTGCCCGCTTCTCGCTCTACGACGAAGCGATTTACCCACCTGCGTTCATGCCGTGCCAAATCACGGATACCTACACCACCAATGGCTGTCAGGTAGAGATCCGTCGTTCCTATCGGGTGCAGGCTTGCTGCGGTTCCTTCGACACGCGCGATGAATTTTACACCTACACCCCACTTACGGATGACAGCACCGCGGGCTCTTCGGTCAAAGTCGACCTCGGTTGCATTCGTGATATGAACCAACTCGCGCAAGTGATTCCACCGGGAGCCGCCAATCCCTGTGTGGTCGGGCTTTCACTGATCGATCAACTTGGCCCAGTGATGGATGGCTGCAACGGCATCATGACCAATGTGTATGAAGCGGCGGGTTCATGCTCGACCAGCTTCGTGACTCAAGTGGTTTGTTTTGTCTATGACGTCGAACCTCCGAAGTTCAGCGCCTATCCTCAAGGTGGCGAGCTGGGATGCGTCCCGGTTGGCTTAACCGTGGAAGAATGGGTCTGCCTGCAAGCACCGCTCGGGGCGGATCTCACCGCCAGCGTGGTGACGGATGACTGTGGCGACGTGGTTCCTACCCTTTGGTGCGACACCTATGTCACCAACACCTGTGACATTCTCTTGCGTCGCAAAATCGTGGCGCGGGATGCTTGCGATAATCTGGCGCAAATCGAAGTCGACTACACGATCAATGTGATTCAGCCGGTGATTATGTCGGTTGAATCCGGTAGTGATCTCGGCTGCGTTAGTGCGGTGCCGGTCATTCCGACTAACACCAATGCCTATGTGGTGAGTGGATTGCCGATCCTTGGTGCGACCATGCAAAGCGAAAGCGCGGTCGGTGAATTTGGCGGGGCGATGGTTGGGCTTGAAACGGTTGATGTCTGTGATGGCGTCAGCGCCTGTACCTCGAGCTGTTATGCGGCTTATTCTGGTGACGGAGCCATTGGGCTTGCCGATGCGGGCGGAACCCTGACTGCGGTGGGCACCTACGATACCGCTTTTGTTGCCTGCGGTGACTTGATGGCTTGGAGCGTGCTTTCCATCGACCAAACGGTTCCGGCCGGGACCTCCAGCGACGTGACCATCACCTACGATCCAGGCTCCGGCCCGGTTGTTCTCGGCCCGTTTATGAACGCGGCCAGCATCGACTTGAGCATGATTCCTGCCAGCACGGTTGCGATCATGCTGCACTTCGATTTGGCCACGACGCGTGGCGACGAATGCATCGGTCCAATGATCGAAGGCATCAAAGTACTTACCGCCTGCGGTGACGAAGATCCGTTTGAGGTTTTCACTATCATCACCGAAGCCACCGTAACCATAGGCTGTGATGCGACGGTCACGCGGACGTATACGGTCACCAATTGCTGCGATATGATCGACAGTGCGGAGGTGGTGTGGACCTATCAACTCGAAGATCCCATCACCTTGGCCAGTGTGCCAAAACTCGATGTGGGTTGCCTGCATGATCGGGCCCAGCTCCTCGCGCCTGACTTCTCTGTAGTCGAGGTTCTCAGCGGTGGCTGTGGTGATCCGATCACGACGCATCTCGGTGACTATCGCGAATTGTTTGATGGCTGCACCGGGACCTTGGATCGTATCTTCCGCGTCACGGATGCCTGCGGTACCTGCGCGGATGTCACGCAGCAAATTTGCTACGCGCTCTCCGAGCCGGTTGTCATCGCAAGTGTCGAGCCAGGAATGAACCTCCTTTGTCAAAGCGAAGATTTTTATCCCGGAACAAATGCCGGGATGCTCGCGGTATCTGGATTGCCTTGCGAGGTGCAAAGCGTGTCTGAATTTACCGACACCGATTTTGCCGGAACCATGTTCGCGGTCGAAGTGACCTGCGGGCCACGCCCTGACTTGTCGGCTGCTGGCTGTTACGACGCCTACAAAGGGGACTGCGGGATCGCGCTTCGTACGGACCGCTGGGACTTGAAGCATGTCTGCGCCACCGCGCCAAACATTGGGAGTTTGCCAGCGTTTGTCGATGCGGCTACGGGTGCTAATGTGACCACGGGGATTTCCGATGTGGTAAATCATCAAGGCCATCCAAACGAATTATTTGGGAACAACCTTCCCTACCTTGGGCCTTGTGAGGATTTCTACACGTGGGGTGCTTGCGGAACGATCAACATCACCAACGCCGCACCGGGCGGCAGTGTTTTCACCTTCGGTGGATTGCAGGATGATTGGGGCGTGCTCATTGTTGACGGGGTAACCGTCTTTTCTGATACCACCTGGAGCACCTATGACTTCGGCACCGCAACGCTAGGCAATGGAACGCACAGCGTGAAATATTACATGCAAGAAGGTAGCGGCAGCGGAGACAATCAAGAACTCATCATCGCCAATGAAATCGGAGCCTTTACCTCGGCTACCGGCGGCGGCGCTCCTCCGTCGGGTTGGAGCCTGCTCGAAACCGATGCAGCGATTTCAGGAAACTACGAGGTCGTGGTCAATGCCTGCCCTGATCTCAAAGCCTGGCGCGACCTTCGCTTCGATGCCGAAGTGCCTGCAGGTGCTTCGCTCTTGGTTGAAGTGGACGATGGCAACGGCACTGTGATTGGTCCCTTGAGCAATCCGGCCAGCCCGATTGACCTCTCTGGCATCTCCACTAGCGTCACCGCTTTGACCGTGACCTTCCATCTTTTGCGCGGCAGTAGCGACTGCGGTCCGCTCCTCGATAACTGGGTAGTCGATTTTGAATGCGGTTCGACCAATGTGATCGATTCACCTCACCTCACGGTTGAGGATCTCATCGTTACCAATAGCTGCGACGTCAGTCTCATGCGGACCTACACCGCGAGCAACTGCTGTGGTGAAGTGGATAGCAAAATGGTCATGTACGAATGGCAGATCCAGCCCGACTCGCTGAGTATCGAGACACTTGAAGACCTCTATGTGGGTTGCGTGCAAAACGTAAATCAAGTGCCGCAGCCGAACGACACTATGTTGGCCGTGAGCACCGAATGTTCGGTAGTGAGCATCGATTACTTGCGCGAAGACTGTGTTCTCGTCGAAGCAGCCTGCACCAGTTGCATCGACCGCGTCTACTTTGTCGAAGGCAGTTGCGGGATTAGTTTGGAAGTCACCCAGCGCGTCTGCTGGACCTTGAATGAAGCACCTCCCGAACTCGTCGCGGTAGAGAAAGGTAGCAATTGGCTGTGTCAGATCGAAGGCTTTATGCCGCCGACCAATTTCGAAGCTATTGTGCTGAGCAATCCTCCGGGGGACTTCTCGACCACCGGCGAATGTTTCTCGAGCGGTTTTGCAGGTACGTTTGCTAACGCAAAACCATCGGATCAACTCACGGAAATGAACATCAGTAACATGCAAATTTTGAGTGGGGTTCCCCGCAGTGGCAATGCACCTGGCAACCTGTTGAGTGATGGCTTCGCCTACGATCCGAATGACCCATCGTCCACGACCCCGAATCAAACTTTCAATGATGGCAATGGGGTCCACTTTAATGAGACCACCTTTAATCAAATCATTATGGACGTTGATGGGACCTGCATGGAGCTCTGCGCCTTTGATATTTGGGGTCGACTCGATTGCTGCGAAAATCGTGATGAGATGGTGCTTTACGAATTCCTCTCGGGTGGTGCCGTGGTCTACACGACGATCGACTCTGTTCCTGATGCGACGCAGTACCTGCGTCTCACCGTACCACCTGGGTTGAACATCGATCAGATTCGCATCACCCACACGCATCCATTTTACACGATTCAAGAGCTACGGGTTGCCGGGAAACCGATTCGTCCGCTCGGCGCGCCGGACGGGATTGTCATCTGCACTCCAGATGGGGATACCACTGGTACCTACACAGCCATGGTGATGCCACCGCTCGGCTGCACCCTTGGAAATTGGGATGAGTTCTGCATCAATTCGTTCGCGCCGGCCGGCACCAGTGTCGATGTGAGCATCGGAGGCCTCGGGCCGTTCACCGATCCAACCTGCATCGATATCAGCAGCTTGGTCGCCACCGCACCGCTCGCGTTGACGATCACCTTGAACAACACCAGCGGCGACCCTTGCCTCACCCCTGTAGTTCAGGGTTGGACCGCAAGTTCCGACTGCGACGTGAATCCTGCCGTGCTCTTCACTAATGGGTTGCTCACCGTGACCAACATGATCATGACCAACGGCTGCGAAGTGATGATCATGCGCGAGTTCCGCATCGAAAACTGCTGTGAAGATTTTGATGTGCGCTCAATCACGCATACCTACACGATTCAGCCTGGGCCAACGACCATTGCTGGGCTTGAAAAGCTCGATCTCGGTTGCATCTCTGGACTCGGTCAGATTCCTCCGCCTAGCGCCCTGGTCGTCGATACCTCTTCTGACTGCGGGGTTGATATTACCTGGACTGGCGACACAACCATTACCGATCCTGTGAATCCATGGAGCATCGAGGCTGAAACCATGACCCTAAGCGGCAACTTTGTTGTCGGCACCGACGCTGGAGCTACCGGTGGTCAGTACATCGAAGCCACCCTTGATTCGGGCAACAACTATGCTGGTGCTCTCGTGGACACATACGCAGAGACCTGCATGACGGTGGCGCTGGCAGGCAGCTACACCTTGTACGGCACCTTCCTCAGCTTGGGCGACGGGAATGATTCCTTCTGGTTTAGCTTAAATGGCGGTCCGTTAATCCTCTGGACCTCAGCAAGCACCAGCTGGCTCGAAGATGATGTCATGACGGTTGATCTCCAGCCGGGTTGTCACAACTTACGCGTCTACCTACGAGAAGACGGCACTCGTCTCGACAACCTCCGGTTGGAAATGAACAATCCTCCTGAAGCCGATCCATGCGTCACCTACATTCAACGTGGCTACGAAGCGACCGACCTCTGCGGCGGTGTGGTAAAGACCTGCCAAATCATTTGTACCTGTCTGGATGCGGCTCTGCCTACCATTTCTGCCGTACCGGCTTACACCTTCTTTGATTGTGTCTTGGCCGATCCGCGTCCAGTGCCGCTCACCAACCTCGTGGTAGCGGTAGACGACAAGTTGATCATCAGCACGCAAATGATCATGGAAGTCATTACCTCACACGATTGTGAAACCACGGTTACCCGGACTTGGCGTGTTACCGACTGCTGTGGAAACACGGATACCAAAGACGAGGTCTATCAGTATTCCTTGATGCCAACCAACAACACGACGGTATGCCCAGATGACATTTTCATTGGATGCATCGAACACACCAACCAAGTGCCGCCAGCGGTTGCGAGTAGCGTGATATCGACCTTCTATGGGATCGACGGGGGCATGCAACGTTGTCCGACGATCACGTCGCATGAATCCGACACCTTAGTCGTTACCTCGGCAAATGGATGCACCTCGACCTTCGACCGCGTTTACGTGACCACCAATATCTGTGGCGTCGCACTGACCTGCACCCAGAAAATAAGCTTTGTCTTAAATCAACTCCCACAATTCACCTCGGTGCCAGCGGATAGTAATTACTTATGCGCCGCGGTTGCCCCGACCCTCCCGACTGTCTTCGATGGCGTGGATACGGTGAACGCGATCTCAACGAATTTTATCGACCACTATGACACCAATGGCTGTCAGGTCGTGGTGACGCGTACTTGGATCGCCAGTAACTGTTGCGGCTACACGGCTGAAGCGGAAACGCATTACGTCTGGATCGATCCGGGCGCGGACCCAATGATCAGTGGCCCGACTGAACTTACTACCTTGTGTATAACGGACGAAAGCCAGATCCCCGTAGCAAATCCAGGACTCTTTACCGTGAGTGCGGGCTGCGGAGCAACTTTTGCTCTCAGCGCAACCTCTCCAACCAGTAGCGTCGATGAGTGTGTCTTCACCTTCCAGCGCACCTACACTGCGACAACGGATTGCATGCAGATGGATAGCATCGTGCAGACCATCACGTACTCGATTGAAAAAGATCCGGAGATTCTTAGCACCGAATCCGGTGGCTACATCGGATGCAGCACCAATGGCTGTATTGTTCCGGTGGATCTCAGCGCCTTCAGCTACACCAATGCTGGCCCCGCACCAGCGTGCTTGGATGCGACTCCCGCTCTGAGCTGGGTGGGTTCAGACTATGTGTCCGGCGACTGGCCAATTAATGTTTCACCTGGTGGAGGCGTTACTGACCTCACCGCAGTTGGCACGCCAACCGCAACGTCGATTGCGGATCCCGCCATCCAAAATATGATTAAAGCGACCGACGCGGTTTGCCTCGATGGGACGGCTGGATTTACCTATGATGATTTTGCGGAGCCGGCACCCGGCGTCGATTCGATCGATGGTGATCTCGACGGCACCTTTGAAATCTGTTTCTCGCCTGCCAGCTTGCCGACCGCTGGGCCGCAAGTCCTTTGGGAAACCGGTGGCTCAATCCATGGCTCTGGCCTCGTGATCGATGGTAACTGGTTGCGTTTGATCATGAACCGGAATCTCACGGGCTACGTCTTGGAATTCGACCTCTCGTTGATCATGACGCCAGGTAGCGATTATGTCTGCGCCTATGCGCAGTTCGATCGCATCGGTGCTTCCGAGCTTGCGACCTTACATGTGCTTGGTTCCACCGGAATCGGGGCAACCACCAACCTAACCATCGGGGGAACGAACCCGTGGTCGGGTGGAGATAACGATGCCATCGGTTTCTATAACGGTGACATGGGCGGCAGAAATACCTTTTACGCCAATGCGGACATGACGCGCTTCGAAGGCTGTATCGCGAAGTTCAACGCCTACGCAGAAGCTCCGGCCTTGCCGCCTATCTACGCCACCGTGACCCAGGTCTCCGAGACCAATGACTGCGAAGTCACCGTGATGCGCACCTACCGAGTTGAAGACTGCTGTGGTAGCTTCCACGACAAGATGGTCAGCTTCACCTGTACCCTTACGCCTCCGCCGCCGGTCTTTACCTTCGGCAGTGGAAAACTCGACGTCGGTTGCATCGCTTCTGTCAGCAATGTGCCGCCTCCAAGCGCCTCGCAGCTAGTGGTTACCTCGCGTTGCGGCCATGTCCTCAACTACTTGAGTTCAACTGCGACCAATCCCGTGGACGAATGCACTTGGACCTTTGATCGGGTTTACGAGGCAGTAGACACCTGTGGTCAAGCCACGACCTTCACCCAGGAAGTATGTTACGTGATCGAAAGCAAACCACGCATTGTTTCGGCCCAGCTCGGTGGAGATCTTGGCTGCAATGCATCCAGTCCGATTCCAGCGGTTGACTGGACGGCTCTCGTGGTGAGCAACTCCTTCGTCTTCTCGAACGTCTGGGATCGCGCGGTCACGAATGCCTGCGAAGTGATTCATACCCGCACCTACTATGTGGAAGACTGCTGTGGAAACTTCGACGAGTACGATGTCGAATGGACTTACGCGCCGATTCCTGCTGTCGCGACCATTTCTGGGCCTGACCGCCTTGACCTCGGTTGCTTGCTTGGCCTCGGAAGTATTCCCGCTCCGAGCACCGCGCTCTTCAGCATCGACTCGCCTTGCGGTGGGACCTTAGCCTACTTCGGTGGGTCGCAAACCAGCATGCTCGACGAATGCGTTATGCAATTTACTCGCACCTACGGCGCGGTTGGAAGCTGTGGGCAAACCAGTTCGTTGACCCAAGTCATTACCTTCCAGATTGATGAGCCAGCCCAGATTCTCGCTACCGAAACCGGCGGGCACCTGGGTTGTAAAGACGAAGGCTACATGGTTCCGACGAACCTCGCGGCCTTTGCGGGAACCTTCCCAATCAACACCTCGGCTGCCGAATGCGCCACGGGTGACTTCATCGGGACCTTGACCGATTTGGTCGAATACCCGGCGGTCACAACCGTACCTGCTTCTGCTCTCGAATGGGATGCAAACAGCTACGCGAACCCCTGGGTGCCAAGCGCTGGTGCCGGAAACTGGGCCCCGGTCAGTGGTGCGCCAACCGTCATGCCGATTGCCTCCTCTCAGCAACAAGCCTTCGTGGGGCAGACTCAAGCCGCCTGCTTCAACGGAGCGGACCTGCTTGGGCGCGGTTCGATTGGTGTAACTTTAGGGAGTGGAAATGATGTCACACTGCAAATCTGCTTCTCTCCTGCCAGCTTGCCAACTGCGGGCCGCCAAGCCTTATTCGAAACTGGAGGAACGGGCTCAGGCTCGGGCATCTATTTGGATGGCTACGACCTCATCTTCGCCGCAGAAGATGCCGCTACAGTCGAACAATTCATCGCTTTGACCCTCGATCTCAACCAAATTAACTGGGCTCCGGGAGAATACATCTGCGCCTTTGCGAGCATCAACCAAACCACCGCACCACTCGGCGCTTCCTTCAGCGCCATGAATGTGGCGGGTGAAAAATTATGTGATCGCGTTGCCTTGGCTTCGTGGAACAATTACGATGAGAACGATATCGCAGGCCTCGGTGGTCTTAATGGTGGCTTCGGTGGCATCACGGCTATCGGTGGTGGCGGAGCAGCAAACTTCGTGGGCTGTATCGCTTCCTTTAATGCCGATGCGTCGGTGATCGAGCAACCGCTCAATCCGCCGCACCTGCGTGGTGACAGTGATGGCGCGCTTGGACTTGCGTCCTGCACCGCCCAAGGAAGTTACGTTGCGACCTTGACTCCTTGCCCTGATATTACGGCCTGGGATAAACTGTCTCTCACCTTTGATGCACCCGCTGGAAGTAGCTTGTCGGTTGCCATTACTGATGGCGCGACCACGGTTGGACCGGTTGCCAATACCGCAAACATTGATCTGAGTTCCTTCCCAGCGACCAGCGGTCCCTTGACCCTGACCTTCGACTTTAGCAACCCAACTGGGGATGGCTGTAACACACCATTGCTCGAAAAGTGGACCGGCTTGTTCGTCTGCGGCAATGGTTTGACCAACAGTCCTTACTTCGGCGTGAGCGACCTTTATGCGACCAACGGTTGCGAAGTCACCGTCATGCGCACCTACGGAATCACCAACTGCTGTGGAAGCACCGATCGCAAAATGGTCGCCTTCGGCTACACCGTGATTCCTGATCTCAGCGCGGGACCGCTCGGCAAGCTCGACGTCGGCTGCATCGACAACACCAACCAGATCCCAAGTGTGGATCTCACCATGTTTGCTGTCACCTCGATGATCAGCTCCGCCACTAATTGTGCGCCTACGAGCATTTCGAAGGTTAGCCAAACCACTCCGGTTCTGCAGAGTGATAGTTGCACCTGGTCCAACGAGCGCGTCTTCCTCGTCGAGACCTCTTGCAGCATCATGCAACTCGTTACCCAATCTGTTTGTTGGGTGATCGAGCAAGATCCAGAAATCCTCGCGGCAGAGCAGGGGATCGACTGGGGCTGCCAAGAAGCAGGCTGGTTGCCACCGACAAATATGACCGCGTTCAGCGCGGTAGACTTCTTGGACGGCACCATGACCATTAGCAATTCGATTTCCAATGCGACTTCGAACTGCACCGCCTACGTGAGCCGTGTCTTCCGAGTTGAAGATTGCTGTGGCAACTTCGATCGCTGGGAAGTGGTACACACCTACACGGAGACACCAGGGCCGGTTAGCGTGACCGCGCTGGCTGACCTCGATGTCGGCTGTATCGCGAACGTGTCGCAACTGCCGACCCCAAGTTCCATCCTGATCGACGCCAACAGCGCTTGCTCAGTCGACTCCATTACCTGGGGTGGCGATACTCCGATCGCGGGTCGCAATGCTTGCGAAGACGGCATCGAACGCGAATATACCGCCACCGATCTCTGCGGCCAATCGCACACCATCACGCAGGTGATTTACTACATCGTTGACAATGGCCCACCCGTGATCACGCAATGGCCACTCTATCAGGACTACGGATGCCAAGCGGCTGATCCACGTCCGGTCGCGGATCCAACCGGCATTGTTGCAACCGATGATAACCAAGTTCTCGCCACGCAACTCGTGCAAGAAACTCGGGTCGAGCATGACTGCCAGATCACCGTCACTCGTACCTGGCGTGTTTTCGACTGCTGCAACAATATCGACAACCGCGACGAGGTTTACAGCTACAACCTCGAGCCGACCAGCATGACCATCATGACCCCAGATCCGATTTTCGCGGGCTGCTTAGACAGCACCAACAACCTGCCTCAACCGGATACAGCCATGATCATGGCCATGAGCGAAACCCCCGTGGTGACCAACTGCACCACTGCCTTCCTCGATAACGAGCACGACGCATGGGGCCGTTCGGGCACCGGCGCAGCTACCGTCATGGGCGCGAGCGGTCAAAGTCCTCTCCTTGATGTTCGTCGCGTCGACATTATGGCCGATGCAAACAATGCACGGAAAACTTGGATGAGCTGGGACTTCGGAGGCGCCTTGCCCTTCAATGTGAACAGCCAGCTTACGGATGCCTCGGTCGAGCTCAAGTTGGTCACGGCTCCTGGTCCTGCTGGAACCGTCTACAACCTTCGTCTCTGGGGGCTCAATGATGGGCATCCGGGCGAAGCATGGAACGAGTCTACTCTTACCTGGGACAATGGACCGGCCAACGATATCCCAAGTCCGGAAAACTTCATCGCGATTGAAAGTCAGATCTTGCAGGACTTCACCGTCACCGGTGGCACTGCCAATGTGAGCATCTCTCTCGATGATCCAGCCATTGCCGCCTTCATTGCGGCTAGCACCATGGATACCAGCGTGACCTTCATGCTCAGCGCCTTAGACAATACAGCTGCCTCCTTCCAGTTTGCTTCCAGCGAGTCCTTCGATCCGAATTGTCGCCCACGCCTTCGCCTCGAGCATTGCGAAACGGTTCAGCCGATTTCCTGCCCGCTCGACAGCGTGAAGCACATCAGCGACACCATCGTGCAGGTGATCAATCCTTGCCTCTCTCGTCTCGAGCGTGTCTTCGAAGTCACCGATCTCTGCGAGCTCACGGGGCGCACCACGCAGGATGTCTTCTACACCATCGATGCCGAACCTGAAATCCTCGCAACCGAACTTGGCGGCTACCAAGGATGTCAGACCAATGGCTGGCTCCCTGTGGTCGATCTTACCCAGTTGGTCTTGGCCAATATTCCGCCTGCCATGGCGGGTACTGGATTTACTCCGATCCTCGGGTGGGCTGGAAACGATCATCAGGACGGCTTGAACTGGTTCAGCAGCACCGCGGATGCCAATAACATGGCCTTTGTCGGATCGCCTGCGAACCAAGCCGCGAGTCCTCTCGCCACCACTTTCCTCGGCCAAGGCAATGTCGTCTGCGTGTCGGGCTCCGACGGGTTCAGCTATGCCGACTTTGGCGACCCCGCCCCTGCAGGTGGGGAACTCGATGCTGGCGCCGACGCCACCTTCGAAATCTGCTTCTCGCCAGATGCCTTTGTCGCAGGACAAGCGTCTGTGATTTGGGAAACTGGCGATAACATCAATGGCTCTGGGCTCTACCTCTATGGCGATGAACTCATCCTCGCGACATCTCGGAACGGTACCCAGCGTCTCATCACCATCGACCTGCAAGCCATGGCGGTGATTCCGGGAACAGATTACCTCTGCGCCTATATCAACTTCGACGTGGATGCGTTCAGCACCATGGAAACCGACATCCTCACCGTGGTTAGCTCAGGCGGTCCTTCCGCCAGCGGCAGCATCACCTACAACACCGGGTCTACCGCTCCTTGGAGCAATGGAACCGGCGGCGGCTTCGGTATTGCCAACGGCAGCAGTGGGGGAGAGGGCTCGATCGCGAGTCAGTTCCCATTCGGCGCGCCGATTGTTGGACTCACCGGGAAGCTCGGGATCTTAAACCTCTTCAGCGGGCTTATCCCTGCACCACCGGGCTACCTCAGCATCAACCAAGTGGTCAGCACCAACGGGTGCGACGTCACCCTTGTACGCACCTACCGCGCAGAAAATTGCTGTGGTGAGTTTGATCGCCGCGATGTGGTCTTTAACTGGACCCTGCAACCCGATGTCGGGCCTGCGATCGTGGGCGAAGCGAAAATCGATCTCGGCTGTATTGCCGATGTCGGCCAAGTGCCACAGCCGAGTGCGAGCCAGTTCTCGGTCGCCTCAAGCTGTGACACCACCATCGCCTTCGTAAGCAACAGTACGACCTCCGTGGTCGACTGTGAATTCAGCTTCTTCCGAGTCTACCAAGCGACCGACACCTGCGACGCCTCCAGTACCTTCACCCAGCAAATTTGTTACGTGATCGATACGCAGGATCCAAAATTCGTTAGCGTGCCTGGCGGTGATTTGGGTTGTAACCCGAACGCGATCCCAAGCGTTGCCTCGGATCTCGCGGCCATCGTGATTTCCAATCAGTGTAGCTACACCTTGGCGATCATGACCACGCAGATGATTACCAATGCCTGTCAGGTGACCCTCACCCGGACCTACATGGCGATTGATAAATGCGACAACGTGGCCATGGGCGACGTGGTATGGCGCTGGACCGACAATGACACCCCTCCGGTGATCAGCGGACCAACCAATATGGACATCGGTTGTATCCTCAGCACCAACGCGATTCCGGTTTCAGATCCGGGCATCCTGACGGTGCTCGACGAATGCCCTCTCATCTCGCTTACGCACCACGAAGATGGTCCGGTAAGCTTGGACGATCCTTGCATGCGTAGCTTCGAGCGGGTCTACCGCGCCGAGTCGCTCTGCGATCAATCGACCCTCTGGACTCAGACCATTCGCTACGTGGTGCAAACCGTGCCTGCGATCACCAACCTCTATGCCGATACCGACTACGGTTGCCTCGCCGGCGAGCCTCCGCTTCCTGCGGCCTTGGATGACTTTGGCTTCAGTGGCAACATCATCGACATCGAAGTGACCACCAATCAATTTGTTGTCGGCTGTGATGCGACCTTGATCCGTCACTATAAGATCACCGAATGCTGTGGTAACTTTGACGAGGCCGATGTCACCTTCACCTGGACTGTGGAACCCGACGCGCCAGTGATCACGGGGCCTGCACTCCTCGATCTGCGTTGCCTCGATTCCCTCGGCGATATCCCGGTTCCGAACAGTGGTCAGTTTGTGGTCGATGCCAATTGCGATGCGGTTCTCAGCCACATTGCTACCAGCCCGACCAACCAAGTGGGTTGTGTGTCGACCTTTACACGCACCTACGAAGCGGTTGATCTTTGCTCGCAGACCGGGACCTTCGTGCAGACCATCTCCTACATCCTGAACGCGACCTACCCGGAAATCACCGGCCACGCGCCCGGCACGGATTGGGCCTGCCAGCCTGCGAATTGGGAAGTACCTCTCAATACCCTGCTCTTGAATGCAGTGAACCACATTGGCCCGATTCAGGTGTCTGACACCTACGTCACCAACGGCTGCGATGTCACCCTGACCCGGACCTTCCGTGTAGAAGACTGCTGTGAAAACTTCGATGAAGAAGATGTCTATCATACCTACACCGTGACCCCTGATCCAGCGACCATCACGCCGCTCCAAGACATCAACCTTGGTTGCATCCAGAACGCGGGACAGATTCCGCTTCCTGATACATCCATCGTCTTAGCGCAAACCGACTGCAGTATCGCGGATGTTCGCTTCGTGCTTCAGGATAACTATGTGTCGACGCCTTGCCTCGACACCTTCGATCGTCACTACGTGGTCGAAGATCTTTGCGGCCAGCTGTCCTTCGTGACTCAGACCATTAGCTATACCTATGATCTCACCGCTCCGGTCATCACCTCACGTCCACCAGACCAAGACTTCGGTTGTGTCACGGGTACTCCGGCTCCGGTCGCAGATTCATCTGCCATCGTAGCCAGCGATGATAGCTCGGTTGTCAGCACCATATTAAGTAGCCAGACCCTGACCTCAAATGGCTGCGCTCGCGTCCTAACCCGTATTTGGCAGGTCACAGATTGTTGCGGTAACACAGATGAAGCCACGGTTCGTTATGCCTGGACTGAAACCCCAGACGCTCCAGTGATTCAAGGCGTAGATCAAATTGACCTCGCTTGCATCAACAGCGTCGGGCAAGTGCCGCTGCCAAGCACCTCACAGTTCTTGGTCACCGCAGCCTGCAACGCGACCATTGCTTATGTGGGGCAAACTGGACCGACCCTCGTCGGCTGTGATTGGACCGTAGTTCGCCACTACGAAGCCACCGATCTTTGTTCGCAGACTGGACGATTCGACCAAACCTTCACGTACACCATTAATACCCTCGCGCCTGAAATCAGCTCGGCGGAGCCAGGCGGCGACTTTGGCTGTGTAGCGAGTAACCCGGCTCCGGCTCCAGACTTTAGTCAGTTGGTTGTCGTCGGCGTGATTGCCTTCTCTAATGTTGTGGACGTGATCGTCACCAATGGCTGCGCCGTCAGCTTGACCCGAACCTATTCGGTCGAAAATTGCTGTGGCGTGGGAGACGAAATCGACCTCCTCTTTACATGGACCTTGTTGCCTTCGGCTGATCCGGCGGTACAAACCCTCAGTAATCTCGATCTCGGCTGCATTAGCTCGGTTGGGCAAGTGCCATCCGCCAACACCACCTTGATCGGAGCAAACTCAGCCTGTAGCATCGCGAATATCTCGCATGTTTCCGATACGCCCGTGAGTAGTGACCCATGTGCCGCCTCTCTCGATCGGGTCTACAGCGCCACTGACCTGTGCGGTCAAACCACCATCATTACCCAGCAGATCTCGTGGAGCATCGATGTGGATGCACCGTGGATCACCGCTACCCAAACCGGTGGCGACCTAGGGTGTAATGCGGTCGTGCCGCCTGCGGACACCAGCGTGGTCGTCGCCAGCGATGATTGTGGTATCGCGAGCATCGAACATCATGGCGACCTGACCAACGTTTCCGGCTGCGTCACCATGGTCACGCGGACGTACCGTGTCACCGACGGCTGCGCCAACTACGTGGATAGTGTGGTGGTCTTCACCATGCGAAATGATTCCGTTGCACCCGTTATCACGGCTGGGCCAACTTTTGTTCCCGTCATCGAACTCGGTTGTAATCCCATCGCCGCTCCGGCGGTGGATCCAACCATGTTTAACGTGATCGATAACTGCGATGCCACTGCGGTCTTCTGGCTGAATGACTCGGTGGTTACCAATGGCTGTAGTGCGACGGTACAACGGACCTACGTCGCGGACGATCTCTGTGGAAACCGAGCCAGCATTACTCAGACCTATAGCTACGCGATCGATAACGCGAATCCGACCCCAACCATCGTGCCAGCAGATATCGATCTCGGTTGTCAAGCCGACCTCTCGAACGTGCCGAGCCCGGAGACCTCCCTCACCGCAGCCGCGGACATGTGTTCGGGTACCATCACCCATACCTCGCATGTCGATGATGTAGTTACCGTCGTCGGTTGCGAAACCATCATCACTCGGACCTTCGAGTTCCGCGACGAATGTGACAATGTCGGCCAAGCTTCTCAAATTATCCGATTCCGGGATGATACGGTTGCACCGACTGCAAGTTGCCCCGCGCCACTCGACCTCGGCTGCAATCCAAACTTCATCCCAGACCCGAATACCACCTTGGTTGTCGCCTCCGATGCTTGTGGAATTGCAGATGTCCGCCACGTGTCTGAGGCAGTGACGACCAACGGCCTCGCGGTTACCCTGCTGCGGACCTACGAAGTCGAAGATGTCTGTGCACAAACCGCAAGCTGCACTCGTGAGATCACCTGGACCATCGATCCTAATCCGCCTGTTTTGGTTTCCGTCCCGCAAGATGAAGATCTCGGATGCAATCCAGCTAGCTTGCCGGTGCCTGACCCAAGTCTGATCGTCGCCACGGGCGCGGATCAGATCTCCGTCGTCTTCGCATCGACCAACCTTAGCGGTTGCCTTGGAACCATCATCCATCGCTACGAGATCAGTGATCTCTGCAACAACCATCGAGAAGTGGAAGTGGTCTACTCGTACATTGTCGACACGACCGCTCCGACCCTGACCTGCCCCGCAGAAGTTGTGGTTGCTGCCGATGTGAATTGCGAAGCACTCGTGCCTACGATTCAGCCTGCGACACTCAGCGATGATTGCAGTTCGATTCAGGTCTCTCAGGTCCCCGCTGCTGGCACCCTACTTCAAGGCGCTGGCTCGACGCCTGTGACGCTCACGGCGACCGACGCGTGCGGCCTGAGCTCAACCTGCACCGTGACCCTGCTCGTCACCGGCGACTGTATCGTCAATCCAGTTGCTTCGATTCGGGTCGAGAAGACCGTCTATCCCGGACACGACGGAGGGGCTGGCTGTGCCACCGCGGGCGAAATCGTCAATGGCGAGTTCGACTCACCGGTCACCTACTGCTTCCGCATCACCAATGATGGTCAAGTCGGCCTCGCGAGCGTTCTGCTTAGCGATAACGACCTCGACCCGATTTTCGTGAATCTTACGACGACGGTTCTTGTCGTCGGTGAAAGTATCCTTCTCTCCACCGAGCGCATCTTGGATGCCTCTTTGGTCAACACCGCGACCGTGAGCGGGCAACCTATCAATGGCGATGCTCCGGTGACGGACGACGACACCGCAACCGTCAACGGATTCTCCCCCGCAATCGAATTACGCAAAACCGTCACTAGCGATGGTAACTGCCCTGGCGTTGAACTTGTCGATGGCTGGGATGGCGCACCTGTAACCTATTGCTTCGAGATCGAAAACACCGGGGCCACCGAGCTGATCGATGTGATGTTGAAAGACGATGACCTTGGGCTCCTCGTAAACCTCGGCACCTTGGCCAGCGGCGATACAGTGAACCATCAAGCACCTGGCTTCATCCAATCCGGTTATACCAACATTGGTTGGGCCTTCGGAACCCCTGCGGACGGAAGCGGCAATGCCATTGTCGGTCTCGCCCCAGTCGATCACGATGACGAAGCCATGGTCGATACCGGTAGCGGAACCTTGGAAGGTAGCATCTGGCAGGACTTCAGCAATGATGGTGATCCAGATAACGAAAACCTGAACAACCTCGGACTACCAGGTGCCCTTGTAACCTTATTCGAAGTCGTGAATGGCGTCACCAATCCTATCGATACCACCACTTCAGGTGCAGGCGGATACTACTCCTTCACCGACTTGCCTGCGGGCGATTATCACGTCGAAATGGATACCTCTACGGTTGATCCAAGCTTCATGATTCAACCGCCAACCACCCCGCTCGAATACGATGCGACGGTGAGCATCGGCGGCACCGAGACCGCGTTGGACTTTGGCTTTGTTATTGGTACCACTGCGATTGATGGCGCGAGCCTCGAAGCAGTTGCCACCCTGTCCGGGGTTGCGATCTCGTGGACCCCGATCAGCGAAGATGACGTTCTCGGATATCATCTCTATCGCGATGGCGAACGAATCACCGCCAACATGATGGTCGCCACCGGCGCTTCATCTTACAGTTTGGTGGACAAAGAAGCCAATCGCGGGCGTTACGAACTCGACATCATTAGCAACGATCTGAAAAGCAAACGCTATGGACCGGTTCTCGCCGTTCGGGTGGCGCAGGCAGATCCGGTGGGTGAGCCAACCCAAACCATCGCTTCAGAAGCGGGCCAAGCCGAATTCATCTCGCAGGTCGGCGTAAACAGCTACCTTGTTATCGGATTTAGCGCCCTGCCAACCGTGATGGATCTAAGCGATCCTGAAGCACCGGTGCAGCTCATCGGTAAAATCATCAAAACCGAAGACGGCTTCGCAGTGTACTTCAGCATCGAGCCAGGGCGTAACATCACGGTCTGGGAATAAGCTTCGCTTCGCAGCTAGCTTGTAGAACCTCTCGTTGGCGCATGCCACGGGAGGTTTTTCTTTGCCCTGATAGGGTGTGATGTCCATGACGATTATATAAGCCGATTTACGTTAGATTTGATGCGGTCCCTGCTTCGGAATGAAAGCCGGAGGCTTGAAGGCAATTAGCCGGTCGGTGACCGAAGGGAACCACCGGAAGAACGTAAAAAGGGACGGACTCATTTTGGTAATCATTGCAGAATTGATGACCCGACCTTTCAGGCCGTAATTATGCGGTACCCGAACCCACGGCGTTGCCGCGGGCTATGATGACTCGACCCTTCGGGCCGGCATGTGTCCGAAAGGCAGAATCTCTTCCAACGTAAAAAGGGACGGACTCATTTTGGTAATCATTGCAGAGTTGATGACCCGACCTTTCAGGCCGTAATTATGCGGTACCCGAACCCACGGCGTTGCCGCGGGCTATGATGACTCGACCCTTCGGGCCGGCATGTGTCCGAAAGGCAGAATCTCTTCCAACGTAAAAAGGGACGGACTCATTTTGGTAATCATTGCAGAGTTGATGACCCGACCTTTCAGGCCGTAATTATGCGGTACCGAACCCACGGCGTTGCCGCGGGCTATGATGACTCGACCCTTCGGGCCGGCATGTGTCCGAAAGGCAGAATCTCTTCCGAATGGAAGTTGAGGTTGAAGGTGAAGGGGAGCTTGTGGAGACGGGGAGACGGAAAAGGGGACGGACTTATTTTATGTTTCATTTCTTGCTACAAATTGTTGTCCCAAATTTTAGATGGTGCTTATTCGAAATCCTCAATTCCATCCGTTAAACCTATGGGTCCCGAGCTATTTTGATAAGGTATGTGGCCTCGTTTAAATCTAGTCTTGCCAGTGCAAAAAAACAGGCGACGCTGGACGGTGGACTCGTTCGTAAGGTCTGCTTCTGATTCCCGACTAAAGATTATGTTCAATAGAGACCCCCACAAAAAACTCCGCAAAGCCATCGAAGCCAAATTTAAGCAAGCGATGGAGGCGCAACGTAAAGGCGATATCAATCTGTGTGCCAAGCTCACGGCGGAAGCCGATGAGATGAGCGCGGAACTCGAGAAGGCCGAAGGAAAAAAATAACCCACCTCATAAACCAACCAACCAACCAATTAACCAACCAACCGATCAATCCATCAACCAATCCACCGTTCCATTTTTTAAATTGAGAATTTTACTGGTGCCACATTAGCTTTGCCCCTGAATCTCATCAAAACAAATGTTGATTCACTCTTGCCACTCTCCGAGCGGTTTGGTTTTTTCGCCCGACTTTACGAACAACCAATTCATTAAATAAAAACGGAGACTCCAAACTCATGTCCCTTATCCAAGACGTATACGGTCGCGAAATCATTGATTCGCGCGGTAACCCCACCATCGAAGTGGAAATTTGCCTCGAATCAGGCTTCATCGGCCGCGCTGCTGTGCCCAGTGGAGCCTCCACCGGCGAACACGAAGCAGTTGAGCTTCGCGACGGTGACAAAAATCGCTACCTCGGAAAAGGGGTTCTAAAAGCAGTTGAGAACATCAACAAACGCATTCGTCCTGAAATAATCGGTCGCAATGTGCTAGATCAACTCGGGATTGACCAACTCCTGATGGACATCGACGGCACGCCAAACAAAGCCGAGCTCGGCGCGAATGCTATCCTCGGAGTTTCCTTGGCCGCGGCCCGCGCTGCAAGCGACATTGTTGACCTTCCGCTGTTCCGCTACATCGGCGGTAACAACGCCAAAGTACTCCCGGTCCCGATGATGAACATCCTCAATGGTGGGTCACACTCGGACGCTCCGGTTGATATCCAAGAATTTATGGTCATGCCAATTGGCGCGGAGAGCTTCTCTCACGCGGTCCAAATGGGCGCAGAAATCTTCCACGCCCTCAAAGCGGTTCTTAAAGGCATGGGCCTCAATACCGCAGTTGGCGACGAAGGTGGATTCGCTCCAGAACTCGAAAGTAACGAGCAAGCGCTTGAGCTTATCCTCGAGGCGATCGACAAAGCAGGCTACAAAGCCGGTAAACAGGTCGGCATCGCCCTCGACGCCGCAGCCAGCGAATTTTACAACAAGAAGAAGAAAAAGTACGTCTTCCACAAATCCGACAACAGCGAGAAAAGCTCGGATGAAATGGTCGCCTTCTGGGCGGACTGGGTCAGTAAGTATCCTATCATCAGCATCGAAGACGGTCTCGACGAGAACGACTGGAAAGGTTGGAAAACCCTCACCGAAGAGCTTGGCGACAAATGCCAACTCGTCGGCGACGATCTCTTTGTCACCAACACCTCCTTCCTCAAAAAGGGCATCGATTCTGAAACCGCCAACTCGATCCTCATCAAAGTAAACCAAATTGGTACCTTGACCGAGACGCTCGACGCAATCGAAATGGCGAAACGCAACGGCTACACCGCGGTCATCTCTCACCGTTCTGGCGAAACCGAAGACACCACCATCGCAGATATCGCGGTGGCCACCAACGCGGGACAAATCAAAACCGGTTCCATGAGCCGTTCCGACCGTATCGCAAAATACAACCAGTTGCTTCGCATCGAAGATCAACTCGGTAGCAGTGCCATTTACGGCGCAGGCTGGTATGGATCCAAGATCTAGTCGGCCCTTAGCCTACGAGATCAGTTGATCAGGAAAGAGAGCGCATTGGCGCTCTTTTTTCGTATGCGGGACCAAGGGTCTTAAACATCCCTCTTTTCCCCGTCATTATTTACTAGCCCTAGCGCTTCACAATCTCTACTCCCAATCTATTATGTGTGGAATCGTCGGATATATCGGCTCGCGGGACGCGGTGCCTCTTCTTATTAACGGACTCGAACGTTTGGAATATCGTGGCTACGACTCGGCTGGGGTCGCGCTGCATACCCAGTCTGGCAAGCAGTCAAATTTGGATTCACGAAAGGCGCTCGGACGTCTGGCGAACCTTGAGACCGAACTGAAGTCGAACCCGATTGCGGGATCATGCGGTATTGGTCATACCCGGTGGGCAACCCACGGTGCACCGTCAGTTATCAACTGCCATCCGCATCATGACACGGCTCGAGATGTGTTTGTGGTGCATAACGGCATCATCGAAAATTACCACGAGATCAAAGAGGGCCTAAAGGGATCGGGAGTCAGCTTTCTTTCAGAAACCGACACCGAAGTGATTCCATTTTTGATTCAAGCACAAATCGATGCTGGGAAAACCGGCCTCGAAGCCATCTGTGGCGCGCTTAAAGGCGCTCGTGGAGCCTATGCCCTAGGCATCTTACTCGGAAGCGATGCCTCGACCATGTACGCGGCCCGACTCGGTAGCCCGCTGATCATCGGGAAAGGCAAAGACGGCAATTTCATCGCGAGCGACGTGCCTGCCATCGTGACGGAAATCTCGGAGGTCATTTATCTCGAGGATGGCCAAGTGGCCGAGATTACCCAGGATTCGGTTCGCATCGTAAGCCTCGAGGGAGTTGAAGTCGCCCCCAATTTTGTCCCGGTGACACTTGAAGCGGAATCTGCCAGCAAAGGTGGATTTGAAACCTTCATGCTCAAAGAAGTACATGAGCAGCCGCGCGTCTTGCGTGGGCTCTTGCATCGCATGCTCGATTCGGATGAGCCTCGACTTGGGGTAAAGCACGCGCAAATGTTCCGTGGCATTCGCCGTATTATGATCGTGAGTTGTGGCACCGCCTATTACGCGGGCATGTATGGCCGCATGATCCTCGAACATCTAACCACCATCCCGGTTGAGACGGATCTTGGAAGTGAATTCCGTTATCGCAAGCCGAAGCTCGAAGACGGCACCTTGATCATCCCTGTATCCCAGTCCGGGGAAACGGCTGACACCTTGGCTAGCGTCCGCATGGCGAAAGAACTCGGCTGTTCGGTCTTCAGCATTTGCAACGTCGATGGCAGCAGCCTTCACCGCGAAAGCGACGCGGTGCTTCTCACTCACGCGGGCCTCGAAATTGGCGTCGCTTCAACCAAAGCCTTCACGGCCCAGCTGGCCGCCTTCGTCCTTCTCTCCCTCGAAATCGCGTTCGCTCGGGGCGAGCAAGACGATGAGTCGATTGACGCCTTTCACCGTGAGCTTCGTGAGATCCCAGACGACATTCACCACGTGCTCAATCGCAAAGACGATATCAAAGCCGTCGCGGATAAGCACCATGACGGTCCCAGTGCGTTGTACCTTGGGCGCCGATTCAATTTTCCCATCGCGCTCGAAGGCGCGTTGAAGAACAAAGAGATTTCCTACCAGCACGCCGAAGGCTATGCCGCCGGTGAAATGAAGCACGGGCCGATTGCCTTGATCAACGAGTATCTTCCGGTGGTGTGTATCTGCACCCAAACCGAAGACGAGCTCTACGAGAAAATGATTTCCAACGTGAAGGAAGTGGAAGCGCGTCACGGTCGGATCATCGCGGTAGCCACGGATGGCGACGAGGCGATCAAAGAGGTGGCGGAAGATATTCTTTATGTTCCACCGACTCGTGAAGCGCTCTCGCCATTGGTTAATGTCGTCGCACTTCAGCTACTTGCCTACTACGCGGCGTCAGCGCGCGGAACCGACATTGATAAGCCTCGGAACCTCGCGAAAAGCGTCACGGTTGAATAAACCAACGTCCCGATTTTAGTGGCTTGTTGGTTACCGCAGCTTGCAGATCTGCTTATTTTGCCGCAGATCTGCCCATTTTGCCCCAGATTTGCCCAGGCGGAACTCAGAAAATAAAATTGATTTGCGACCTGATTAGCCTCCTAACCTGTTGGTTTTCAGCAGCTTAAGATGACTACTGTATTCGATTAGAAGCGATTCCTAAAATATCATTGTCCCAATCGTCATTATAGGCGATACCAATGTTACACTTGTTACTGTAAGTTAGGAGTCGTTGGAGTCATGAAAAATCAATTTAAGATGTGTTTTGGGCTCCTTCGTGCCCTGTTTTTGTTCCTTTTAGCCCCGGTCTGGGTGCAGGCGCAAACCTGTGTGTGTGATGAATTACATGAAGAACAGTTGGCGCTTCGACCAGATTTGATTGTAAAGCAGCAAAAGATCGACGCTGCTTGGGCTAAGCATGTAACGATAAAGCAAGCGGATGGCACGCAATATAAATCAATCGATGGGGTATATACCATTCCGGTTGTGTTTCATTTGGTAAAATACCCTGGCGATCCAGCAGGCGATTTTGCTGATATAAGCGATGAGCAAGTTTTGGGGCAACTCGATGCCTTGAATCAAATGTTTGGCGATCCATGGTCTTATGCGGGGCAACCAGATGGTGGATCCGAGGGGATGAATATTCATTTTTGTTTGGCTCAGAAGGATCCGGATGGCGAGCCCACTTCGGGCATCTTACGCCATACGAATGTCTATACGGTTCACTTCGCATCGGATCTAACGGCTCGGCTTAATTTGACCGAGGCGGCGTATCCTCCTGAGGCCTACTTGAACGTGTGGGTAGTGAAATCAATCCTAGGCGGGAGCGGAAATGTTTTGGGCTATGCGCAATATCCCGGCGGGGCCAAAGGCACGGATATGATCATGATTCAGTATGATGCCTTTGGCGTTGGGGTGGATCAGTATGACCTCTTGAGTGACTATGCCGAAGGAGATGTGTTGGTTCATGAGGTGGGTCATTGGTTGGGATTAAGGCACACGTTTCACGGTGGGTGCGCTGGGATGACGACCAATTCGTGCGCGCTACTTGGGGATCGGGTTTGTGATACGCCACCCGTCGCTCAGCCGAATTTCAATTGTCCTGCCGGTGATTCGTGTGCCGAAGACAATAATTTACCCGACCAGATTGAAAACTATATGGATTACGGAGAG
>Ga0209187_1000332_pt1 | contig 92819 bp, 77 predicted proteins | sample BantaG_FD_187430 | JGI IMG/M metagenome (GOLD analysis project Ga0209187, IMG submission 187430) | Marine algal microbial communities from Bantry Bay, Ireland - BantryBay_4 metaG (SPAdes) (version 2) | ecosystem: Host-associated > Algae > Red algae > Unclassified | place: Bantry Bay, Ireland...
AAGGAGGCCATGTGCGAAGTCGAAGCCAGGCTGGTTCGAAAACCGGGACTTGAAAAATGGTTTATCACTATTGCTCCTCAAAGGATTGAACGCGATTTGGGATGATTTAAATTTTCCGCGTCCCTTACAACGGCGAAGCGGTCACTCTGAACCCAGCTGGAAATCTATTGGGATACGGCCTATCTTTCTCGGCTCGCGCTAACCAATACGCCCAATCCGCTTGGCGAAATCCTTCACAAGCACATTGCTGGACTTCCCGCCGCGCAGCCCTTCCAGCGCTTCATCCAAGGCCGGAATCGGAAAGTCGGGCAAGCAGGCGCTGGTCGGCGAAGACACATAGCTGCCGTCCGGCTTTAGCAAGAGCACGTCCACCGTCCCGTCACGGTATCGCCAGATTTCCGGTACGCCGATCGCGGCGTAGATCGCAAGTTTGTCGATGGATGGGTTGGTTATATCCACTTCGATGGCGAGATCGGGGGGCGGGTCCTCGGGGAAGGAGATCTCCTGCAGACTTCGGAGCTTGGCGATGGATTGAATGTAGAAACAGTCGTCCGCTTCGATCCCAGACTGGAATTCCTCCCGCTTCATGGTGAAATTTCCACCGGGATGAATGTCAACATCGCGGGCAAGTGCGTAATGGTCGGTGAGGCGCGAGATGAGCCGCTTGATCGATTCGTGTTCAAATCCAACCGTTATGATTTCGAGAATCCCCTGATAGAAAGCCACCCGGCCATCGTGTTCGTGTTCGCCGAGGACAGCGAGATATTGCGCCCATGATACGTTTGTGAGGGTCACGCGGTTTTCAGGGACGGAGACGACAGTTGGCATAGCATCAATGTACCGTGCAAAAACCAGCCTGACAAGGTTCAGAATGTGTTCCGATTCTATTCCGAAACGGCTCGCGGGCCGCTCGCCGTCCAAGTAGATTCAGGCAAATCATGAAACTCGTCGATACCCACTGCCACCTGCACCTGTTCGAACCCGTTCCGGCGGTCGACCCGAACACGACGGTGCATGTGATGACGGTGAACCCGGACGAGTTCGACGCGGCCCGCGACTTGTTCGGGATTGAGGCGGGGGACGCGAAGCGGACTGGCGCTCCCGCGAACATCCAGGTCGCTCTCGGTTTGTTCCCCGAACCCGTGGCCGCGCAGGAGGCCGCTCTGCCCGCCTTCCTCGAACGCCTGCCCGACACCCGCTTCGTCGGTGAGATCGGACTCGATTATGTGACCGAGTCCGAAGACGAACGCGCGCGCCAACGGCGGGTGTTGGAAACCATTCTCGAAGCCTGCGGGCCGCAACACGTTTTGAGTCTGCATTCGCGCCGCGCGGCGGCGGACACGGTGGCGATGTTGCGCGGCTTTCCAGGCAGCGCGATTTTACATTGGTTTTCTGGACCGGCTGCGGTGGTCGAGTCCGCAGACCCCGGTTTGTATTGGTCGCTGAACACCGCCATGGCGCGTTCGGATCGCTCTAAAAAACTGATCCGACTGATGAACCCGGAGCGGATTTTGACCGAGACCGACGGGCCCTACATCACCATTGGCGACCGGCCGGCCGCGCCTAAAGACGTTCGCCGGGTGATCGATTTTCTGGCGCGCGAGTGGGACGTGGAGGCGGAGGAGGCGGCGGTTCGGGTGTGGCAGAATTACCAAGCGGCCTTGGGCGGTAATCAGTAATCCGTGATCCGTGGTCGGCCCTTCGGGCTTTGGGTGATTTCAAATTTCGAATTTCGAATTTAAAACCCTGGAGGACGAGGGGCTTTCCAAGAGGTTGAAATTCGTTCCATGGCCATGGCTTCGGAACGCGTGTGACCGAAATGAATTTCGTCACGACGAACACGGACTGAAGTCCACGTTACCTGTCTGGTCCACAACTTCAGACCGGTGCGGCCCAGCATGAATTTCAAATATAAATCCCTGGACGGCGAGGGGCCTCCCGAGCCGGGGCTTTAAACACTCATCGCGGGAACGTGGATCGCCGAGCGCGAACCGCCGGGGGACGCCCTTGCGATCTGGTCGATACCGAACCCGGACCACTTCTCTTTCCTCTGCGCCAACCCCAACCGGCTGGAAGCACGGTTGGTTCGATACCGGCTGGAAGCACGGTACTACTTTCGCCATGAACGACCTCGAGCTTTTGAATTTCTGGACGGCGAGGGGCCTCCCGAGCCGGGGCTTTAAACACTCATCGCGGGAACGTGGATCGCCGAGCGCGAACCGCCGGGGGACGCCCTTGCGGTCTGGTCGATGCCGAACCCGGACCACTTCTCTTTCCTCTGCGCCAACCCCAACCGGCTGGAAGCACGGTTGGTTCGATACCGGCTGGAAGCACGGTACTACATTCGCCATGAACGGCCTCGATTTTTTGAAATTCTAGATATTTCGAATTTCAAATTTCAAACCCTGGAGGGCGAGGGGCCTCCCGAGCCGGGGCGACTCAAGCCGTTCGAAATTTTTAACGGTATCGCATCGGGCTCAAAACATTCACCTAGCGGGCGAGGGCCTCCCGACCCGCATGGCCCGTTCTTTTCGTCGAACATCTTGAACAGGACGGACGGGGGACGTGTCAGTCTACCATATCTGCCACGTCGGAAAATTCACTTGTTGTTATGTCCGCCTCGGGGCTAGATCATTGGTAGAGGCCTTTACGTAACCCACGAGCAAATCCCCCCATGGACATTCCGAACCCTGAAGATCTGCAACCCGCGACCGACCTGACCAACAAGGTCCTCCACGAACTCAACCAGATCCTGCTCGGACGCGAGGAGCTGCACAAGCTGGTGCTGATCGGCATTCTCAGCCGTGGCCACATCCTGCTCGAAGGCCTGCCCGGACTCGGCAAGACCGCGCTGGTCCACGCCATCGGACAGATCATGAATCTCGAGTTCCGGCGGGTGCAGTTCACCCCGGACCTGATGCCCTCCGACATCCTCGGCACCCACATTCTCGAGGAGACACCCGAAGGCCGCCGCGAGATGTCGTTCCGCCCCGGCCCCGTGTTCACCAACATTTTGCTCGCCGACGAGATCAACCGGGCCTCGCCGAAAACCCAGTCGGCCATGCTTGAGGTGATGCAGGAACGTTCAGTCACGTTGATGGGCACCACGCGCAAACTGCCGGCGCCGTTCTTCGTGCTCGCCTCGCAGAACCCGATCGAACTCGAAGGCACCTACCCGCTGCCCGAGGCGCAACTCGACCGTTTCCTATTCCGCTTGATGGTCACCGATGTGAACGTCGACGTGATGGACGCGATCATTTCCTCGCGTCGGCGCGGCGAAGCCCCCACGCCGAACTGGACCATGGAGAAGGAGGAACTCGCGCTGGTCGACGACATGATGGGCCGCATCTTCCTGCCCAAACCGGTGTCGCGCTACATCGCCCGTCTGGTCGCCGCCACCCACCCGAACTCCGACGAGTCCACCGAACTGGTCGACCAATATCTCACCTACGGGGCATCGCCGCGCGCCGCCATCGCGCTGGCCGAAGCCGCCCGCGCCCACGCGCTGGTCGAGGGACGTCCAACCGCCGGGTTCCGCGATGTCAGCGTGGTCGCTGGACCGGTGCTCAACCACCGCCTGATTCTCAATTACAAAGCCCGCTTCGACAAAACCAACACCCACACCATTGTCAGCGACCTGCTGAGCCGGATGGACGAGACCGGTGTCAACCTGCCTGCCCATCTCGAGGTGGCGGAAGGCTGATCGAGAACGACTCAAGGACAACGGCAAACGCGAGAAGACAAGAGGAACTCATGGTGTTGAAATTCGAACTATTTGAAACATGGGGCTGGCGGCCGCTGCTTCTTGTCATCGCCGCCCTGTGCTTCAGTATCTCCACAGCGCAGGCACAGAATAAACTCCTGCGCGGTGGCCTGATGGTCGAGAACCTGTCCACCCCCTTCAGCCCGCACTGGAACCATGGCTCCGGCGAACTCCGCTACCGGCTCACCAACCAGTCCTCGAACACCATGTCTGCGGTCACGATCAGTTACCCGACGAGCAACTACGGCAGCGGGGAACTCGAATCGATGAAGCGCAGCGCCACACTCGAACCAAACGAAACCCGCACGCTGTCGCTGCCGGTTCCGCCGCTGACATTTTATGCCAACAACAATGTCGAAGTGCGCTACAACGGCCACAAAGAGATCGTCAACGCGCCCGCGCGGAATTTCCGCGGAACCGGTCATTATCGCCATCCGTCGACAGCAAACCTGATGCCGAGTGTGCTCGTCGGCCATTCACTCAACCACCGCGACTTGCAGACGGTGATCGACCGAGTGGCAGCGGGCCATGCGAGTCATGGCAACTCCTCGGAAGGCACCGTCAAACACGAACTTGGCATGTCCGAGTGGAGTTCGAACTGGATGGCCTACGGGCATTTCGACGCCATCGTGCTTGCCGCCGCCGACTACGACAACCTGCCCGCCCCCGCGCGCGAGGCGGTCCACCGCTATACCGAACTCGGCGGCTGCCTGATCGTCATCGGCCAGAGCACAATGCCCGCCTCCTGGCAGAAAAACCCGACCTCCCGCACCGCCGATCGACAGACCTACACCGCCGGACTCGGCACGGCCTATCTCGTAAAGGGCACCAAGATCAACGACGTGAAGGATGCCTTTTGGAGCACGATGCTGAAAGACACGTGGAAGGAGGGGCAGGAAAACAACCGAATACTGGACTACAGCATCCTCGAACAAGGTGCCCGGGTGATCGACAATCTGAGCATCCCCGTCCTGCCACTGTTTTTGCTGATGCTTGGCTTCGCCATTCTGATTGGCCCGATCAACCTCTGGTATCTCAACCGGCGCAAAAAACGGATCTGGATGCTGTGGACTGTCCCGGTGATCTCCGCCATTACCTGCGGCTTGGTGTTCCTGTTTTCGCTGCTCTCCGAGGGCGTTCGTCCGAGTCGCAGCACGCTGAGCTACACCCTGCTCGACCAATCCTCCGGCCGCGCCGCCACCATCGGTGCCGTCGGTGTGTACGCGCCGCTCACCCCGGGTGCCGGGTTCCGTTTTGACTCGGTCACCGAGGTCCGCCCGGTCAGTTCGGCAGATATGAACGGTCAAATCACCTACGGCACCGACCAGCACTATACCCGCGGCTGGGCGCGCGCCCGGGTGCCGCTTTACTTCGAACTCCGTCGATCGGAAACCACCAAACTGCGATTGCAAGTGCAGTCGGTCCGCAAGCAAGAAGCCGTGGCCGTCAACGGCCTCGGCCATCCGCTCGAAGCCCTCTGGCTGACCGACAAAGACGGCAATGTTTTCCACGCCAACGACATCGACGCCGGCGCCAAAGTCACCCTGAAACCGCTCGGCCAGAGGGCCAAGGGCGGCGAGCAGTTCGTCGGACCCAAACTGCAGACCATCTCGATCAAAGAGGTTCCGGAGGCCGTCAAACTCCACACCTTCGCACTGGGCCACCTCGACGCCAACCAGTACCTCGCCGTGATCGAAAGCGACAACCCCATGCTGCCCAAAGTCATCAAGGCCAAGACCAAGGATGACCGCGCTCTGATCCACGGAATCTACACCCCGCCGAGGGCACCATGAACGACGCGAGCCAGACACCAGACGGGCAAGCGCCCATCGAGCCGCCTCGGGTAACCCATCCTTCACCGCCGCCATTGAGAAGTGCCGAGACGGAAACCGGCAACGCAGCGAACCCGGAAACCAAATCCGAGGCACCCGTCGCGAACGGGGTGGACCCGAACGCCATCGTGCAGGTGAAAAATCTGCGCAAGTCCTTTGGCAGCACCCACGCGGTCGACGACATCAGCTTTAGTTTCGACCGGGGTCAGATCTTCGGATTTGTCGGACCCAACGGCGCCGGTAAAACCACCACCATGCGGGTGCTCTCCACGCTCGAGGAACCCAGTTCGGGCGCGGCCTATATCGACGGACACTCGGTGGTGCAACACCCCGAACGCGTTCGAAAACTGGTCGGCTACGTGCCTGACCTGCTGCCCACCCACAGCGACATCAACGTGGAGGAATACCTCGACTTCTTCGCCCGCGCCTACGGCCTGCGCGGCGAGGAACGCGACGCGGCGGTGCACGGGGTGATGGAGTTTACCAACCTGCTCGGCATCAAGGAAAAGCTACTAAAAGCCCTGTCCAAGGGAATGAAACAACGGGTCAACCTCGGACGCGCCCTGATCCATGACCCGGACGTGCTGATCCTCGACGAACCCGCCGCCGGACTCGACCCGCGCGCCCGGGTCGAACTGCGCGAACTGCTCTCGCTGCTGGCCTTCGAACAAAACAAGGCCGTGTTCATCAGTTCGCACATTCTCACCGAACTCACCGAAATCTGCAACGGCGTCGTCATCATCGAACAGGGCCGCCTGCTCGAGACCGGCACCATCGACGAGGTCACCGACCGCGCGCGCAACATCACCATCTTGCGCCTGCGCGCGCTCGACCCGATGGACGAACTGCGTCGCAGCATGCTCGAACTCCCCCACGTCACCGGCCAAATCCGTACCGTCGGCGAATCGCTCGAAGTGGAAATCGAAGGCGGCGACGAAGCGGCCGCCGACATTCTGACCGAACTCAACCGCCGCGGACATCGCATCTGCGAGTTCCGCCCGCAGGCCGCCAACCTCGAAGACATCTTCATGAGCATCACCGAAGGGAAGGTGCAGTGAAGTTCGACGCCCTGATCGACCGCATCGGCTCACGCCTCAACCCGATCCTTGTCAAAGAAGTCCGCCAAGCTGTGCGCAGCCGTTTGGTGATCGGCGTGTTTCTCGCCCTCCTGCTGGTGTTCGCCTTGATCGCCTTGTTCGTCAGTTGGTTCGTCGCGGCCAACCTGCTCGACATCACCAACTACAGTTCAGGCTATAGCAGCTATAGCTATGGTTACCGGCGAAACCGGATCACGCCGGGGATCATTTTCTTCCTCTGGGTTTACGGGGTGGTTGCCTTTGCCACCTTGTTCTTTGTCCCGGCCTACGCCGGCTTCCGCATCGGCTTCGAACGCAGCGGGCAAGACCCCGACCTGCTGTTCATCACCAGCCTTAAACCCAGCAGCATCATCCGCGGCAAAGCCTCGGTCGCCGGGTTGCTCGCGCTGTTTTTCATCAGCGCCGCCCTGCCGTTCATGGCCTTCGCCTACCTGCTGCGCGGCATCGACATTCCCAACGTGTTGCTCGTCATGTTGCTGACCTTTGTCGCGAGTTGCGTCGCGTCCAGTCTCGCCATCCTGATCGGGGCGGTGCCGACCCGCAACAAAGTTGGAAAAGTCGTCCTTCTCATGGTGGCACTACTGGGCTTGTTCAATCTCGCGGTCGGCGCGATCGGCTTGGGCATCGCGATCATGACCGATGGCGGGTTCACCGGCTTCGTCGGCTCCAGCACCGGTCTCGCCGAACTCGCCACGGGCATCGGAGTCGCCTTGACCGCGGGTTGCGCCATCATCTGGTTGAGCCATAGCCTGTCCAGCGCGCTGATCGCCCCGCCGCCCAGCAACCGCATTTTTCCAGTGCGCGTCTGCGTGAGCATCTGCTTTATCGTGCTCGGCGCGATCTTGCTGTCCCTCGACGCGTTCTTTGGGGACGATGAAGGACTGGTCACGCTCATCGTTATCGGCGGTATTCTCTTCGGACTCGGCATGCTGCTGTCCATCTGCGAGCGGGAACGCCCCGGACCGCGCGTCGCCAAGGCGATCCCGCGCAACCCGCTCGGCCGGCTGGCCGCCTTTCCCTTCTTCACGGGTTCGGCCAACGGCATTATTTGGAACCTCGGACTCGGCGCGATCACCCTGTTGCTGACGGTCGCCTACTTCTATTGGCACGACGACATCGACCCGCTGTGGTTCACCGCGACCTGGATTTTTTACATCTACGCCTACTGCATCACCGCCTTGCTGATTCGCCGGACCCTGTTCAAAAACGTGTTCCGCCCAGCCCACACCTGGCTGATCGCGCTGATCCTCATTTCGCTGATCAGCCTGCTCACCTTTTTCATCAGCGACATCATTTTCGCCTCGATGGGCATGAACATCAACCTGCCCTACGGCAACCTCGGCAAGTTCTTCGTGGAGACCGACGAACGCGACCACCTCGCCTTCGCGCTGGTCTGGGCGATTCTAGTCAGCCTGTTCTGGTTCCCGATCGCGTTCCGGCAAATCGAAGCCTTCACCCCGATGGCGGAAGACGCCGGCAGACTCCCGGAAATGGAAAACGCACACTCGCCCGCCATGACCGACGGAGCCTTCGGCGGATGAATCCGGCATTCAGCCAGCACCTGCTCGCCGGTGCCCAAGCCGGCCAAGGGTACCGCCTGATCCTTCCTGACGAAGCCCTGCGCGGGCGCAGCGGCGAACGGCTCGGCCAAGGCGCGGGTTCGTCACTCGACTTCAAAGACTACCGCGACTACCAGCCCGGCGACGACTTGCGCATGATCGACTGGGGCGTGTACGCGCGTTCGGACAAGCTCACCCTCAAGATGTTCCGCGAGGAAGTCTCGCCGCACCTCGACTTGGTGATCGATGGTTCGAAGTCGATGAACCTGCCCGACACACCCAAAGCCGAAGCCACCCTCGGCCTCAGCGCGCTGCTCGCCACCGCCGCGCGCAACGCGCAATGTACCTGCACCGCCTGGATGCAGGAGGAGGGTTTTGTCCGCGTGCCGCACGGCAACGACCACCCGGCCGTCTGGGACGGGCTCGCACTGGATCGGGCCGAGTCCCCCGCGCTCGCGTTCAACACGATGCGCCCAGCCTGGCGCAGCCGGGGCGTTCGCGTGTTCGTCAGCGACCTGCTGTTCGAAGCCGATCCGATCCACCTCGTTCGGCATTTCGCCCGCGACGCAGCCTCGGTCATCATCATCCAACTGCTCGCCGCTCAAGACGCCAACCCGCCCGAACGCGGCAATCTCAAACTCGTTGATGTCGAGAGCAACACCCATCTCGAACTCCACCTCGACGCCGGCCTACAAGCCCGCTACCTGAAAGCGCTCGCCACCCACCAAGACGCCTGGCGCGGCGCTTGTCAGGAAGTCAACGCCCAGTTCCACATCCTGATCGCCGAAGACATCACCGCCGATTGGACCCTGCCCACCCTCGAAGCCAGCGAACTTCTCGCCCCAGTTTGAGCGCGCCAAAGGACCCAATACTCAGCGAAATGTACCAATTTTTAACACATTTCGCTGAGTATCGCCGATAACCAGCGAAATCTTGTTGAAAATAACACATTTCGCTGGCTATCTTTGAATGATGATTTTGGCCAGACGCCCCGAGCAGGAGCAACTTGAGGCCCTGTTTCAGGGCAAAGAGCCCGCCTTTCTCGCGGTTTACGGTCGGCGGCGGATCGGGAAAACCTATCTGGTGCAGCAATTCTTTGCGGCCAAGGAGGACTGCTTTTATGTGGAGACCACCGGCGTCGCCAATGCGACCACAACGGAACAGCTCCAAAACATGGCCTTGATCCTGGGCGAGGAAGACCGCCCCGCTTCGTGGAGTTCGGCCTTTCATACATTGTGGTCTCAGATTGACGGCCTGCCGAAACGCAAGAAGGTGGTGGTCTTTCTCGACGAGCTTCCCTGGCTGGCGAGTCCGAAGTCCGGCTTTCTCCCCGCTCTGGATTTTTTCTGGAACCGATTGCTCTCGCGCCGACCGAACTCCCTGTTGATTGTCTGCGGTTCGGCGGCGGCGTGGATGATCCGCAAGGTCATCAACAACAAGGCGGGACTGCACAACCGCGTGACCCACCGCATGCCGATGGAACCGTTCACGATTTCCGAGACCGCCCTCTATCTCGAGGGCCGCGGCGTCAGCCTGCACCGAAAACAAGTCCTCGAACTTTACATGGCGCTCGGCGGCGTGGCCCTCTATCTCAACCACGTGGCACCAGGGCAGTCGGCGGCGCAAAATATCGACCGGATCTGCTTTGCGCCGGGGGCGTTTCTGGCCGACGAGTTTGGCCGTTTGTTCCGCTCGCTGTTTGGCGCCAACGGCCATCATGTGGACATCATCCGGGCTTTGGCAGGAAAGAAGTTGGGCCTGCAATCCGAAGCCATCCTCACCGCCACCGGGCTGCAGTCCGGCGGGACGTTTACCCGAGTCCTCGACGAGTTGACGCGTTCGGGCTTTGTCATGGCGACAGCGGAAACCGGAAAAAAGACCAAAGGCACGCGCTACCGCTTGATCGACGAGTACAGTTTATTCTACCTGACCTGGATCGAACCGCGGCCGAAAAATTCAGCCAGCCAAGGAACATGGATGCGCTTGCAAAAATCTGGCAAACACAATGCTTGGGCGGGTTATGCCTTCGAGAATTTTTGCTTTCGCCACATTCGCGAACTGGTCCGCGCCCTGAAACTTGAGGTGGTGTACGACACCGTCTCAACCTGGTCCATCGGTCGCGACGGGGACGAGGCTGGCGCGCAGATCGACTTGGTGATCGACCGGCGGGACAACTGCATGAACCTCTGCGAGATGAAATTTGCCAAAGCTCAGTACGCCGTCACCCCCGCGATGGCAAAAAACTTAAACCACAAGCGACAGCGCTTCGAAGCAGCCATCAAGACCCGGAAACAGTTGTTCACGACGCTGGTCACCACGTTCGGCGCCAAACCGAACGCGGCCTACCTCGATGCGGTCGACCAACAACTGTCTCTCGACGACTTTTTTGAATGACGGGAGCCACTTTTTGTCGAACGATGCACGCACCGAGATGAGCGTACGCATTCCGCAGCCCATCCGCATTTTAAATCCATGCCTTTCCTCACCTTCCCTCTGGCCTTAATCGGACTCATCGCCGTCCCAGCCGTGATCGGCATCTACTTTTTGCGCAACCGCTACCGCCCCAAAGCCGTCTCAAGTTTGTTCTTATGGGAAGTACACACCCGTTCGCAGGAAGGCGGACCGCGGGTGACCAACATGCAGTTCCCGCTGTCGCTTCTGCTCGAGCTGCTGATCCTCACCTCCCTCATTTTTGCCGCCGCCGATCCGCGCTGGCGGGTGTCCACCCGACTGCGCCCGCTGCTGGTGGTGCTCGACGACTCGGCGTCGATGTCGATCGTTAAAGACGAGGTTTTGGAGATCCTTGAGAATGAAGTGGATGCCGTCGACTACGAACGCATCCGTCTGGTGTTCGCCGGTACAAGCCCGCGGGTGGCCGGCGCGCCGGTTTCGAACTGGTCCGAACTCAAGCCCCTGCTGGAACGCTGGACCTGCGCCGCCCCCGCCGCCGAACTGTCGACCGCCATCGCCCTGGCCGAGGACCTCGGCGACAAGAACACTCGGATTCTGGTGGTCAGTGATCACAAACCGGCGATGACGATTGAAGAAGGCGAACGCCTAGTCTGGCGCGCCGTCGGCAAGGCCCGGCCCAATGTCGGCTTCGTCAACGCCGGACGCACACCGTCCTCCGGCGCGGACCGCTGCTACTTTGAAATCGGCAACTTTTCCAAAAGCGCGACCAGCACCACCTTGCGGGTGGACGAACGCCCGCCGCAGACGGTCGACTTAAAAGCTGGCGAAATCAAACGGGTGCTGATCGCCACCCCCGAGGCCCTCGCCGGCAAGCCGGTGGAGGCGCATCTCAGCGAGGACGCGCTTGATGCCGACAATCACGCGACCTTGGTCGCCGACGAACCGCGTCCGGTGAAGATCATGGTGAACTGCAAAGACGCCGGCATCAAACGGCTGGTTGACAAGGGGTTGAAGGCGAGTGGCCATACAACCTTCGGCAAGGTCGACCCGGAACTCATGATCGTCGACCACGCCGTGCCTGAACTCGACAACGACGAACGCTGGGTGTTCGAAATTTTTCCCGAGAAAGACGCGCAAGCCTTCGCCGGTCCGTTCATCCTCAAGACCGAACACCCGCTGGCCGAAGGCATCGAACTGATCGGCACCGTCTGGGGCGCAGCCGCCACCAACCGAACCGAAGCCGCTGAAATGGACCCGGTCGTCGCCATCGGCAACACCGCCTTGCTCGCCGCTCGGCCGCCGCGCGTGCGCATGCATTTCAAGCCCGCAATGTCGACCCTGCAAGACAATGCCAACTGGCCAATTCTGCTCTGGAACCTGCGCAACTGGCGAGCCAGCTATCTCCCCGGACTCAGCGAGTCCAACGTGCGGGTCGGTGCCGAACTCGACGTGCGGGTCGCCCCCGGCGTGACCGAAATCGTGCTCGAAGGACCGAACAGCACCCAAACTATTGCCACCAAACAACGCAGCGTCCGGCTCAGTCCGAACGGCCCCGGCGTGCACCAAGTGACCGCCGGCCCCGACACCTTTTCGTTCGCCGCCAACCTGCTCAGCCCCGGCGAGTCCGATCTGCAGCAAGCGAACTCCGGCACTTGGGGCAAATGGATTGATCAAGGGGTGCTGCGCAAAGAGTACAAGTCCACCGCGTGGATCTGGTTGTTGATCGCGCTGGCCGCGTTCTTGGCGCACCTCTGGTTGGTGACCCGACGGCGGCAGTTGGCCTAGCCGGAACTCCTGACGCTTTGCGCTAAATGGGATCAGTGAAGTCGGGAGCCGACCAATCAAGCATTCGGAAACGTGTATGGAGGGCGAGCGGCCCGCGAGCCGTTTCTATACCGTCGAACCAGAAGAACCCTCCACGGACGCCGAGGCCGGCGTCCCTCCAGAGGTTCCGAAAAGTTGTCGTTAAAGATCTTCGAGGAACCAGCGGAGGCTGTCGGCGAGGTGCTCGTTCCAGTATTCCCAATTGTGCTCGCCGGGAAATTCCTCGTATTCGTGGGGGATGCCCTCGTTATTGAGGCGGCGGTGAAAGTCGCGATTGGCGTCGATGAAGCGGTCGTTCATACCGCAGTCGAATCGGATCGGCGGCAGTTTATTTTTGTTCTGCCGCATCCAGTAGATCGGATTTTGATCGGCCTCGGGCGGCAGGGCGGAGGTGGCGAGATCTTCAACCAAGTCGACCAGTTGGCGGTACTGCGTGAGCGGCGAGTGGGCGGAGATGCCCTGGAAGAGTTCGGGAAACTTGGCGCCGAGACGGAACGCGCCGAGGCCGCCCATCGACAGGCCGCAGAGAAAGCGCGAGGAGTGTTCGGTGATGCAGTCGAGTTCCTCTTCGAGAATGCCGAGCAGGTCGCGGACAATCCAGTTTTCGTAATGGAGTCCGTCGTGGCGGTAGTAGCCCGAGCCGTCGCCCCACATGCCGTCGGACGGCATGGCCATGATGCACGGCGGAATCTCCTCGTTCTCGATCAGACTCTGGGCAACCAGATGCGCCCCGCCTTGAAACACCCAGGACCAATGGCTCGCCTTCACGCCGTGCAGCAGCACGATCAGCGGCAGGTCCTCAAGTTCCTCGTAGTCGTCGGGCAGATAAAGCGTGACATCGCCCCGGCCTTTGATCGCCGCGCTGTAGAACGTCAGGAAGCGGACGTTGGGAATTTCAAAGACCGGATCGCTCCACTTGGCCGTGCGGAAATTTTCGTTCATGCGAGTTCGATACCGCCCTTGGCGCCCTTCGCGCCCTTCGCGCCCTTCGCTCTGCGGCCAGCCCGCATGTCATCGATTGGTTTGTTCACGTTCCATCGTGCATAAGTGCGCGAAACCAGTTCGTCGAGCAGTAGTTTCTGGTCGCGGGCGCAAATGGGACAACCTAAGGCCAAGATTGTTATGCAAATCGAAGTACGATCAGCCTTGCCGAGTTCGGTCGGCAAAGGCGCTGGTTGTGAGAGGTTGGGCGGCGTGGTTGGGGCCGAGTTGGGCGGGTTCATGAAGGGAGTTTCGAGGGTTTCGGGCAGTATGTTGTTCAGTCGGAGTTCTCAAACAGCAGGAATCCACTTTGTAGAGGAGTCGCCACAGGTATCCACGCCTCGTGGCACTGAGCCAGCCGTGAGCGGTCCAAGCTGAGCTGATGCCGAGTATCCTCGCCCTCAGTCTGGCTCCAACATGCGATCTCTGAGATCAGCCCTTCTAGGCGGCTGATTAAATCTTCGGTCCAGACCATCTCGCTGGGGTAGCCGTGGCCCCCGAACTCGACAGCGAAAAACTCACAGAGTGCTCGCTCAGACTTACCGCTTCCGACTGGAATTAGATATCCCTCAGCCGCAAGTTCGGCGTTCATGAAGCCGCCTGCCTGCGTCGAGTAAACAATCCCGGTCGGTGACTTCACCAACACATGCATGCCGATCAGCTGCGTGCCGTCGGGGTTCAGAAAGACATGTGTCTTCGCCGTCTCGTTGTGAGAGGGTTCTTCGGCGTGGTTTGGACCGAGTTCCGAGGGCGGGTTCATGAGGGGACTTTCCGGGTTCTTGGGCCGGAGTTCAAGCGGGTTTTCTTGGCCGGCGTTCGTGGGGCGGGAACGAATTGCGTGCGCGCCACAACGATCAGCTTCGCCGAGTTCGACTCGGCGAAGCGCTGGTTTTGGAAGGTTTTTCGGCGAGGTTTGCCGCTGGCTCGGTGGGCGATTTCAGGAGGGAGTTTGCGGGTTCTTTGGAGGCATTTCAAGAAGCGGTTTCCGGGTTCTCGGGCGGCCAGCGGAGCGAGTCAGAGGAGCGCCGCGCGTTATCCGAGTTCGATGACGCCCTTGGCGTTGCGGCCGGCCAGCATGTCTTCGATAGCAATATTCACGTCCGGCAACGCATAAGTGCGTGAAACCAGTTCGTCGAGCAGTAGTTTTCCGTCGGCGTAAAGCCCGAGGAGTTTGGGGAAATCGCGGGCCGGCTGGCAGCTGCCGTACTTGGGCTGGATGTAGGTCTTGTCCCACTTAAGCAGTAGCCCGTCGGCCTCGAAGGCTTGATCGATCCCGGAAACCTCGAGCGCCATGCCGCCGTGGCGGACCATGGCGAGCGGTGCGAAGCCGAGCGCGGGGACACCGGTGCATTCGAAGGCATAGTCCGCGCCGGTGAGCCCGCCGGCTTGGGTGCGTTCGTGGATGATCTTTGCTGCTTCGCGCAGACCGGTGTCGCCGCGTTCGGCGAGCAGCGTGTCGGTCGCCCCGAACGCGCGTGCCCAGCCCAGCTTTTCCTCCACCACATCAATGGCGATGATCTGCGCCGCGCCGGCGATGCGCGCGCCCTGGATGCAGTTCAGTCCGACGCCGCCGCAGCCGATCACTGCCACGCTCGAACCGGGTTCGACGCCAGCGGTGTTGAGCACGGAGCCCACGCCGGTCATTACCCCACAGCCAAGCAGGCAGGCGGACGACCACGGGATCTCCAGGCCGGGTTCTATTTTAGTCAGCGCGGCTTCGGGCACCAAGGCGTATTCCGCCATCGTGCCGAGTCCGAAGGACTGCACGACCGCCGCCCCTTCATGCCGCACGCCGCCGCCTTGGATCGTCGACTTGTTCGGACAGATGTTTTCGAAGCCGAGGTTGCACAGCCGGCATTCCCGGCAGGGCATCGCCCAGTTCAACACCACCCGATCACCGGTCGCGAAGGCCGAACCCGATCCAGCCGACTCCACCACGCCCGCGCCCTCGTGGCCCATCACATGCAGCGGCGGACGGTGGTTTACAAAATCCCAATCGGTGTGGCACAGGCCGGAGGCCATGATGCGCACCCGCACCTCGCCGGGTTCGGGGGCAGCGACATCGATCGGACCTATAAACACCTTGCCTTGGCCGTCGGACAGGGCCGCGTTGCAGGTGATCACGCGCGTGCCCAAAGGGAAATGCGAAAGCTCAGCGGACTTTCGTTGTGGTTCCCATCACACGAATAACTCCACACCATCTTTCGAGTAGACTTCGGCCCATGTAACCTTTTCAGGGGGGCGAACGCGAGAGCGAGTTGACGTTTCATGGTGGATCTCCTTGCGAAAAGATGAATGATTCCCGGTATGGTTTTTAAGGACCCTGGGCCGAGAGAATGAAGAATTTTATACAAAGTGTAATTTGGTTACTGGCTCCATTCGTAATCTACCAACTTTTATATTTTGCATGCTTGCATCCCAAAGTACCCAAGGAGGCGTATCGGAAGCCTGGGGTGATCAAAGTCAAAGAATACGTATATCATCCAAATTATATCGTTGAAAAAAGATCTGTCAGAACATTTTTCACGGGAGCCCACTCCGTCGACAGGCGACTATTAAGGAGGAACTATTGGCGTGGGTTCATAGGGGCACCTAGGCCTACGCCTTAAATGCGCGCTTCATGAGACTTGAAGGGAAGAGCATTACTTCACCGTCATCACACCGCGCATCAGCAGGGCGTGACCGGGGAAGGTGCAGACGTATTGGTATTCGCCCGGCTTGGTCGGCACGTTGAACTCGAGCACTTCTTCTTTCTTGTGGTCGACCAGTTTGCTGGCCGCGAGCACCTTCTTGCTGTCCGGAATGAACTGCTTGGCGAAGCCTTCCGCGCCGAGTTGGAGGGCGGCGGTGGCGATCTCGTCGGCCGAACCGGGTTCGACGAAGACGATGTTGTGCGGCATGAAGTCGGGGTTCACAAAGGTGACTTTGACCTTCTGGCCGGCTTTTACTTCGAACGTGGGCACATCGTATTTCATTTTTTCGACGATGGTGTTGATGCGCACTTCGACGGTGTCGCCGCTGCGTTTGGTCACGCCACCTTTGATGATTTTCATTTCTTCGTCGCCCATCGCCGAACCGGAAGAACCTTTGGCGGGATCCGCGACGGTCCAGAAATGTTTCACCGTCTTGGCGGCGATCACTGCGTGCGGTTCGGGCGAGGCGAGCAGGGAATCAAGCAGACCTTGGTTACGCACGTTAAACTGCTGATGCACCCAGAGAGCTTCGAGCAAGGGATGAGCGTCTTCGGCCTTGGTCGCGTCGAACATCTTCACCCACTGGCGCAGAGCGGGCATGACCTCGTTGACGTCGCGCTCGCTGAGTTCGACCCGCGTGCGGTGACGCACGCCGTTCACCGGGTGTTTGAGGTTGTTCAGCAGTTGACCGATGGGTGCACCGTCGACCCGCACGCGTTTTTGCAGCGGACGCTTGGTGTTGACCATGCGGATGATCCGACCGTGAACGTGGTCGCGACTAGGGTCGCGAATGTTGTGCTGCATGTGGCCGATGATCACGTTCTGCCAGTCGGCGATGTACAGGGCGCCATCTTCGCCGAACACGGCGTCGGTCGGGCGGAAGTTGCGGTCTTCGGAGTAGAGGAAGTTTTCGGTTTCCTCGTCGGGCGTGCCCCAGACTTCGCCCAGCTTGTGGCCGGTGGGTTCGTGGCCGTCTCGGTGCAGTTTGTAGTGCTTGATGCCGAGGAAGCCGATGGTGTTGCAGACGAGGAAATCGCCTTGCATGTCGTCGGGAAAATTGGCGCTGGAGACCACGGCGTCGGCGGCCACCGGGCGCACCTGCTTCTTTAGCAGTTCGAACATTTTGAAGCCGTTGCCGTCCGGGCGAACTTGATAGGAGCGGCCACCGGTGCCGTCGTTGGCGTAGCAGTAACCCCAGCGGTCGAACGCGGTGCCGTGCGGGTTCGGCGAATTGCCGGCGTGGAAGGTGATGGTGTGGCGACGCGGGTCGAAGCGGTACATGCCGCTGCTGCCGGTGTTGAGGTTTTTGCCCCAAGGATGCTCGTAGTTGTGTACGAGGAAGATACCAGCCTGCCAGTAGATGCCGCCGTCGGGTCCGAACACGAGGTTGTTGGCGGAGTGGTGCGTATCGGACGTGCCCATTCCTTGCAGGAGTACTTCGCGATGGTCGGCGACATCATCGCCGTCGGTGTCTTTAAAGAACACGAGTTCGGTGCCGCAGGTCACGATCACGCCACCGTTCCAGAACTCGAAGCCGAGCGGATAGTGCGTGTTGGCGAAGATGGTCCGCTTATCGGCGACACCGTCTTTGTCGGTGTCCTCGAAGATCATCAACGAGTCGTTCATCTTCTTCATCGGTTCCCATTTCGGGTAGGTGTTCCAGGACGCGGCCCAAATGCGGCCCTTGTTGTCGACCTGGAGTTGTACCGGGTTGGCGAGGTCGGGAAACATTTCCTCGGAAGCGAAGACGTTGAGTTTGTAGTCTTCCGGAATCTTCATCTTGGCGATACTTTCCTCCGGACTGAGGTATTTGACGTTGCCTTCTTTGCTGGCGTTCGAACTGCGGCTACCGCCGCCGACGTTGGAGATCACCGGGATCGGTGCCGGCACGTTGCTGTCGTCCGGGGTGCAGTCGTCGCCTTCAGCTTTGGCCCAAACGCAGCGGTCGCGGTTGGCGGTCATCACGTCGAACATGTCGAGTTCGTGCATCAGCACTTCGCGGTTGGTCTGGTCATCAACGAACTTCAGCGTGGAGCGGCCGCCCCAGACATCGTTACCGTCGGTGGCGCGGAAACGGTTGTGCCAGTGGATGTTTTTGTCGTGCACGTGTTTGCGCAACGGCTCGAGTTCGTCGGTGGCGACCACCGCCGAACCCAGCAGCGCCTCGGCAATCATTTCGGCGACGCGACGGTTGCCCTCTTCATTCAGGTGGACGCCGTTGATCGTATAGTTTTCCGTGTCTTTCTCGAACAACTCGAGGGTCGGGCTGAACAAGTCGACGAAGGTCGCCCCGCATTGCTCGGCGGCCTCTTTCGTGGCCTGCGTATAAGCGGCGAGACGCGCGTTGTGCTCGGCCCCGTTGGGCAGGTTCGGGTCGTTCAAGTTCTCGAACGCGATCGGGCTGAACAGCACCGAACGCGCGAAGTCTTTCTGATCTTCCGCCTTGGTGCCGCGGTAGCGGTTTACCAGACTGACCAAACGGTCGCGGTAGCTGTCGGCTTTTTCCACGCCATCCCAGGACTCGTTGTAGCCGAAGAAGTAAAAAATCGCGGTCGGCTTGACGATGCGCAGGTAGTCTTCCATCGGGATGAAGCCTTTGCTGCGCGGCATCTTGTCGACGGTATCGCCGGGGAAACTCATGTTGCGGAAGGCAACTTTTTTTCCGGCCAGACCGCTCTGCAAAACCGTCTCGAACCAAGCGTCGTGCTGGAAGCGGTCGGGCAGCCCGTTGCCGACCATGGCGACCACATCGTTCGGCTGGAAGGCGAAAGGCATCGGGTCTTTGTAGTCGGCCGGCACGTCTACGAGTTCGACGGAGGAACCACTGCTATCCGTCGGGCCGCGGTACGCGCGGCCTTTCTTCAGATCGCGATTCAGATATGAAACCTTGGTTTTGTTTTTTTGGAACTCAAGACGCACCACATTGGTCGGCGCTTTCACTTTGGTTTGTTTGAGGACTTGTTTGCGCTTGGCATCGAGCAGTTTGAGCGTGAACCCGTCGAGACGCCCCTCAAGACCGTCACCGCGGTTCCAGATATCGACCCGTTGGATGTCGACCGCCTTGCCGAGGTCGAGTTCCCACCAAGGGTTCTTTTGGGGGGAAGTGTGGGTTTGGCCGTCACTTCCGTAAGCGGATTCTTTGTTGCCGTCCATGGCCCGTTTCGGGTCGCCATTGGAGGAGGTCGAAGACTGGGTGGCCTTGCCTTGGGCGGCAACGTTCTTGCCGTCGACGATGACTTCGACTTCGGCGAGCGTGAGGATCCGGTCGTTGCCAGAGAGTTCGACGCGGACAAATTGCGCTGTTTCGGCCCAAACCGAAGGAAGGCAGGTGGCAGTGAAAAGAAAGGCAATACAAATCAAAGGGAATCGAAACATGGATGGACCTGGTGGTGTTTAAATTTGGACGGCTAGCATATGACCGGAGTTCATAGTTTGGCCAATCAAATCGTGCCATCCGATGATATTGACCTAGATACGTGCCACCCGTGGCCACTTGGACCAGGAACCGCCTTTCGAATAGACGAATTGGAAAGTACTCGAATTTTCAGGGCACCTGTCGGGCGGTCTAGACCTAACAGGCCGTTGAAAAACTCGGATCGGGTAAAAACGGATTCATTTCGCCCTCAGCCTGCTAGTCCGCAGCCTGCTAGTCCGCAGCCTGCTAGTCCGCAGCCTGCAGGGTGGCTCCTTCCAGTTTTTTTGCCACGGCGGTCAGTAACTCGGTGCGACGGAAGGGTTTGGAGAGCAGCGGTTGGTGCCGGAGGAGTAGTTCCGCGCCTTCCGCTTTGCGGTCCGCATAGCCAGACATAAATAGGACCGCCCCGTTTTCATACTTTTTCAAATAGGCTTCAGCCACGATCCAACCGCTCGCTTTCGGCATGACAACATCCGTTACCAACAGGTCGATGATGCCGGGACAGCTGGTGACAAACTCGGTGCCGCTTTCACCATTGTCCGCTTCAAACACGTGGTAACCAGCCCGGGCCAGCGCGGTCACCACCATTGCTCGAACGGCTGGTTCATCTTCGACCACCAAGATCGCCGCACCGGAGATTTCTGGCAGCAGGCTATTTCTCGGAGGGAACTTTACGGTCGTTTTGCTCTCGGCCAACGGAAGGCGAATGGAAAAGCAACTTCCTTTCCCGACCTCGCTAACCACCGATAGATGTCCACCGTGTTGGTCGATGATTGCGTATACCGTTGCCAGCCCAAGACCGGTTCCCTTGCCCACCTCCTTCGTGGTGAAAAAGGGATCAAAGATTCGTTTTTGCGTGGCCTCATCCATCCCGCTGCCATTGTCGGATACGCTGACCTTCGCGTAGAGCCGATTGTCGGCAGACTCCTCGATTTCGATATCAATCCTGATCTGACCTCCAGCGGGCATCGCATCACGGGCATTGACGATGAGGTTCATTAGCACCTGATCAAATTGTCCTCGATCGATGAAAATGCGGGCGTCTTCCGGACCAAGATGGACCTGCAAATCGATGTGCTCGCCAATCACCCGCCGCCACATTTTTTTCGCGTTCAGAATCGATTCGTTCACATAAACCACGCGTGCCTGCACCTCTTGTTTTCGACTGAATGATAAGAGCTGTCGGGTCAGCTCCGAGCCACGTTGACCGGCCATTAGAATCGTTTCCAGATCCTCTTTGTCTGTGGCCGTATCGGCCCGGTCCAACAGCTCTTCGCTGTAAAAGTTTATGATCGTCAGGATGTTATTGAAATCATGCGCAATGCCGCCCGCTAATTGTCCGACGGCTTCCATCTTCTGCGCGTGGCGCAACGTCTCTTCCAAGTCGTGCTTGGCCTGTTCTGCTGCCACGCGTTCGCTGATGTCACGAACTTGAGCGATCATCAAATTTCGGCCCAATTTGTCTTGATAGAAATTTGCGGAAATTTCGGCAGGAATCAAACGTCCTGATTTGGTCAGGCAACTCAGTTCGGTGGTAGATGCGCCTCCATGCACCGTCGCCTGCTGGGCAAACAACATCAGTTGATCCATCTCCTCCGGATGGACGTCAGAGATGGCCATGCCGATGAGTTCCTCACAGGAATAACCGAGGAGAGCACAGGCGCTGGGACTGACATCGAGAATCAGATCCTTTGCGGGTTCGACAAGAAACACCGCGTCACGCGCGTGCTCGAAAATCATGCGGAACCGTTGCGCACGTTCGGCAGCTTCCTTCGGACAATGTTGCTCAGGCAACCTTTCTATATCTTCTGCCATACCGACCAATTACACAGGAATTCCCCATGTGCAACCCCACTCGACGATGTTCGTTTCGCCCGTCGTTGGCATCTGGTTTGTGTGCGTCCGGGCTCCCTGCTCAAATGCACTATTTGCACCGCAGAGGACTGGCCTTGGCTTGGCCGAACCAAGCCCGAACGCAGCCGCGCGCGCCCTCCTTTCAGCCATGTCCTCAGAGGGTTGACACAGAAACGCATCTCCGCAGCGGGAAGAAAGAACGGGGATCTCACCTGTAGTAAAACAGATGATTAGGGTCTCTTTCGTACTGGAAAAAATGGGGTCATATCGCGAGCAACGGCAAAAATCAGTTTGATCTCCGGTATCGATTGGGCGGTCCATTCTAGCAACACGATATGACCGTCTGCCGCTCGAAACCGATTTCGGTAACGGACAGGCTTTCCAGCGCTCAAACTCTCCATCGCCTTCAGGGTGGCTTCATGGTCATCCTCCTCAATGAAGGACAAGATCGGGGAATCCAGCAACACATCTTCGGAGTATCCCAGAACCTTCGAGAAATTTTGATTCATGCGCCGATAATAGCCGTCCATTCCGGCGATGCACATGATGTCCAAGGACAGTTCGAAAAAACGCTCGAGATCGGTCCGGCCGGTTTCGAACACCGCGTGTTGCAGCGATGTCAGCGTTTTCGCCACCGCAATTGCATTTGGCGGTCGCCTGGCAGGATCGGGGTGTAAACAACTACGAGCCAAGCGGATCAGCACCGGATGGCCGTCGCATTCCTCCAGCAGTTGGAGCCGGTTCATGGGGAGACCTTGGCTTGCTCGTTCGACCTGGCTGTCAGTGGTCTCTCCTTTCCGATGTTCCAAGGGGGGATGTCCTGTAAGCACCTCGAAGAGGATCGCTCCCAAGCCAAACACGTCGGTGCGCTGATCGGTGGGTCCACCTGTCGCCTGTTCCGGCGCCATATAGGAAGGCGTTCCCATCACGAGTCCATCGGTGTCATCCTGCGCGTCGTGGCCAAGCCGCCGTGCCAGTCCCCAATCTAAAACAAAGATCCTGCCAAATCCTCCCACCATGATATTTTCCGGCTTGAGATCGAGATGGATCACGTTCTGCGAGTGGGCATAGGCCATCGTGTTGCAAACATCGCACAATACCTGAATTAGACTGCTCCGCGTCATCGTCTCTTCACGGAGGAGATCGTCGAGATTTTTTCCATCGACGAATTTCATCACGATGAACGGGATCTGCTGACAATCAAAACCTTTGTCGTATACCGGCGGCACGCCATGATGATGCAACGACGCCATGACCTCAGCTTCACTGCGCAACCGTTGTTCCACGGCGCTGCCCAGCTCGATCCCACCAAGAACCTTCACCGCCACGCGACGGTTTAGCCGCTCGTCCATAGCTGCAAAAATCGTGGCCGTACCGCCTTGATTCACTCGGCGTTGAATGCGGTAGCGGCCCAAAATCAATTGGCCTACCTTGCCCGTACCCGTTGCTTTTCTTGATAATTGAACCGTTGCCCCAGGGGCACCCTCTTTATTCATACCGCGACTTGTCATGGAATCCTCCTTGGGAACGCCAAAATAATTCTTTTCAGATCGATGCTGTGTCTTTGGTTCGCACCAGAAGCAATCGAAACTTATGCTTTTTCCTAAAAAATTTTACGGCACAAGTCTCCGCATCTTGACTCAAGGAACGCCAGAAGGTCCATTTTTTACAAAAAAAAACCGCTGTTTCCGAATGAGGCCGGTTGTCAGAACGCCCTCGACGCCAAAACGGCTTCGTGGCCGGCAGGACAACTTTTGCCGACATCGCGGTTCATTTCTGCACGTCTAAACGCAGATGATAGATGATGCCACCGAACGCGTTCGGCACCTTGTAGTCGCCGACCGGTTGAACCAAATCCGAACCGATCTCAATCGAATCGCCCGGGGTCGCGGACAGCAACTTGCTCTTTCCAGTCGCGATCTCGGTGCCGTTCAGCCGGAGCGTCATGATGCCGTTCTTGTCGAGTTTGGCTTCGACCCGGCTGCGTTCGCCGGACACCACCGGGTCCGGCCCCGTCACCACCGAACGCTTCCAGTCCTCGGTCACCACAAACACCGGACGACGGTCATCGAGGTACAGCGCGTAGCCGGTTCGGTTGCCGCCGTGGGCAAAAATCACGCCGTCCGTTTCCGCTGGCTTGAGGTCGACCGTGGCAAGAATGCGCAGGCCGCTCTTTTTAACTTCCGGGGCCTTGGCGCGCGGCAGAGCCAGGTGGCTCCCCTTGCCGTTCAAAAACCACGTGTTGTTCTGGGTGACCAGTTCGTGACCCTTGAGCGTGAGTTCGCCGGTGCCAAATTTCCAGAGGATGTCCTCCACCTTCGGCAGCGGGACGGGCTTGCTGAGAGTGACGCCCTCACCACCCACACCCTTGTAACCAATCTCCGCCGCCCATTTCTGAACGTGCGCCCACATCGCGGCGGCGCGTTCGGGCTCGGCCTCAAACAGATTGTCTTGCTCGCCGGGGTCAGTTCTTAAATTGAACAAATGCGCGCTGCTGCCGTCCGGATTGACCAGGAATTTCCAATCGCCATCGCGCATCGCAAACGACGGACTGCGAAATGCCCGCTTGCCCGGCATCAGCTTCGCGTGCGGCGCGCCGTACTGCCAGAACACCGGCGCCGAACGCGCCGAGGGCTTGCCAATCAAGACATCGCCGCGGTCGACGCCATCGGGGGCGGGATGCGCCGCCGCGCCGGCAAAGCGACGCAGGGTCGGGGCCAGATCAATCGCCGCCACCACGCTTTCTTTGTCGACCACGCCCGCCGGGATCGTGCCTTTCCAGCGCGCGATGAACGGCATGCGGATGCCGCCTTCGAACAGCGACCATTTGCGTCCGAAGAACGGACCCGTGAAGCCGGGCGGATCGAAGCCTTGCCCGTAGTACCTCGGCCAGTCGGTCGGGCCGTTGTCGCTGGTGAACAAGATCAGGGTGTTCTCGCCCAAGCCGAGTTCGTCGACCGTGTCGATCACCCGGCCAAGCTGCCGGTCCATCTCCTCCAACACCGCGAAAAACTTTTGTTCGTAGTGGTTGTCGGTAGCCTCTTTCCACTTTTCATCGGTGCCCGGCACCGGCACGTGCGCGTCGTGCACGTCGTTCGGAAACAGGCGCAGATAGAACGGACGCCCCGCGTGGTGCTGGCGTTTGATGAAGTCGATGCTCCGATCGGCGTAAATTTCGGTCAGCTTGTGCTTGGGCACCACCGTTTGCTGGTACTCCCCGTGGATGTCCTCGAACGTCCCCGACTTGTAGCGTTTTTCGTTGAACATCAGCTTGTCGCCCATGCCCTCGAAGCACACCAGCGACTCGTCCATGCCGTAAGCCTGCGGCCGCGGTGCCTCGTCGATGTCGCGTCCGCCACCCATGTGCCACTTGCCGAAATGCGCGGTCGCGTAGCCGACCGCTTTCAAGGCCTTGGCGGTGGTCGGCGACTCCGGATCGAGAAAGTGGCGCATGCCGCGCGACTCGTTCGCGGCGCGGCTCGCGAGGTACGAATGAATGCCCCAGCGTCCTTGGTATTGCCCAGTGGTCAGCGCGGTGCGCGACGCCGAACAGATCGGCGAGTTCACGTAAAAGTTCTCCAGCTTGATCCCCTCCGCCGCCAGTTTGTCGATGTGCGGCGTCTTCACGTGTGGGTTGCCGAAACAGCTCGGGTCCGCGAAGCCCATGTCGTCGATAAAGAAGATCACGATGTTGGGTTTGTTGGGTTCGTCGGCCTTGGCCGCAGGTTGGGCGAAAACGCCGAGCGGAACCAAGAGAAATAACCCGAACAGAATAGCGGGCAAACAAAACGCAGCAGCAGTCTTCATAACCGCAGATCTTCTCAAAATCCGAACCGGACTCAATCCCGAACCGTTCTATTTTACGGCGACTGCGGATAGTCGTTCAAGAACCCGCGCCAGGCCGGCGCGCCAACCGCGCGCACTTGCTCGGCGATCAACTGCTGACCTTCGAAATCGCCCGCCTCTTGATACGCGCCGTTGAGCCAGTACCAGATTTGTGGGTCCGCGTTGTTGTTAGCGGCGGAGCGTTCGAGATCGGTGAGGGCATTGGTCATCGCCTCGGCCATTTTTCCGCGCGGCACTTCGCCCCGGTTGATTCGACGCCACCGCTCGATGCCGCGCGTTTTCAGTCGGTCGGCCAGCGTCGAACGGTAACGGGTCAGCTTGGGGTGGCCGGGCAGCAATCCCGATGCTTGAGCCCAGGATTCGTGGGCGGCGTCGAGGTCGCCCCGTTCGAACTGGACCAAGCCGAGGTTCATACGCGGATAACCGTCGCCCTCCCAGATTTCGGTTGCGCGAACCAAGGCGGTCTCGGCGTCTTTCAGCAAAGCCTCCTGCTCCTCCGGTTCGGCACCGTTTGCACGCGCACGAACAAAGCGATCGAACAACTTGGCCCCGGCATTGCCCTGAATCACCACCGAGTTCGGCGCTTTGTCGCCGTCGGCAATATACAGCGTCTCCATGTCGCTCCAGTCCTTCGCCCGGTCGAACGCGAGCCAGCCGAACAGCGCCGCGATGAGCACGGCCACGACGAACAGCGGATTGCTCTTCGAACGCGACACCGCCCAGCCAACCACGCCGCAGAAGCCGAGCGAGGCGTGGAAGGCGAGTCGTTCGGCGACCACATTGGCCACACTGAACGCGAGATTGGACACGAGAAACAGGCAGCCAAGCATGAACAGCAACAGGAAGCCGACCGGATGCCGACGCGCCTGCGCCGAGAACCCGACGAACGCGATCAGCAACAGCACCACCCCGGACACCAGCGGTTTCCAGTGAGTGAAATCGACGAAGGGCAAGTGCTCGAACGAGTAACTGTAGATCAACGGATGGGGAACCACCATCAGTTTGAGATAGGTCCCGAGCGCGGCGATTTTGCTGGCGAACGCGGTGAGCGGATCGTCGACGCCGGCGTAGGCGTTCATCGCCAAGTCCGGACTCGCGCCAAGCTGCAGCGGTACAAAGGTGAAGCGCACCCACAGATAGCCACCCACGGCCAGCGCCACCAAGATCCACTGGGTCCAGAAGCGCCAAGCCTTGGTCGGCTGAACCCAAAAGAGCAGCGGCAGCAGGATCGGCAACAGGATCGCGTACTCCTTGCTGAACAATGCCAGCACCGCAAAGATCGTGCACAGGAAGAGGTGCCGGAAGGCGGTGCTCAGCGCGAGCATCAGAAACAACAGCGAGAGCAGTTCGTCGCGGCTTTTGATATTGGCCACGACTTCGGCGTGCAGCGGATGCACCGCAAAAAACAACATGCCGAAGGCGGCCGGCCAAGGGTTGCGTCCGAAGAGGCGACGCAAAAACCAATACCCAGCCAGCACGACTAAAACATAGCACACGATATTGCCGATGTGCCCGACCATCGGCGGGGCGATCTTGCCCGGGAAGTTTTCGACTCGGTCGCCGAGCTTATCCGGGTCGAGTTCACTCGGATCCTTGCCGAAGACCTCGGTCTCCAGCGCAAAGGTGACTTGGGAAAGTGGACGGTAGCGCCCGCCGGTCATCGTGTTGGTCCCGCCGGTCTCCTCGTACAAACTGACGAAGGCGTCGTTCTGCATGATCGTCGGGATGCCTTCGACCCCCTCCATCACATAACGGTGTTCGGTGATGACGAGACGGTCGTCGAGCACGTAGCCGTGCAGGGCGGTATGCAGATAGAGACCGCCGGCCACCAAGGCCAGCACCAGACAAACCCAGCGATCGAGTCCGCGGACGGTCAGCCAGGGTTTATTATGATACTTGCGTTTGATCACGGGAGAGACTTTTGAGGAGGAACTAGGAGGCAGATGGCTAGGATGCAAGCCCGCGGGGCGAAGGTTTCGGCAATCCGTGCCAACAACGGCTGGAAATCTCAGCGTCCGGGGCGGTCCGCAGGTTGGCAGAACCTTGCCATAATGTGGCAGGACCTTGCCATACTGTGGCAGAACCTTGCCACTCTATGGCAAAGGTTTGCCATAACCGAAAATCGGTCGCGACAGCCTCCACCGGTTTCGACGAAGGCACGTTTTGCTGGTGGCGTATTGATTTGGTTTTCCACAGCGTACCTTCATGCGAGTTATTCGATACCGAACTCAAACATCGCTGCGAACAGCTCCTCATTCACCTTTCCTCACTGGGGTCAAAGTGGTTGGCCCCCTCTGCATCTGGGTTGCAAAGATGCTGTTCATGCTTGCCGGCCTCCTTGGTCTGATCTCGCCAAAAACCCTCATAACGCCGATACGGGTCCTACTTTCCTGTTTCGTTATCGTCTGGGCAGTCGTTATTTGGTTCTTAATTCGACGCGCGATCCTGCAACTGCAATCTCGAACCTATCGGGTTGCGAAGGAGCATCTTGAAATTGACTCTTATGTCTTGGGGCGGAAACGGACGGTACACTACGCGTGGAATGACATTTCTTACGCGAGCCACACTTTATACTGGCGAGCGTCTCGGACGCCACATCCAGGATGTCGTGATCAAAGTCGGTGCAAAGACTAGCCAAAGATATTTGAAATGTTGAAGGTCATCGAACCGACGCCGAACCTTCTACGACGAACCACGGAGTGGTGGCAAGAAAGTAGCCGCGGGTGGAGCGAGGTACGATCGGAACCCGGGGTAGCTGAGAGCCTTTTGAACCGACCGGCCTGTCCCTCTGCACCAAACTCTTTGCTTCATGTCCGATCGGAACGGCCTCATGGCTCCGAGGACATCTGCTGCTGGTATTCTTTGGCCGGACGCAGCAGGGAACGCCATTCAAAGGAGGACAGGATGTTTGTTGTGACCGTCCCTCCGGGACTTCCTGTTCTTTCTCGCTGTTCCGGGGGTTGCGCTCACGCTCCACCCCCGGCTACTGTCTTCCGTCCCTCCGGGACTCAGCGACATAGCCCAAAAATTTCAAAAACCAGAGTACTAGTCGGATGTCACCGCTACCGCGGCTCTTGCCACGTTCTCTCCTATTCGACTAAAGGAATTTGAAAAGTTTGACTCATTTAGTCACGAATCGACAAAGCAAGAATCTAAAACGCTGGAGGTCGACCTGTTGGAAAAGGATGCCGAGCGTGTCGCCAACTTCATCCTGTCGCATATTCCCTAGCGGACTGGCCGGCTTCTGCTCCTAGCAGGCCGTTGAAAAACTCGGATCGGGTAAAAACGGATTCATTTCGCCCCCAGCATCGTCGCCGAAGAGCTCAAATATGCCTATATTCTCACTCATCGGCTTCTCGCTGGGAACAAAATGTTCTCCGTTTTTCAGACGAAGCAATTTTTCAACAGCCTGCTAGGCTTCGCGGCGCTCGGATGCTTGTGTGGTTAGACCGCTCCGCGGAGGCAAAAGAATTCGGGGCAAAGGAATGGCCGCCTTGTTTGGTTCGCGGTCGAATGTCGGACGAGAGTTTCCGCGTGCTCCGCGTTTTTCTGCGGTCCGCTATGTTTCATGTTCCATCTTCCGTCTTCGTCTTCCGTGGCCTGCGTTTGAAATTTGAAATTCGTAATTTGAAATCCGACCACCGATTATTGATCCCGAACCAAGCCCCCGGCGATGGTGAACCGATGGTCCGCCAGGCGTTCGGCCTCGGCGGGATTGTGGGTGATATGCAGAACGGTGATCCGCTGCGAACGCGCCAGCGACTGGATCAAACCGCACATGTCCTCGTGGGTTTCGGCGTCGAGCGCGCTCAGGGGTTCGTCGAGACAGAGCACCCGCGGACGCGCCGCGAGCGCGCGTCCGAGCGCCACACGTTGGCGTTCGCCGCCGCTCAGGTTGTCCGTCGAACGATCCATCAGTTGATCAAGACCGAGCGCCTGACTCAACTCCTCGACAATGCTCACGTCCATGCCTTTCACCTTCGGCGCGAAGGCCAAATTTCCGCGCACCGACAAATGCGAAAACAACGCAACATCCTGCGGCACAAAACCAATGCCGCGCGCCGCCGGCGGGAGGTCGGTCACGTCTTCGCCGTCGACCAAAATGCGCCCGCCAAGCGCCGGTTTGAGTCCGCAAATGGTTTCCAGCAGCGTCGTTTTGCCACAGCCGCTACGCCCCATGAGCACCGCGTACGCACCACTCGGCACCGCCAAGTCAACGTTGGCCAATCGGAACGCCGCCGGTCCTCTACCTGCGGCGACCGTCAAATTGCGTAGTTCAATCATGGCTCAGACCCCAAGCCTCCGGCTGCCGAACACGCGCACCAAAACGAGCACCACCAAGGCCACCGCCACCATCAACAAAGACACCACCACCGCGCCTTCGATGTTACCGATGCTGATCTCCAGAAACACGGTCGTGCTCATCACCTCGGTGCGGCCGCGGGTCGCTCCGGCAAACACCAGAATGGGTCCGAACTCGCCGAGAGCGCGCGCCCAAGCCAAGGTCCCCGCAGTCAAAATACCGCGCCAAGACTCCGGCACCACCACCCGCCAGAACGCCTGCGCCCGCGAGCAGCCGAGCGTCATCGCCACGTCTTCGTAGCGCGGACTCAGCTGATCGTAGGTGTTCACCATGGTGCGCACCGCGAAGGCGCAGGCGACAGTGAACTGCGCCAGAATCACCGCCGGGATCGCGTAGGTTACGCCGAGTCCGAGCGCGTTGAATCCTTTTTCGATGGAGTGACCCTGAGTCGGCACATGGTTGAATAAAATCAGCAGGCTGAGGCCGATCACCAGCGGCGGCAGCACGATGGGAATGTCGAGCACCGCGTCGACCAGCGCCTTGCCACGGAACTCGGTGCGCGACAGCAAATAGCCGATCGGCACCGCGAACAACACCGACAACAGCGCCGAGATGGTGCAGGTGATCAAGGTGAGCGTGATCGAGTGCCAGATGGGATCCCAGTCGACACTGGCGAGCCGAGCCGGGTTCTTGGCGATGAAAAGCACATCGGCGAACAGCAGCGCGAGAATCAGCAGCAGATAGAGTCCGGCGAGCGTCCAGAGTCCGGCGACGAAGCCGAGGTCTCTGCCTCGGCCGCGGCCGCGGGGAGAGTGGCCCGCCGCGCTCAATCCGATTCCAGCTCCCACTCGAAGCCGAGCGCTTCGAACCGGTCGCGTTCGGCCGCGCCAGTGAGCGCCGCGAACAAGCGGGCGCAGAGTTGCGGGTACGCCGAACCGGTGCCGACCGCGAAGGGTTGCACCGCGCGCGCGCCGGGCAGGTCGATCGGAATCACGCGGAGTTCTTCGAGGGTCTGCGGGGTGGCGCGGGCGTTGCTGAGATAGACGATGGCCGCGTCGAGTCCGCCGGCGCGAACCTGGTTGACGAGAAAGTCGCCGGTGGCCGAGTCGACGACGCGGTTTTTCATCACCGGTTCGAGCAGTTCGGTGTCGCGAAGCAGCGTTTGGGTAAGCGCGCCGAGGGCGGACTTCGAGGGGTGCGCGAGTCCGAGCTTCCAGCCGGGTTCGGCGAGATCGGCGAGGCGGTTGAGTTTGTCGGCGCTTTGTTTGGTGGCAAGAATCACCATCGGATTGCCGCTCACGATTCGGCCCTCGTCGAACCATTGCGACACATCGTCAAGAAAGCGTTGATCACAGGAGAAGTAGGCGTCGGGTCGTTCGCCGGCGCGCATCTGCGAGACCAACACGCCACAGCCATTGTAGACTCGGGTGATGCGCACGCCTTCGCGTTCCTCGAACGCGCGGATCCGATCCTCGATCGCGGGCCGCAGCATCGCGCCGCAGTACAAGGTCAGTTCCGGTTCGGCGACCCACACATCCCCCCGACCTTCACCGTCACCTTCCCCTACCTCTTCACCTTTATTTTCCTCTTCACCTTTACCTCTACCTTCCCCTTCACCTTTACCTTCCCCCTCTTCAACCCCGCCCGAACCAACAGCGAAGTGGTGCCCATGCGTTTCAAACACCGGGCGTCCGCGGTCCTGCGACGCGACAAAGCGGGCGAACGAAAGCGCGCGCGCCGCCTGCTTGCTGGACTCGAGCACGCCGATCATCACCTGTTTGCTGCGGGCATTGAGTTCGGGCACGTTGACAAAAGAGGTGTCGGGATATTGCGCCGCGACCGCGTCCCAGACCACCGCCACGTCGACCCCGCCGAGCGCGACATCGTTGGCGATTTCATTGACGGTTGGTTTGGTCACGGTGATGCGTTCGGCGAACGCGTCCCACTGGCCAAGTTCGGTGACGGCCTTGCGGGTGAACTTGCCGACGGCGGCGGCGTCCGGATTGCCGATGGCGATTTTCAGATCGTCCCGCGTGGCGAGTTCGGCGAGGCTAGCGAGCTGTTTGGGATTGTCCTTGGCGACAATCAAACCGGCAGTGAGCGGCGCCACCGGCAAGGCTTCCCGAACGAGGTCCTGGGCTTGTGCGCTTTCCATATAACTGGCATCGGCGGCTAGGTAGAGGTCGCCCTGCCCCGCTGCCGCGATGTTGCCGAGCAGGGTGTTCGAACCGGCGAACTGCAGATCCACCGCAGTGCCCGTCTCCGCTTCGAACGCGCGCGCGAGTTCGGTCATCGGCAGGCGCATTCCGGCGGCGCAATAGACCAGCAGACGGTCGTCCGGAGAGGTGCCGCAGCCGCTGAAAAGAAGCGCGAACGCGAGTCCGAAAACCGCAACAAAGCGGCTTAAAAACACGGCAGATCCAGACGATTGGAGTGAAGATGTGGGGACCATCGTGCAACCATTGTGAAAAAAACGGGGCGAGGCAAAATAATACCGGATCGGCTGCGTTATCCGGCTCAACAACACAAACACCGAACCTAACCGACCCTAAAAGGATCACCCATGAAAACCATCATCATTCTCTCCGCGCTCCTCATCGGTGCCGGACTTTCCTTCGCCGGCCCTGACGGCGCGAAAGACGGCAAATGCAAAAAAGGCGACTGCAAAAAAGACGCCGCCGCTGCAACCGCCACCCCCGCCGGCACCGTGCATGTCGTTCTTGATGACGACGACAAGCCTGCCGCCAAGCCCGAACGCAAACCCCGCGGTGAAGCCGGTGCCAAACCCGAACGTGGACCGCGCGGTGAAGGCGCTGAAGGTCGTCGCGGACGCGGCGGACCCGGCGCTATGGCCGAACGCCTGAAAGCCAAAGACACCAACAAAGACGGACTCGTCTCCTTGGCCGAGTTCAAAGTGGACCTCCCCGAAGACCGCGCCGAACGCGCCCTCAAGTTCTTCGGCATGGTCGACAAAAACGACGATGGCAGCATCTCCCTCGCCGACGAACTGAAACCGCCGACCCGCGGCGAACGTGGCGGCAAGCCCGGCGCAGAACGCGGTGGCAAGCCCGGCGGTGACCGTGGCGCTCGTGGCGGCAAGCCCGGTGGCGAACGTGGTGGCGATGCCCCTGCCCGCCCGAAACGCCCCGCACTCGACTGAGTTCGAGGGATCACCACATGCAAAACGGCAGTCTTCGGGCTGCCGTTTTTTTGTGTTCGCGATCACGGTGAACCGTGACACTCAAACTTTTCAAGCCGCTCTCAACAGGCGGATTATGGAATCGAGGGGCAGAGGGCTCTCGGCTGAACGCCGCTTCTTCGTGCTCTTCGTGCTCTCCGTGCTCTCCGTGCTCTCCGTGGTCCGCACAGCCACATAAACCTTGGGCTGTCGATTCCGAGCTGGAGGGGATTCGCTTTATCCAGAACCCGTCCATTTTTCAGTATCATCAGAGCCCCACGCGATCTGGTGGCGCCTGTTAACAAGCTGTGAATAACTCAATGTAGTGGTTTGCAAAGCCAAGGATTTTACGCGATAAAGGGGTATGCAGAAGTTTTTCATTCTAGGTTCGGTGCTGATCGTGGGCATAGGGGGCTTGTTGTCGTTCGCGATTGAGACCGACGCGAGTTACACCGAGTCCGAACGCCAGCACATCAAGCGCTTCATCGGCGATGACTACGCCAAATTGATCACCGGCCATTATCCGGTGCATTCGGCGGAATTCCACTACCGCGAACTCGACCGCACCACCTTCCTGCTCGACAAGAACCCGCGCGATCTCGCCGCCCACAACGACCAAGCCGTCGCCAATCTGCACTTGGGCGCGTTCGACAAATCGGAGATCACCCTGATCGGGATGCTCAAGGATGACGACAAGCGCTACAGCACCTACGCCAACCTCGGCATTCTCTACAAAGAAGCCGGCCAGATTGGCAAAGGCGCCGACCTCACCGAAGAGGCGCTGAAAAAACGTCCGCGCGGCCATCTCGGAACCGGCGACTACCATCTGCAAGCCATGCGGTGGCGCGCCAAGACCGCGCGCGACCCCGGCCTTGCCACCCGCACCAACTTTCTCGGCATGCCGCGCGAGAAAAAGGTCCAGCCCGGCACCGATGTCGAAACCGAACAAGTGGTCTACCTCGTGCTCGCCGAACCCGAGTTCGCCGACAGCTATGCCATGCTCGGCGACATCCTGCTCGCGGAAAGCAACCCCGCCATGGCCGCCCTCGCGTACATCAAAGCGGACAGTCTGAAACCTTCCGCTATCTACCAGAACCGCCTGCGCGAAGTCCTGCCCACCGTCGAAGCCCGCGACATCGCGCGCAAAACGTTTGCCGCCTACCAAAAGGTCGCCACGGATTTTCAGAAGAAGTTCCAAGATACCGAACTCAAACTCCTGCAAGCCAACCCGAACAAAACCTTCTACGTCGACGAAGTCCTCGCCGCCATGCGCCTCGCTCCGGTTCCTGCGGCGGCTGCGGCGGTAGAGCGTTCGGAACAGGTCCTCGTCATTGAGTGAAGTCGGGGCCGCCGGCGGGCGCGTCTTTTTCTTGTTAAAGACGGTTTAGTTCGGTGAAGTTTTGGCATGAAAAAGGCCACCCATCTCCTTCTGACTCTGCTCACCGCTAGCCTGACCCTCCTTCTTGCCGGCTGTCTCACACCCTCACCGAAAAAAGCCGTCACGCTGCCTGGTTCCACGAACGGCACGTACAACATGTCCAAAGCACCTGCTCCGCCATCCGCCGACCGTGGCGTGAACACCAGCACAAATCCTGGCGACTGGAGTTCGTCGGCATCGCTGCCGCCCAGCCCAGCTCCGTCCGATCTGGTCATCGAGCAGTCCGGCGTCGCAGCGAACGCCGCGACAGAGTCCCCAGTCGCACCCGAACCCGAACTGGCTGACGGTGCCCCCACCCCGGACCAACTGGCCCGCGAACTCCAAGCGATGAACGCCCCGCCAAAAGCGGCGCCCCCCCAGCCCGTGCAACCCAGGTTTCTTGCGCCCACCCCCGTAGATCCCCAGCCAGCCGCGCCAACGGCTTCACCAGCCTCGCCGACCCCGCCGACCCCGCCGACCCCGCCGACGCCCTCCGTCAGCCTGCCCCCGCCAGGAATGCAGGGCGGTCCGTCACCGTTCCAGGGGTCGGTCGTGGTCGACCCCGCCAGCTCCGAACCAGTCATCCCCTCGGTCGATGACATCGCGAACGAATACCGCGCGCTGCAAACGACGCCGTAACCTAACCAAAGATATTTGAAGGTCATCGCACCGACACCGAACCCTCTACGACGAACCACGGAGTGGTGGCAAGCCAGTAGCCGCGGGTAGAGCGAGGTACGAGCAGAACCTGGGGTAGCGGAGAACCTTTTGAGCCGACCGGTCTGCTCATTTGCACGAGCGCTTCACTTCATGTCCGGTCGGAACGGCCTCATGGCTCCGAGGGCATCTGCGGCCTGTATTCGTTGGCCGGACGCACCTTTAAGTGCCTCTGTGTCGTCACCGCTAACGCGGCTCGTGCCACGTTCTCGCCCGATCGTCGACCAAGGGAACCTGAAACGTTTGGCTCATTTTGTCATGAATCGACAAAGCAGGATCAAGCGCGGGTGCCTTCGTGTGAGTTCAAAACAACGCGGGCAAAATACTTTTAAACGGAAGCGCGTGCGGATACGTCTCATATCGAGATGGAACGACCGACTGAATCAACAAAACCACCCCGCGTTTTCCCGCTGCTGGGTGCCGTGTTCGGCCTGCTCGCCGTGGCGGCCGGGGCCTTTGCCGCCCATGCGCTGGAAGGAAAACTCACCCCGGACCATCTCGACGCCTTCAAGACAGCGGCACGCTATCAGCTCATTCACGCCGTCCTGTTGATCGCCATCGCCCACCTGCCAGCCACGCGTCCGGTCAGAATCGCCTGCGGATTGCTCGCCGCCGGCATTCCCCTATTCGCCGGATCGCTCTATTTGCTCACGCTCACCAGTGCCGCCTGGGCCGGACCGATCACGCCGCTCGGTGGCCTCCTCCTGATGCTCGGCTGGGGCGCGTTGATCGTGCATTTCGCCACTAGCGCCGGACGGACCGATCCCGTATAATGAGGTTCCTATGAAATCGTCCGAACGTCACGTCACCGAATTCATCCGCACCGTCGGGCGCTACCGCGTTTTGCACCGCGCGCTCTGGCTCTGCGTCGGCTGGCTATTCCTGTGGGGCGCGGCGGTCCTCATTATGCGCTACGGCTTTCAGCTGCCGCAGAACCCGATGTGGTTCGGCCTGCTTGGCCTGCCGGTCTGCGCCGCCATCGCATGGTTCGTCGAGTGGCCGCGTCGACCCACGCCGGACTCCGCCCGCGCCTACATCGACCAGCGTAACGATTGTGGCGGCCTGTTCATGGCCGAACTCGACGCCTGGCGCCACCGCCTCCCCGAACGCATCTCCACCCCCGAGTTGCGCTGGCACAAACGCGGCCCCCTTGCCGCCTTGGTCGTCGCGGCGCTGTTCGCCGGTGCCGCCATCCTGCTGCCACAGTCTCTGGTCACCCCACTATTTGCGCAGCAACAGTTGGAGATCGACGACCAAGTCGACGACCTGCTCGAACACATCGCCGAACTCGAAGAGCTCGACTCGCTCAGCCAAGCGGAAGCCGACGAACTGAAAGAACAGCTCGACCAGCTACGCGAAGAAGCCGACGGCACCGACCCCGTCTCTACCTGGTCCGCGCTCGACCAACTCGAGGACCTGCTCGAAGAAGAGAGCGCCCAAGCGGCGACCAACATGACCGCCCAACTCAGCAAGGAAGGCGCCAGCGCCGAGAAAATCGAAGAACTCGCCGAGGCGCTCGAAAACCTCCAAGAGCGCGAGCTCGATAATGAGTCCCTCAGCAAAGCCATGAAAGACCTGCAAGAACTGATGAAAGACAAGCAAGTCGAAGACATGATCTCCAAATTAACCGACGACGAGGACATGAAAGAAGCGCTCGAAAAACTCGCCGAAGGCCTCGATCAGGAAGACCTCAAAGATCTCGCAGAAAGCATCGGCAACAATCCAGAGATGATGGAACAGCTAAAAAAACTCGCCGAGGGTGTCGATCCCGAAGAGCTCAAAGAACTGGCCGATCAAATGAAGAAAAACGCCGAGGGCATGAAGGAACAGCTCAAGCAGATGGCGCAAAACGGCATGATCGATCCGCAAATGCTCGAAGAAGGATTACAAGAAGGCGCCGACGGACAAGACGGCCAAGGCAAGGGCGAAGGCGGCGAGAACGGTGACGGAGAAGGCGGCGGCAATGGCGGCTCGTTCGGCGACTTTCTCGACCAAGAACTCGCCGACCGCGATCCCGAAGCCACCGAGATGCGAGAGGGTGACGGCATGCAGCCCGGCGGAGGCAACGGCGGCATCCAACGCGGCCCTGGTCACGCGCCGCTCAATTTTCTCAACAACACCACCAAAGACGGTGCTGCGTTCAAACCGCAGGTGCTGTCCCCCGCCGCCATCCGTTCGCTAAAGGAAAGCAAACTAATGGGCATCTCCCAGGCCGCCCCCGGCGTGACCGAAGGCACCACCGGCGCGTCCGGCGGACTCGACGGCTCCGCCGCTGGAGCGGGTTCGGCGAACACCCACCGCATTTTCCCACAACACCGCAACGCCGTCGAAAATTACTTCGACCGGTAGAGCACGTAAAGTAGCGCAGGTACCGCGCTCGCAAGTAGCGCACGCTTCCAGCGGGTGTCGGTACGCGGGCTTCTAGCCCGCAAGTTCAATGTGCATCATGAATGCGGGGTAGAACCCCGCGTACCGACACCGCCTAGAAGACGGCGCTACAAAGCGCACAAGCACACATCCTATTTGCCGAACGCCTTCCACCACCCGTCGATACTCGCCTTGTCGGCGGTGCCGTTGCTGAGCACAATGCGGTAACGCATCGTCGAGACCGCGCCGGGTTTAATGTCGAAGTCGTGTTCCTGCGCCGGCACCCAGTTGTAGAAGATCGCGCCATTGTGGGAGGACTCCGGCCAGATGCGTTGGCGCTGCGGCGCGTCGTGGTTTTTCGGATGGCACAGCAAGCTGATGCTCACGCGGCCCTGATCCGTCGGACCGGAAAAGCTGCACCACTTGGCGCGCGTGGCGTGGCCGTCCTTGCGCGTCTTGCCCTCCGAGGTGAGCAGACTGCTGTTGTCTTTATCCCAGTGGTGCGGAGCGCGGTAGGCCAGCGGACCACCGTAGCGGTAGGCGGGCAGTTCGAGCGCGGCGTCGCTGACGTTTTTCTGCGCCGTCGTATGGTCGATCAAGAACACCTTGCCGTCCGGCCCCAAACGCACATTGATCGAAAAGCCTTCCTCAAGAATGACTTCATCGGGCAGAATCACATGTTCCTGAACGACCGTGAATCCCACGCTCTTTTTCTCATTGCGGATCTCCTCGCTGCGCGCGTAACGAACCGTGCCCTCACTCTTTTTCAGGTTCCAAAAATCGATGTCGCGGCCCTTGTGTTTGGTTTTTACCCAGGCGTGCCAGAGCCCGAGATGATGGGCGTGATCTTTCGGATGAATGCCGGTGACCACCCCGCCGTTCGGCGCGCGCAGCGGATGGATGAAGCCCGAACGCTTATATAAAGGACTGACCCCAGCGGGTGGTTCGACCATCGCCTTGTGATAGGTAAGCAGGTCAGTTTCGCCGTTCGAGATGATGATGGTCTTGTCCGACTCGACAATTTTGAGCTGGGCGGCGGCGAGAGTCCGGGGAGAACGAAGGCAAGCAGGAGCGCGGCAATAAAGAGATGATTCATCACGACAACAGTAGGGGCTTGGTCCGCGCGGGCAAGATTTCCCGCACCGCGGATTCGGAGGTGTACGAGATCAAACCCGACGCGGTCTCGACCAAGCGCTACCGTATTGTGCTCAGCAACGGTACCGCCGACAAGACGAGCGTCGACGGGTGGTGGAAGGTGTTCGGCAAGTAGGATGTGCGCTTGGTAGCGCCGTCTTCTAGGCGGTGATGGTACGCGGGGTTCTACCCCGCAGTCATGACGCACATTGAACTGCGGGCTAGAAGCCCGCGTACCGACACCCGTTGGAAGCGTGCGCTACCTTTAGAGTGCGCGAGTTTACGTAGCGCTACTTTACGTGCGGTATCGGTCGAAGTAATTTTCGACAGCGTTGCGGTGTTGCGGGAAGATTCGGAGGTGTAGGTTTGACCGACCGAGTTCGAACCATTTACATGCGCACCATGACCCGAACGCTGATCCCGCACCTGCTGTTCCTGCCTTTCGTTTTCGCGGTGGCATCCATTGCCCAACCGACCGAGGAAGTCATCGGCGAACACACCGTGCACCGGCTCGAACTCGACAACGGGCTGCGCGTCCTCGCTCTGAACGGCAGCAACGACACCGCCGATGTCTACCTCGCCGTCGGCACCGGTAAGCGACACGAGTCGCGGCAGAACGCCGGCATCGCCCACCTCGTCGAACATGCACTATTCACCGGAACGCCAACCACCGGCCCGCAGCAGTTCGAGAAAATCGTCGAGGACTGGGGCGGCCGGGCCAACGCTTACGCGCGCGACGACTACACGCTCTACTACGATGTCGACATCCCCGCCGAACGCCTCCCCGAGCTGCTCGCCATGGAGGCCGACCGGATGCAAAACCTGTCGTTCGAGCCGGCGGCCTTCGCGTTCGAACAGGAGCGATTGCGTAAAGAGGAGGCCGGCACCTTCACCTTTCAAATGGAAGTCGGCGCGATCACCGACGCACTCGCCTACCCCAACCATCCCTACGGTTCGGGTTTGCTGACCAACCGGCACACCCGCGCACCCTGGCTGCCGCTCGACTCGGTCCGGCGGTTTTACCAAGAACAATACCGCGCCGACAACATCGCCGTGGTCATCGTCTCGCCGAACCACAAACAAGCGCTTGCCGCTGCCAGCAAAGCCTTCGGCGCCCTACCCGCTGCGGCTGAACGCACAACCAACCCCGCCAAACTCAGGTTGCCGCGCCTGCGCGTGGCTTCGTCGCACACCCTCGAACGCCCGGTCACCGATGCGGTTCATCTCACCGTCCACCGCTTGCCGCCGCTGAACCCTGACACCACCCCCGAACTCGTACCGCAACTTGACCTGCTCGGACTCTTGCTCGAACGCTACGCCGCCTCGGCCGTAGATAAAAATGTCCCGCCCCTGCGCATCGCCATGAACACCCGTCTCGATGGCGGGATACTCGTCGTCAAATCCGCCGCCGCGCCCGACGACGCGACACTGCAAGCCTTAGCCAATCTGCCGATTTCCACCAACGAACTCGCCGCAACCAAAGCCTTGGTGCGCGACACCATCGCCGAACTGCCGTTGCACTCACGCCCCTACTTCAGCCTCGGCGCCGAGTTGGCCGCGTCCGAAGTGATGGGCCTCGGTGCCCTTCCCGGACGCTACGCCGAACTCATCGACGCGATCACCGCCGAACAACTGCGCGCCCTCGCCGCCCGCGTTCTCGATCCGGCCACGCGCGTGCGCATCCACATCCGCCCCGACGGCACACGCGAGGCCGAAGCGCTGCCCAAAAAGCCCGCCGACCTTGCCGATTACGCCGACCGCGCCCAAGCCGAGGGCCGACTCGACGACGCGATCCGCGCCTACACCAAGCTGTTCGGCATGACCAAGTCGCACATGTACAAAGTGATTTACCTGACCACCCGCGGACAACTGCACGTCGAGAACAAAGACTATCCCGCCGGCATCGCGGACTTCAAACAAGCGCTTGCCCTGTCCGACTATCCCGCCATCAAGCCGCTGCTCGCCGACGCGGAGGACCGGCTGGCCAAACAAATGGCGCGTGGTGAGCGCGGCGAGGCCGCGAGTGATCCGACATCCGTGGTCAGCAATCAGGTGTCCGAGGCCGTTGGCCCACAACGTGAACGGGACATGGCGGCGGAGAAGGAACTCGCCGATCAGCGCGCCGAACTGGAGCGCCTGATTCCGGAAATTTCAAAGCAGATCGAGGATTGGCGCGGACTGAAGTTCACGCAACCGGTGACCGTAACCTTCACCAACGTGACCGAGTCCGAGGACTTGGCCGGGTTCTATGACAGCGAAACGAAACAGCTAGTAGTCAAAGTGCACCGCGGACGGCCACGCTTCAGCCGCGGCGTGCTCCTTCACGAACTCGTGCACGCGCTCCAAGACCAACACTTCGATTTGCTCGGGCAGCACAAGGCGGCCGAAAAACACGGCGTCGATGCGCAACGGTCGCTGAGTTGTTTGATCGAAGGCGTCGCCATTCTCGCGGTGGCCGACCTGATGAAATACGACTTCGCCGCGCACAGCGATCTGGGCAAGGCGAAGGGCGAAATCGATGACGCCCGCTTCGACAAACTCTACACCTACGGCCAGGGTTATAGCTTTGTGAAACATCTAATGGGTCCGGAGAATGACTGGGACAACATTGCCGCTGCGTGGAAGAATCCGCCGCGGCGAACCCTCGAGATTCTCGACCCCGACCGCTATCTCGAACCGCCGCGCGGCGACGGCTCCGCCGGCGCGTATGATCTCGTTCGCTTGCTCGCCGACAAAGAAGACACGCGCGGCAAGGCCTTGAACGCGGCCCGCCTGCTGGAGTTCGCCGAGCACGACAAGAAGGCAGAAGACAAGGTGGTGTTCACCTTTGAGGGACCGGATGAAGCGACTGCGGTGCAGCGCTTGTTGCCGGACGCGGTCGTGTCGGGTTCGACGCTGGTAAAGTAATTTTTTGGCTTATGGCAAACCCTTGCCATCGTATGGCGAAATCTTGCCATCTTATGGCAAACTCTTGCCACCTTATGGCGAACTCTTGCCACCTTATGGCGAACTCTTGCCACCTTAAGGCAGACTCTTGCCACACCGCTAGTACTCCGTTAATGTTATATTTCTGGATGGAATGTCCTACGGAACGGCCACCACGGGGCTTGTCCCCGTGGTGCCATGATCCGATTTAGAATCGTCTCCACGCCGCAGCAAAACTGGGTTGATCATCGCTCCACCGGGACAAGCCCAGGTGGTGGCGTTCGTGGTGTTCGGCGGATGATGGCCGACCGTGGCGCCGACAAACTCCAGGGGCATTTCCACGTCATCTTGGCAATAATATATACAGTTTACTGCCCGCGTATTCGACAGCCTTGGAAGGCTGCCGTTACGATACGGCCAAGGATGGCCGTACTACTTACTTGGAACCGCACGCGGTTGTTTGAAACCATCGGATGTCGCCGGGATAACGTCGTACCGACTTCAAGGCGGTATCGCAACGACAGTCCTTCCAGGCTGTCGATCTCTCTACTGAAAATTTCTATCGAATGACGTCCATTTCCCAGTTTTAACCAGCGCACAGCCCTGTGGTCCGCGTAGCGGCGCTACGATTCCGAACGATATTCCGCCGGTGGCTCGTACGGGTTCGAACTCGGCTCGGCTTGCTGCCAGCGACCGGTGGCTTGGGCTTCGCGTTCGGCCTTGCTGAGCGCGGGGATCAGGCCTTCGTCGAGGCAGTCGTAGCCAGTGGCGGCGGCTTGGATGGCGGCCATCATCACGCCTTTTTGTTTGCCGCCGATCTGGGCGGTTTCGAGGCGGACGTTGCAGATGGCGTTGAAGCCGCGCGCTTGGGCTTCCTCGGCGAGTTGCACCATGACTTCACGTCGGGCGCGTTCGAGAATGGATTGAAAGCTGCGCATCTCGCCGCCGAAAATTTTGCGGATGCCGGCAAAGAAGGTTTTCAGGTAGTCCGAACTGATCACGCACTCGGCGGTGAGCAGCTCGGGCTCTTTGCCGTTCACGTCGACCAGCGGAAAGGATTTCAGCTGGGTCATCATCACGGCTTCGCGCAGGCGTTGCTCGCGTTCGTCGAGCGAGGCGTTGTGACGGCGCTCGGCGAGGCCACCAAAGGTGAACCCGATCGCCAAGAGGATGACGGTGATGATTATCGCGGCCATATTGTTAAACCTAGCAGGCTGTTGAAAAATTACTTTGTCTGAAAAACGGAGAACATTTTGTTCCCAGCGAGAAGCTGATGAGTGAGAATATAGGCATATTTAAGATCTTCGGCGACGATGTTGGGGGCGAAATGAATCCGTTTTTAACCGATCCGAGTTTTTCAACGGCCTGCTAGGAGGCGGAACCGAGGATAACCGCAGTTCCGTACGCGTAAAGCTCGGACGCGCCGGCGGTGATCGCGCTGGTCGAGAAGCGGACGTTGACGATGGCGTTCGCGCCCAGCTCCTCCGCGGCAGCGACCATCCGGCTGACTGCCTCGCGGCGCGACTCGGTGTAGCCCTTGAGCTCGCCGCCGACGATATTTTTGAAACTGGCGGCGATATCGCGTCCGGCGTGTTTGGCGCGGACGGTGTTGCCTTGCACGATGCCTTTTACTTCAACGATTTCGTATCCGGCGACAAATTCGGTGTTCACTACTATCATGGTCTCGGCCTGCCATATTTCGCGGGGATTGCAAAGCGTGCGGCGAAATTGTTCCAGCGCCTTTCAAACGCCCGGTTGGGAAGCACCGAACACCGCCAGACGGATACGGTCATTCTCCGTTCTTGAGCCCTAGCCTTGCACAGGGACGCATGGGCCATGACTTCGAGGGTTCGCCCGTTCTTTGGCCTGCTCGGTAACCTGTCGCTGTTCGCCGCGCCCCAACGAAACATGGTGTTCGTGCTCTCGGACAACCAACGTTATTACGAGATGGATTGCCTCGGTCACGAATTGCCAGCCCGAACCTGCAAAAACGCAATATGTAGCCGGAGAATGCCATATCCGATCTCTTCCCCAGACTCGGCCAAGGCTCGGTGAACCGGGGCAAGTTTTTCATCGCCGTGTTCGGCGATGGCCGCGTCGATCCGCCGCTCCTGCCCCTCGGTGTAGAATTTGCGCGGGGAGACGTTTAAGATGCCGAGGGCGATCGCGGCGGCGATGTGGCTGAGAATGGTGCTATCGGCCAAGTCGCGTTCGGCGGCGATCTCGGGGATGGATTTGCCGGCCTCAAAGCGGACGAGGGTGAGCCGAGCGCTGTCGTTGAGCGCAGGGTTTTTCATCTGGCGTGGCGGCTGCACCGAGGCCGTGAAGGTTTGGCGCTCATTGGTGCTGAGCCAGTTGGCAACGGCGGCCATGAAGTCGGCACCGAAATCGAGCAGCTTCTGTTGGCCGACTCCAGATACGCGGAGCATGTCGGCTTCGGTGACCGGATATTGTCGGGCCATGTAGCGCAGGCTGCGGTCGCCGAACACGACATAGGGCGGCACGCCGCGTTCGTCGGCGATCCGCTTGCGCACGCCGCGCAACATCTCAAACAGACCCTCGTCGCAGTCCACCGAACCAGCGCGCGCGACCGCAGCGGCGCTTTGTTGCTCGGTCGACCGGTTGAGTTCGACGGTCTCGCGGCAGGTAAGAAAGCGCAAACCCTTGTCGGTGATCGAGAGCGTCTTGTAGGTGTCCTTACTCGCGGCAGCATAGCCGAGCTTGGTCAGTTGTCGGCCGATCTCGACCCAGGCGGTGCGGGCCATGTCTTTGCCGATGCCGTAGGTGCTAATGGTGTTGTGCTGCCACTTGCGGACGGCCTTGGTGTTGCCCCCAGTGAGGACGGAGGCGACGTGGTTGAGGCCCATGTTGAAGCCACTTTTTTCGTGGATACGGAACAGGCAGGAGAGAAATTTTTGCGCCTCCTTGGTGGCGTCCCAGATGGTGCGTGGGGTTAGACAAGTATCGCAGGCACCGCAATTTCCGTCGGTCCAAGTCTCACCAAAATAGCCGAGCAGATCGACCCGGCGACAGGTATCATTTTCAGCGTAGTCGACCATTTGATCCATTTGTTCGCGGGCGATATCAGCAGCTTTTTCGTCGGTCATCTCGTCGAGAAAGAAGAGATTCCGTTGTAGGTCGCCACGCGAGTAGAGTAGCAGGCATTCGGCGGGCAGGCCGTCGCGGCCGGCGCGACCGGTTTCTTGGTAGTAGCTTTCGATGTTTTTCGGCAGGTCGGCGTGGATGACGTAGCGGACGTTGGGTTTGTCGATGCCCATCCCGAACGCGACCGTGGCGCAGATGACCTTGATTTCATCGCGCAAAAAGGCGTCTTGGCGAGCGCTGCGTTCTTCGGCGGCGAGTCCGGCGTGGTAGGCGGCGGCGGCGATGCCCTCGTTTTGCAATGCTTCGGCGAGCGCCTCGGTACCTTTGCGCGACTGCACGTAGACAATCCCGGACTCGGCTTGGCGTTCGGCGATGAACGAGAACACCTGTTGCACCCGTTTGTTTTTGGGCAGCACGGTATAGTTTAAGTTGGGCCGGTTGAAACTAGCGACGAACACCGCAGGCGAACGCAGTCCGAGCTGGGCCACCAGGTCCTCGCGCACTCGGGCCGTGGCGGTAGCGGTGAGCGCCATGAACGGCACGCCGGGCAGCTCGGAGCGCAGCGTTCCGAGCTGCCGGTACTCGGGGCGAAAGTCGTGGCCCCATTCGCTGACGCAATGCGCCTCGTCGACCGCGACCGCGTCCACCCCCCAGCGCTTGAGCTGGCTGATGAACATCTCGGACATGACGCGTTCGGGGGCGACGTAGAGCAGATCGTAGTCGTCGTTGGAAAGGCCGGCGGTGCGGCGCATCGCCTCGTCCCGGGACAGCGAGGAGTTGAGGAAGGTGGCGGCCACCCCGTTCGCCCGGAGCGCGTCGACCTGGTCTTTCATCAGCGCAATTAGCGGCGAGATGACGAGCGTGAGGCCTGCGGGTCTGCTTTGTTCGAGATTACGGGTGCGCTTGCAGATGGCGGGAATCTGATAGCAGAGCGACTTGCCGGCGCCGGTCGGCAGGATGGCGACCACGTCACGAGGGGTTCCTTCTGCGGCATCGCCAAGGGCCGCGTCAATAATCTCGCGCTGCAAAGGCCGGAACGTGTCGTAGCCGAAGACCTCCTTGAGGACGACCTCAGGCTGGGCCTGACTGATCAAACCAGCCTGCGTTTCGGGTGCTGTCTTCGGGGCTGGGTTCGGGGTTGGGTTCGATGCTGTGTTCGGGGTTGTGTTCGGCGTTGGGTTCGGGGCTGGGTTCGGCGCCGGATTTGGGTTGGTTTCGTCCAAAGATAAAATGGTGTTCATAAACACAGTATATTGACGAGACCCCATCTTGGCAACACCGAATGACAAAAAACTGGTAATTCAATCAGTCTGCCAGTTATTTTTAGGCATCGGCCAAGCTTCCCAATGAACAACGCATCCGGCGAGGGGATCGATTTTGATTCGGAAGGATGCCGGTAGGGCGTTCGTGGTCAGGATGCATTCCGCCAGTTCTCGTTCAACATATGCCGACAAGTTCCTCCGTCGGACCGCCAACAAATCCTTCCACTCTTTGGGTTCGGCGTCGGTGCGATGACCTTCGAAATTTTTTCTTTGGCTAGATTTACGAGATTATGGGGCTGGATCGTCATCGAGCACTGCGCAGTTCCGACCGGACCAAGGTCGGGAGAGTCGGCCATGGTAGGCAGACCGGTCGGCTATATACGGTCCTTTCAACCTCGGGTTGCGCTCGTGCCTCGCTCCACCCGAGGCTACGATGGGGCCACCCCGTTGGGGTTCGTCTTAGACAGTCCGTGAGAGATGATCCGATTCGAATTCGTTGAATGAAGCGACGACGGGCCCTTGAAGAGTCGTCCTCAAAGCACTCCTGGTCGAGCGAGACGTCGAACACCGCTATTTGACTTCAACATTTCCGGGAACCCATCATTGGTGGAAAAATACATGCACGGAGAATTTCGACCCCGTCCCGGGACTATTCTTGCCGCTGTTTGCGGCTAGTTACTTGCGACTGCTTACTTGCCGCTGCTTTCGTGGCGCAGCACGAGTGCGTGTTCGCGGACGGCGATGATGCCGACGAGCGTGCAGCAGGCGAGAACCAAGCACCAAATCGGCGCGTGCAAGACCGTCGCCACCACTGCGGCGGCGATGCCGCCAACCACGGCGATAATCGCCATCAAGATCCAGTGCTTATGTGTTAGTATCGGTTTCATATCCTTGTATGCAATATACGTCGTCATTGGTTTTTTTCCATTACAAAGACGACGAAGTTTCGGAAACAGGATAGGTTTGGACAATCCGGCTAACCCGGATGGCTACGCGGTGTTGGCGGAAAATATCGGGAAAGGCGCCCGGCATACTGCAACGCAGCTCGGTGCCGGAGTCCATTTTGATGTGTACCATTTGGTCGTGTCCGAAGTAATCGGATTGGGTCACGGTGCCGGCTCCATCCTTTTGTGGTCGAACGATTAGCGCTTCCGGGCGGAGAAAAACCTGCACCGGTCCGGAACGCTGCACCGCCGCGCGCAAGGTGCCGAGTTCGCAGGTGACTTCGAACCCCGATTGCGTTCCCGGCAGCACGTTGGCTTCGCCGACAAAACTGCCGACGCGGGTCGAGACCGGCTGGTCGTAGAGAATGCGCGGCGCGGCAAGCTGGGCCACGCGACCGTCGAACATCACCGCGACCTCGTCGGCGAGGTGCAAGGCCTCGGCTTGGTCGTGGGTAACTAGAACGGTGGTGATGCCGGAGGCGCGCAGCTGCGCCGCCATTTGTTCGCGGACTCGGTGGCGGAGCTGGGTGTCGAGATTGGAAAAGGGTTCGTCGAGCAGCAACACGTCCGGACGCCCCGCCATGGCGCGGGCGAGCGCGACCCGTTGCTGCTGGCCACCGGACAACTCGTGCGGCAGGCGGGCGGCGCAGGCTTCGAGATCGAGTTCGGCGAGCAGGCCGCCGGTGTCTTCACCTTTGGCACCGTAGGCGATGTTCTGCGCCACGGTGAGATGCGGGAACAGCGCGTAGTCTTGGAACACCAAGCCGATGCGCCGGTGTTCGGGTTTGACGAAGGTGGTGTCGTCGTTGAGCACGCGTTCGTTGATCGAAATCGACCCCGCGTCGGGCCGTTCGAGTCCGGCGAGCATGCGCAGGGTGGTGGTCTTGCCGCAGCCGCTGGGTCCGAGCAACGCCGTCACCTTGCCCGGCTGGACCTCCAGCGAGACGCCGTCGACGGCGACGGTGTCGCCGAAGGATTTGCGCAGTTCGTGGATGTGGAGGGCGGAGGGGATGGGAGTAGCCAGTCGTCAGTAGTTTGTAGTCAGTAGCTTGTAGTCAGTAGCTTGTAGTCAGTAGCGTGTAGTCAGGTTTCAGGGATTGGCGGCCTTCGGCCTGATCATCTTGTCCGTTTGCCTATCGAACAAATTGGGTTTTTGAACCTTTAAATGGATGGTTCCGCGACCGTCGGGATTGTTGGGGTTGTTTTGTTCGAAATTCGAAATTTTCGAAATTTTAAATTGATGGGGGGGGCCTCACCTTCCAAGAGTTGCGAACGGCTCGGACCATTCGGTTCGCTGGGTTGGTTTCAGTTCGAAGCGGAGAAACGGCTCGGGAGGCCCCTCGCCCTCCAGATGATGGCGTTTGAAATTTTAAATTCGAAATTTTAAATCGATGTGAAAGTACAAGTCATCGCCATGGATATTCTCGCCCGCCTCCAAGAACTCCGCCAATCCGGCACGCCCTGCGCGTTGGTAACGGTTACCCACACCCAAGGCTCGATCCCGCGGCACGCCGGAGCGAAGATGATCGTCACCGAGGAAGACACGCACGACACGGTGGGCGGGGGTAAGTTCGAGGATCTGGTGATCGCGGACGCGCGCGCAGCCATCGCGACGGGCGGGGCGTCAACCAAGATCTACCCGTTGCACGAACACAGCGCGGATTCGTTCGGCGCGATTTGCGGCGGCGAGGTGACCGTCTTCATCGAGGCCTTTCTCCCGCCGGCCCACCTTTACTTGGTCGGCGGCGGGCATTGCGCACAGGCGGTGGCGGCGCTGGCCGGAACACTGGGCTTTGCGATCACCGTGTTCGACGACCGCCCCGACTTCCGCGACGCCTTTGCCGACAGCGTGCGCTACGTTGGGGCGCCCCTGAACGCACAGGCGTTGCCGGACGCGTTCCGCGCGTCGGACGCGGTGGCGGTCATGTCGCGCAATCCGCAGATCGACACGGAGGCGGTGGCGGCGGTGGTCGGGCGTTCGGACTTGCGTTATCTCGGCATGATCGGGTCGAAGAAAAAGATCAAAACGGTGTTCGCCGAACTCGCCTCCCGCGGAGTGTCCGCGGAGGAGTTGGCGCGAGTCCGGGCACCCATTGGTTTGGACATCGGTGCCGACACCCCGGCGGAGATTGCGGTGGCGGTGATGGCGGAGATTTTGCAGACCCGCCGCGCCGAACGTGCTGAGTAGGATTGGCCGAGGGCCGTCCTGTACCGACGTCCGACAGGGCGTCGTGTGACGTTCACCCAGGCAGGATGTTTGTAGGCCCCTCTGGGACAATCAAGACGACTTAAAACGTTTACAGTTACCGAGACTTGTGCCGCGTCAATTTAACCTTTCTGGATCGTTCACCATCAAAAAAAACTGGAGAGCGAAGGGCCTCGACCGAGATCTCTAGCACGGTCATGTTGGGTCCATGCTGGCGAACTTCACGGAATTTAACCTAACTCAATCGCTGCGATTGAGACCCTATGGCTGCGAGGATCTTGCGGATCTGCGTCAAGCCATGAAATCGATTGGCCGCGAAGAACTCGGCCGGGGGTGGAAGGATTGGGATCGTTCCTACCAATCCCTGCGAGGCCCTGGATGGGTGGCGGAGACAGCAAAGGGCAAAGGAATAGGATTTTGCGGGACCGAAGATTTGGGAAATGGCGTGATGCTTTTTCACTCGGACCTGGTGCACAAGGAACATCAGCGTGAAGGCATTGGTACCGCATTGGTGCTGCTGCGCCTCGCAACGTTGGACGGAGAACGAATCCACACCATTGGCTTACTTGCAACTCAGTATTCGCGCGGGTTCTACGAACGGTTTGGGTTCGAACTGGAAGGGGAACCGGAGGAGGATCCTCTCTATGCGGTGACCTTACATCGAATGGTCCTCTCATTTGGCGAGTCGCTGAGCGACCAAGCTTGGGACCTTCTGGAAAAATCGACGGCGTCGGTGATGTTACACGACGAAGGCTGAGATGGCAAAATGGAGTTTGACGGAAGCGCCCAGAAGCCAACCGAGTGTAATGCAGCGTCAATTCAATATTGACGGATTATTTAAAAATAAATAACTGGAGGGCGAGGGGCCTCCCGAGCCGGTGCGATTGAAGGCGCCCGAGATAGTGGCGGACGTTGGGTCGGGGCTTATCCCCTTCGCTTGGAATCAAGCGTGTCTATAAGTATAAAAAACAGAAACCCTAGTTGGCGGCTAGCAGACCGATGAAAAAACTCGGATCGGGTAAAAGGAGTAATGTTTCAACCGCCTGCTAGCCACGACTCCAATTCTCGAACCGAGCAGATCCGGACGACCTCCGCCGAACCGAAGCCGTTGTCCGCCATCGCCTGTTCGTAGCGGCGGCGGTAGACGGGGTACTGTCTCCAGGTCCACAACACGATGTTTTTATCGAGGTCGGGACTGAGGATCGCCGCCCAGCTCTCGCGGTTGCCGTTCCACAGTTCCTCGCGACGAAAAACGCGGCGCAAGCTGCGGCGCAGCACGCGGAAAAACGTTTGGCCGCGCGGGAGGTCGAGCCAGACCACGAGTTCGGCGCGGGCGGCGGCGAGCTTGTTACAGCGGAGGTAGTAGTTGCCGTCGAGAATCCATTGTTCGCCGGCGACAATCTCGGTCAGGCGCGCGCAGAACTCCGCGTCCGGCAGCGGCGTCCAATCGGCTTGGTGGTAGATGCCGTCGAGTTCGAAGCGCGGTAGATCACGCGCGGCGGCGAGTCGGCGGGCCAGCGTGCTCTTCCCCGAACCACTGCAGCCAACAATCCAAATCCGTTGGGCGCTTGATCCGCCCACTGGGGTCTTCTCTCCCCTACTCGTTTCCATTCGGCGCGTCCTTCGCCTTCACTTGGAACCCGGCGACCTTCATCGGCACGGCGTAAAGCGATTTGCGCGCGGTGATGAACAGGGTCTTGAAGTCGTCGCCACCAAAGCAGGCGTTGGCCGGGTGTTCGGGCACCGGGATCACGCCGATCTTGGTGCCGTCGCCTTTGAACACATGCACGCCGCCGCGCGAAGTGGTGTAGATGTTGCCGCGTTCGTCGACGCACATGCCGTCGCTGCGGATGGGAATCTCGAACGCGGGTTCGTCGGCGAGCGATTCGCCGAGCACATCAAATACGAGGATCTTGCCGAGGCTGCCGGTGTCGGCGATGTAGAGTTTCTTCTCGTCCGGCGAAAACACGATGCCGTTCGGCATGTCGAAGTGCTTGCACACCACACTGATTTGACCGCTGACGGGATTGAGCCGGTAGACGTGCTTGCCGGGCAACTCCGCCTTGCGCCCTTTGAGTCCGTAGCTGGGATCGGTAAACCACAGCGAGCCGTCCGACTTCACGGCGATGTCGTTCGGCGAGTTAAAGCGGGCTTTGCCGTAGAACTCGGCCAGTACCTTAATGCTGCCGTCTTTCTCGGTTCGGATGACGTTGCGCGCCTCATGCTGGCAGGACAGCAAGCGACCTTCGAGATCGAGAAGGTTGCCGTTAGCCTGCGCGCTTTTGCGGAACTCCTTTAAGCCGTCCGCCTCGCTCCATTGCATCAACATGCTGTTCGGAATATCACTGAACACGAGTAGCTTTTGTTCGGGCAACCACACCGGTCCCTCGGTAAATTTCATCCCGGTGCCGAGTCGTTTGACGGAGGCATCTGATGCGATGAGCGCCTCGGGCAACTGCTGGCCTTGGGCCGTGCAGGGAATCAGGAACAGAAGGATTAAGGCGGGGGCCAGGAGCAGAGTTTTCATGCGTTCGTTTTACCACGCGGGGGCGTTCGAGGCAACTTGCAGAACCCCTCAAAGGCGGCCCCCCATGTTAATTTCGACGCGTCAAGGCAGCAATTCTTCCTGCCACGAAATGGGAATGATCTCGCGCCCTTCCTGACGCATGGTGGCGCGGATGACGTATTTCACTTTGGCGTTCTCGGTGTTGGCCGGGGTGACTTCGCCGGTCGACACGATGCGGATGAAGCGGTTGTCGTTGACGGTGAACAGCGAGGCGTAGGAGCTGTCGAGTCCGGCGCGACCGAGGAACTCGTTGACGCTGCGATAGCCGTCGTCCTCGGTGCCGGGGGTCAGGTCGGTGCCGTAGCGGCCTTGAATGACATCGCCGATAATCTCCGGACTGTAGGCGAACTCAGGAATGGTTTGCAGCACCTGCACCGGGGCCGAATTAACATTGATCTTACCGTCGCCGAACGTGGTCAACCAGCGCGCGATGCCGCGGATCCGCTTGCCGTCTTCGAGGTCGCCTTCGTCGAACATCGACTTGCCGCCTTCGTAATAATCGTGGCTGCGCTCGCCAGGAGTCCAGCCGAGACTGAGAACGTATTCGGTGCCGAACACAATTTCCTGGGTGAAATTTTTGATCAGCAGCAACTCGTCGATGGTGTCGAGCGGCGCATTCTTCACCTCGTAGTCTTTATCATCGTAGAACTTGTCGTCGTTCTCCGCGCCGTTCAGTCGGTGCAGGTCGCCGGGGTCGGTCCAGTCGAAGAAACAGTCGACGATCTCGGCCTGCATCTCTTCGGGCACGCCGGCGTTCTCGAGCAGTTGCTCCCACTCCTCCTCGCGCATCGTGTTGACGTTGCGGTAGGACGGTTCTTGGATGATATCGACAGTGAAATCGCCCTCGAACAAAGTGCCACCAGCGGCCGGGTGTTTCTTCAGGCCACGCAGGTCGAGGCCCTTGCGCAGGTTCTGCAATTGGATGCGCAGTTCCTCGCCGTAGGTCTCCTCGTCACCCGGACTAATCGACTGTTTGTTGAGCAAAAACTTGGACCACTCGATCCCAGCCAGCGCCAGCGCGCGCGCCTGGATCCGATTGCGATAGTAAATCGTCATCTTCGCTTCGAGCCCCATGCTATAGGCGAGCGACATCACCAGCATGGACATCATCAGCATCGAGATGAGCACCGCGATGATCAGCGCCGCACCGCGCGAACCAGGGTCGGGCTGGCCGGGTGGACGGCGATTTCCGGGGGGCCGCATCATCGACCACCTCCGGGCGTGGAAATATTTCCACTGCCGCCAGTGCTACCGCGTCCGCCGCCGAGCGCACCACCTTGACTCGGCACCGCCACGGCACCGCTGGTGCCAGCGCCGCCTTGCTGCTGTTGCTGTTGGGCGGCAATATCCTCTTGTTCCTGCTGGGCGTTATCGGCGTCGCCTTGGGTCACGCGCGCTTGTTCGCGGGCGAAATAGCCAACGGGGAGTTCGATGATGCGTAGGAGTTCAAGGACCTCCGGCTTGTCGTCCGGATCTTTGGGCGGCACCTCGATGAACAGGGTAACCTCGACGAACTGCGGGATGGTGTTTTCGGTTTCCCATTCGTCTTCGAAAGCCTCTTCGGCGAAACTGTAGGGGCGGACATTCAAGCCCTTTACTCGTCGGCTAACCACCCACGGATCGTCGGGTTCCCAATCTTTGTTCTCCTCGGAGTCGTCGATCAAGTGCGGATAGGCGTAGGCGGCCAGCGCCTGCTCGTCTTCATGAATGGAAATTTGCAGGCGGTGTAAGCCATGCTTAAGCGGCGAACCCGGATGGATGAAAGCCGAACTCGAGGTCACAAAACTGATGCTGTCGGCTGCATACTTATCCTCCTCATCTTCGAGCCGGAAACCGAACTTCTCGGTAGCATTGCCGAGGAACGCCGAGGAACGCAGCGCTTCGCCGATTAACTCCATCACGAACTCACCTTGGTGCAACGCCTTTTGCTGGCGGGTGGCCGAACGCTGCGCCTTGCTCACCTGAGTAAAACTGGTGGCGACAATCGCCATGCACATCGCCATGATCGTGGTCGAGATGAGAATCTCGATCAAGGTGATGCCAGCCCGACTGTTCTGGCGCGGCGGCACACTGCCATTCTGTAACTTAGTCATTGGCAGCTTTTTCATCGATCCATTTCTTTTTTATGGCGGTTGGCAGGTGGAGATACTCGACGACTTCTTCCTTCTTCTTCCGTTCGTCCGCTTCCCAGACCACGCGCGTTTTCACCAAATAAAATCGGTCGGACTCCTCCCCGACCAAGGTGAGTTCGCGCTCCCAGCGGTAGTCGCGGAACTCATCAAAGGTGCCGCGCTGCATTTCGTCGCCGTCGACCTCGTCGAGCTGCAACGGATCTTCTTTCTTCAGGCGTTCCATCAGACTGCGCGCCGTCTCAAACTCACGCGCCTGCTTGACAACCTTGAGGCAGCGCGCCGAGGCGGAGAGCAAGGAGACAAAACCGAAGCCGATAATAATGACCGCGATCATCACCTCGAGCAAGGTCAGACCGCGCTTGGCGGCGCGCATCGCGGGCCGCTTATTCATTGATCTTCTCCAAGGTGATATCGCCGGTAATATCCTCGAACGAGATCTTCACCTTGCGCACAATACCTTCTTCGCTGCGTAGCGGATCTTCCAACGTGACCGTGTGGCCCTGACAGTATCCGGTGGGCCAATAGTCGACCCGGAACACCTCATCCATTTGTTCGAGAATGTCGGTGCCGCTTTCAAACTCGGTCACCTTCACGCCTTTGGGCAATTTGCGTTTGGTAATGGTGCTGGACGCTGTGGACGCGAGACGCGCTTCACGCTCGGAGGCACTTTCGTCCTCGTCGTATTTCAGCGTGTCCGCGCCACTCACTTCGATGCCGAGAGCGATCTGGGTGGCTTCACCGCGCGCCCGCTGGTCGTTGAGCAAGAGCACCTCGACCTCGCCCGCCACGTTGTCGTAGCGCACCTGAGTGTGGGACTGCTTTAAGATCGCGGTGTTGCGCGCGTGCTGGTTGAGCACTTGAACCACGCGGGCGGCCTCGCGCAGCCGCGCGTTCTTGAGCGCCTGACGCTGGACCGTAATGACAAAGATCCCGGCGAGGCCGATGATCATCACCACCAGCAAAACCTCGAGCAGGGTATAGCCCGAGGTTTGGCGGCGGGGTCGGAATGCGTGGAGCGTAGGCACGACAAAGGTTGTGGGTTCGTTCGCGGGGAACTTACTGCATCGTGAGATTGCTGATTTTCTCGCCGCTCGTGCCACCGTCAGACCAGATTTCGCCGTTAGACTGGCTGTACTGTAGCGCTTTGCCCCAACCATCGGTTTTGATCGTGGTCATGATCCGCTCGGTCTTGAGCGTTTCGAGGGAAGCGGGGTACTTGTTGTTTTCGACTTCGTACATCGTGACGGCGGTATGTAGCTCGGCGATGGCAGCCTTGGTCTTCACGATCTTGGCCTTGTCGGTGTTGCCTTTGATGTTGAGACCGGTGATGCCGATAGTGATAAGAATGCCGAGGATGATCACGACCATCATCACTTCAAGGAGAGTGAAACCAGAACGACGTGAACGCGCGCCAGAGTTTGCGAGGGGTCGAGGGGACAGTTGCGAGTGGGGTTGCTTCTTCATGGTATAATTTTTAAGTATCGATGTTAGGGCGCGCACCGCCGATCATAGAGCTTGTGTAGCTGGTGGTGTTGCGGGTGGTGTTGCGGTGGTGGTAATAGAGGGCGGGGCGCGAAATATGTTCAAAGTTCGTTCGATCAAACGCCGTCCAAGCCGTTGCTGATCTGGAATACGGCCGCGAGCATAGCGACCGCGACAAAGCCGACGAGGATCGCCAGCAAGAGCAACAGGAGGGGTTCGAGAAGTTTGGAAAACGTGTTGATGCTACGGTTCAGTTGGTGGTCGTAGCGGTTGGCAATGTGGTCCAGCGACTTGGGCACGTTGCCGCTGCGTTCGCCAACGGCGAGCATATCGGTGAGCATCGGCGGAAAGATGCCGCCTTCCTTCAAGGTCGCCGAGATCGATGCGCCGTCGGCCACGCGTTCGGTGGTACGGGACAGCTCCTTGGAGATCACCACGTTCGAACTGGCGTCACTGGTAATCTTCAACGCCTTAAGCACGCCGACACCGTTTTCCATCAGACCGCCAAGGGTGCGCGAGAACTGCGCGAACGCATTGTTGGCCATGATACTTTTGACCACCGGCACCTTGAGCAAAAATTTGTGAAACGAATATTTCCCAGACTCGGTTTTGCTCCAAGAGATCAGCATGATGATCGCCAAAACGATCAAGGCCAAGGTGATCAGACCCCAGATGCTGGTGACAAAATTACTGATGCCGATTAGCATGCGGGTCGGCCCCGGCAGCACCATATTCATCTCGTCGAAGATCTGGCCAAACTGTGGCACCACGTAAGCCATGAGAAACACGATCGCACCCGCCCCGAGGATCAACACGATGGCCGGATAGACCATGGCGCCAGTGACGTTCTCGCGCGCTGCTTGGACGCGTTCGTTATGGGTGATGATGTGGTCGAACGCTCGCGGTAGCTTTCCGCTCGCCTCGCCAGCCTTGACCATGTTGGTGTAGAACGCGCTGAAGGTCCGGGGGTGGCGGGTCAGGGCACCGGACAGGCTTTTGCCGTTGATGATGTCGTCGTGCATCGTGTCGAGAATGATCTTCTGCGCCGCCGACCCGCCTTCACGATTGCGCAAACTGTCGATCGCCTGACCGAGGGTCATACCAGAGGTGACGAGGTCTTTCATCTCGCGGGTGAACTCCAACATCTCGTTGAGTTTCATCTTCTGCCCGCGTCCACCCGAGTCGGCCTTCTTCGCCGTCGTGCCGGAGGTGCCGCGTTTCGGCTTCTTGGCTTTCGACGACTTGGCGTTGGTTTTGCCGTTCTTGCCGTTCTTGCCGTCTTTCGCCCCGCCTTTGGCGGCGGCGCCTTCGCGAACGCTGATCGGGACATAGCCCATGCGTTCAACGGCTTGGGCAGCCGAACGTTTGTCAGACGCGTCGATGGTTCCGGTTGCTTTCTCTCCGGACTTGGTGCGGGCGGTATATGCGTATGATGCCATGGTTTTTGTTAGTTTTAGCCTCGGCGGGCAAAATGCAAGACACGAGCGTTCGGGAATTGCTCGGGAAGTGCCGCGTCCGCGCCATGCTTTGGTACCCATTGGAGGGTTTCGCGTTCATAATATTACGACTTCCAGTCCGTCTTCCATCGTCGAGAAACCGCAATTGTCTTGAAAGCAACCCATGGCTGGCCCGTATATTATGCAGTATGATTCAACGACTTACCGACTTCGACGCTATCGTCATCGGCGCGGGCCCGGCCGGCACCGCCACCGCCGCTATTCTCGCTGAAAGCGACAAATCCGTGCTGATTCTCGAGAAGGAGACTTTTCCGCGCTATCACATCGGCGAGTCGCTCATCCCGTTCAACTTTTTCCCACTCGAACGCCTCGGCATGATCGACAAGCTGCGCGCGTCCAGTTTCATCAAAAAGTACTCGGTGCAGTTCGTCGGCGATTGCGGCACGGTCTCGCGTCCGTTCTACTTTGATAAACACTGGGAACACCCGTGTTCGCAGACTTGGCAGGTCGAACGCGCCACCTTCGACCAGATGCTGCTCGACAACGCGCTCGAACGCGGCGCCGAGGTTCGGTTCGGTGTCACCGTCAAAGGCCTGATTGAAGAAGACGGAAAAGTCGTCGGAGTCGACACCGATCAAGGGGTGTTCCGCGCGCCGGTCACCATCGACGGCAGCGGCCGCAACTCGGTCGCAATCAAACAGCTCGGCTGGCGGCGTTCCGACGACGTGCTGAAAAAGATCGCCATGTGGACCTACTTTAAAGGCGCCAAACGCGACGAAGGCATCGACGAAGGCGCGACCACCGTCGCGTACGTCGACGGCAAGAACTGGTTCTGGTACATTCCAATGCGCTACGACCTGATCAGCGTCGGCTTGGTCGGGTCCAAAGATTGGATGTATAAAGACGGCGGCAAGCCGCAGGAGATTTTCGACGCGGCCATAAAAGGAAACCCGTGGATCGCCGATCACCTCGCCGGTGCCGAACAAGTAAAGAAGGTCGATGTCACTAGCGACTTCTCCTACCGCAGCGAGTTCTGCGCCAAAGACGGACTGGTGCTCACCGGCGACGCCTTCGCTTTTCTCGATCCGGTGTTCTCCTCCGGCGTGTTCCTGGCATTATATAGTGGCGTGCTCGCGGGCGAAACCATCAACGCCCTGCAAGGCGATTACCGCGGCGAACATTTTCAGGCGTACGGCAAGAAGTTCTGCACCGCCATCGAGGCGATGCGCCAGTTGGTCTACGCGTTTTATAATGAAGATTTCAATTTCGGCCAGCTATTGAAAAAATATCCCGACTTGCGCATGGACCTCACCGATTGTCTGATTGGCAACACCGAGAAAGATTACGACCCGTTGTTTAGCGCGGTGCGCGAGTTCGTGGATTTGCCCGAACCGATCGCCTACGGCGGTCCGCTCGGAAAGTGACAAAGTAGAGGCGTTCGGCTTATGGCAAACTCTTGCCATCGTGTGGCAAGCTTCCGCCATCGTATGGCAAGGTTCTGCCACACTATGGCAAACTCTTGCCACCTATGAGATCCGGGACATCAACGGGCGCTTTATTTACGTGCACACGATCGCGGAGCAGACTGCGTTCGAAGAAGTGGTGAAACGTATCACCGCCTAAGAGTTTGTCGGACTTCTGCGCTTAGACCGCTCCGCGGAGGCAAAAGAATTTTGGGCAAAGGAATGGCGCCGTACGGCTTGGCCGGTGGGTTTCGGATAAGAGATTCCGCGTGCTCCGCGTTTTTCTGCGGTTCATTAAAAAGTCAGCAAAGAGTCCGCCCCGCCCTAGAAGACGGTGATACACTTGATGCTTCAGGGCTCCTTCGGACGCCGCAACACCACCCCGATATCGCTCAGCGCCGAAACCCGCCACCAATGCCCGGACGCGGCCCGCTCCTCCGGTGTGGTGAACTGGTAACGAACCAAGCGGAAACGAATGAACTCGGGGCATTTGCCGGCAAATGGATTGTGGCGCAGCAAGGCGAGCACCTGCGGATTCTCGTCGAACATCCCCTGGGCGAGACGCTGCAACCAAAGGCTCGGCACCGGTCTCTGCCGGCGCTGCAAAGTGGATTCCCAGGCGAGCGCCTCGAACCACATCTGCCAGTCCAGACGCGGCTGGTGCGGCGCGACGGCAACCGGCATACGGTCGACCGGACCCGGCTTGTATCGAAAGTCGTACGGACGCCAAACCTTGCCGTCGTGGCTGCCCTCGATCACCAGTTCGGGGCGGGAGGTCGTCATCACCCGGAACAGGCCGTACTCATTGATGCTGCGGAACCCGGCCACCGGTCCGATCATCGCGGCGATCGGTTTGCGTAGAACCGAACCGTGTCCGCCGTTCGGCGCGGCGGCGCTGAGGGTTTGCAGCAGAGAAAGTACGGCGATAAACCCAGCCACGACCCAGGCGACTCTCCGCGACCTGAGAAACTCCGGGCGCGCGGCGGCAGGAACAACATCGGCGGCGACCGGGTTCGCGGCGACCTTTTTGCCATCCACGTCGGACGCAGGCTGAACCGCGCCCACGCCCAGCATGCGGTCATCAAGCAAGGGGATGCAGAGCACGGCGGTGAGCAGATTGAAGAAGGTGTAATTGCCGGTGATCGCGATCAACAGTTGCAATAATAAAATCCCGGCGGCGGCGACTTGTCGGGGACGGCGTCCGGCGAAGACCAGCAGAGCGAACACGATCTCGACCACGAACATCTGCAACAGCGCCACGCGGTGCAACCAGTCGGGCAAATGGTGCGCGAACCAAGCGGTCGGCATCGGCAGCGGCTGCGTCTGATAATGCGCATCGAGCGCAGCGAAGTTCCACCACGTCGGATCGCCGAACGAGAGCTTCACGATGCCCGAGGAAAACATCAACTTGAGCAGCAGCAGGCGCAGCAAAAACAGGCCGGCCACCCGTGGTGCCCCACCACCTTTCCACGCCAAAATCGGCACCAGAAACAGCGAGACGAACAAGGTCTCGAGCAACAAAGCGTCCCACTGGAAATTCATGAAGGGCTGAACGAGGCAGCAAATCGACAGGTAACACAGCCAGCAGACGAGCAGGCACAACCAAGGCAGCCGCACGAACACGAGCAGCAAGGAGGCGACGATGCCGGCGATGCACAGACCGCGCAGTAGGGCGAAATCGCCAAGCAGGCCGAGCGCCGGAAAACTCAGCCACTTTTTGAACGTGGCTCGAGCCTCTATCATCCTAATCTGCACTTCACTCAATTCAACTTCAGAGGTAGCTATTTCTTCTAAAGCGTGTTCGGCGAAGGTGGTGTGGATGCGTTCGGCGAACAGATCGGACGGCGCCAAACCCTCGGGCCCAGCCAGTCCGGACAGTTGGGTGAAGACCGACCAGAACGCGAAAAAGCTAACCAAGCCGAGCGCACGCAGAAACCACACCGTCACCTCTTGGTGGGCGGCCGGGTTCGGGAACAGTCCCGACAGAAAATCGGGCAGGGCGCGTTCGTTCATGGGCGCCCGTTCCGGCATAATTCAACGGGTCAGTTCAAGCCGATTTGTCGTCTCGGGTTAGTAGAAGCATGAGGAGAGCATGACCGGCGGTGAGAAGCCCGAGAACAAAGAACCACCCGATATGAAAATAAGTGTCCCGGCGTCCCCGCGTCATGGACCAGTACGTGGCACCTCGGTGGTCGCCAGCGATATTTTTTCGGGATCTCTGGGGAGGTACATGACCGGTGTTTTTGTTCGGGGAACGACCGGGACGCCAAAGGCCCCGTATAAATCTTCTCCATAAACGGTGGAGCGATTGGTCTCCAACGCCGTCCAATTGAGAGGCGGCACGCCGGGAGGAAGGTTTTTGTTGAGCTTCTTCATACTATCCAGAAAACGTTGCTGCCCCGCCGAATAAGGATTTTTATATCCCTTCACATGAAAGCTGTAGCGGGCGAAGGGACCTGCGGCTGCCCCTCTACCAGATTTCTCCACAATCACCCCGTCCGTCAGGATCCCATTTCGGGCAATGTGGAGACGTTCGGACACTTCTTTGTGGATGAACAAAAAACCATCAATGCTGAAGTAAAGACAACCAACCGCCACAAAGCTCACGGCGATGAGACGCAGGTACTGTTTCAGGCGGCCTTCATTCATGCGTTCAGCGCTCCTTGGCCGCTCAATTGAGACAGGAGAGCACAAACGAAACGCCAAGAGTTCATGGGTTCAAAGATACCTAAATTTTACCGAATAGGAAACGAAGATTAAAGTGGGAGGCCGGCCCCGCCCGGGCGACTATCCGCAATGCCCGCGATTGAGTTCTCGGGTGGTCTTTCATGGCGGAAAGCCGCAGGTAAAAGGTGCACCGCCCCCCACCCCCCTGGCTCGAACTACACCTCAATCACGCACTTCATCAGACCCTCGGTCCCCTCCAAACCGGGGAACGCGGTCGGCACCTCGGCCAGCGGCATGCGGTGGGTGATCCACGGTGTGGTGTCGACGTCGCCGCGTTCGATCATACCAATAATATCAGGGAATCGGCCGGCGCTGTTGCGCGAACTCATCACCGTCATCTCGCGACTGTGGAACAACGGATTCTCGAACGCGATCTGCCCCTTGGTGTGGCCGATGAACACCAACCGCCCACCGAAGTCGACCGCGCCGAAACTTGCCTCCATCGCCTGCTTGTTGCCCGTCGCGTCGAGCACCACATCGAAGCGCGCATCCTCGGGCAGCGCTTCGTGGGTCGCGACGCCAAGCTGTTCGGCAACATAGGCGCAACGGCTCGGACTGCGTTCGAGCACCGAGACCTCCCCGCCCGCCGCCAGCGCGAACTGCACCGCCGCAAAACCGATCGGCCCGACGCCGACCACCAACACCCGTTCACCCGACTGCACCCGTGCGCGCCGGTTGACCGCGTGATCTGAAATGCTGAGCGGCTCGACGATGCACAACTGATCTGGGGTCAGTTCTTTAGATTTGTGCAAGCGGTCGGCGGGCAGGCAAAAACGTTCGCGCATGCCGCCGTCGCTGTGCACGCCAAGTACGCGCATGGTCGGGGTCGCGTTCGGGGTGCGTTCGAGGATCGCGGCGGGGCAACGGCCGCCGGGATCGGGAAGAAACGGTTCGACCGCGCACAGGTCGCCGACGGCCAGGCCCGAACCCGGTTCGGCCTCGAGCACTTCCACGCCAAGTTCGTGACCGAGAATGCGCGGGTACTCAAAAAAGTTCTGCTTGCCCGCGAACGCGTGCAAGTCGGTGCCGCACACGCCGACGCGGTGCACGCGCACCAGCGCCTCGCCAGGGGCGCGCACGGGTTCGTCGGATTGGTGAAAGGTGAAGCGGCCGGGTTCAGTGAGCGTGACGGTATTCATGGTGAAGGCCTTAATCCCTCACCCGCGTCAGTTCAAACCTCCTTCGCATGCTCAGGCCGACCCTCGCCTTTCTTGATCGCGTCCAACGAACGCGGAAACGTACTTCATGGATTGAGATGCTCCACGAACTGCACGTCCACCACCAGCATCCGATGGTCGGACACACCGGTGTCGATTTGCTGGACTTGAACCACCTCGAACGCGCCCCGCTCCAACCACACATGGTCGATCTGCAGCAGCGGCACGGGTTCGGGCCAGGTCGGCGAGTAGCCGTCGCCAGCTAGCTCGAAGGCATGGTCAAAATCTTCGCGCATCGCCTCGAACCACACCGAGTCTGCGGGCGTGTTGAAGTCGCCGAGCACGATGGTCGGGACATCATCCTCTCGGCCCATGCGCGCGGCGTGACCCGCCGCGATACTCCGTTTGTTTAGTGGCCGACTATACACATCGACGCCAAGAATCCGCACCGGCCGCCCCTCAAAGCGGGTGGTAAAGCCGACAAAACGATTGAGATGATCGTAATTCCACCAGCCGCCTTCGCGCTGGCTGCCCGGATCTGGCGACATGGATTCCCGACTCGCGACCATCATATGTCCGCCCGGTGACCACGTTTGGCGGTTCTCGCCGAGCACTTGCTTGAGACGGTCTCGAACCAGCGAGATCCGACCGGATTCCACCACCAAGAGGATGTCAGGGTCGGCGTCATGCAAGGCCTCAAGCAAGCCCGGCCAGCGCAGATTGCCTTCTGCGTTCCATAGAACAACGCGCATCACGGGTCCGCCCTCCGCATCGACGCTTGCGGCGGTCTGGCCGCGTTCGAAGTCGGAGAACCACCACGCGAGCGCGGCCAGCAGCGCGAGTCCGGTAAAACCCCACCGGCTCGCCAAACGAAGAACGCCTGGGGCTCCCGACCCGTTTCGGCGATTCCATCTCGCCTGCAACCATGAAATCAACGCGGCCGCGAGCGCCAGAAGCCCGATCACCGACCATGGGGTGCCATAATGGAGATAAGCGATTGTTTCGACTCGGTCGCGGATGCTGAGGCGCATCAGAACGCCGATAATGGCGAGGGCGCCGGGAACGCGGAGGCCCCACGAAAAGGCCTGTCGAAGGCACCAAATCAAGACGAAACTCAGCCGATTCGTGAGACGGGCAAGCAGGGTCACGGACCGAGTTCGGGGCTGGCAATGGCGGTACGTCATCGAGCGTCGAAGCATGACGCATCTTGCCCGAACGTGCGATCTTAAAGCCTTGACGAGGCGTACTTCCGTGCCACTGTCCGCGAGTTATTAACAAAAAGAAAACAAGATTCTACCTCTTCCACCCTCAGGGCAAAACCCATGTTTGACTGGCTAATTGGCCTATTTTCCAACGATATCGGCATCGATCTCGGCACCGCGAACACCTTAGTGTATGTGCGCGACCGTGGTATCGTGCTGCGTGAACCGTCGGTTGTGGCCATTCAAAAAGGTACAAATAGGGTTCTCGCCGTGGGTGAAGAAGCCAAACGCATGCTGGGACGCACCCCCGGCAGCATCGTTGCGATCCGTCCGTTGAAAGCGGGCGTCATCGCAGATTTTGAAATTACAGAGGCCATGTTGCGCTATTTTATTCGGAAGGTGCACAACCGGCGCAAAATGGTCAGACCCCAAGTGATAATCGCGGTTCCGAGCGGCATCACTGAAGTGGAGAAAAGAGCAGTTAAAGACTCAGCCGAACGTGCGGGAGCACGTCGGGTTCATCTCATTGAAGAACCGATGGCAGCCGCCATCGGTGTAGGATTGCCGGTCGAAGAACCGGCAGGCAACATGATCGTCGACATCGGAGGCGGCACCACCGAGGTGGCGCTGATCTCCCTGGCCGGCATCGTGTTTGCACAAAGTGTACGGGTAGGCGGCGATCAAATGGACGAGGCAATCGTTCAACACATGAAACGCGTTTACAACCTGATGGTGGGGGAGCGCACCGCCGAGGAGATCAAAGTCTCCATCGGCTCCGCCTTCCCCCTCGAAGAGGAAACCACCATGGAGGTCAAGGGACGCGATCTGGTCAACGGCCTGCCCAAAACCCTGACAGTCACCTCGGAGGAAATCCGTGAGGCTCTCATGGAACCCGTGCAATCGATCGTCGAATCGGTCCGCGTCACCCTCGAAAGTTGCCCCCCCGAACTCGCAGCCGACCTCGTCGACCGCGGGCTCATTCTGGCGGGCGGCGGCGGGTTGCTGCGTGGACTCGACACCCTCATCGCCGAACAAACCGGCCTCCCCGTGCACGTCGCCGACGACGCGCTCTCGGCGGTCGCCGAAGGCACCGGGGTGGTCTTGCACTCACTCAAATCGATCAATAAAATCGGCAGCTCCGCCGACTTCGAACAGATGTACTAACCCGCTGAGTCCATCCGGCCCTGCCTTGCCGCCACCCGGCGGCAGGACAGGATCCTGCTCGATGGACGAACATGCTACGCAACAGACGAACATGGGCCTTGCTGGGACTCATCGCGACCTTCGTGGTCGTGATGTTCCTCCCGGTATCGTTTTCCCGAACGCTCCGGAGGAACACCACCGAAGCGCTCGCCCCCGTGCATAAACTGTTCGGCTCCATCTCGGAAAAATTCACCAGCGCCGGCCACGCCGTCATCGACCGCAACGCCATCCTCGAGGAAAACGCCGCGCTCAAACTCGAGAACGCCGAACTCGAACGCCGCGTCAAAGATCTCGAGGCCATCGAGAAGGAAAATCTCCACCTCGCGCAACAACTCAAGTTCGTGCAGCGCCAACCGCGACGCCTGCGCCCCGCCAAAGTGATCGCCCGCGACATCGGCGGCTGGTGGCGCGTGGTCACCATCGACCGCGGCCACACCGATGATGTGCAAGTCGACCAAGCGGTGGTGACCGCCCGCGGACTGGTCGGCAAAATTATCGAAACCAGCGACCATACCGCCAAGGTCCTGCTGATCTCCGACCCCTCCTGCAAAGCCTCGGTTCGGCTCGCCTCCGAGGATGCGCCCGGGGTGCTGTCCGGCGGTGGCGTCTGGCTGCGCGGCAAAGTCCGCTGCCATCTCACCCTGATCGACGAAGACGTCGAAATCGAACGCGACGACATGCTGGTTACCACCGGCATGGGCGGCGTGTTCCCCGCCGGCATCGATGTCGGCTTCGTCGACGCCGTCGAACTCGATAAATCCTCCGGCCTGTTCCAGCGTGCCACCGTCGTCCCCGCGGTCGACCTGCAATCGCTCAGCACCGTGTTTGTCATCACCAGCCAGAGCAGCGTCTCGGGATCCGGAGGCACGCCATGACCCCGCTGCTGATTGGTTTTCTGGTGGTGGTCGGAGCCGTCCTGCAGGGGCTGATCCCGAGCGTCCCCTTTCTCGGCGAAGCCAAAGCTCCGGTGCTGCTCGGTATCGTGCTGTACTTCGCCTTGATGCGCAATCCGGCGCCCGCCTTCAGCACCGCCGTCGTCGCCGGGCTGTTTCTCGACTTGCTGGGCCAGGGCCGGATCGGGTTCTCGATCCTCTGTTTCCTGATCATCGCCTGGGTGGTCAACGAATCGCGCGAACATTTGTTCGGTCGCCGCTGGTCGACCCACATGATGCTCGGGGTGTTCGGCTCCGCCTTCATGGTGTTCTCATTCTACCTGTTCAACGTCATCGACGGGACCCTGACCCTGCCCTTCACCGGCATGCTTGCCAAAGCCTACGGGACCATGCTGCTCGGACTGGTCACCGTCCCCATCGTGTTCAAGATCATCGACTGGATGCATCGCGGACTCGGGATCCGAGTGAAAGTGAGGGAGATGTGATAAGCCTGCGGCTGGAAGATGGAAGGTCGAAGATCGAAGGTGGCGGGGCGTGTAGAGCCTCGTGCGGCGGATGCTTTTCGTTCGGTCAACGCGAATTGGCGCGCATCGCGGATTGGAAATCCACGCCACCGACACGGGTTAAAAAACCATACTACAACAGGCCGCAAGCGGCCACCCCCGCCATCTTTCATCTTCCATCTTCTATCTTCAGGCCACAGGCCACAACGCCGGAGGCCTCCTATGGCCTTTAGCGAACCCGTCCATGACTGGCGCACGCGCATCGTCGGCTGCATCATCATGTTATCGCTTTGCTACCTCATCGTTTCGATGTGGAAACTGCAGATCCGCCAACACCAACTCTACGACGAGAAGGGCCGCAAACATAGCATGCGCGTGGTCAGCCAGCCCGGCCTGCGCGGACGGATCATCGACGCGAACGGCCAGGTATTGGCCGAGAACCGCGCCAGCCACTGCATCGCGATCTACATGTCCGAACTCCGCCAGGACAAAAAGCGCCCGCGCAATGTGATCGACGCGGTCGAGGATGTGCTCGACGAAATCGCCGAAACACTCGGTCTCGAACGCACCATGACGCGCAAGAAAATCCAGCGTCACTTCAATGAGGAACGCTTCCGCCCGCTGCTCGCCTGGAAGGACCTCGATCAACGCACCCTCGCCCGCTACGCCGAAAAAATGGGGGCCATCCCCGGTGTCGACATCTACACCCAAGCCCGCCGCGTGTACCCGCAAGGCGAACTCGCCTGCCACGTTCTCGGCTACGTCGGACGCGGAAAAACCAAACCCGAGACCCTCCAACCCGGTCAGGAAAAATGGCTTTGGGCCGACGAGATGAAAGGCCGCGAAGGCCTCGAACGTGTGTACAACAAATCGCTCCGCGGCGAGCCGCAAGAGGAACTCCTGCAAGTCGATGTCGGCGGCTACCACTTCGACACCCTCAACGAACCCGAAGCCGTGAACTCGGGGGCCGACGTCGTGCTCACGCTCAACTCGGTGATGCAACGCCACGCCGAAACCATCCTCGGCGAAGACGTCGGCGCCATCTGCATTGTCTCGCCGCAGAACGGCGACGTGCTCGCGCTCGCCAGCTACCCGCGCTACGATCTGCGCCGCTGCGTTCCCTACTTTCCGACCGAGTATTACAACCAGCTCAATAACGACAAACGCCGACCGTTCGGCAACAAAGCCATCGCCGAACACTACGCCCCCGGCAGTACCTTCAAACCCCTCGTCGCGCTCGCCGCCATGAAGTCCCGGCAGTTCAACCCCAACAGTACGCACCACTGCGACCGCGTGTACCACTACGGTGGCCATCCCTTCGGCTGCACCGGACGGCACGGCAACATCGACATGCGCAAGGCGCTCGAGACCTCGTGCAATATCTATTTTTACAAGACCGCGCTCGCGATCAAATACGACCGGGTGCGCGACATGGGCCGTGAGTTCGGACTCGGCAAGAAGTCCGGCATCGGCGGCCTACCCGAAGCCCCCGGCCTCATGCCCTCACAGGCGGAGATTCGCCAGCGCCAAGGCTATTTCGCGCCCGGAACCGCAATCCAAGCGGGCATCGGCCAAGGCGAGATCGCGGCGACACCACTACAGATGACCATGGCCACCGCCGCCCTCGCCAACGGCGGCAAACTGTTCAAACCGCGCCTCGTCTCCGAACTCCGCCGCCCCGGCGAGATCCCTGAACTCGTCCCAGTCGAACCGCCCAACGAACTCGACCTGCCCGGCCTCGACGCGGTCCGCCAAGGCATGCGTTCGGTGGTCTACGGCGACCGCGGCACCGCCCGCCGCGCGCGCATCGACGGCATGGTCTACGCCGGGAAAACCGGCACCGCCCAGTTCGGCCGCGCCGGACTGTACCGCGGCTGGATGATCGCCTTCGCCCCCTACAACAACCCCCGGGTCGCGATCACCGTGCTGGTCGAAGAGACCCCGGACGGGTCCAAAGCGGCGGCCGACAAAATGAAAGTCCTGCTCGAGTCCATCCAACCCTGGCTCACCGCCGAACGCAGGGGGCGCCCGTGATCTTCAATTTCGACGCGATCAAGCAGGCCGTGTTCCGTTTGGACTGGCTGCAGATGATTCCCATCTTCCTGCTCTGCATTCTCGGCGTGGCTTTCATCTACAGCGCTAAATACCAAGGTGCCGCGCTGGACGCGGGCAACATGCACCTGAAGCAGATCTTATGGATCGGGGTTGGCAGTATCGCCTTCTTTGCTGTCGCAGTGATCGATTACCGCACCATCTCGAAGTACGCGTACGCCTTCCTCGGGGTGTCCCTCGTCCTGCTCTGCTTGGTGTTCCTGTTCCCGCCGATCAACAATGCCCAGCGCTGGATTCCGCTGGTGGTGCTCGACTTGCAACCCTCCGAAGTCGCCAAGCTGTCCTGCCTGCTTGCCCTTGCGACCTACCTCAGTCCGCCCGTGTTCAACGTCAACCGGCGAGGCGCTGTCTTCGCAACCGCCATTATCGCCGGGGCGCCGTTCGTGCTCGTATTCATGCAGCCGGACCTCGGCACCGCAGTCATTTTCATCATGCTCGCCGGACTCATGCTGTTCGCCCGGGGCCTGTATTGGCGCACCATCATTCTGTTCGCCGTCGTGGGCCTCGCCTTGTTGGTCTTCGCCTTCTTCTTCCTGCTCGAACCCTACCAACAACAACGAATTCTCACCTTCCTTTCTCCAGGCAGCGACCCCACCGGCACCGGCTGGAACGCGGCCCAGTCGAAAATCGCGGTCGCCAGCGGCGGCCCGACCGGCAAAGGATTTCTGCAAGGAACGCAGAACACGCTCGGCTTTTTGCCGCGCACCGTCGCCCCCACCGATTTCATTTTCTCGGTGATCGGGGAGGAGGCCGGCTTCGTCGGCTCCGCCACGGTCATCGGACTATTCGCCCTTTTATTTTTTAGTATTTACCGCGCGGCCATTCTGGCCCGCGACATGCTTGGACGCCTCATCGCCGTCGGAGTTCTTGGCATTCTATCGCTTCACGTGTTCGTGAACATCGGAATGACCGTGGGCGCTGTGCCCATCACAGGACTCCCCCTGCCTCTGGTAAGTTACGGAGGCTCGTTCATGGTCAGCACCATGGTCGCCCTGGGACTCGTTCAAAGCGTGAGCATCCGCCGAGAGCGGAGATAGGAGCACCCCCCATGCGCAAGATTGTAGAAAAAATCACCAAGAAGAAAAACCGCGAGAAGCGGGAAATCATCATCAACGCCGAAAAACTCGAAACCCGGGTCGCTTTGTTACTCAACGGACGACTCGACGATTTCTTCGTCGAACACCCCACCGAAGACCGACTCGTCGGCAGCATTTTCAAAGGCCGGATCCAAAACTTGGAAGACGGCCTGCAAGCCGCGTTCATCGACATCGGCATGAAGAAAAACGCCTTCATCCACTACTGGGACATGATCCCGGAAGACATGGTCCGTCTCGAAATGGAGGAGGGCCTAAGCCGTTCGACCAAGAAGAAGAAGCGCAAGAAATACGCGCCCGGCGAGATGGCCAAGACGTTCAAAGTTGGCAAAGAAATACTCGTCCAAGTGACCAAAGACGCCATCGGCACCAAAGGGCCGCGCGTCTCGGCCAACCTCAGTATTCCCGGCCGCTACCTCGTGATGATGCCGCAAAGCAAACTCAAAGGCGTCTCGCGCAAGATCGAGGACAACAAGGAACGCGACCGACTCAAGTCGATCCTCGCCCGCCTGCCCGTCCCCGAAAACATCGGGTTCATCATCCGCACCGCCGGCAGTGGCGCGCGTAAAACCGCGTTCGCTCGCGACCTGCGCGTGCTGATCGAAACCTGGAAAGAGATCGAGGAAGGCATCAATAACGCCCCCGCCCCGGCCCGCCTCTACCACGAACCCGACCTGATCGAACGCGTCGTCCGCGACTCGCTCACCGACGAGATCGACCGCATCCTGATCGACTCGCGCGAGGAATACGACCGCGTCCGTGAGTTCGTTTCGCGCATCTCGCGCTGGAGCAAACGCCACATCAAACGCTACGAAGGCGACGCGCCGATTTTCGAATACCTCGATATCGAACGCCAAATCAACAACGCCTTCCGCCGCCAAGTCTGGCTGCCCGGCGGCGGCTATCTCGTGTTCGACGAAACCGAAGCGCTGGTCGCCATCGACATCAACACCGGTCGCCACAAAGGCGGCAACTCGCAGGAAGAATCGATCACCCAAGTGAACCTCGAGTCCGCCGAGGAGATCGCCCGCCAGCTGCGCCTGCGCAACGTCGGCGGCCTCGTCGTCATCGACTTCATCGACATGAAGCAGCGCAAAAACCGCAAGGCGGTGTACAACTGCCTGCGCGAAGCGATGAAGACCGACACCGCCCGCACCAATATCCTGCCGATCTCCGACCTCGGCCTGCTGGAAATGACCCGGCAGCGCCAAGAGGAAAGTATTCGTTCGGGCAGCTTTAGCGATTGCCCGTATTGCAAAGGCCGTGGCGTGGTCAGATCCCTGCTCAGCACCAGCGTCGACCTGCAACGCCATATCGTCGAGGTGGTTCGCAAACACGCCAAAGAAGAAGGCGGCATGGATCTCGCGATCACCGTCCACCCGCAAGTGCTCGATCGCCTGCGCCGCGAGGACGAACACATCTTGGTCGAACTCGAAACCAAATACGGCGCGCACATGACCTTCATCGCGCAGCCGAAACTGCACGCCAACGAGTTCCGGATCTCCGACCCCGACCACAAAGAAATCATCTACTACAACAACGTCGATAAGAGTCCGCGGATTCTTCTGTAAGGGAAGATCGAAGATGGTGTTCGGCCTTCCAGCCACGGTGCTCCACCCCGGTCCAAACACCGGAAACATCGCTAATCGCGATCAAGGTTGATTGAGAAACGGCGGACTATCTGGTCCGCCGTTTTTTAGTTTCTCCCTCGGCCAACTTACTTCAACGGACTGCCTAAACGCACAATCGAACTCAGATCGGTGAGCAAAAACCGGAGGTTGTGGTGGGCTTCAATCGTACCGCCGGGAATCTCCACCGCTCGGCCATAATAGCCGTCGAGCACCGCGGACGGAGGGACGACAAGAAACAGATGCTGCCGGTTGCCGTGCCGATCCTTCACCACGAACACGGGCAGGCCATCGACTTTACGGTCCGTTCCGAAAAACCGGTGGAAGGGAACAATCTCGCCGCGCAACATCGGGGCGGGTTCGGACACGGGCGAAACCGATGACGCGGAACCTGGCCCCATGCTCAAGGACCACGCGTCCTGTTCATGCGGAAGGTGGCTCAGACCAGCGCGGTACGAGACTGGGCCGGAAAAAACCACCACGTCATTCGGCTTGTTCAGAGCCGCCCCGCCATCCAGCAAGAACAAGGTATCGAGTCCGTGCTTTCGAACCTCCAAACATGCCTGACCGTGGATCAAACGGGTCGTGCCTTGCAAATCAATCGCCGAACCCTCGCGAGCGCGTTCGAACACCGGCTGGGCAACGCCCAACGCAGCACCCAGGATCGCTGCCAACACCGTTGCCACCAACGCGCTGGTGCGTCGGTTCCAGGAAACCCGAGGGCGTGGCAGAATATTCGCAGCCGTCAGCCCGAACAAACCCAAACCTACGATCGAAGCCGACACGACCCCATTCTCGGGCGCAATCTGAGTCCAATCGAAGTCCGCCGCGAAGGATATCCCCATGGATATCAGCACGAAGCAAAGGCCGAGGAAAAGACTGAGGGAAAGGCGAAGGCCGCGATTGGTCCGGCTGACCACAGACAGCACCAAGAGAAAGCCAGCGTAGAAGCAAGCGCAGCTCAGCAAGACCAGCAAAGCGGCCTGCGGCTGGACCATTTTTCCGACCAGCACAAAGGCGAGCAGAAACACGGCGGGCAGAATCAAAAATTGCAGGACCATCAATTGCCCTCCTTGCTTCCGAACGTCCCCGGTATCGGCGCGCGCGCTAAGGGCTCGTCTTGCAACGGTGTGCGCAGCAAGAAGGCACCGGACCAATTAGGCAGGCCAAAGTCGGGCGGCAACGGCACATCTTCGGCGCGCGCAAAGGTCACGTGACCGAGCGCCAGTTCCGAACCATCTTCAAGCTCCCAGCTGATGTACGGGCTGGGCAACTCGATCCGGCCCTCCGCGAACCGTGGCAGAATCTGCAGGGTTCGATTTTCGCGGTTGATGCGCGCGTCCACCGGAAAATCCGCGTCCGGCCACAAGGGGGAAAAGGCGTTCAACCGATCGTAATCGAGCTGCAGATCTCCAACGGGCGGGGGCATCTCGGCCATGGCTCGCACCGGACTGCGCGTGAGTAACAGCGCGGCAAAGCCCAGCGGCAACAGGACCGCCAGCGCCATCCAACACCACTGGCCGATCGACCGCGCGGCTTCGGCGGCGGGCGGAGCGGGCGCATCTTCGCCGCGGTGCTGGTCGGACGTTTGCTCGGTCTTCATCCTCAGTTATGAAAGTTGCACGACGACCGCTTTCATCTTGGCCAAACCGGTGCGGGCGACCTCGTCGATCGGTTTGGCCCAATAGGCTTTGTTGAACAGTTCGAGGTTGAGCACCGGGGTGGCGCCAACGTGGAGAAAGGCTTGCAGGATATCTTTGATCGGCGCGATGCCGTCGCCCGGATAGACGCGGTCGCTGTCGCGCATTTCCGCGCGCGGCGGCTCGGCGGGGTAGTCGTTCATGTGGAAGGTTTGTAGCGCGTTCGGCCCGAGCAGCTTGAGTCCGGAAAAGTCCGAACCGCCCTTGAACATGTGATACACGTCGCCGAGAAAACAGGCGTCGGGATGACCGGACTTCACCGCAACGTAGATCGCCTTGGACAGCGTGCCGATGGTGGTGTGGCCGCCCCACATTTCCACTTGCGGGGTGACCCCCATAGTGCGCCCGAGTTCGAGGAGGGCGTGATAGCGTTCGGCGGCGCGGTCGAGATCGACCGGCTTGTCGCGCGGCGCACCGGCGGGCGGGGCGGCGATGCGGGTGCCGCCAATTTGAGCAATCGTGTCCATGTCGCGCTTGGCCTCCTCCATGCCTTTGGCGCGCTGCGCGTCGTCGTCGACGATCCATTTCGCGAAGCCGATGGCGGAGGTGACCGCGAGTCCGTGATCGTCGAGCTGCTTTTTGAGGTCGCTGAGTTTGCCGCCGCCATCGACGTGGGCGTTGATTTTGCGAAACCAGGGTTCGATCGAGCCGTAGCCGGCTTTTCCCGCCGCCTCGATTTCCTCGACGATGGTCGGGTTGCCACCACAGGAACGAATGGTCGAGGTATTGAGCCCGAACACAAAATCTTTCGCGGTCGGTTTCTCGTGATGTTCGGCTTGAGCGGCAGTTGGGGCAAGCACGGGAATCAAACTGGCAGCGCCAGCAGCGGCGCTGTGTTTGAGGGCATCACGGCGGGTGGGTTTCTTCATGGTTCGAACTAGCAGGAAACGCGTTTGAGGACGAGTCTTTCAAATCCAATTCCGTGTTCGCCGAGGCGAGGTTTCGCATCGGTTCGGCGGGCTAAAGCCCGCAGGCGCCAGTCTAGAAGACTGGCTAGACAGTACCGCCTAGAAGGACGATACTACGAGCGAATGCGCGACCGTAGGACGGCCTTCTAGGCCGTCCAGTCCCGGCAGCCTTCTAGGCTGCCGATCGGCGGCCTAAAAGGCCGCCGTGATGTGCGGCCAAGGATGGCCGTCCTACGGTTTCATTCCAGCGGACGCTTTCCGGCAAGACCTTCGCATGGTAATGATTGCGCTCATGAAACGGATTGTTCTCACCGGTTGCACCCGTGGCCTCGGACTCGAAATGTGGCGCGGCTTTGTCGAACGCGGCCACCAGGTCGCGGGTTGTGGACGCTCTGCTTTTCCGGATCCCGTGCCAGACGGTTGCCGTTACGACCACGTCGATGTCGCGGATGACGACGCGGTCGCCGCTTGGGCGACTGCGGTCTTGGCGGAAGGGCCCCCTGATCTGGTCGTCAACAACGCGGCCATCATAAACGAACCCCGGCCGATCTGGGAGATTCCGCGGGAGGACTTCGACCGACTGGTAGACATCAATATCCGCGGGCCCGTCCACGTCATCCGCCACTTCGCTCCCGCCATGATCGAGGCTGGCCGCGGCGTGGTGGTAAACTTCAGTTCGGGCTGGGGACGCAGCACCGCCGCCGAGGTGACGCCGTATTGCATGAGCAAATGGGCTATGGAAGCGCTAAGTTCGGCGATGGCGCAGGAACTACCCGACGGACTCGCGGCCATCGCGCTCAACCCCGGCATCATCCATACCGACATGCTGCAAACCGTGTGGGGCGACGGTGCCGCCGGCTTCGAAAACGCGGCGCAATGGGCCGAACGCGCGGTCGATAAAATTTTGTCGTTTGGGCCACACGATAGCGGACGACCCGCCAGCGTTTGACGATCAGACACACCGCATGTACTCATGAAAACGCTCGTCCTCGCCAACCCGAAGTCCGGCTTCGGCAAAGCCAACTGTGACCTGAGCGCGCGGCTGCGTTCGGTCTGGCCGGGCGAGTTGCGCGTGCATGTGAGCCAGAGCAAGCAGGACAGCGCGGACCAAATTCAAGCGGGTGGCTTTGACCGACTCCTCGTCGCCGGCGGCGACGGCATGATCAACAGCATCGGCGGCCACATGATCGGGTCGGACATTCCGCTCGGCGTGCTGCCGACCGGCAGCGGCAACGGCTTTGCCCGCCACTTCGGCATCCCGCTGCAGATCGAACAGGCAGCCGCTGCACTCGCGCAGGGTTCGGTCGTGACCATGGATGCCGGCGCGGTGAATGGCGTGCCATTTTTTATCACCGCGAGTTTTGCCTGGGACGCAGCGCTGGTCGACACCTACGAACGCATGCCGATGCGTGGTGTGCCAAGCTATGGCGTGGCGGGCATGGTGGAGTTGTTCCGCTACGAACCGCAGTCCTTCCGGGTCGTCTATGACGACGGCACCGAGGAAGAGTTCAAGCGCCCGATTTTGTTCACCGTGGCCAACCTCACCCAGTTCGGTGGCGGCGCGGTCGTCGCCCCTCAAGCGGTGGCAGACGATGGCCAACTCGATCTGGTCGCCATCGATAAATCCAACATGCCAAGCATTATTTGGCGCGCGCGCGCGTTCTTCGAACGCCGTTGGCACGAGACCGATGCGGTGCTGTGCCGCCGCTTCCGCAGACTGACGATGACCCGCACCGAACCGGGTCCGATCCAGATCGACGGTGAAATCATGGACGCCGCCGCCGACGTGGTGGTGGAAGTAAAAGAAGACGCCTTGCGCGTTCTTGTTCCGAAACCCGTCGGCGAAATCGACCGATGATTGTCGGCATCGGCACCGTGGTGGTCGACGACGTCGTCGAACTCGACCGCTTCCCCGCGCCCGACAGCAAAGCGCCGATCCGCGCCCGCTGGCGCCAGGTCGGCGGCCCGGTACCGACGGCCCTGGTCGCAGCCGGCCGCCTCGGCAGCCGCTGCGCCTTCGCGGGGAAATGGGCGGATGACCCGGAAGGCGCGTTCGTGGCCGCGGACCTCAAAGCCGAAGGGATCGATACTCGCCTTTGCGAACACACATCCGAGGAAGGTGCGCACACCGGTTTTGCCCAAGTATGGGTCGACCGGGAACGTGGCGCGCGCAACATCGCCTTTTCACGCGGTGAGTTTCCGCCACTCACCCCAGTGGCGCTTCCGACCGAAACCGTCCTTCTGCATTTGGATGGTTCGCATGGCGACGCAGCGGTGGCAGCGGCCAAGCAGGCGCGCGAACGCGGCCTCATCGTGGTACTCGACGCCGGTTCGTTGAAGCCGCGCATGGAGGAACTGTTTGCGCTCGCCGATGTCGTCGTCGGTTCCCACCAATTTTTGCTGAGCGCCACCGGCACAGCAATTCCGTCCGTGGCCGGACCGGCGATGTTGGCGCGGGGCGTCCGTCGGATGGTGATGACGCAAGGCCCGGCCGGCGCTTCGATTAGTTCGGCCGCGGCGGGTGAAAAGCCAATCCATGTTCCCGCGTTCGAGGTGGACGCGGTCGACACGACCGGCGCCGGCGATGTGTTTTGCGGCGGACTGATCCACGTGCTGGCCGGATTGGAACAGACAAAAGGATCGCTCGACACGGCGCTGCCGGCGGCGGTCCGCTTTGCCAGTGCCGCCGCCGCGTGGAAGTGTAAGTCGCGCGGCAATCGTGCGGCCCTGCCTCGGTTGGCGGATGTAAAAACGCTCGGTCGAGTTGGTTGATTCGTGACTTAATAAGTCAAACTTTTCAGATTCCTTGGTCGTTACACGAACAGGACAAAAGTTGTCACAGGTGGCACCGTCTCTCCGAGCGGTGTCGGGCCGCCTCTCTCCAGAGAGGTCGGCGCTGGTGCTAGTGGTGAACCCCGAACAAGGTCCAACAAACTGTGTCGTTCTCTATCGAAACCGGAGTCGGGAGACGGTTTGTATCGCAACTTCTGCGAGTCTGCGGGATAAATTCCGCAGGCCAAACACGGGCTACTAAAGCCCGCGCTACCGACGATCGAGCCCCGTCGTGGAGAATTCGTCGTAGAGGGTTCGGCCTTCGGCCAGGCTCAGGAAAGCGGACCGGCCGGTGCGGCCATCATCTTGGAGGGTTCTGCGGCCACCTTGGCGACGGGCAGCCAAACGGTGAAGGTGGTGCCAACGCCGACGGTAGACTTCACGTCGATCTTGCCCTTCATGGTTTCGACCGCCTGAGCGGACGCGGCGAGGCCGATACCGCTACCGCCCTTCTTGTCGGTCGAGAACAGTTGATAGAGATTCTTGAACTGACGCTTACTAATCCCCTTGCCGTTATCGATCACCTGTACGCCGACTTGGTTGTCGCGGGTAACGGCGGCGAGGGTGATCTGGCCAATGTCTTCGTTCACCGCCTGGACGGCGTTGGTGATTAAATTGGTGAACACCAGACGCAGGGGCAGAATGGCCGCCATGACGTGAGTGTCCGGCGGGATCTCATTCAACACGGTGACTTTTTTGCGCGAGATCGACGGATACAGGGCGCGCACGATTTTGGTGGTAAACATGTTCAGTTCCAGCGGCACGATCTCGCTGGTGTGGCCGGTACCGAGCGAGGTGTTGATGATGTCTTTGATGCGTTCGGACTCGCTCACGATGTAGCCGGCCAGTTCGCCCATTTGCGGTTCGCCCTCGGACTCGCTGAAGTGTTTTTTCAGCAGTTGTCCAGAGCCATCGATCGTCGCCAATGGCGTCTTGATCTCGTGCATCAGCGCGGAGGAAAGCAGAGAGAGCATGTCGACCCGCGCCTGTTCATTGACTTTGCGTTGAATATCGTCCGCTCGACGGAGCAGGTAAACCATGCCGGCGAACATCAGCAAGGTGACGAGCGTGGCGGTGAACGCGGCAATCCGCCATTTGTTACCAAGGTCATCCATGTTGGACTGGAGCAGAATCTCATTCGTGATATCAGAGCGCGCGAACACCCATGCGATCACGGCCCCATTGTCATCCTTTAAGGGTTCGCAACGGCTTCGGGTTTTGCTCGGATAGAGGTCGTTGGCTTCGGCCACATGGGAAATCGGAGCGCCGGCGTCCAATTGCCGGGTGACCGCCCGCGGTAAAACGAAGTTGCTATATTTCTTGCCCCGAGGCGTTTGTTCATTGGCATCGGCAATACAGGCTTTGCTCGTATCAAAAATAAACAACTCATAGAGTCCACCTTGCGTGCGGGCCGGCATCAGCCGCGCGCCGATCGCCTGCGTATCTGCATCGGACAGCACGGCATTACCTCCGAGGTTGGCGTTGCCGGCGCGCTTAACCGCGTCGTCACGGATTTCATAATAAAAACCGCTCGCGGTTTCGACCGCCTGATCGAGCGTGAGTTCGAGGCTTTCTTCCAGCAAACCCGAACCCTCTTTGTAGATGAAATACGACAAGGCCAGCGTTACGAACAATGACAGCAACCCAAGGACAATAATGACGCTAAGCAAAGATTGTTGGGCGAGACGCATGGAGACAAAAAGGCGGGAGACGCGGAAGAATATTGATGGGGCGGGAAGCGCTTACCAGCGCATGAGGACCGCGTTCAGCTCGGCAATAACCCGGTCGTATTCCAGATCGCTGACCGTCGAGTCCCGCTGGATAAAGGTGACGGATGGTTCGAGGGAAAAATTGTCCGTGAGCTTGTATTTGAAAAACACTTGGCCGGTGAGAAAGGTATCGTCCCGGGTACCCTCAAACACGGGGTCGAAGCGACCTCCGCCGTAGGGATTATCGATCCACGCGCCACCGGCGCCGGCCGCGAAGGTATCGGTGATGTTCCACAAGGCGCTGACGCTGGCATGTGTATCGGTGAACTCGACTTCGGGCAGTTCCGCGCCTTGGTCCTGATAGCCAGCGCTCCAACTGAGAATGGTGTCGCCGACGATGTAGTCTTGGCCGATGTCACCGCCCCAATAGATCCCGTTGTAATCGCTAAAGTCGTCGTACCTGTCACGACCAATGCGCACCTTGGCCCAGTCGCGGCGGGGTCCGGGCATTTGAAACCACGTGGCTGTCGCGCCGAACCGGGTGCGGTAGCCTTCCATGTCGAGCAGGGTCAAATCGGCAATGCCGACGATCTCGAAGTCGTGGTGTTTGGTACCAAGCGGTGAGTGCCAGCCGAGTTCCACTTTTTGCGCCAAACGACTTTCGCGGCTGGCTTTGTCGTAGCGCAACCAATCGGCATCGTAACGGACAACATAGCCTTCTTCAGACGGCGACATATCCGCGTTCAAGCGCAGGTGGAAAGCGGAGTCTGAAATTGGATCTTCCGGCGCTTCATCGCCGACCGGACGTAGGACCACCCGGTCGTCGTAGTGGTAACCGAGACTGACCGTGTAACGCAGCGGCAGGGATGCCGCGGTTTCGACCGGCGGCTGCCCCGGATTAAGTTCGATGGTTTCGAGCACGCCGGTGGTGTCGACGCCCAAACTCCGGTCGACCGGCGTCGGCGCGCCATAGAGAGGCGCGTCACTCACGTTAGACGGGTTAGACGGGGTGGACGGGGTGGAGGGGCCCACTTTTGGCTGAATCGTCTTCGCCATTTTCTCGGCTTGGCTCCGGTAGTTCGGCGCGCCGGAGGCGAGGTACGTATTGAGGTCGTGTAGCGCCAGTCCGAGATTGCCGAGCGCGTAACGCGACATGCCGCGCAGAAAGCGCGCATCTTGGAGAGAGGGGTCGGACGCGAGCGCTTGGTTGGCAAAGGTGACGACCGTGGCATGGTCGCCATCGAGGAACGCACTCTCGGCTTGGGTAAAGGAGGGATTGCCAAAGCTCGAAACCGGCAGGCAGCAGAGGGAGGTCGCTAAAAGGGCGAGGGCAGAAATGTTCCGGATCGTTCTCATCATCGCACTGCTCCGTCCGGGATGATGGCTTGTTGTGTGAGGTCTCCGTGCATCCCCTCATTGTAATTGTAGAGACGGAAATTCGCGCCCTCGATCGTGATCTGCTGCTTGTACTGGTCGTGGACGCGGTCGCAGAGCAGCTGGATTCGTTGCCCTTGAGCTTTGAATTGGGTTTGCTCGACCTGCTTGAGATAGACGTCGGCCTCAGCACAATTGCCAACCGTCACGCGCGCGATCGCTAAGTCGAGGTAGATGGGCGGAGGCAGCTTTCCCCGGTCAAGCAACAGGAGGTTCTCATACTCCACCACAATGTCCGGACGGCCGGTGAGATTGAGACCATGCAGGAGATTGGCCAGCGGTTCGATGGCATCCTTCTTCTGCTCGCTCTTGGCCATGACCGATTCCATATAGAAGAGGACTGCCACGTGCGGGTACTGCTTCCATGCTTGGATGGGTGTGCCGACGATCTCCTTGAACATGGCGCGCCAGACTTCGTCGTCGGCGTACTTGGAACCCGTACGATCCAGTTCAGCGATGCCGTTGTGACCGTTCAAGGCAAAGCGTCCCCGCGGGTCGATTTTGATTAAATCAATCCATGCCTGGCGCTCCATGCCCCGTAAGCCGATTTTGCGCAGGCACTTGGCACGGTAGAACAACAAGGAGGAATCAACAACGAAAGGATCGAGGATGATCGCCTTCTCGAAATTTTCGAGGGCGGCTACGACGTTGCCCTGTTCGTAGTAGGCCAGTCCAAGATAGCAGGTCGCCTCAGCATCGCGCCCGCGCAGGTTGATGGCCTGCTTAAACGCGCGTTCGGCGGCTTTCGGATTGCCGTCTTCCAAGGCGTCGAATCCCGCTTCGATGATACTTTCGTAAGCGTTCGGAGGTAGGCCAATTTGGCCGGAGGCCTCGGGCATATAGCTTGCGCAACAAACAACAGAAACCATGACAAGCATGGTTCTGAAAAGGGGGAAGGATTGCTTCGGTGTGGACCTGCCGGGCACTTCTTTACCTGTGGACGTTACAGTCTGGGTGGTGGAATTGTTGCAATCTTAGTTGTTCGCAAACGCGTTCGATGTTGGCTTGGCGGATCGAGGAAAAAGCAGCATTGGTGGGGCGGGAGGATTTACCACCACTCACCAGTAGTTTCAAACGAGACTGCAGAGTTTTGACCGAGTCTTGCGCTTGGAAACCGGGGCGAGGTGCTCCAGGGATGACAACGCCGTCGCAGGGTTCATTGGTAGGGCAGTCAGGATCAACTGGCGGATTCGGCGGATTCGACGGATTCACCACGGGCGGGTTGACCGGTGGCGTGACCACTGGAGGAGTTACAACCGGATTAGGCGTCGCGGGAGCCGAAGGAGTCGTCGTCGTTGGGGTGGTCGTTGGGGTGGTCGTTGGGGTGGACGTTGGGGTGGACGAGGTGGGACCCGGAGTCGGGCGTCCCCCAACTCCGCCGGGAGAACTTGAGGGTGCAGCGGCAGCAACGGCGCTCGCCGCAGGTCCAGCCTGAACTGCAAGACTCGAACGCGCCACAGCACCAGGGCGATCATCAGCCGCAGGGGAAAAACTGAACGCAGAAGCAAACCCAGGACTCGGCAGACCGCCTCCGGCATTAACGACCATGACACCCGCGGCAGCAGCTACTTCAGGGTTGGCGCCACCGGCGTCGTCACCACCATCAACGACTTGGTTTTTGGCGGCAGCAGCACCAGCATCAGCACCGGGCATGAAGAAATCCATGGTCATTGGATTGCCGGGAGGCGGCAGTTGGCGCTGTGATTCAGCTGCGGCCATGCGGGCCATTCTAGGACTCAGCGCGGAGGAGGACATCAGTCCAAGTCCGAGCAGCGCGGTCATTGCCAGCGCCCAAGTCCAAAATGTTGTAATGCGGTTCATTCGTTTTCGTGTTTTATAACGTATTTGCCATAGAAGATGCAATCACTATGCCATGTCTGTGAGGAACGGGCTTTTTTTCAGGAATTTTACCGAATTTAGCCAGTCAATCCTCTCAAGCACCTATGGAACAAGGGTTTACAAAAAAATGGTCGAGATTGTGCGCTTTTACCAAGATGTGAAATTGAAAGATTTTGTTGTCCCGCACCGTACAAATGTACGCAGACGTACCGCGTCGTTATTGGTCGTTGTACATGATTTTGTTCTCTGACCTGTTTCTAAGTGTCCGGACTGCGTCATGTTGGCACGCCATTTGCTGCATGTTAATCCACGAGCCATGTGCCAGTTGAAGGACCATCTTGAGTCTCCCTTGGTCCCCCCGACATTGGATTTATTTCCGGCACATGGCTCTACTTTTACCCTATTCCTGATAGCATGCACCTGCAGGTTTCGGCTCCGCCAACCGTTCGTGCGTTCTGATTTTCTCAAACTTGGACAGAGGTTGGACAGAGGTTAGTCCGAAGAAATGAAAAAAATCGACGGTTCCGTTCGCTGACAGTTTGCGGGCTTTCTCGAAAACCGCCCAACACCCTATTTTATTCCTGAACTTGCGACGCTTCCTAGCCACGAAGAACGCGGAGGGTGGCCGCTGCGACCCCGACTAGAACCAAGCCGAGAACAACGAACAACCAGAGGAAGGGTCGCGACTTGTTACGCTGCTCCGGAGTTGTCGAGCCGAGGTCTTCGGCATCCTCGGACCCGATCGCGCGTTCGGCGGTGGACGGCAGAATCACCCCGGATAAGGGCGGCAGAATCTTCTCGGGAATCGCCGAACCAATGCCCGCCAAGGCGGCATGCCAGTTGCAGCTAAGCAGCAAATCGAAACCGGGGTTCTCACGCTTCACCTGACAGGAACACGCCCCGCACAAATAGGTGCAACCGAACACCACGCTCTCTTGCGACAAATCGGCCGCGAACAACGCGGGCAAGGTTCGCCCTTGGCCGAACATGGCAAACACCAAGGGACCCCGGCCCCGGTCGCCCAAGCCAGGCTCGGAACGCAGCAACATCGCGCGCAAAGCTGATTCGACCGGATCGTCCGCCGCGATCCGAAGCGTGGAAAATTTGATTTGCAGTGGGATCTCGGACTGCAACTCGTTCTCTGGGTCGCCGCCTTCTGGTAGCTCGTGACCTTTGCCGATGATGCCCTCGGGGAGTTCCAGTTCGGACTCGGCGGTGTCGAGATGCCGGCGGAGTTCGTCGAAGGCGTTTCGGTCCGCGTCCGGCTCGCCACTTTCGAGCATCAACCAAACGGCGGTGTCGCCGGCAAGCGCCTGGGTCGCGAGCGCGCGGCGAGCGGGCGAGTCGAGCAAGCGTTGCAACTGGTTTCGTTGCAACGGTGCGGACCAGATCACCTCGTCGCGCAACATGGCCGCCGGATATTGCAAAGCGAGCACCGGCAATGCACCCGGTTCCAGATCCGCTGGCCATTCAACCTCGTCCGGCATCACCCGCCGAACCAGAAGATTGGCGTGATCCAACGACTCGGCCGCGGCAATCGTCGCCTGCTGGTCCGCGCTGAGTTCGGACGCGGGATCCACGACAATCAACAAGCGGTACGGATCGGCCGGCCAGCGTTCCAAGGCATAACGGAACACCGGCACTTGGCAGGCGGAGGCCAACGTCACGAACAACCACCACAACCCCACCATGCAACAGCCGAGGCGGTAGGCCCTACCGAATTTTCTGGCCGCGTTCACTTCGTCTTTAACATTCCGGCTGCACCTTCACCGTTCGCCGTACACCGGCGGCTTCCAGTCCTTGGGCAAACGCCCCTGCGGCCGAACGCCACGCGCGTCGGCGGGGATCGGATGGTCCGCGGCGGTCTGTAACGGCAGGTCGTCGGCCAAGTGACGGATGCGGATATCCTTAAACTGAATCTGCATCGCCGGCCCCTGGTGCACCTGCATGGCCAACACGCCTTCCAACGCACGACCCTTCTCGTCTAAATCGACCAGGTCGGCCGTGGGGTGCCCATCGATCCAATGTTGATGATGATTGCCGCGCACCAGAACGCGGTAGTCGTGCCATTCGTCCGCCGCGAACTCCTTCACCTCGAAGTTGCCGACAATCCACGGCTGGCCCGCCGCGTCGACCACCACTTTTTCGCCGGTGTGCGACAGAATGCGCCGGCCTTTTTCCTCGTAGAGCATGCCGTTGTACTTCGACACATTGGCGACCACATCGCATTGATAGCCGGTGACGATGTCGAGTCCGAGGTCCGGACGCGAGGTGCCGCGATACTGGATGCCGCTGTTGCCGCCCGGACTCACCTTGACCTTCATGCGTAAATCAAAATTGCGCACGGTCGCGTTTTTCCACGTGATGAAGCGGTTCATTTTCAGCGAGCCATCGGTCGTGCCGGTCAAGGCGCCGTCTTTTACCGACCAATATTTTTTGTCGCCGGACCAGCCGCGCAATGAGCGTCCGTCGAACAGCTTGGTGAAGCCTTTTTCAGGACCACCCGGCTCGCCTGCGGGGGGTTGCCCGTTCGGGGCGGCGGCGGCCTCGGGGTAGGGCTTGGTCGAGGCGGTGAACTTCACTTTCAATGGATCGATCGGCCCGCCCAGTTCGGCCACGCGCTTGATCGTTCGTTCGCGCATGGCGGCGAGCGTCTCCGCATGTTTGGGATCGTCGGCGAGGTTCACCAGTTCGTCGGGATCGGCTTTGAGGTCATGCAGGAACTCGTGGTCGTGGTCGAAGTAACGAACGTATTTGAAGCGATGGTTGCGTAGCCCCTCGAAGGCGGGAATCCGATGACGCACCGCGAAGTGTTCATGAAACGTTTCGGTGCGCCAGTCGTCCGGCTTGCCTTCGCTGACCACCGGCTTGAGGCTGTGGCCTTGGTAGCGTTCGGGGATGTCATCGCCCGCCCAGTCAAGAAAGGTGGCGGGCAAATCAAGGTTGAGCGCGAGCGCGTCGGTGACCTGTCCTTGTTGCGCTTTCGGCGCCCGCGGGTCGCAGATGATCAGCGGCACGCGCAGCGACTCCTCGTAGTGCGACCACTTGCCGGCGAAGCCCCGGTTGCCCATGTGGTAGCCGTTGTCGGCGGAGTAAACGATGATGGTGTTCTCGGCGAGTCCGGCCTTCTCCAGCGCGGTCATGAAGCGACCGATGGCGAGGTCGATACCGCTGGTCATGCGGTAGTAGGCGCGCACGTTGGTCTGGTAGCGTTCGGGGGTGTTCCAGCGCCAGAAGAAGCGTTCGCGATTGATCGTGGTGCGCAGAAAATCGGGTTGCGCGTCGAAGATTTCCGGCGCGTTCAAGCGCGGCGGCGGGATGGTGACATCATCGAACATGCCGTCGACCGCGCGCGGCCAGGGGAAGTGGCCGATGCCCGGACGCCGGTCGCCGTCCTCGGCGTGGCAGGCGTTGAACCACATGTTGAGCGCGAACGGTTTGTCCTTAGGCTGGTTCTCGACGAAGGCGATGCCGCGGTCGACAATGAGTTCGGTCTCGTGGCGTAGCGAGCCGTCCGGTTGCGGTTTGTAAAACGGGTTGCGGCCGATCGCTTCGAACTCGTCGAAGTGCGCTTCACGCTTCCAGCCCTTCGGCATCTTGGCGTGCCACTTGCCGTAATAGCCGGTGCGATAGCCTTTGGCGCGCAGCCGGTCGGTGTGCAGTTCGGCGACCGCGTCGGGCCGGGCCGTGTCCGGATTTGCCGCCGTGCCGAACCCGCGTCCGGTCAGGCCGGAGAGAATGGTGGTGCGGCTGACCCAACAGATCGAGTGGCTGACAAAGGCGTTTTCGAACCGGGTCCCACGGGCCGCGAGCGCGTCGATGTTCGGCGTCTTGGCGATCGGATTGCCGTAGCAGCCGATGGCGCTCGAGGTCTGGTCGTCGGTGAAGAAAAAGACGATGTTCGGTGGCGGGGTTTGCGCAAACACGGCGTGTGTAAACAAACCGCTAAGCAAGGGGAGAAGAACGAGGGCAGCGAGAATTCTCATAGGTATAGTGGGGAGTTAAAGGATGGCCTGAGTCCAGAGTAGCCTGTGTAGATCTTAAGTACCACAGTTGGCCGGTTCAATTGACGGACCATTCATCCGACTTTTCTTTCGAGCAATTCAAAAGAAACACGCGTCGAAGGTAACAAACAGACGCCGTCGCCGGCGAACTCCAGCGAACTCCGGCGACGCGGATCGTTGTCCAGCGAGGTGTTGCGGGGATGTTGATCCCTCCGTCGTGTCTGTGATACGCCAAGCGTATGAATTTCACCGTCCGCGACGAAGACCACATCAACATGCTCGCTGTCTGCTATTGGGTGTTCGGCGGACTGGGCATTTTCACGTCGTGCGGCATGACATTGTATCTTGTGTTTGCCAAAGCGATGCGATCCCAGTTCCAGGGCGGGGGCGCCGCCGAGATCATGCCCGAACTCGAAATCATCGGCACCCTGTCGGCCGTGGTTCTCGCGTTCGGCAGCATCATGGTCGTGCTCGGATTCATCAGCGCGACCATGAAAATCATCGCCGGCTTCTTACTCAAAAAACGCAAAGGCTACATGTTCTGCCTCGCCACCGCCGGCCTCTCGATCTGCAGCATGCCGATGGGCACGATCCTCGCCGTGTTCACCTTCGCGGTGCTGATGCGCCAACAGGTGCTGCGCGCGTTCCGCACCGGCGAGGTGGCCGTGCAGCCCGTTTATCCGGCGTACCAAGGCCCCGTATTGGCGGCACCGCCGCAAGCCGCAACCGCCCCGCTTCCGGACCCAAGGGTCCAAGCGCAAGCACCGCCCGCTCCGCCGCCCGGCCCCTGAGTTGGGTGCGTCCTGGCATGAACGACTGCGAACAATGCGGCAACCCGACGGCCGCGATGGTGTGTCCCTTTTGCGGCTTCGAACAATCGACCGAAGCGCTCGCCGCGCGCCGCGCACCGATCCATGTGGTCAAAGTGAAAGACGGCATGCCGACCACCCACCAGGCACTCGACCGACTGCTGAACGCGCTCAACACCGCGACCGTCGCCGGCGCCGAACTCATGCTAGTCGTCCACGGCTACGGCTCGACCGGCAAAGGCGGCGAGATCCGCCGCGCGGTGCGTCGACGCCTAGCGGAATGGCAGGCAACCGACCGGGTGAGCGAGGTAGTGTTCGGCGAGGATTTTCGCCTTACCCGCGACTGGCGGAAAAACCACCCTGGCCTCGAACGCGAAGTACGCGGACCGAACGAAGGCGTGACCTTGGTTCGGCTGTGAAGGAGTAGCCAGTAGCCGGGTAGTTCATAGGTAGTTCATAGGTAGCGCACGCTTCCAGCGGGTGGCGGTACGCCGCCTTCTCAGGCGGCAGTCCATCGGCACCTCAAGTTCTCCCTGCTAGAAGCAGGTGTACCTACACCGCCTAGAAGTCGGCGCTACTTGTCCTCCTCGCCTTTGTTCCCGGCAATCTTCTCGCGGAAAAAGCTGAGAAGAACAAGGAGGAGTGGAAGGTCAAGCCAACAGCGAAAGTAGTACCGTGCTTCTAGCCGGTATCGCAACAACCGTGCTTCCAGCCGGTTGGAGTTAGCGAAGAGGAGCGAGAAGCGGTAGTTCAGACGAGCTGGCCCGCAGGTAAAGTTAGGTCCCGAAGGGGCAACATTGAAGCTGATCCGTTCCTGACTACTCGCTACCGGCTACTGGCTACTTATTGCATTTTCCCGAGGATCGCGCATTCGTTGCGCATGCTGCGATGCCTCCGAACTCTGCCGTTGCTGGTCCTGACCCTCTCGCTGGTGGGGGCGACCGGCTGCGCCACCAAGCATGCCCCGACCGCGCGGCTCGGCGACCTGTACAATCGGGCGGCGCAGTTCCACGGCCCCGAACGCAATCCGGTCGTGGTCATCCCGGGCATTCTCGGTTCGCGTTTGGAGGATCCGCAGGCGCCGAAAGGACAGCGCGTGGTCTGGGGCGCGTTCGACCTGGGTGGTTCCAATTTAAAGACCGCCACCGGGCGACGAGCCCTCGCTCTGCCGATGCGCTTCGACGCGCCGCTCGACCAACTCCGCGACACGGTAGAGGCAACCCGCGCGCTCGACCGGGTGAGCCTGCGCGTGTTCGGACTACCGATCGAACTCAAGGCCTACGCGCAGATCCTCGGCGTGCTCGGCGCGGGCGGCTACCGCGATCCGGCGTTCGGCAACCCTGCCAGCGGCCTCGACGGGATGGGCGTCGATTTCGGCGCGGACCATTTCACCTGCTTCCAATTCGCCTACGACTGGCGCCGTGACATGGTCGAAAACGCCCGCCTGCTCGACGCCTTCCTGACCGAAAAAGAAGCGGAAATCGCGAAGGTCTACCGCGAACGCTACGGCATCGCCGATCCCCAGATTAAGTTCGATCTGGTCGGCCACTCGATGGGCGCCGTGCTTTCTCGCTACTATCTCCGCCACGGCACCGCCGAACCCACAGACACCGCAGTCACCGACGGAATGCCGCGTTGGTCCGGCGCGCAGCGGGTCGGCAAAGCCATCCTGATCGCGCCACCCAACGCAGGTTCGGTCAAGGCCTACACCGAACTCCTGCAAGGCATGGACAGTCGGCCGATTCTCTACGCGCCACCCGCCGTGGTCGGCACCTTCCCCGCTACCTACCAGTTGATGCCGCGCGACCGCCACGGCATGGTCAAACTGGCCGAGGGCGAGTCGCTGTACGACCCCGAGGTCTGGGAGGAACGCCAGTGGGGTTTGTTCAATCCCAACCAAGAAGAGGTCCTGCGCCAGCTCCTCCCGGGTACTGGTTCGGACGCCAAGCGGCGCGCCATCGCACGCGACCACGTCCGCAAAAGCCTCGAACGCGCCGCCGCCATCCACCGCGCCATCGACACCCCCGCCTCGCCGCCATTCGGCACCCAGATCCACCTCATTGCCGGCGACGCGATCTCAACGCCGAGCGAAGTCACGCCGGGACAGCGGGGAGCGTTCGAGGTGACCAACTACGCGCCGGGCGACGACACCGTGATCCGTTCAAGCGCCCTGCTCGACGAACGCCTAGGCCAAGCCGATGGCCAACCGTGGTCCCCCACCCTGCGAACGCCAATCGACTTTGATAGCGTTCATTTTCTATTCAAAAGCCACCTCGGACTCACCCAAGATCCGGCGTTCCACGACAATTTGTTGTATCTGTTGTTGGAAGCGCCGCGCGCCCTGCGGGCGGGGAGTGAGTAATCGTCAGTGATCAGTCATCAGTGGAGGCCCGCTCTTCGAGCCGGCGGCGGAGTAAGCGGGTTCCCCACCATTCGCCAGCCTAGCGGGGCGTTGAACCTCACTTTTCCGACCCATTCGAAAAAGGCGCCACCACCTCGAGGCCGGGAAACGTTTCAAGTAACACCGCCTCCGAACGCTCCTCGAACAGCAGCTTCAAATTCGGCCCTGCGTCCATCGTGAGCCACACCGGAACGCCGCCCGACTGGCGCAGTTCGATGACGCGGTGCATCGCCTCACGCGAGGCCGGCAGCCAGTAATCGACCGGCGGCACGGCACCGTGCATGGTAAAATGCATCGCCACCGCATTCGCCTCGGCGACGGGTCCGAGCGCGCCAAGATCGCGCGCCGCGATGGCCGCTTTGACCGAACGCAAGTCGCCCGCCACCTTCTCTGGCCAAGCCGCATAAAGCGGCGATGTTTCGACCGTGCGCAACATGGCCTCGCGCGAACCGACCGGCTTGGGACCGTCATGTACTTTCACCAAACCGAGCCGAAAATCGGGCCAGATCTCGGCTAGTGGGCGGGCGTGGGAATCCATGCCGTCGCTGCGTTCGCCGGCGACCCACTCGACAAATCCGGTGGTCACCGAACGCGACGCGCTGCCGCTGCCGAGCCGGGCCAAAATCGAATGATCGCGTAGATTCAAATCCCAACCACAGGCCGCGTCCAAGGCAGCGACCACCGAGGCAAAAGCGGACGCGGACGAAGCCAGACCCGCGCCGACCGGGACGGTGCTGCGGGTCGCGAGCGCGAAGGTTCCGCCGTAGTTTTTGAACAAATCGAGATACGCGCCCATGCGGGTGGCGATCGTGGAATCAGGCGCAATCACCTCGCCGTCAATGGTCACTGAAAACGAATCGGCCGGCGTCACTTTGGCGAAGGTGCCATGTCCGCCCATTGAGACGGAGAGGGAAGAGGTCACGGGCAGATTGAGTTCGGTGTCGCGCTTGCCCCAGTATTTCACCAAGGCGATGTTGGCCGGCGCGTAGACCTCGGGCGCGTCCGCAGGGGCGCATGCCGGCGCTCGTGCGCGTTCGGCGAGGATCTGGTTGACGATGTCTTGCGCGTTCACATCTGGCCTCAAAAAAGAACCCTACTGCACTTCGCCAATCGGCATTTGCAACAATTCGAACACCTCAAGAACGGTCTCCGCGTCCCACGCAAGCGTCCGGTCACGGCCGGCGCGCGAGACATTGAGACCGACCCAGTTGCCGTCGAGATCGAACATCGGACCGCCGCACTCGCTCGGGGCGAGAACGGTGTCGTGACGGAACGTGCCGTCGAGATTTTTATGCCGGATGCTGATCGGGCCAGCCATCCAGTCGATCAAGCCGCGGGTCACTTCGCGCACGGCGCGCGGCGGCGGTTTCTTAAACCGGCCCAAGGTCGTCTCGACGCGGCGACCATCGCGGAACAAGGTCGCGTCCACCGGTTCGCGGCGGTTGAGCACACGGCGCAGCAGATTGCGGAGGATCTGATGGTCGAGCTTATCCTCGGTGCCGACCCGCACGACGGTGTCGCCGACTTCGAGGCCGAGAGTGCTGCGCGCCGCCTCGGGCGTGACCGCGTCGATCCGCAGTCCGCCCGGCACTGGGGTGACCTTGACGACCAGGCGGGGCGGCTCGACTTTGTCGAAGGTCTCACGGACGAACGCCGGCTTGGCGAGCAGGCCGAGGCAGGAGTTTCCACCGGGCAACACACTGACCAGAAAGTGGCCGGCCTGCGGTGGCTTGTGGGCGACGGAGAGGTGCACCAAGTTGGTCGCGGGAATGGCAAATAGGGCGAGGTCGGTGGGGAAATGCCGGGCCAGCAGCCGGGCGGGCAGCACGCGGCCATCGGCGAGACGAACCCGGTCAATCCGGTTGCGCGTCTCGCTCTCCTTGGCGAGCAACAAGCCGTCGGGCGAGACGATGGTACCGAGACAAAGACGCTTGCGCCCGTCCAAGCATTCCACGGTCGCCAGGTGCGCGGACGAGGGGACCACCGCCTCCGTCTTTTGCCGGGTGAACTTGCGTTCGGGGCGGCGATTCCAACCGAGGCTGTGTCCGAGCAGGGGAATTTTTGATAGGCGCAGATGGTCCGGCACCGCCGTACCCGACATGCGTGAAAGAAAGAGTAAACTCGACCCCTGTTTTTTGCGCACGTCCTCGCCAGCATCTTGAAAGGCTGTTTGCAGGACAGCGGGCGGGATACGCATCGACGCGACCGGAATGGAGGCGTTCGCAGCCGGACTCAAGGATGCCCAAGAGGTCACCGCCACTAAGCGTCCGTCGAGGTCGAAGATCGGCCCCCCGGAATCGCCCTTCCACGTCGGGCAGTCGGTCAACACAAACCACGGGCGCCGGTTCGGGCCGGCCAAAAATCGAACGCGGCCCGCACGTACCGATGGCGTCTGGCCGTTGCCGAAGCCTTCCGGGTAACCGAGCGTCGCGACCCATTCGCCGGGTTCGGGGAGTTGCCTGCGGATCGGTGCGGCTGTCCAGGGTCCGCCGTCGAGAATGCCGACGCCAAAGTCGTGCGTCTTGTCGACAAACAGAGCGCGCGCGTTGGTGATTCGCCGGTCGGGTAGGTAGGCGATAAAGTCGGTCCCGGTTTGTTCGAGCACGTGGCCGGCGGTGTAAAACAGACCGTTGGAATGGACGATGATGGCACTGCCGGCCTGTCCGCCGTGGAGCGAATAGAGGAGGACCACGCTGCCGCTGCGCGATTCGCGGAGGGCCTCGATCGAGTCGCCGTGCGCCTTGAGCGAATCGAGTCCGGAAATCGCTTTGCCCGCCATAGAGTTCGGGGAATCCACGGGGCGCGACAAGGTCGAGGCGCAACCGCCGGCGCAGCACAGAGCGAGGAGTAGCGGCAATGCGAGGATCGAACAATGTGACCGGCGCGCCGGCGCGAACGCGCGCAGCCATGTGGCAAGAGTTTGCCATAAGGTGGCAAGAGTTTGCCATAAGGTGGCAAGAGTTTGCCACACTATGGCATTGCCATTCCGGATGATTGGGACGCCTGCCGTTAGGACGCTCATGGTGCCTCCGTCGCTTGCGCGGTTCCTTCGTCGAACGCGGCGGGGCGGTGGGCGGGGACGTCTTCTAGACATTTCAGCACGAAGTGTTCGAGCTTGGTCCAATAGCTGGGACTGGTGCGCCATCCGGAGTGGCCATGATCACCGGTCGTCTCGATCAAGGGGGTGGACGTGCCACTCGCGGCATGCAGGAGGCGACCCATCTCGAAGGGCACGAGTTCGTCGTCACGGCTGTGCGCGACCAGTACGGGGCAATCGACGCGGGGGATGCGTTCGAGGACATCGTAGCGCTGGTGTAAGAAGATCCGTAAAAACCAAGCCGGCCACTTGGACGCGGCGACGTCGAACAGATTGCTGAAGGTGTTTTCGATCACAAGACCGCACACCTCCTTGTCGAGCGCTAGCTGAGTGGCCACCGCACCGCCCAGTGAGCGACCGAACACGATCACGGGCGGATGGTCGGCATTGTCGTGGTAGCCACGCACCACTTCGAACGCGGCGCGGGCGTCGCGGTACAGGCCACGTTCGGTCGGGCGGCCGCGTGATACGCCAAAACCGCGGTAGTCGAAGATAAAGACGTTCACTGGCAGTCGGTGGAAGTCCTCCACCCAAGGTAGCCGCTTCGACAGGTTGCCGGTCTTACCGTGCAGACAGATGATCGTTCCGATCGCGTCTTCTTTGGGAATCCACCAACCATAAAGCCGGGTCATATCTTCGGCAATAAACGGCACCTCGTCGAACTCGAGTCCGACATCCTCCGGGCACTCACCCAGTCCGCGGGCCGGGTCGTAGAGCTCCGCGACTGTGGTACGGCGAATCCACCACCATCCTGCAAGGACGGCCAAAGCGCCGCCGACTAGATACCACGTCAACATAGGGGGCATGTCATGCCGTTCGAAGCGAGGGCTGGCAAGCCTGCCTTCACGGTTCCGCGCCGGGACGAATAAGACCAATAGGACCCCAGCAAGAAATTTTGGCTAGGAGTCTGTCGGACTTCGGTTGCACAACGGGTCAACCGCGGTGGCTGGCTGGTGCCAAGCCCCAAGGGGCGAGACAGCGTAGCCCGCAGGTGGAGTGAGGTACGAACGAAACCCTGGGTGGGGTCCGGAGTGGGCCGAGGCACCCCAAACGGGGTGCGACAAAAGCTCGGGCAAGAAACCAAACCTATTGTTGTCCCCCGTTGGGGAACCACACCACCCCCTGCCACAACCCAGGGATGCGCTCATCCCGCTAAAGCGAGATTCGCTTCCCCCGGGCTACATTATCTCGCCCGCTTTGGGGCGTTCTCCCCCTAGCTAATAAGTGATATCAATCAAGAGGCACAAGCGCTCGGGAAAAAAAAGCCCAGGGATAATTCCTGGGCTCATCTCATTAATAATGTGGGTGTAAATGTTACTCAACCGTCAACTCAAGTCCGGCGGCGGCGCAAAATAATTAGAAAACATCTCTCTCTAAAGACGAAAAAAGGCCCCGAGAAAATTCCCCGGGGCCAGGTGTTACTTGGGTTGGTTCTAAATTTACTCGACCGTCAGTTCGAGCCCGGCGGCGGGACTGAGGTAGATGGCGTGGCCGCCGTCGACTTCGAGCAAGGCGCCGGCGAGAACAGCGCCGGTGGCGGTGCTCGCGGTCGGCGGGGCGTCGAAGCCGATGACGAGGTAACTGGTCACATCGGCCTGCGTCTTGAAGCGGGCGATGCCATCGGTGGCGGTCA
>Ga0209187_1000333_pt1 | contig 91952 bp, 71 predicted proteins | sample BantaG_FD_187430 | JGI IMG/M metagenome (GOLD analysis project Ga0209187, IMG submission 187430) | Marine algal microbial communities from Bantry Bay, Ireland - BantryBay_4 metaG (SPAdes) (version 2) | ecosystem: Host-associated > Algae > Red algae > Unclassified | place: Bantry Bay, Ireland...
TCGCGCTCGGGGAAGGCACATTTTCCGAGACTCCGTTCTCAACCGAAACAACCCACACCACAGCCACCTGCAATAAACCAAAACCAGAGCAACCGAGCCCAACCGGATAACCCACTTTCCTTAGTAAGAAGCTAGCCCCACCTGAGCGTCGACGAGTGTCGCGCTCGGGAAAGGCACATTTTCCGAGACTCCGTTCTCTACCACCCAAACAACACAAATCCTTAGTAAACAGCTAGCCCAACCGGGTGCCGACGAGTGTCGCACCCGGGGACGGCATTTATCGAAAATCAATCGGCGTTTGTCATTCCACGCAACCCAGGGACCGGATCGCCTTGTTCGAATCCTGTCACAACGGGAATCCTGCCAATGCGAAGAGCAGGGATGGTTTGAGATATTTTTCGGCAGGCACAGGACTCATCGAGCCTGAAAGGCTCACTCAACATAGCCTGAGACAACGCCCTGGTTTTGAGCTGCCGAGGATCGTAGCGCCGACAGAGCGATTTAACCTAGACTGAAATTTATACCCGCACGTTCAGTGCTCTACGATTCAATGAGAATCAGAGGGCGTTGCTTACATCCGCACCGTTGGTGCTTAACCACCCGAATGCGAGGGACGCATAACGAGCTTCAGGTCCTTGCCTAAAAGCTCAGGAGCTCTCACCGCTTCAAAATTTGGACAGTCCGCCAGGCTCCAGCCACCCGCGGCAAAAGCGGGCCGCCCGTCTCCGCCGAGAATTTTTCCCGGCGCGAGATAACAAATCAGCTCATCAACTAAACCATCTTGCAACAGACTCGTGGCCAATTGGCCGCCACCTTCGCAAAGTAAATGCATGATATCCCGTTTTGCCAATGCCTGCATCACCGAGGCCAACGACTCTTCCCCAAAACGTAGCGTCCGCTCTTTTGCTTCATCGCAAAACACTTTTCGATCCGCCGGAATGCGCTGCTTCCGATCCAAAATCACCCGAAACGGTTCACGCCCCTTCGCCGGTCGAGGCAGGAGCGACGGATCATCCGCAATCACAGTTTCCGTGCCGACCATCACCGCATCTACCCGACAACGGAGCGCCTGCACATCTTCGCGAGCTTCCGCTCCGGTAATCCATTGAGACACCCCATCGGCATCGGCAATCCGACCATCTAAAGTCATTCCCAGCTTGAGGGTAACAAAGGGTCGTTGATGAAGCATCCGCATGGCAAAGGGTTCGATCAAGTGAGTTGCAGCTTCGATAAAAGGCAGGTAATCGGGTCCAGAAGAGGCATCCATGCAGTCCACGTCGATCCCAGCCGCGCGCAACACATCGACGCCTGCCCCCGCGTGATCCGGATTGGGATCGGTGGCAAGCATGACGACTCGAGCGACCTTTGCGGCAATAATGGCATCCGTACACGCGCCAGTTCGCCCCTGCGTGCTGCAGGGTTCGAGGGTCACGTAAAGGGTGCTTCCAGCCGGATCCTCACATGCACCTAGCGCCTCAATTTCTGCATGCGCCTGGCCTGCGGGCTGGGTTCGCCCCTCTCCAACCAACTGCCCATCACGCACCAACACGGCACCGACCGGCGGATTGGGACGGGTTAACCCTTCGCTTTCGCGGGCCAGCTCAATCGCCCGCTGCATCCATTTGAGCTCTGGGGCAGACATAAGATCCTAGCCGAAAATCGTGCTCAAATACCAGTCCACCAACTCAGAGCCACCGAACAACCAGAGCAAGGCGCCGACCGCGAGGTAAGGCCCAAAGGGCAATTTGTTTTTCTCGACCGGCATAAGGGTTTGCTCGCATTGCGCGTGCAAAGCGTAGAGTTTTTCCTGAAGATCCTGCAGCCCCGTAATCCCCTTGTGAAAGTTTTCATCGTTGTCGGTGTTCAACCCAGCAATCAAGGCCTGGCTTTCCTTGGAAATTTTATCCTGCTCCGCCAACAAGGTTTTCAAACCGGCTTCGCGCGCCTCGGGCGTCAACGACTTGCCCTTAAAGAGAAGCATCATCGCGAGACCAAAAATCGTCCCGAGCACAGATGCAGAGAAGACAATCCAAAGCACCGCCGCCGGTCCCAGAATCGCTCCCAGCCCCGCCACGAGTTTCACGTCGCCATAACCCATGGCCTCTTTTCGAAAAATCGCTTTGCCTAAACCAGCAATAAAACTAAGCGCCCAGTAACCAGCCCCCAAACCCACCAACGATGCGATCAAGGCATTTAACGCGGTGTATTCGCCATGCAACTGCGGCACCAACATGCTAAGAATCGGACCAAACACAATCATCCCAATCGTGACGCGATCGGGAAGCCAGCGCTCATCAATATCGATAAAACTGCCCATGACCAGCAACCCAGCCATCGTCATATAAATTCCCGCAACCGCCGGCTCATCATAAAACTTCCACCACAACGCGAGGAAAACCAGACCAACGAAGAGCTCGATTAAGGCGTAGCGCATGGAAAAGGTCGCGCTGCACTTTCGGCATTTCCCCTTGAGGATAAACCAGCTCAAGATGGGCAAATTATCGTACCACTTGATCGCGGTATCGCAGCCGTAACAAAAGGAGCCTGGCCAAATCACCGACTTCTCTTTTGGAATACGGTAGATGCAGACGTTGAGGAAACTCCCCACGCAGGCCCCCAACATAAAGACGCTCACCATCAAAACCGGATGATTAAGGGGAACAGGGATCAATTCTTGAAGGCTCATACGAAATTAGGTCTGGGCAGGACAACCCACCGTACCGAAAACTAGAAAATTATCGGAGAAAATACAGCTGTGTCGCCGAGCTTAATACGTCCGTCGAGAAACCCGAGCTCGACTAAAAACGCCGCCTCAACCACCTCCGCCTCAAGGCCTTGCAGCAGCTCAATCCCCGCCGCAGCCGTACCGCCGGTTGCCAACAAGTCATCGATCAACACCACACGTTGACCCGACTGGATCGCGTCTTCATGAATTTCAATCGTCGCCGAACCATACTCGAGGTCATAAGAAACTTCACGACTCTTGGAAGGCAGCTTCCCCTTCTTGCGAATTGGAATAAAACCGATCCCTAGACGGTCGGCTACCGCAGCACCAAAAATAAATCCACGCGCATCAATGCCAACCATGGAGGCAATGCTTTGATCGCGATAGCGGTCGGCGAAGACATCGATGCTCGCCTTAAAGGTGACCGGATCCGAAAGAACCGGGGTGATGTCTTTAAAGACAATGCCAGGCTTGGGAAAATCTGGGACATCACGAATAGCGGAAACGATGTGCTCGATACTCACGATCGCTTAGCGTCCTCTGCGACTCGGAATCGGAATCGACGGCGATGGCGCAGCGCCACGATCGTTGGAAATAATTCCATCAGCCGACAAGCGGTTTTGCTGATCTGGAGTGAGCGGAATCGGCAACGGCGGCAGACCATCGCGGATGATTTGCTCGTTGTATTTACGCAAACTATTTTCCAGCTCAGCCCCGTTCACATTCTGAGGCTTGCCTTTGTTCATAGAAAAGGATCGGCCGGTTGGACGCCCAGAACGACCGAGCAAGCGACTACGAGAATCTTTGGTGGACGGGACTTTTTGCCCGGCTGAAACCGGCTTGGCGCCACGACGCTCGACTTCGAGATCTTCCGTCACGCCATCTTTTTGTACTTCAATCAATACCGCCGCTTTGTCGCTGGTATCGACTCGAACCAACTTGAGGCCGTCTTCCTCTTCGGTTTCACCCAAGCTAAGAATGAAGGTGGTATTTTTGACCACGTTTTTGAAACCAACTTTCGTCTTCTTTTCATCCGACATAAAAGTGGTGACGACATAGTCTTTCTTCCAATTGGGCGGCGGAGGCGGTGGCGCCACATTAATCGGTGGCGGACTGTTATCAATCACCGGTTCTGCCCCAAACGGAGCACGCTTTAAAATATTTTCGTAACGCGTCCAATCTTCCGCACCATGTGCACAAAAACCGAGGCAGAATGCTCCCAACATTCCGAAACGAAGGAGTTTAGTAAAAATTCTCATCAAGATATGGGTACCACGGTTTATTGCCCCTGTAAATAGGGGTTTTGACCAAAGTCAGACCTGTATAACCGGCCAACGGTTCAAAATGAGTCCATTTCAGGCGAAGCGGAGGTTTTGAGCCGAAGAGGCGTGGAAAATAAGCGCGGAAAATGACTCCGTCCCCTTTTAACCGCGGCGATCCGCGAAAAGATTCATTTTGCCACTCAATGGCAGGGTAAAAGAAGCCTTCTGCCACTCAATGGCAGATCGTCGCGCAATAAGGCAAGGTTTGGGGAACGTTTGGGGACGGAGTCATTTTACCGTGAAGTGGCAGGTCGTCTTGCTCATGTTCGGCGGTTGGAAACCGCCGCTCCTTGGCCTCCGGCGGTTTATTCTTGGGTCGCGTTCTGCGAGCTGAAACCTTAAATCGGCAGTGGGGTTCATACCATGCCCTTCCAAGGGCGTGTTCGTGCCATCCCCTTCCAGGCGGTGACGAACGAATGGCGTTCTTGAAGCGGCGGGCTGCTCGGCGGTTGGAAACCGCCGCTCCTTGGCCTCCGGCGGTTTATTCTTGGGTCTCGTTCCGCGAGCTGAAACCTTAAATCGGCAATGGATTCGTACCATGCCCTTCCAAGGGCGTGTTCGTGCCATCGCCTACCAGGCGGTGACGGACGCAAGCCGTTGTTGCAGCAGCGGAGGTGTCCCACCTCTGTTGAGGCCGCATCAGAACTCAGAGGTCTTGGAATTATTAGATCTGAGACGAGGATGCTGAAAGCATCAAACTTAATAGCCCCAGGCTTCAGCCTGGGGTTTTGGAACGTCCAACCTGTTGCGTGCTGAAAGTACGCCGGAAGTAACGTTTGGGGACGGAGTCATTTTACCGTGAAGTGGCAGGTCGTCTTGCTCATGTTCGGCGGTTGGAAACCGCCGCTCCTTGGCCTCCGGCGGTTTATTCTTGGGTCGCGTTCCGCGAGCTGAAATCTTAAATCGGCAGTGGATCCGTACCATGCTCTTCCAAGGGCGTGTTCGTAGATCTGAGACGGTGATGCTGAAAGCATCAAACATAATAGCCCCAGGCTATAGCCTGGGGTTTTCAATGTTTAACCTATTGCGTGCTGAAAGTACGCCGGAAGGGTTGAATTATGCTTCAACCAAGAAGGCCGATCTGGTGAATGCCTATATCGAAAATCGGGCCCATCAGGTGATCACACTCCAAGACGAACTTCGGGAATTCCTCACAACCTATCAAATTGAATATGATGAACGTTATCGGTGGGGCTAACGCAGGTCGGTGGGTGGGCAAGCTCAACGTTCCGGCGTACTTTCAGCACGTAAAGGATGGCACATTCCAAACCCCAGGCTGAAGCCTGGGGCTTTTAAGTTCGATGCTTTCAGCATCTTTCCGGATATTCGAAATATTGGCTCAACCGATTGTTTGTTCGTTCTGGAAACCGCGGCTCAGCTTTAGCTGGGTATAATGGCTGAGGCGTCCCGCCTCACGGTATAGCAGGGTTGATATGCGCTCATCTAGAGGCGGCACGCCTCTGCCACTTTAGTGCTACTTTAATTCGCCCAGGGGTCTTCCGGACCCAGGCACCGACCCAAAACCCACGAAAAGCATGATGGGCGGAGCTGTACCCCGCCCCATCCTCATTAACCCTTTGTTTATAGGGCTTATGAGCGCTGTGACCCAAGCAAAACGAGGCCGCTCAGGGGGAGGGTATAACTCGCGACCTTTATGTAGATGAAGATTATATTTTTATCGTTATCCGCAGTGCGCATCACGCGCACCCATCTGCAATCCCTAACCCAGAAAGTAAACAGATCACTCACCAGCTGCCAGGCTGGATTATACGATCTATACGGAAAAATTCAGTCAGAGCTGCTTAGTTACAGCCAGCAAACATTTAAAATCCGACCATACGGCCTCATCGCCTTTGGCGTGATGTTAGTCGTAAAATTGGTATTGAACTCCCGGCGTGGCCAAAATTTCCTTAAACGCATGGGCCTTCACGAGCATTGGCAAAGATGGGAACCGCTAATATGTGCCACGGGTAAACTCGTGATACGAATCATCATCCGCCACATACTCTAGCATCCCGACTTGACCTCGCCTCCTCCGACTGAGAAAAGGCATCATGGAACAACTAGATATTGGATGGATCGGACTCGGCGTCATGGGCGAACCCATGGCGAGGCATTTGCAAGCGGCAGGCCATCGCCTGCACCTCTACACCCGCACCGCCAGCAAGGCCGACGCCCTGCTCAAAGCTGGCGCGACCTTATACGATTCCCCGGCCGCCCTCGCCCCGCACTGCTCCGTGCTCTGTTGCATGGTCGGCCATCCCAGCGATCTCAAACAGGTCATGCTTGGAGACGATGGCGCCACCGCGCATCTTCCGGCCGACAGCCTGCTCATCGACTTCACCACCAGCAGCCCCGCCCTCGCCCGCGAAATCGCCACCCTCGCGGCTGCGAAAAACATCGACAGCCTCGATGCCCCGGTGTCTGGCGGAGACATTGGCGCCAAGAATGCAACCCTGAGCATCATGGTCGGCGGGAGCGAAACCGGCTTTCAACGCGCCGCCTCCCTTTTGGATCTCGTTGGCAAAACCGTGGTGCATCAAGGCGGTCCCGGAGCCGGGCAAGATACCAAGGCGGTCAACCAAATCACTGTGGCCGGAACCATGATCGGAATTTGTGAGAGTTTGATCTACGCGCGGAAGGCAGGCCTCGACCCAGAAACCGTCTTAAAAAGCGTCGGCGGCGGGGCGGCGACCTCGTGGTCTCTGGTCAACCTCTGGCCTCGAATCTTGCAAGATGATTTCCAACCTGGTTTTTTTATCGAACATTTCGTCAAGGACATGGGCATCGCGATCGAAGAATGCGACCGCATGGGGTTAAAGCTCCCCGGCCTGCTTTTAGCCCGTAATTTATACCAAGCCCTGATCGACCAAGGAAAAGGGCGTCTCGGCACCCAAGCCTTGATCCAAGCTCTCGACCAAGCGGGCTAAGTTTACTTCGCTGACCAAAGCCTGAATCCCGCCAGTTCCACCTGAGACTCGACAAAAACGGCGAAAGCAACCCCTCCTGCTACAAAATTGTAAATTTTGGCAAAAGAACGAGCGATCTATCGTATAGGTTTGTCTTTACAAAGAGAACTGCGTTTTTTAGCACACACGGTTCAGGGTACCCATAAAATACGATGAGAACGCTTTTATTAACGACATGGTTTTCCGCGATCTTCGCGGCACTTTCTTGCCTTCCAGCAGTAGCACAAATTGAGACCGACTCGCTCGGGACCAAGGCGGCTGCTCCAGTGGAGCGCGACGTCTACCTCTTTCAAGAGGGCGACACCATTGCTGACATTGCGCAGCGATTCCTCGGATCACAAACCGCCAAGGCGGATATCTTAGCCTTTAATGCATTGAGTTCCGAGCGCGATTTGCGCCCCGGCTTTCCCATTGTTATTCCAGGTGAAATTCGCCACGCAGCTCAAACCGCGGTCGGAGCGGCGCAGAATGCGCTGAAGATCGCAGCCGCAGATCAGGCTGAACAGTACGCGCAAGCCGCCTACCAAAGCGCAAAATCACTTCTCGACTACGCGGTCGATGCCAAGAGCATTGGCAACTATGAGCGCTGCATCGCCATCGCTCGCAAAGCGGTTGACGCCTCGCAGATCGCAATCTCCGAAGCTGGCGTAAATGCAGCGCAAGAGCAAACCATCGAGATTGTCAGCTTAAGCGGTGAGGTCACCATGACCACCGACAACGGGGTTAACTGGGGCGACGCAAGCGCGGGAGCAAAGCTTCCTCCTTTGTCTCGGATTCGCACCGGCGAAGATTCTCGTGCCAAACTAAAATTTCCAGATGGCAGCGCGATCGAGCTCGGCCCACGTACCGATCTTGATATTACCCGTGCTTCGATTGACCAACGTAGCCGCGCCTACAATCTCGCGGTAAACCTAGCTGACGGTGAAATCTCCGGTGACTTGGCTGCGCCTACGGGTGACGGCGACGGGGTGATCATCGAAGCGGGTGATGCGACCATTGTTTCTTCGGCCGCGAAAGTGCGTGCTAGTTTTGATCAAAACAAAGTCCTTCGCGTGAGCAACTTGGGTGGCGAGGTGTCCGTATCTAAATCCGGGATCAACGTTGACCTCGACCCAGACCACGGTGTCTTTGCTAAAGTGGGGAGCCCGCTGGGCAAAGCGGTTCAGATTCCCCCTGCACCAAAAGTTGTATCGCCATCCACGGACGTATTTGAAACCGCCTCGCAGACGGTTCAGTTCCTCTGGGATCCACGCGAAAATCGCGACGACCTTCATTACTTGGAAATTGCTAACGACGCGGAATTCATCGACGTGATTGACGAACGGGTTGCCCCTGGGCGTGGCATGACGTCTAAAGTTCTGAAAAACGGAACCTACTACTGGCGCATGTCGACGATTGACGGCCTAGGCTTGCAAGGTTCTGAATACGCGAGTGGCGCGATCAACGTAACCACCGACCTCTCTATCTTGCTTACAACGGACGCGGAACACAAAGAGATCAACGGCCGCTTGATTGCAGGTCCGGGTGTTGCGTATACCGCCAGCCCATTCGTACAAAACTCGAGTGTGGTAAAAATTGGCTTCACTGTGAACGGCAAACGCGTCGAAGGTGACGGAAACAAAATTATTCTCACCAAAAGCGGCGACACGCATTTGGTCGCAACTGGAGTTGGTGCGGCTGGCGAAGAAGGCGCCCCTCAAGCGGTACGCGTCTATGTAGATGCAGACGCACCGGAAGTTCGCTTCCACGTGAGTGAGCCACTCGAATTTCCAAACCAAGGCATGGTACATGCGGTAACCATTCTGATCAACGACATCAGCGGCGTGAAAGAGCAAACCATTCGCGTTGGTAGCCAAGTGTATACCGACAACACAGGACCTGTCTTGTTGCCAGCGAATGAAACCCACAACATTGATGTTGAAGTGACCGATAGCTGGGGCAACCAAGCGGTTCGTTCTTTCCGAGTCAAAGGAGTTGGAAATGGTCCAGTCATCTCTCCAGTTGCTCGCATCAAATCTGCTTTAGAAATTGAATCTGAAGCTGCATTTCAAACCACTGTTGAATCGACCATTGATTCAGCGAGCACAGTGAAGCCATCCGACCTGATTGACTTCAGCCCAAGAGCAAAACAGGTCGGCGAAACATTCGGCGAAGTGAAACCAAAGCAAAAGAAGCGTGGCTTCCGGTTGTTTGGCCTCTTCTCGGATGAAAAGTCAACCGGTTCGGATTTCGAAAGCGTCGACTAAATCCAGCCAAGCCCAAGCCCCCGTTAAAACCCCGCGACGCATTGAATACGACGCGGGGTTTTTCATAAACCAGCTTACACCTGCTCGAAACGTTACCGCCAATTCATGGCTCCATCCTTTTTCCCCTCAGTTTACATAACCCTATAACGCCTGCGAAGTGGGCAACGGCCAATCATGATGTCAGACCAACCTACCGAACCCATTGAAGAAGAACTCTCGTCGAATGAGCTTCGCGAACAGCGCCTGGAAAATGCCAAGCGCCTCGAAGAGCTCGGCTATCCTTCATACGGGCGGGCCTACAAACACGACGGAACCCTCGATAGCATTGAAGCTAATCACGAAGACGGGAAACCGATTCGGATTGCGGGGCGTCTGGTCGCAAAGCGCGACATGGGAAAAAGCATCTTCGGCCACCTTCAAGACGGCTCTGGTCGCTTCCAGATCTACATCAAAAAAAATGACGTCGGCGACGAAGCATTTGACGCCTTCAAAATTTTGGACATCGGCGACATCATCGGCATTACAGGCGAACTCTTTACCACGCAAAAGGGCGAACACACCGCCAAAACAAAAACGTGGACCTTGCTGACAAAATCCCTACTTCCACTGCCGGCAAAATGGTCGGGGCTGCAGGACGTTGAAATTCGTTTGCGCCAACGCTACCTCGACCTCATCGCTAACGCGGATGTGAAGAAAGTATTCGACCAACGCATCGCCATCGTTCGCGTTCTCCGCGAGTACCTGCAAGAGCGTGATTTTGTCGAAGTGGAAACCCCGATGATGCAACACATGGCGGGCGGAGCGGCGGCCACTCCATTTGAAACCCACTACAACGCCCTGAGCTGCGACATGTCGCTTCGCATCGCGCCCGAGCTGTACCTCAAGCGCCTCCTCGTTGGCGGCTTCGACAAGGTATTCGAACTCAACCGGAACTTCCGCAATGAAGGCCTCAGCCGGAATCACAATCCCGAGTTCACCATGCTCGAAGTCTATCAGGCCTTCGGCGACGTGAACTCGATGATCGAGCTCGTGCAGGGCATGATCTGCGCCGCCGCAGATAGCGTGATGGGTACCCGCAAGGTCGGTACGGAGTCTGAGCCAATTGACCTCGATAACTGGCGCACCGTCCCCTACTACGAATTGATCGAAGAAGTGGCTGGGGCTGGTTTCCAAAAACTTTCCCTCGAGGAGCAAGCCGCGAAAGCGCGCGAACTCGGTTGCCATATTGACGACACCTGGAACCAAGTCGAGATTACCCAAGAAATTTTTGAAAAGTGCATTGAGCGCACCTTGATTGACCCGACCTTTGTTACTCGGCTTCCAGCCGAACTGGTTCCCCTCGCCCGCCGTTGCGCGGACGACGAAAGCTTGGTCGACGTGTACGAACTGATCATCGGCGGCAAAGAAATTTCCCCGGGATACACTGAGTTGAATGACGCGATCGACCAGCTGCAACGCTTTGTCGATCAGTCAGACGGAGACGATAGCAAAATCGATCATGACTTTGTCACCTCGCTCGAACACGGTATGCCACCAGCGGGCGGACTTGGCCTCGGGGTCGACCGGTTGGTCATGTGCCTCACCGGCGCGGAATCGATTCGCGATGTGATCCTCTTCCCGCAGTTGAAGCCAAAAGCATAAGCTGTAATTCCCAGCGCTTCTTTAGCCGGCACATCATGCACTCCTCTCTCTTTTTAGCGAAAAAGTACCTCCGCCCTCGGCGGTCCTTTATCTCCTTGGTCCCGATCATTGCGGTATACGGGGTAGCGGTTGGGGTCATGGTCATGATCGTCGTTCTCGGCGTAATGTCTGGCTTCAGCGACATGTGGAAACACAAGCTCACTGAATTTAAGCCACACATCACGATGCAGCCACGCCCCGGCCTGCACCTCTACGAGGACGATCTAGAAACGATCGGAAAGATCACCGGAATCGAAGGAGTCAAAGGGGTTGTCCCCAGCGTGGTGTCCATGGTTGTGGTCGAACACTACAACGAAGAACCCATCGCCCCGTTTATTCGTGGAACCGATTTTAACACCGAAGCCGAAGTCACCGGCCTCAATAAGTACCTTGAACAGGGTCGCTTTGAAACCGGTGACAACGAAGTGGTGATCGGCAAAGACCTCGCGGCCATGCTCGGGACCTGGGTGGGCGAAACCATCAGTGTGCAATCGCCCAACGGAATCGGCCGCCTTCCCACCGAGCTACTTGTGGTCGGCACCTTTAACGTGGGCATGTTCGAGATCGACGGCAAATGGATGCTCACCAATCTCGATACCGCGCGTGATCTCGCCAACGTGGAAGAGGGGGTGCAGCAATACGAAGTGCGGCTTGATGACGCCTACGACGCCACCGTAATCCGACAACAGCTCGACCGCGAGCTCGGTTTGCAATTTAAAGTACGTGACTGGCTTGAGGAAAATGCAGGCATCGTCCGCGCTCTCAACACGGAGAAGGTAATGATGTTCTTTGTTATGATCATCGTATCCATCGTTGCGGCTTTTGGCATCGTCAACACCCTCATTACCATGAGCTACCAGAAGACCCACGACATTGGGCTCATGAACGCCATGGGTTTTTCACGGGGTAAAATCCTCGGAGTCTTCACTTGGGTCGGTGTCCTCCTCGGCTTCCTCGGCGTCTTCCTTGGAGTCACTTCCGGCTTGTTTGTCCTCCATTTCCGAAACGAAATCCTCGGGATACTTGGGATCAATATTTTCCCCAAGGACATGTACGAGTTCGATCAAATTCCGGCGGCAATCAAACTTATCGAAGTCGCATTTATCGCGGGCATCTCACTTTTCTTCTCTGTGTTTGCCGCTTACATCACCGCGCTTCGTGCGGTTTACATGAACCCGGTGGAGGCCCTCCGCAATGAGTAATTCACCCGCAAAAAAATCGACAAACAAAGTGGCCTCACAAGCACTACTCGCCTGCAGCGACCTGAATAAAAGTTATCAAGTGCAAGGCAAAGAAATTCCCGTTTTGCGCGGAATCAGCATGCAGATCGCTCCCGGCGAAATCGTCGCGGTCACGGGAGCCAGCGGATCTGGTAAAAGCACCCTGCTGTACCTGCTTGGCCTCCTTGACAAACCAACCTCCGGCTCGATCAGCTGGCAGGGCGAAGACCTGCTCAGCAAAACAACCAAGTGGAAACGGAAGCTTCTCGCCGAGCACATCGGATTTGTCTTCCAGCACTACCATCTCGTACCGGAATGCAATGTCTTGGAAAATGTCTTGCTGGCCGAACGCGCCCGCACCCGCTCAGGAAACGTCACCCCGGAAGGTGAAACCCGCGCGCGAGAACTCATTGCAAAAGTCGGACTCGAACACCGCATCGATCACTTGCCCAGCGAACTCTCCGGCGGCGAACAGCAGCGAGTGGCCCTTTCCCGCGCCCTGATGAACCGCCCCGAACTTTTACTGGCTGACGAACCCACCGGGAATCTCGACGAATCCACCGGCAACCACGTCTACGACCTTTTAGTCGACCTGGTGAAAGAAGACCAATCGAGCATGCTCATCGTCACCCACAACCCCGCGATTGCGAATCGCTGCGACCGGGTACTTCGCCTCGAAAATGGCGTCGTAAAAACATGAGCAAACTCAAGCAGTACCTCCCTTTAATTGTGTTGGTTGGGCTTTCATTCCTCGCTGCGCTGGCGATTCATACCCGGCCGGTCGAACCCGGACTCATGCCAACCTTCATGGGGCTCTTCCTCGTGATCTTTTCCATGTTCAAGTTTTTCGACCTTGCTGGCTTCGCCAAGGGGTTTGCGAAATACGATCTGCTTGCCATGCGCGCGAAACCCTACGGCTTTATCTATCCCTTTTTTGAAGCGGGGCTAGGACTGGCCTACTTGAATGTGTTCCAACCCAAATGGACCAACATCTTTGTCCTCGTTTTGATGAGCTTCGGCACCCTCGGGGTGGTTAACGCATTGCGAAAAGGCCTCGATCTGCGCTGCGCCTGCTTGGGTACGACGTTGAATGTTCCGCTCAGTACGGTAGCGATTGTCGAGAACGTGACCATGTCTGTTATGGCCGCCTGCATGCTCGCAGGCCTGATGTAGATATCTACTAGGCTCGATCATTTTACACTGACCACCCTTACGAGCCCACGAAGCGGCGGCGGCAATCCGTGGCTAGAAGCCGCAATTTGTGCAAGTCTTTCAGACTTGGCGCCGCTCCGAAACCAATCGATGGGCGGTGCCCATCGCTACGCTGTTTTCGCCTTTCAGGCGAATAGTTACCTGAGGCCCAAGATACGCCGATTTGTTACGCAGTCTAACATGTCCAAAGCTAGAAATAGGATTCATGACGGACGCTCGTCGGGAACCGACGGTTTAAATATAGGCGGGCGTTTCAGAGACTGTATAAGAAATAGGATTCATGATGGAGGTCGTCGGGAACCGACGGTTTAGATATAGGCGGGGGTTTTAACCCCCGTAAAAACGGTCGATATGTCCACGTCGGGAACCGACGGTTTATCATGAAAGGGCATTAGCCGGCCCCACGTTTTCGAGGCCCAAAGATCATAGCTTTTAAAGATAAAGCACTTCTACTACGACCCTTTTGGACGCTTCCAGCTACAAGACGGATTACGGGCTAAAGCCCTCTTTTGCTAAACCGTCAGTTCCTGACGACGATGGCTCGTTCCTTTTACCGGGGGTTGAAGAGACTGTGTAACAAATTGAGGCAATATCGATAAAACCGAATTCTGTCGACACGCAGGATTTTAGGCCCGAAGGGTCGCCGTCATTTTAGCCCGGGTCGAAGGCCCGGGTACGTTCCAAAAATCCTCAAGGCCTGAAAGGTCGAGGCAGAAAATCTTCCGCAATTGACTCGACCTTTCAGGCCTTGATTTGAGTCTCATTCAAAACCCAGGCCTTCGACCTGGGCTATAATATATCGACCCTTCGGGCCTAGCTCATACGGAATTTCGAATGCGATATCTCAGGTCGATGGCCTGCTGAACCGTTTCATGTGATGTATTACACAGTGGCGCCTCCTCCCGCGCTTCGCTTGGCGGTTGAAAGAGTATTGAATGCCACCGCTTCGCACTTCATCTCCAACTGCCTCGGAATCAGTTTAATGATACATTCATTCTAGTCACAATAATTAGACACAACGCGTACGCGATAGGGCCGAATCGCCAGAATTTATCTGCAAGATTCCTATTGTTTATTGCTTAAGATTTCGTGACCATGCTTGGCAATGGCCGACCCTATCTCGATTAAAACGATGTTACTCCGCTCGGTTGAGCAATATGCAAACCGAACTGTCTTCCGCTACAAAGTGAAGGGGACATGGAAGGAGATTAGTTATGAGGACTTTTACCGGCGGGTCCGGCAGGTTTCTCAGATTCTCGCTCAGCACGACATACAACCGGGCAACCGTGTCGCGCTCTTTCGCGAAAACAGTCCTCAGTGGGCCGAAATTTATTTTGGTATTGTGAGTACCGGGGCCATTGCGGTTCCGATTGACGCGAAGCTCAAACCAAAAGAAGTCGGCCACATTTTAAAGGATGCGGGAGCAACGGTTCTGTTTACCGAAGACGCAAAATACCCGACGATCCGCGAAGTCTTATATGACATTCCTGGTCTCGACACGGTGTATGTGCAAGGCGGCAAAGATGCGGACCAAACCGCGGGCAAAGCGTATTTGGATTATGAGAGTGCGATGGAGGAAGTGCTCGAAGCCTCCCAGGCCGAAGACGCCTTTTTCACCAAGCATGACCCACAACCAGGCGACACCGCATCCTTCATCTATACCTCCGGCACCACCGGACGCCCCAAAGGTGCCATGCTATCGCATTGGAACTTTATGAGCAACGCCACCGGCGTGATCGAAGCCTCACCATTTTATCCAGAAGACAATTACCTTCTCGTTCTTCCGCTGCATCACTCCTTCGCCTTCACGGGCAACTTGATGTTACCGATTTTGACCGGTGCATCCATCAGCTGCGTCGAGTCTCTCCGCACCATTGGGGAAAACGTGCGCGAAGTGTCGCCTACCATTCTTATCGCGGTGCCCCTCTTGCTCGACAAAATGTACGGCCGCATCATGGGCAACTTGAAAAAGAACAAACTCGGACACACCCTGTTTCGCCTCGGCATTCGCAAACCGGTGGTGAAAAAAATCCGCGAAGGACTGGGTGGGAAAATTCGGTTGAGCGTCACCGGCGCGGCTCCCTGCGACAGTGATTTGATTCGTGGCTTTGCCCAACTCGGAGTCGAAGTGGTCGAAGGCTATGGCCTGACCGAAACCGCACCTGTTTTATGCGTGGTTCGCCCCGGAGAACCCGCCCCTGGCACGGTGGGCCCTCCGCTTCCTGGAGTCGAAATCAAGATTCGCAATCCGAATGAAGAAGGCATCGGCGAAATCACCGCGCGTGGCCCGAACATCATGCAAGGCTACTACAACAATCCCGAAGCAACCGCGGAAGTTATGGACGGGGATTGGTTTCTCACTGGAGACCTCGGACGCCTTGACAAAATGAATCGCCTCACCATCACCGGTCGCAAGAAAAGCCTCATCGTGAACCGCGAAGGTAAAAACATTTACCCAGAAGAGGTTGAACTCTGCCTCAACACCAGCGAGTGGGTGCTCGAAAGCCTCGTTCTCGGCTACCAAGAAGCCAGCGACAAAGTTGGTGAACGCGTCGGGGTGATCATCGTTCCTGATCAAGACCGCATCGACAAAGAAAAGCGGACAACCGGGGTCGCAATGTCCGAAGAGGACATCGAGAAAAAAATTAAGGCCGAGATCAAAGAAGTGAGTTCGGGGCTCAGCGATTACAAGCGACCGCGCCAAATCCAGATCCGCCTCGAAGAGTTCGAAAAGACCTCTACCCAAAAAGTAAAACGATATTTGTACGCGATGAATCAGCTATCGGTCGATGATACGATGAAATAAGGACAGGTGGCTTGCCTCGCAGGCCATCTCTTTTTTTGTGCGCATTAGTCCATCCATCCATCCGTCCATCAACACAGAACATAACTAGGAGAACCTATGAAACTGACCCAACGCGCGGCCATCGCCGCTGCCCTTACCCTCGCCTTTATGGCCGCCGACAGTTTCGGCGCCGGATACGCATTACGCGAACACAGCTCACTCGGCATGGGCAAAGCCTACGCGGGCGCTGCTGCCGGACTCGGAGATCGCTCCGCTGCGTGGTACAACCCAGCTGCCTTGCAACTCGCTCCCGCTGGCCTCACCCTCGGCGCAAGCATCATCAGCGTTGAAGCAGAATTTCAGAATGGCGGCTCCGCCAACGGCCTCACCATGCAACCAATCCAAGGCAATGATGGCGGCGACGGAGGAACCACCGCGGTCGTCCCTCACGCATATTACGTGCGCCCCTTGAACGATGCCACCACGCTCGGCTTGTCCATCAACGTGCCTTTTGGCCTGACAACCGAATGGGAAGACGGCTGGGTCGGACGCTACCACGCTTTGAAATCGGAACTCAAAACCATCAACTTGAGCCCCTCCCTCGGTTACGCGGTAAACGAAAAACTATCCGTCGGTGGCGGACTTAATGTGGTGATTGCCGAAGGCGAATTGTCCAACGCAATCAACCTCGACATCGCAACCATGCAGCCTGGCGCAGGACTCCCTGACGGTACCGGCGCCCTCAAAGGTGACGATGTTGGCTTCGGCGTCAACGCAGGCCTTTTGTACCTGATCGACGACAAAAGTCGCATCGGCCTTCACTACCGCTCACATGTTGACCTCAAAATCGAAGGCGACGGAGAATTTGAAGTCGCGGCTCCTCTCGCACCTCTTTTCGCTGCACAGGGTATCTTCACCGACACCGACGCATCCACTGAAGTGGAGCTTCCGGAAACCATTTCCGTTGGCTACGTAAACCGCATCAGCGACAAGATCGCCATCGCCGCTTCTGTCGACTGGACCAAATGGTCTCGCTTCGAAGAACTCCGCGTGAAATTCGACAACAACCAGCCTGACTCCGTCACGGAAGAAAACTGGGACGACAGCTACTCCGTCGCGGGTGGTTTTGATTACTTCCTCAACGACGAAACCACCTTGCGTGCTGGCATGATGTATGACGCATCGCCGATCACGAACAACGATGACCGGACCCCACGTATTCCTGACGTCGATCGGGTTTGGGCCGCTGCGGGTGTGAGCCACGCGTTCAGCCAAGACATTCGGGTTGACGCTTCCTACGCTCATCTCTTCGGAGATGAAGGAAGCCTCAATCACGTAAATGCAACGGGCGATGTCGTTGTTGGTGACGTCGACGCGACGATCAACTTGGTCAGCGTACAAGTAAACTGGGCCTTCTAAACCGCCCCTCGAGTTTACCGAAAACAAACGTCCTGCCGGGTATCTGGCAGGACGTTTTTTGTTGTGGGGAGGGTTGATGTACACCCTATATAGGTCGTCTCAAAGGAGGTGCCTCACCGTGGCTGATTGGCCCCTGCTTAATTCCTCGGAGGGGATCACGAGGATGGGATGAAAACACGCAGGGTGGAACGCGCCAAACCAACGAATCTTCACCAGCCGCTTACGTCCTTGGAAGGGCATGTTACGGTACGGATCCACTGCCGATTTAATATTTCAACTCGTGGAACGCGACCCAAGAGTAAATCGCCGAAGGCCAAGGTGCGCGCCGTATCAGAACTCATAAACAATCAGTTGAACCAATATTTCGAATACCCGAAAAGATGCTGAAAGCATCGAACTTAAAAGCCCCAAGCTTCAGCCTGGGGTTTGGAATGTCCGAAAAGATGCTGAAAGCATCGAACTTAAAAGCCCCAAGCTTCAGCCTGGGGTTTGGAATGTCCGAAAAGATGCTGAAAGCATCGAACTTAATAGCCCCAGGCTTCAGCCTGGGGTTTGGAATGTCCGAAAAGATGCTGAAAGCATCGAACTTAATAGCCCCAGGCTTCAGCCTGGGGTTTGGAATGTCCGAAAAGATGCTGAAAGCATCGAACTTAATAGCCCCAGGCTTCAGCCTGGGGTTTGGAATGTCCGAAAAGATGCTGAAAGCATCGAACTTAATAGCCCCAGGCTTCAGCCTGGGGTTTGGAATGTGCCATATGTTGCGTGCTGAAAGTACGCCGGAACGTTGAGCCTATCAACCTACCTACCTGCGTTAGCCCCACAGATAACGTTCATCATATTCAATTTGATCGGTTGTGAGGAATTTCCGAAGCTCGTCTTGGAATGTGATCACCTGATGGTGCTCGGCCTGATTTTCGATATAGGCGTTCACCAGATCGGCCTTCTTGGTTGAAGCATAATTCAACCCTTCCGGCGTACTTTCAGCACGCAACAGGTTGGACGTTCCAAAACCCCAGGCTGAAGCCTGGGGCTATTATGTTTGATGCTTTCAGCATCCCCGTCTCAGATGTCCGAATTCCAAGACCTCTGAGGTCTGAGGCGGCCCCAACAGAGGCGGGACGCCTCAGCCACTTTACGTCGGTTCTGTATTTTACTTATCGCGCGAGAGAGGCGTCGACTTGCGTCCCCGCTTCGATCCAACCCAGCCAACCGATTCCGTCCACGCTACGAATCACGTCGCCGTCAAGCACCGCACCGTTGGCATTTGTCACCACGGGGTCGGAGGAGAATCCGATAATCAATACGCGGGCTGCTTCCGCTACGACGAAGGATGCTTCCTCCGCTTGGGCGACAACCGTGAACCAATCGCTACCTGAAAGTACCCGAGGGTCGGACAAGTCGCCTTGGATATCAGAGGTTGGTTGTGTTGCAAGGACAGGCTGCGTCACCGCGAAGGGACCGTGTAAGGTCGCTACTAAAGAGAGGTCGATTTCTTCGAGCCAAATAAACTGCGCACTGGCGGTACTGGCTGCGAGAATCGCGTACGACAACTCACCCGTGGCCAATGCCAATTCGCCCAACGCGCGACGAGGGCCTTCTGCGCTGTCTGAAACATACACGCGGTATCCGAGGGTATCGACTTCGTCTGCAACCTGCCAAGCAAAGCTCAACTGTCCTTCGGCGAAAGACGCCTGCGCCCCCAGCAAGGTGATGGAAGTAGGAGCGGGAACGAAGCCAAAGCTTTGCCCTGCCACCAACTGGCCTTGCTTCAGACGCGAACGATACGAAGCCGGGGTACTCAACGAGCCACCCATGGGCAGGCTTCCAACCGACACGAGATATTCACCCGATGCGAGGGTATCAAAACCATAGGCACCGGCGGGACCAGTGGTTGTGCTTGTGGCGAAAACCGGCTGGCCGGCTTCAATGCGATATAACTCAACCACGACATTGGTCATGCCCAACATCGCGAGCGGCTCATTCGTGAAACTTCCATCATTATTCAGGTCGGTCCATACTACGCCTTGCAGCCCAGCAAAAACCGGCGACGTGTTGGTGTCGCAGGCGAGAATATCGATCACGACTCGGTTGGTCGAGGCACGGGCACCAATGATGCCCTCGACAAACAAGGTTCCGGCCATATTCAAATTGGACTCAATCAAGAGTACTTCAGAATCGGAACTTGCCACCACTGCACCAGAGGCGTCGAACACGGTGAGTTGGGTCGGGGCGCCAAAGCGTGTAGTATCAAAACGAATTTCCTGAGGGCCTTCACCCGCACACCACACCAAGGAATCCATCGCGGTTTGAATCGCAAAGGAATCAATTTCCGTTTTGTCGCTGAGGCTCCAGCTAGCTAGATCAGAGGCCGCTTCAATATCGACCAACTCCCAGACTTGATTTGTCGCAACCGCATTTGTTGTCAAATTGATGGACTGTTCAACCACGCCATTGGGGTCTACCAAGCCAAAGGTATCGTTGGTGGCATTCATCAAAAGGCTAACCCGAACCTGCTGTCCCGGGGGAACCACCAAGGAGCCAAAGACCATCGATGTCGTGTCGCCAAGCAAGACGGATTCACTGGTCGAACTCAGGACCCAATCCTGAAGAGCGACCGTCGCGTCTCCTAGGTTTTCGATCAGCACTTGGGCATCGGAGGGACAGACCGAAACGATCCGAACCAGCGAGCCGGTGGTCGCGGTCGCTTCATAGCTGATGTCATCCAAGGCAAAATAGGCGGGGGTGTTCATGCCGAAGTCACCGACATCGGTGGACTCTAGATCGAAGTGAAGGCTTTCAACCGTGTTGCCGAAACCAGAGGTGTCGACAAACTGCCAGTCGCTCAAAACCGAATCAAACGCCGAATCACCAAAGCGGTAATCTGCGAGCAACACCGTGGTGCTGCCGACCACATTACCTGCTCCGTCTTGACCGCTCACCGTGAGCTGAAAGTAGTCGGGATCTTCACCGGTTGCCCCACCGAAGGGCTTGGCGAAGGCGTCACCGTCGCGCATCGAGAGCGCAGCGTAAGTCGTGTTGTTCACGTAGAAGCCAGCTACGGTGCTGGGATCTTCGAAGGAGATCACATCCGCCTCCGTGCCAAAGCTGTTATCAAATCCAACTGCGAATTGATCCGAACCCGCATTTCCAGCGCCACTGATCACCCCGTATTGATTACCAAAGCCCGGCGTGACATTGTTGGTTTCCTGCGAAATCGCAAAACCGGACCAGCTACCGAACGTCGGATTGAACAGATTATTGAAAGACACATCGCCACTGACAAAGGTGTTTGAAACAGCTTGATTGACAAAGGCATTGGTCCCAAGCGGAACGTCTTCGAAATCGACGACGGTTTGACCAAACGTAAACATGGGCGCGAGAAAAACGGTAATAAGGATGCTGTAGTAGTAGTAGTAGGGTAATGATTTCATATTGAGGCGCTAGGAATCAAACCCTAGAGACATCTGCAAGAAGGAAGCGACCATCTTTCCATAAATCGCCAAATCCCACGGGCTGAATCACCTACAACGTCGTTTGCCAAACTGCATGATTTGTTTTCGCAATGATCCATGCTACGACTAATGATTGACCGATACACTATGACTGAAGAGGAAATCGTAGATGAACATTATAAGCGACTGTACGCTTTCGCGTGGAGTTTAGCAAAAAATGATCATGATGCGGCGGATCTGGTGCAAAGCACCTTTTTGCAGTGGATGCGCAAACGGGACACCATTCGCAAGCAAAGCGCGCTTAAATCCTGGCTCTTTACCAGCTTGTATCGCGATTTTCTCAACCGAAATAAAAAAAGCAAACGCTCGATCTCAGTGGAAAAAATCCCCGAGATGGAAGACCTTACCTCCACTCAAGCAGCCCGGGTTACAGACCAACATCAGGCCCTCGAGCTCCTAAAAAGCCTGCGTGAAGATTACCGGGCTCCGATGACCCTTTTTTACCTTGAAGGCTTTGCCTATAAAGAAATATCAGAAATTCTGGGAATTGAACTAGGGACTGTGATGTCTCGCTTACATCGGGGACGTGAACTCCTGCGTACCCAAATGAACCAAAAACCGATACCCTAACTTTTCTCCCCATATCCCGATCATACGCAGCCCGAAACGAACAAATACCGCAATAAATCACCTAAAAGCCTAATAAATACGTAAGCTAGCCCGCTGCGCATCGATATTAAGCGGGTATGTTTATTAACCCAAGCCAGCATAATGAATCCCGAATTTAACGCATACGAAGAAGAGATTGCTCGCAAGCTCCAGGCCATCCAGCCTCCGGAACTATTGCGCGAGCAGATCCTTGTCGCGATGAAAAATGCAAAACGTGAGCAGGTTGAGACCTCCGCGCCTGCGCTCGGATCGGATTCGAAACCAGAATCAGCAGAATCACCTATTATGGGGCGGCGCGTCTTTTTCAGCGCTCTAACCATGGCCGCAGCTGCGATGCTCCTTGCCATGTTTTTTGTCTTTACCTCCGGGCCAAGCAGCCTTCAAGCCGTCTTTAGCAAAGCCGATTTTTCGCGGAAAGGGCTGAGCAAGGCGATGTGTTATTTTTGCCATAAGGGCGACGAAGCCTCTTTTCAGGCCCAGCTGATATCATCAGACTTATCCAAGATAAACCAGTGGCTCACTGAAAACCAGTACCCCAGTTTTGACTCAGCTATATCTGAGTTACAGTCCATGTCCATTCAAGCCGTCACCACCGTAATCTGGCACGGCAAGCCGGTCAGCGTCTTGGCCCTGAAAGATGCAAATGGACAAGATGCTTACCTCAGCTTGGTGAACGCAGATGTGCCCGGCGCAGAGACCTTTGGCGACCGTGAGGTAAAAACCGAACACGGTATTTCCAGCAGCGTATGGGCTCAAAACGGCAACACCCTTGCTTTGGCCGCTCCGGTGAAGCCGATCGATCGCGGCTAGCAGGCCACTCAATACCACGACGAAAACTGGGATTGCCATTTAAGGGGCAATGGATCATAATGCGGCATGCGACTCCTTGATCCGATCCATCGTCCAAAACTTCTTACCCGTAGCTTAAACCTAAGGCTTACCCTCCTCTTTTCCCCCTTCTTTACCATCCTCTTTAGCCTCTTCCTTGGCCTCGGTCTTTCCAGCTATTCCTGGTCTCAAAAACCAGATGCCGTGAAAAAAAACGGCAGCGACCCTGAAGTCATTCAGGTGACGATTGATCTCACGGACGGATCGCGGGTGACCGGCACCTGCGCCACGAAAATGATACGGATTCAAAACCTCGCTGGGGAAATGAACTGCGATCTAACCAACGTCAAATCGATCAAACATAAGAGCGGTAAACGGGTCTACGAAGTCTCCTTTTCTCAGAACGATTTATTTACCGGCGTCATCACGCTTCCAGACCTCACGGTAAAAACAGCCTACGGCTCCTTCGTAATCGACCGAGCCAAAATCATTCGCCTCGCGAAGGGAGATCCGTCGTCGATATCCCGGATGGAGCTTGGGTTTGATCGAGCGGAAGCCAAGGAATACAATGTTCGTGCCGGTGACAAACTGAAGCGTATCGCGCGAAATAAAGGCACCACGGTCGAAATTTTACGGGCGCTAAATGATCTCAAAGAGGACGAAGAGCCGAAGGTAGGGGAAAAAATCCTCATTCCGCCGCAAAAAAATCGGATTCAAAATGATGATCCATTCGCCTTTGACGGAGATATCGACTTGGATGAACTCAATTTCGACTTCGAATAACCAGCCAAAATCGAGTGCCAATCAGACAATATTTATCGGATAAACACCGACGTTTTTTGATTTATGCCTTCGATTTGAGGCGCAATTTCGAGACCTAGAGAAGGCCTTTTAGGACATTGGGCCCTGCAAGGCAAAATCGGATCTCTTGTTCTCCAGATCAGAAGTGCTTTCCTTTTCGCTGCTTTTTCCTTTTTTTACGTGAAAGCCCTCGTGGTTTCAGGTTGGCTTTGAACAATACAAACAACGATTCTCATGAAGTTGCTCAAAGGAATGAACCCGCTTAATTCACATTTTGTTTCACAATTTATTTCATTTCGTGGTGTCGGCTTCGCGATCGCCTTGTCGCTCACGAGTGCGCTGCTCAGTAGCTGTGGCCGCATGAACAGCAATGAAATGTTTATCCGAGGGCTCAAAGAGTTACAGAGCGACAAGTTCAGTGCTTCGGTAAAGCACATTGAGCGCGCTATTGAGCTACGGCCCACAGACGATCCCGACAACGCTGAAGCGTACAACTACCTCGGCCTTGCCTACTGGAAATTGGGGAACACCAAAATGGCAGCCGACAGCTTCGAGAACAGCCATAAAGTAGACGACACCTATTTCCCATCGCATTACAACTACGGCATGCTCAACCTCGAACTCGATCAAGCCTCCGTGGCAGAATATTATTTTGGCCGTGCCCGTGATTTAAATCCAAGTGACATCAATGCCTGCATTCAGCTCGGCAAATATTACTTGGACATCGATAAGGTCACCACCGCGGATTCGGTTTTCATCGACGCGCTGGATCGCGCCAAAGTTGCAGACCGCCCGCAGGTCCTCACCTACCGCGCCTTGGCCGATATCAAAGATGGGCAAGATGCCAACGCTGTGGCGCGCCTCACGGATGCACTCAAGTACGATCCCAATTACGCACCCGCCCTGTTTAATCTCGCACGCATTTTTGAAGCCACCGAGCGCACCGACAACGCAGTGCGCTACTACCAACGCCACGTGCAGGTGGAGACCGACTCAACATATAAAAACTACAGCCTCAATGCCTTGGCTCGCCTCAAGCCAGGAAACACGGATGAGATGGATGCGATCGCCCGTCATCGCGCCAACCAAAGTTCACAAGGAAGCGAACTCGCACCATCGATTGGTGTCATCGCACCGGATCAAGTTCCCGATATGCCGAAGCCACGCGACCGTGGATCACGGGTGGAAAACCTCTTAGATGGCGCGCGACAACATGCGCTAGAGGGGAAAGAAAGCCTTGCACTCTCGGTCTGCGTTCAAGCCGCCAACATGGCTGCCGCAGATGGCGACTCGGATTTGGTTGAGAAATCTTACCGCACCGCAACCGAGCTCTACCCGAGCCACGCCAAAGCGAACTTTCTTCTTGGCCGTCAGCTCAAAGAAACCAACAAGCTCCAAGAGTCTCTAAAATACCTCACCAAAGCAGCCCAACTTTCCCCGCAAACCTACACCATGCACATGGAACGCGCCGAAGCCGCCAAGCTCTATGGCGACGACCAGCAGTACATCAAAGCCCTTCGCTCTGCCGACGCGGCCGACCCCAAAAAGCCAGAACCACTCTGGCGAATCGCGAGCTATTTCGAAGACATTCTCCCCTCCTCGGCCTACGATTACTACAACGATTTTCAGCGTCGCTTCCCGGATGAAGAACGCGCCACGGATGCCATGAGCCGGATGAAAAAACTCCAAAAAGAACTCGGCGCCAGCGACCTGATCCCGACCTCTACCGCAAAGCCAACGACCACACCATCGAGCAGTACTCTCGGAAGCACGAGCCAGAAAAAAGCGCCCACCATGCGACACGAGATCACGCGCATCCGCCCCATGGTCACCAAGCCAGACGGTACGGGGCAAGAAGTTACCCGCCTCGCGGTGGCTGAGCATACCTCCTCCCAAACCTTGGTTCCCTCCGGCGGCCCCAGCATTCGCCCGACGGTTCCGAGCACCCCCATCACAACCGATTCTGATCGACCCAAGATTTCCCTACGCAGTGACCCAGGCACAAGCGCGGGTTCAGCCGCAAACGCAAATACAGGAGTTGCTTCAAAGCCAGTCACCGAAGTTCCCCTCGCAGATGAGCTCTTTGGACAAGCCTTCCAGCTTCAGCAAGCCGGCAAAGAAGACGAAGCGATTCGCCTGTATAAAATGGCTCTCACGCAAAACAACCGCCACGTCGAAGCATTGTTTAACCTCGGCTTTATCCATCAACGTAAAAACGAACTCGCGGACGCCAAGACCCTCTATCACCAAGTCCTTGCAGTGAATCAAAACCTCTACCTGGCCCGCTTTAACTTGGCCCTCATTCACCAGCAAGAAGGCAACGCCTACGCAGCAAAAGTCCAACTCGACAATGTTCTGCGTATCGAGCCCGACTACGGCTTGGCTCACTTCACCATCGGCAGCCTCTACGCCGAGTCCGGCACCGCTGAGGACAATGTCCGCACCCGCGAACATTTCTCTCGCTTCGTTGAGCTCGAGCCATCTCACCCAAAAGCGGGTAGCGCAAAACAATGGTTGGCCAATCATCCTGAATAACGCGCCTTTCCCGATGTCAGCGCGAAACCGATTCGGCCTAGGTTATCGGATCGGCATGCGGCTTCCAATTGGCATGCGGCTTCCAATTAGCATGCGGCTTCCAATTAGCATGCGGTGTACGTGAGTGAATCTACCGCGCATTCTGCCTTTGACGGACTGACCCATGACCGGGTCATTAACCAAGTTGAAACCACGCTCGGGGTTCACGGCACCAATCTTTGCCGCCCTTTCAACAGCTACATCAACCGGGTCTACGAAGTCGAACTCAACGACGGCTCCTTCGTTGTCATTAAATTTTTTCGCCCCGGCCGCTGGAGTCACGACACCCTCTTGGACGAACAAGATTTCCTCTTAGATCTTAAAGAGGTCGACGTCCCCGTCATTGCTCCACTGACCGACGACGATGGCAACAGCCTCCACCAAGCCGACGGACTGTACTTCAGCATCTTTCCCAAACTTGGCGGACGCATCTGCGATGAGCTGAACCAAGAGCAATGGATTGAAGTGGGTCGCCTGCTCGGGCGAGTACACCAAGTCGGAAGCGAATACATTGCCGAGCACCGCATCACCATGTCGCCAAGCGAGAGCGCGCAAGCAAACCTGCAAGAACTGCTCCAGAGCGAATCGCTGATCCGTGAACACCGCAACGAGTTCGAAGATGTGGTACAAGATCTGCTCAGCAGCATCTCCCCTTTGTTTGATCCGGATGATTTTATTCGTATCCATGGCGACCTACACGCGCAAAATTTGATCTACCGCCCCGGTGAAGGATTTTTCATGATCGATTTTGATGACATGGCCATGGGCTCGCCGGTGCAAGACATGTGGATGCTTCTTCCCGGTCGCTACGCGGACACGCGCTGGGAAATGAAGTGTTTTCTCGAAGGATACACCCTGTTTACCGATTTTGCTCATTCACAACTGCGCCTGATCGAACCCCTCCGCGCCATGCGGTTTTTGCATTTCGAAGCCTGGTGCGCCCGCCAAGCCGCTGATGGCGGATTTCAGCGTTTAGCCGAAGGTTTTGGCACCTCCGCGTACTGGCAAAACGAAATCGCAGCCTTTATTCGGCAAAAGCAAGAAATTGCAAACAGCTTACGGGAATTCGAATCTGACTTCTTCGGTTGACGAATTGCCGATAAACCTGAATAACCCGCAGATATGAAACCTGCAGTTTTCTCTATTTTGTTCGCGATTGGCCTGAGTACCCTCACCGGATGCTCCATGCTCAAGGATACAAAGAATGGCATGGGAGCCAAGGCGGCAAAGGCCAAGCTCTCCGGTCAAGTGCCGGCCGCACCACAGCGCATCTCCAAACACTTTATCCGTCATGACTTCGACAGCCGGCCTTGGGTGCAAGACGTCATCGATCTCAGCGAGGACCAAGCGGTTGCTGAATGGCTGGTTAAAGGCCAATCCCAAACCGATTGGACCGAAAAGCTCACAGCAGCCATCAGCTACCGCGAAGCAGACGTTCACTCCCTGGTTCGCTTCATCGAGCGTCGCCTCGGCGAAAAATGTCCCGACTTCCGCAGCCGGATTTTATCCGATCGCCCGGGTGACATCACCTTCGAATGGTCTCACAATGGCTGCGATGATGACCCACCTCAACGTGAAACTCGCCGTATCATGGCCGGAATCGATGGCACTTACTCCATTAGCTACACCGCTCGTCCAGGTGGCTATGAGCGTGAATTGTATCAGCAATGGGTCGATATCATTCTTGGTGCAGATCTTTTAAACCGAAAATAAGCCGTTTAAAAGCGCGCCATTAGACGGTGATCCTGCGATAAAATCGTCATTTCGACAGCGTTTCACCGCATTGGTTTCCCCGTAGAGGCATCTTTGTCCGTAGCGAAACCCCTTCAATTCGACTGAAAACCAAGGTTTAACGACGAAACGTGAGGAGAACCGCCTCCTCGGCCTATACTTTCACCTCCGCTGTGTTATTTTATACGTAGGGGCTTTTGCGTTTAGCGAAGATGCAAAAGACTCGAAGAGAGAAGAGGGCACGTTGGCCGACACAGATCGTTATAAACAAGAAATCCAAGATTTAGCGGATAGCTTCCCACATCGCGTGGTAGAAGTTGAGGCCTTCTTAGATCCTACGTTTGAGCCGCAAGCGATCCGCCAAGAACGAACCTACCTCCGCTTTACCAGCCAAACCATGGTGATCAGCCGCTTTCTCGGTGAACGCGGTGTGGTAGAACTCCTGAAGTCAGAGGACACCCTCGCGCTGTTTGAAGAGATTCATTGGTGCATTTTTTCCATCCGAAAAATCGCCGCCAAGAAGCTTAAAAAAGCCGAGTTCCATGATCATGCAGTACAGTGTCGCAAGCTGTTCTCACGCCTTGAGGCCGCAGAAGAAGAACTGTTTATCGCCAATCGGCGGTTGGTGGTGAATTGCGCCAAACCCTTCTACTGGGTCGGCGATGTCTGGCTACCCGATTTCTTGCAAGAAGGGGCCAAAGCCCTCACCAACGCGATTCGAAAATTCGAATACACCCGAGGCACCCCCTTCTTTTCCTACGCGCAAATATCGGTGAAAAATCGATTGCGAAACTACTTTCGCGATCACGTCCGAGCTGGCTCGCTGGCCATGCGCCCCACCGAGGACATGAAGAAGATCAAGCAGATCTTGGACGAATGGCGCGAAGTACACGACACCGATCCGCCTCCCAACATCCTCGCGAAAATGTGTGGCATCGAAGAAGACAAGGTCATGCGACTTCGCCCGCTGATTCGGCAATGGCAAAACATGCCTGGCCCACCTGCCTCGCTCGACGCGCTTCTCGGCGACAGCACCGCGAACCTGCACGAAATCGTGCACGATAAAAAAGCCAAGTCGGGCCTTGGGGCGGCAGAGATCGATGAGATGTGGGACGCGGTAAAACTCCTCCCCGAACGCTCACAGGAAATTTTGAAATCCCGATTTGTTCAAGGCCATACGCTGGAAGAAACCGGTAAGATGATCGGTCTCACTCGCGCACGGATCAAGCAAATTCAAGACGACGCGCTGAAGCAGGTGCGGCATATCTTGGAAACCGGCGGGCATCGCGACACGGGTAGTTGATAGGAAGTCTGGACGAAATTGGTAGCATGGATTTTTATCCAATTCTGCCGGAACGGGATTTATCCGAATTGCTAGCTGAGTCGGAGAATAAGAACATCAATCCCTTATTCCTTACCCGCGAAATAAGAGGCCGACGGGAACGTCGGCGCTCCTCGTCCACTCTTCACCTTCGACTCTTGACCTTGACCTTGACCTTGAGCTTGACCTTGACCTTGACCTTGACCTTGACCTTGACCTTGACCAGATCGCTCCGTGCGTCGTGAGAATAAGAACGTCAATCCCCTTTAACTTACCCGCGATATAAGAGGCCGACGGGGACGTCGGCGCTCCCAGGCTACTCGTCCATTCTTCAAATCTTCACCTTCGACTCTTCACCTTCGACTCTTGACCTTGACCTTGACCTTGACCTTGACCTTGACCTTGACCTTGACCTTGACCTTGACCTTGACCTTGACCAGATCGCTCCGTGCGTCGTGAGAATAAAAACGTCAATCCCTTATTCCTTACCCGCGATATAAGAGGCCGACGGGGACGTCGGCGCTCCCAGGCTCCTCGTCCACTCTTCAAATCTTCAAATCTTCACCCTTCGGCTCTTGACCTTGTCCTTGACCTTGACCTTGGACCAGTTCTTCTCGCCATCAGCAAGGATTTTGGGTTGCAATCATGCCCCAGTTGATTTTTCTCGAAAACATGAAATCCCTACTTACCTCCTCGATTTTTCTTTCTTTGGCTCTCTTTTTTATCGGCTGCAACGGCGGAGAAAATACCCCCGGCGCAGGCGTGATTGAAAAAGAAGTCGAGCTCTTCGTTGCCCCGGAAACACCAGAAGCAACCGTCGACGCGTTTTCACAAGCGATCCAATCCAACCAACCCGACGCGATCTACAACCTGTTGCCCAAATCCTACCAGACCGAATTAAATGGCCTCGTGAAGCAGTTCGCGGAAGGCATGGATGCGACGCTTTGGAACGACGCCAACGATCTCATCAAACAAGCCACCGGCATCATGAAGGACAAAAAGGACCTCATCATGCAGCTCGAAGAAGTTCAGGACCAGCGCGCCGAACTAAATCAAAACTGGGGCGACTTGGTAAAGACATTGGACTCGGTAACCAACAGCGATTTCATGGATCTTGAGAAACTCAAAAAAGGCGACATCAACGGCCTGCTCAAAAACAGCGGTCGTGGCATGATGAACAGCATCATGGATTCTGCGAAGAAGATGGACAAGGACGGACAAATCGACACCTTCATGAACATGGTCAAAGGCGTGCAAACCGAAGTCCTAAGTTCAGCTGATGGCACCGCGAAACTCAAGCTGTCTTCTGCAGACGGAAAAGAGACGGAAGAACTCGATATGGTGCAGGTAGACGGAGCGTGGATTCCAGCCGAGATCGCAAAGAATTTTGACGGCATGATCGCTCAGGCCAAAGACGGCCTCACCTCGATTCACAAAGATTCGGAAAACTTTCAGAGCATCAAAGGCATGGCTGGACTCGGCATGATGATGGCCAAAGGGACCCTGGCAAAAATCGATGCAGCGAAAACCCCGAAAGAGTTGAAAGACGCAGCGGGATCGATCTTTGACAGCTTAGGCGGCATGCTGGGTCAGTAAGCGCTTTCCCTGCCCACGATTTCGCACAGAGGCGAGGCGCCTCTGCCACTTTAAGAAGAACACGTATGACTTCGATTCAACAGGCCCGTGAACAAATCATCGAACGCATTGCACGTGCGAGCTTTGAGAAGCTCGATCGTGAGCTGAGCCCGTCCGAACTTAACGGAATCGACCGGACACCATCGATAATGATGCTTGAATCCCTCGAAATCAGCGCGACCTCACCCATGGTGAATGCAGCCGATTTTCGCAAGGAAATCGAACAGGCCGAACGTCAATCTTAAGGATGAAAGGCGACGTGCGATAACCATGAGGTCGAAGAAATTCTGTTCGGCACTGGGCACGGCCCAAAGGGACCCGTTTTACTCACCGAGGCTCAACGAAAATTGACTCGCCCTTACAACCGAATTCCCTCGTTTTCATATACCACGGGCGCGGTGATCCCAATAGGCGGCCGCAGAGCGTCGGGCACCAGATGTTCATTCAGCTTCAGCCGACTCACTTCACCAAACCCCTGCCCACAGGCAATTTAAGGCTTCTCGCTACGATCATGGTGAAATATGCGAGCTAGGCCAGAAAGCCTTTAAAATGCATGTATTTCTGGTAATAAGCGTTGCGCTTTAAACGTGCGATGACCTCAGGACGCGGGGGAATGACCTCATGATTCGCGTGCTTTACCGGCTGATTTGACGATGATGTTTTATCAGAAGGGCTGTAACTTTACGGTTTAAGTAACGTACTGTTTCAAAGAAGAAGATCTGATGAAGTATTTAGTAACTGCAATCCTTTGCCTCATGGCGGGCTACCTTTTTGGTCGCTGGGCCCCTCAATCCAAACTCCAAACTCAGAAACAAGAGGTGGAAAATATTCGTGAGCAGGTGAAGAAGGAAGCACGTGATGGCCGAGGTCTTCGTGGGGTTTCCCAAATCCTGCAAATAGAACGCACTCCCTTTACCACAAACGTGGTGGAAAAAATCGTCGTCATCACCAACGAAGTCAATGTCGTGGTCACCAATACAGTCAACGAGCGCGTGCGCGAACGAGACAACCGGGACATGAGATCGCGCATCGACGCGGCGAAAGAGGTCTGGGAAACCCGAGTCGACATCGCGCGACGAACCTTCCTCGATAAAGTAGATGCAAACCGCGAAACGCGACGAGAATTTAACGGGATCCTGCAAGGCATGAACATGCACATGCGCGTCGTGGTCAACGACTGGGCTGCGGAAATGGAACAATATGACGACGTGTACCCAGATGACTCCTTAAAGCTCATGGAGAACGTCATTGGGGCCATGGGTGTGGCCTATAAACGGATGGATGAAACCATGCCCGAAAATTGGCGCGAATCCGCGGGGAAAGATTTTAATCTCTTCGACCTGATTGATCCGAGTGTAGGCGAAGGCTTGATTAAATTGGAAGGGCGCGGAGTCGACTTTTAATCGCCGACTTTTAATCGCCAGCCTCCGTTCGCGTTCACGAAACATCTTTCCTAAAAATCTTCTCTTCTAAGCCGCGCCCAACATGAATGCGTTTTCACAGGTCTACGTGACCGCCAAACATGAGCTCATCGATTCGATGCGGAGCAAGCGCGCGGTGATCCTCTTTTTGCTCTGCCTTGTCGGGGCCTTAGTTGCGACCCACTTTTTTATCAAGCTGTTGATGATGTTAGAGGCGCAGTTCGTCGAGCTACTTCAACTGCCCGAGGGAGCGGACCCTGGCACCGTGACGGTGTCGATTTGGGAATCTCCTCGCTACGAACGCATGCTGCAAGGCATGATGCGAGACGACGCCGAGCTGGCCGCGGTGCTCGCCCCCATCCCTCCCGTCTCGCTGTTTTACGGCTCCATCGCCTCCATGATGATGCCCCTGTTTGTTGTTTTTTTATCGGCCACGCGCATCGCGGATGAAATGGGATCGGGCTCGGCTCGCTTTCCGCTTTTCCGCTGCTCGCGCCTCACCTGGTGCCTAGGAAAATTCTGGGGCCAAGCCGTGGTGTTGTTTCCCGTGCTTATGCTGAGTGCGGTGGCAGCTTGGGGGATCAGTTACTTCCGGCTTCCCACTTTTGACCCCGTGACCACGGCGCAATACATGCTGGTGTTTGGCTTTAAATCTTGGCTCTACACCCTGGCGTGGCTGGGGCTGGCCCTCGGGGTGTCGCAGCTCACCAAATCGGGCAATGTCGCCACCGCGATCGCCCTGATCCTTATGATCGCCAGCGCGGTGCTCGACGGCTTCGTGCGCTACAAAGTTGGACCGGGCCTCGCGCAACTCTGGGACAGTGCGCACCAACTTATCCCTCAGGGACATTGGCGAAATCTTTGGTGGCCCAACCGCCTTGAATTCAACCTGACCTCGGCCGTGATGCTTTTGGTCCTCGCGCACCTGTACATGATGATCGGCTTCTTCTTTACCCGGAGGCGCGACCTGTGATTCAGCCTAAACGATTTAGCGGCGAGAACGCGGTAGTTATCCGCGACTTGGTGAAAGCCTATAAAAAGACGAACGCGCTCGACTCGCTGACCCTACATATTCCGCGCGGTTCGGTGTTTGGCCTCGTCGGAGCCAACGGCGCAGGAAAAACCTCACTCATGTCGATTTGTTCAGGTCTGACTCGCCCGACTTCCGGAGAGGTCGACCTACTCGGCGAAGGCGGATTCAATGTCGATGTGCATAGTGGTCGGATCACGGTCATGCCTCAAGACTGCGGCCTACCAAACTACACACGGGTCGGCGAAATTTTAAAGTACTACGCTCAGCTACAAGGGCTCTCGCGCAGAGAATCCATCGCGATGTCGGATGAAGCGCTGCAGTGGGTAAATCTATATGACCGTCGCCGCGACATGATTCGCTCGCTGTCACACGGTATGCTCGGGCGCTTGATTGTGGCGCAGGCTTTTCTCGGAGATCCAGAGATCGTTTTTCTCGACGAGCCCATGAGTGGGCTTGATCCCAAGGAGGTACAAAATTTGAGGAGGCTGATTCGTTCCAAGGCGGGCGAGCAGACCATCGTCGTGAGCAGCCACCTCCTCTACGAAATGGAGAACCTCTGTGATGAAGTCGCCTTCATCGAAAAGGGTCGCTTACTGAAGCAGGATAAGATGGCGAACTTACTCAATCGCCGCCCGGTGATTCGAGTGATTCTCGACCCCGAAACGCCTCCGCCTTCGGAAACCACATACCCAGTGACAGGTTTAGAAGATGTATCACGAAGCTGGCAGCCCGAAACGAATGAGCTGACGATTACTTGGAAAGACGAGCGGGAAATCCCCGAAGTGAATGCAGCGCTTTTGCCTTGGTTGCTCGGCGCGGGTTGCCGCATCCTAAGCGTTGAACGCGGCTCGGACCTCGAACAAGTTTTCTTGGATTCATCGGCAGAACAATAGCGGACGAGAAGCCTAGGAGGGCGCGAGGTTAGCAGCGGGAATGGATGACAAGGTAGCGGACGAGGAGCCTGGGAACGTCGACGTCCCCGTCGGCATCTTATATCGCGGGTAACGAAACAGGGGTTAACGCATCGTATTCTCAGAGAAATGGACGAGGAGTCTGGGAACGCCGACGTCCCCGTCGGCAAAGGATTGGATGACAAGGTAGCGGACGAGGAGCCTGGGAACGCCGACGTCCCCGTCGGCATCTTATGTCGCGGGTAACGAAACAGGGGTTAACGCATCGTATTCTCAGAGAAATGGACGAGGAGTCTGGGAACGCCGACGTCCCCGTCGGCATCTTATATCGCGGGTAACGAAACAGGGCTTAACGCATCGTATTCTCAGAGAAATAGACGAGGAGTCTGGGAACGCCGACGTCCCCGTCGGCATCTTGTATCCCGGGTAAGTAAAACGGCTCTGTCGCATCGTAAACTCACCACGCAAACAGCGATGCGTTCAAGGTCAAGACGCGACGTTGGCAAAGGATTGGATGACAAGGTAGCGGACGAGGAGCCTGGGAGCGCCGACGTCCCCGTCGGCATCTTATATCGCGGGTAACGAAACAGGGCTTAACGCATCGTATTCTCAGAGAAATGGACGAGGAGTCTGGGAACGCCGACGTCCCCGTCGGCATCTTGTATCCTGGGTAAGTAAAACGGCTCTGTCGCATCGTAAACTCACCACGCAAACAGCGATGCGTTCAAGGTCAAGACGCGACGTTGGCAAAGGATTGGATGACAAGGTAGCGGACGAGGAGCCTGGGAGCGCCGACGTCCCCGTCGGCATCTTATGTCGCGGGTAACGAAACAGGGGTTAACGCATCGTATTCTCAGAGAAATGGACGAGGAGTCTGGGAACGCCGACGTCCCCGTCGGCATCTTATATCGCGGGTAACGAAACAGGGCTTAACGCATCGTAAACTCACCACGCAAACAGCGATGCGTTCAAGGTCAAGATCAAGATCAAGATCAAGGTCAAGGTCAAGGGCAAGGGCAAGGTCAAGGTCAAGGTCAAGGTCAAGGCAAGGCAAGGTCAAGGTCAAGGTCAAGGCAAGGCAAGGCAAGGCAAGGTCAAGGCAAGGTCAAGGTCAAGGTCAAGGGGGCCTCATCACAAGCAGGCAGGAAGAAAATCAAAAACAGCGGGATCCTCCATTCCTTTGCCAACCATTCCTCTACCATAATACGTAAACCAAAGTAAGCGGTACGCTTCCCAGAAACGCTTTACAGCTGAAAAAACCGCTCCGCGTTAGCCGTCGTTTGCGCCGCAAGGGCCTCCACATCCACGCCTAAACATCCCGCGACATCCTGCACGATATGCCCCAAAAACGCAGGCTCGTTCCGCCCTTTTGGCGCTTTAGGACGCATATTACGTGGCGCGAGATAAGGGCAATCCGTTTCCACCAAAAGCCGGTCAGATGGAATCAACTTCACGAGTTCGCGTAAATGCTCCCCACGCCGTTCATCGCAAATCCATCCGGTAATTCCAATGTAGGTACCCGCCTCGATATAGGCCATCAGCGCGTCCCGCTCACCGGTAAAACAATGCACCACCGCGGGTGGCAACCGATCCGCTGGCTCGGTCAAGATACGTAAAAAATCTTCGTGCGCATCGCGCTCATGCAAAAAAAGCGGGAGCTGGAGCTCGCAAGCCAACCCAACTTGCGCCGCAAAAACCTCGCGCTGCACATCGCGTGGAGAGAAATCACGGTTGTAATCCAAACCACATTCACCAATCGCCACCACTCCAGGATGGGCCGCGAGTTCACGCAAAATCGGCAAGTTCAAATCCGTAACCGACTTCGCGTCGTGTGGATGCACTCCCGCCGTGCTCGAAAGCAAATCGGGATGCTGCTTCGCCAAAGCATGCGCGGCTTGGGATTCGGATTCGCTCGTACCCGTGACAATCATCCGAGTCACCCCAGACGCAACCGCCCGCTCAATCACCGCATCAAAATCTGCGTGAAAGGCTTTGTTGGCAAGGTTCGCTCCGATATCGATCATTAGGGCTTCGCTTAAAGCGTAGGCTTCCAGACGCGGACCTGCAAGTTCTGCCGGCCCCACTGGTTTGCCTCCTGATGATGACGGAAATAGACATCAATGTTTTTTGGGCCCATCGCACTTCCGGTATCGACCACTTTGCCAAAACCATAGCCCGGAATATGCAACACGGTGCCGTAAGGAAAGACGGATGGATCGGCCGCAATGGAACCCACCGCTGCCCGTGTACCCGTAGAGGTAAGCCCTACTTCTTTAACCCGACCTTTGCTCGGGCCAGATTTAACCACGGTACGGCCACGCCAATCGTGACGCCAATTACAGCAGTCACCACAGGAGCAGTAGGCGGTTACTTCAAGCTCAACCGTTTTGTCCGGAGTCCGGGTCTCTGGAGGCACGCCCATACTCCTCGGTGTCATCTGACATCCGATCGTGAGCAATGCGGCCAACAGGCCGATGTGTGTTTTACGCATATGTGGTTCCATACAGTTTCTCCGTAAATGAAGAAAACCCGACCTAGGGAAGAGGAATATGATTGCAAGATGTATTTTCGGTTTATTTTGACTGAAAACGGTAAAGGCGGATCGCAGAGAAGGATAAAACGATTCGGTTTCGACCAACACGTTCGCATCCTTCAAGATAACCCACGGACCGTGGCTCGGAATTTATTCGATGGTCTGTCGAGGGATCGCCCTTCAGTCGAGTAGGGCTTAGCTGAATGCAAAGAACCTCCTGATAGGATGGTTCAAATACAGCCCCATTCGTGATAGCCCCTTAGTGGGTCATTGCTTCATCACCGCTTGGGAAGGCGATGGCAATAACACGCCTGAGAAGGGCATGGTACGGTCACGGACGCGTCATCTTCTTTGTTCAAAACCTGTGGCTCAGAGGCTACGCTCTGACAAGGCCTCACCCATCTTAAGGGGCTGATGACCGCAATTCAGCGAAAATTGCCCATCAAACGGCCATAAAACCGAGATTTCGGCATTTTCACTGTTAGAAAACAGCATCTTAGCGTATCAATAGGTATGATGTTATTTGGTCCACTCCCTTCGAACAAGCCAACCACACGATCCCTCGGCTTTCTTTCCGCTCTACTCACCTGCGCAGGGTGCTTTTGTGGGGTTCATTTTAGCCCTGAACTCCTCGCACAAGATGACGCCAAGGAGGCTGAAGATTACAGCGCATACCGCCTTCGCAGCCCGGCCGAGGAAAAGGCAGAATTCACCCTGGAAGAGGGTTATGACATCAACCTAGTGGCATCAGAACCTGCGGTAGAAGAACCGGTGCTGACCGTCTGGGATGGCAACGGGGCCATGTACATCGCGGAAATGCGCTCCTACATGCAGGATGAAAAAGGAACAGGCACCAAGACCCTGAAAAACTCCCGCATCAAGCGCCTCGAAGACACCAACGGCGACGGGGAGTACGATCGCGTCACCATCTTTGCCGACGGCCTCAACCTCCCCCGTGCCATTCTTCCCCTCGACGGCCGCATTGCCGTCCGCATGACCGACTCGATGGACATCTGGTCCTATCGCGATACCACCGGCGACGGCGTAGGCGATGAGGTCATCAAGCTTTTCGACGGAACTGAAACCGGCCGCAACAGCGTGAGCACCTCGGTCGAGCATCAAGACTCCGGCCTCATCTGGAACATAGATAATCATATTTACATCACCTACAACCAAGAGCGCTACCGCTTCACCGACGGCGAATGGAAAGCGGAAAAACAACGCGGACATTGGACCCAATGGGGCCTCACCGTGGACGACCTTGGACGGATCTTCTGGATGGACAATTCGCATCCCGCCAAAAATATTCAGCTTCACCCCAAGTACTGGGACACAGTTCACCGCCTCGCCACAAAAAGCATCGCGGGTGATCCGATTAGCCTCGGCGAACCGTATAACCCAGATTTTATAATGGCCGCATCAACCTGTCTTTTAAACGACCGTGGTGGCTCAAGCAGCGCCAAACGAGGCTTCACCTCGGCCTGCGGACAGTCCATCTATCGGGCCGACCAATTTCCGAGCGACAGCTACGGGGATTACTTTTTTGCTGACCCGACCATTCACGTGATTCGCCAAGCCAATGTGGTGAACAACAATGGCAAAGTCATGCTCGAACGCACCGGCGACCCCGAAGCCGAATTTCTCCAGAGCTCGGACATCAATTCCCGCTTCATCAACACTGCAGTTGGGCCGAACGGTGCCTTGTATATCACCGACATGTATCGCGGGATTATCCAAGATGCTGGCTGGCTCTCACCCGGTCCGCGCGCCTTCATCAAAAAGGTTGGCCTCTCGGACAACAACCGCCATGGCCGCATTTGGCGTATCACGCACAACGAAGGAATCACCCCCGCCGAAGCCGCGAAGCCACGCATGTTTGACGAAAGCACCATCGAGCTCGTGGCCCACCTCGAGCATCCACACGGCTGGTGGCGCGACACCGCCCAACGCCTGATCATTCTTCGCGACGACCGTGACGCCGCCATCCCTGCACTTGGGTCGATCCTGAAAAGTAGCGACTCTGCTCTGGCTCGCCTACACGCCTTGTGGACCCTTGAAGGCTGCAGCGCAGTGAGCGACGAACACCTAGATACGGCAATGAAAGATAGCGACGAAGGCGTACGTGCAGCCGCGATTCAAGTTGCCGAAGCACTTGGCAAACTCGATACCCTTGGCGAACTGGTGAGCGACCCTTCCCCTCGGGTCGCCGAACAATTGATTTACAGCCTTGGTACCGTAGCTGAAGATCCAAAAGTAGACTGGATTCAAACCGCGGCCCGCAACCATATGACCGACCAAGGCGTCATGATGGCCTCCATTATCTCGCTATGGGGAATGAATGACCTGCCCCTGATTCAAGAGATTCAAAGCGAAACACCGAGCGACAACATCGACGCATCAGCCAAGCAAGCGTGGACCGTCGGGCTTTCGAACTGGACCCGAGGACTCGAATATCCAGAAGACATGTCCTCGAACGACCAGCGGTGGATCCGCGATGGCGAAACCATGTTTTATAAAACCTGCATCTCATGCCACGGAGGCGAAGGCGACGGGATGAAGATCCCCGGCACCGACCTTTTCTTGGCTCCTTCGCTGGTGGATTCGCCACGGGTCAAAGGCGATCCCAAGTACTTGATTCCGATTTTGACCAATGGCCTAATCGGCCCCCTTGACGGCAAGACCTATCAGGCGGGCTATATGGCTCCAGCCAAAGCCATGGGCATCACCCGCGATGATCACCTAGCTAAATTGATTTCCTACATGCGATTTAAGTACAATGGCGATACCGAACTGATCACCGCAGATCAGGTGAAGGAACTTCGACTAAAGCACGAAGACCGCAGCGGCCCGTGGACTCAGGAAGAGCTTGAGCAGCAGTAGCGGGAGAGCAGCAGTAACGGGAAACAACCACCCGCGCAACCATGACACTCAATGGCAGGCGCGAAAGCAGTCCTGCCACTCAATGGCAAACAATGACGTTGAGGAATTAAAGTGGCAGAGGCGTCCCGCCTCTGGGTGAAGAGTCGTTTTTCTACTGTGGGGCTGCATCAGAACCAAACTGCAAGGAGAGTGCAAGGAGGGTTTTTCGATACAGCGGTGCCCTACTCGCCTGAGAGGCGAAAACAACGTAGCGATGGGCAAATGCCCATCGGTCCGAATTAATCGGCACCTCAAGTCTGAAGGACTTGCACAAGTTGTGGAGGACTTACGCAAGGTCCAGAGCGTTTGTGGAAGTTGTGGAAATTTTGTGGAAGCCTTTCAGGCTTAAAAGGCTGGGCCGATGTTCGATGGGCGTTGCCCATCGCTACGCTCTGCAAGCCTTTCAGGCTTGGGATCAGCTGCGCTACGGCCCCCCCTCCTTGGTTGCGGCGCTTATGTCCGTGCCTGTAGGCGAACCAAGGAAAGAGGCAGCTCTTATGGTTTAGCGAAAGTCCGGCTCTTGCCCATACGGTACTTCCACGGATGCCGACGGGGACGTCGACGCTCCCAGGCTTATCCGAATCTACTGATCGCTCAAAACACGATTAGGGTATCCGTCTACGGTTTCCTTTCAATTTCAAACGCAATGCTTCCCTACTGTCGGCGGTTGGAAACCGCCGCTCCTTGGCCTGCGGCGCTTTAGAGCATGTTAGAAATTATCGGCGTGGCGCGCCATTTATTCCGCATTTGTCGGAACGGGATTTATCCGGTTCATGCTTGCTAGGAGTCGGTCGGCCTTAGGCTTTCGAGCGAGGGTTTCTCAGTTTGAGACCAGACGGTTTGGACGAATCGTGAGAATCGTAGGGGCCAAAGTGAGGAATTCGCAGCCGAATCTGCTATGTCCGGCAGACTTATAGGAGGTGACTTTGCACTTGGCGCAGCCCAAGAGCCGTTCTAATTTAACGCATGAATTCCTCTCGATTTTCTCGTGCCCAAGCCCCTGTCTGGGCTCTCATTTGTCCCTTCATCCTGACTTGTCTTTTTTGTCTGCTCACGCTTCCGACCCAAGCGGGTGACTGGCCGCAGATCAATGGGCCAACCCGCGATGGACATGCGGCCAAAGATGAAAAGGCGGTGGATCCCGCCAAAGCCCCAAGCCTGAGTTGGAAGCATCCAGTTGGCGAAGGCTTTGCCGGGCCGATCGTATCAGGCGATGCATGCTATGTCTTCCATCGCAAAGATCGCCAAGAAGTGCTGCAGATCTTGGACCGCAAGACGGGCGCGATTCGGCATGAAACCGCGTTTGCCTGCACCTATCGCGGTGGAGTGAACAGCGATCGAGGACCTCGCTGTGTGCCCATCGTACAGAGCAAGCAGGTCTTCCTTTTTGGTGCCTCGGGCGAACTTCATGCCGTCGATGCGACAACCGGTAAAGCCCAATGGAGTCGCAATGCGTACGGAGATTACAAAGGCCAAGAAGGCTATTTTGGCGCAGGCGCGACCCCCATCGTTGTCGGCGACCTTGTCTTGGTAAACGTCGGAGGCCGTGGGGGTGCAGGGGTGGTCGCCTTCGATACCGCCACAGGAAAAACGCGTTGGAAGACTGGGGATGAACGGGCGAGTTATTCCTCTCCGGTTCGGTTTTCCATGCCCAGCCAAGCGGCTAAATCCGCTACGTCGGCTGGAGATCAAGTCATCTTCATCACGCGTATGAACTGCCTCGCGCTGAATGCAACCGATGGCTCCCCCCTATTTCGAATTCCCTTTGGAAAAAGTGGAGCGACGGTCAATGCGGCCATGCCACTCGTGGTAGGAGACCGGCTCTTCCTCAGTTCGTCGTATGGTGTCGGAGCGCGGTGGATCGATCTCGAAGCCACCAAGACAGCCGATGCCTCGCTGTGGTCCAACGACGAAACCCTGTCTTCCCAGTACGCCAGCGCGGTTCATATCGATGGTCGCCTCTATGGCACCCATGGTCGCGAAGACATTGGGGTCGCCGATTTTCGCTGCGTGGATGCCGCCAGCGCAAAGATCCTTCAGGAGGAAACGGGCTTTGGCATGTCGCATATCATCGTGCTGGAAAAGAAACAGCTCTTGATCTTGCAGCTCGATGGTACCCTGAAAATTGCTGAGGTAACTCCCACCGGTTTCACCATGCAGGCTAGTCACTCACTCGCTAAAGGCCTGACCCGCTCCATGCCAGCCTACGCGAATCGACAGGTTCTCTTGCGCAATAACGAAGGCGACGACTCGGAACTATTCTGCTGGGAATTTTAACCAGCTTCATCAATGATTGGCGTCCATGGCTATCAAATGGCACCGCTTAGCGATTCATCTCCGACTGTATCAAAACCAGTTTAATAAAATATGCAGGCTCAGCTCCATGAGCCCGTTCTCGTAAATTTATCGTTTCGAACACGGATTTATTTTGCACTGCATCAAATCAAAAAGCTAAGATCTTGGAATGAATAAAGAGCATGTACTCCACAGCCTTATTGAGGCCGTGCCCGACCTGATTTATGTCAAAGATCGTTCCGGCGCCTTCATCGTTTGCAATCATGCCTGCGCGTTTAGTCTCGGGGCCAAAGGCGTCGACGACCTCATCGGTAAGCGCGACTCAGACTTTGTCGGGCCTGAACTTGCGGAATTATATCATCAAGACGATGAGCGCGTCATGTCGACAGGTGTATCCATGATCGACCGCCAAGAGCCGGCCAATGCGGTTTTAGGCAAGCGCGAATGGCTCTCCACCACCAAGGTACCACTGCGGGATGAAAACGGTCAGGTGGTCGGCGTCATTGGCATTAGTCGGAATGTTACGCACCGAAAAGAAACGGCCGAACAACTCGATATGTACGCCAAAAAACTAGAAGAGAAAACGGCGGAAATGGAACGTAACATCCGGGTAGCGGGAAATTTTTGGCGGGCCATCGTGCCCGACCGGACCCCGGAAATCCCGATCTCCAGCTCGCTTTACGGAAAAATATTCCTCGAACATAAATACATTCCCAGTGACAACATTGGGGGGGACTACTTCGACATCACCATCATCAACGACCATCAAATTGGCATCTTTGTCAGTGATGTGACGGGGCATGATGTACGCGCTTCCCTTGCGGCGGCCACCCTCAATGGCATGATGCAAGAGATCGGGGACGTGATTATGGACCCAGGTGGATTGATGAGCCGGATCAACCAATCCTTCCGGAAAATTCTCGCACAGTCATCGCGTGATCTCTTTGTCACCGCGTTTTATGCCTTGATCGATTTGGAAAAGAAGGAAGTCCTTTATTCGAATGCGGGGCATCCCGATGGGATGTTGGTGCGACGGAGCGAACAGTGCGTTCTTGCATTGACCGGAGACCAGCCTGCGCTCGGCTTGGTCAATCAAATGGTTTTCGAAACGGAACGGGTCGCATTAAAATCCGGCGACCTCCTTGCCTTGTACACCGATGGAATGGTGGAGGCGGAAAACGCGCAGCACGTCGCCTACGGCCCGCAACGGCTCGGACAATACCTGCTTGAACATGATGAGCACGATCTTCCGACGCTTCTTGACGAATGCCTTAAGGACATCAAAGGGCATAGCTTCAGCGGGAAATACGAAGACGATATCTGCCTCGCGGTCGCAGCCATTGGCGAGTTGTAAGCCGTCTCTGGTTTGATGCCTGGCGCGTTGACCTTCGCCGTTATGTCAGTCCGACGGTTCTCTTTAAGTATCAGCCCCGAAGGGGGCGGGATAACGTAGCTATGTGGTGTAGCGAGGCGCAACCCCGGAGGCCTGTAAGGTGAAACCGAGCAACGCGCCACACACCCCATTTGGAGTCTGTCCTGAAATCCTTCTTATCAATGCAAAAATTCCATACCAATGCTTGTTCCACTAATATAAAGTTTGATTGTGACCAAATAGTTGTAACAGAAAATTTATTCCATAGAGCAGGTCTCGTGGTTTTTCTATGGGGTCTATTGTTGGTTGCTGTAGGTATATGTTTGTCTAATGCATTTATTATAGTTCCAGCGGTAGGCATAGCCTCGGTTATTATTATCGGGATATTGCTTCCGAAGCCCCTACGAATTACAATTGCTAAACCCAAAAAACACGCGGCGCTTGTTAGACTTAATCCCACATTCGGAGTGCCTAAGAGTCTGTCGGGCTTAGGCTTTCGAGCGAGGGTTTCTCAGTTTGAGATCAGACGGTTTGGACGATTCGTGAGAATAGTTGAGACTATTTAATCGATTCGTACGGATCGAATGGGCCAAAGTGAGGAATTCGCAGCCGAATCTGCTAAGTCCGACAGGCTCCTAGGTTAATAAATAGCGAGCACGTTTCCGGGGTAGTTATTAAGGAAAATTTGCAGAGGCAAAGTGATGATATCCGTTGCATACATGTTTACTTGCAAATGAGAGACTCTAGTTTTGTATTTGTGTACCGTCGGAGTTACCATATGCGGCGGAAAGTAAGGCCAGTTGCACTTAAAATTGCTGGTTTTTTAGAGGTTGATTTAGACGACCTCAGGATAGAATGAATCAGAAGGGGAGATTAGAAACAACGGTCCTTCAGAAAAATATAACGGGACAGAAACAACGGTGTCCAAAGATTCTTTCTAAAAGAAGGTATAGATGCGGTTCAGGCGGTCTGATGGCACGGAACTCATTCTCCAAACCCGTGCGCAAGGGGTGGTGGATGCCAACGGCAATACCCTCCGAGTGACAGAGCAAAAAATATGAAGGGACAGGATGTTCTTCCTTTCCTCCTCTGGTGATAGTATAGGAGCGTGGTCATGAAAATATTCTCCAATTGTTGTATCATACTCTCTCTTTGTTTTTCGGGTCTTTGTCTTGGCCAAAATTTGAAGAGTGTGCCGATCATTTCTTCAGATGGTAAGCCTCTTGTTCAGGCTGTGCTCGTTGATATTTCATATGATGAATGTTGTTTAAATTGCGATGTTGAGCCACCTGACGAATTTTCAAAAGAACTCAAGAAATTCCTTTCGCAGGGGGGGATGCTCAAGGTGGATAACAAAGTCTTCTTAGACAGGGCGTGTATTGGCGACGAATATGCCGGAATCTGGCTGTCTAACGATATCAATGAGGAGGTTTGGCCAGCCATCATAAACTATACAGGAAAAAAGTTTTCCTTTAATATTAAAATGAAGGATGCCGTTTTCGTGACGGCATATTCAGAGGCAATTCATGCAAAAGTTGCCTCCAAAGTTTGTGATTTAAGCAAGGCAAATTTTGGCTTCACCGAATTAGAGCGCATTGATTCTGGAATCTCCAGCAATAAGTACGTGGCCTCCGACGTGCTAAGGCGGTTCACCACACCCCTCAATATTTTAGAACAGAAGACCATAGATGAGCACCCTTTTCTCGAGTTGCTCCAGCAGAGTCTCTTACAAAATAAACGTGAACTCCTTAAGGTGCATACTCTTAATGGGGTGAGGCGGGTTACTGGATCATTTAGTCATGAGTCCGACAGTAACCGTTTATTTACTGCAATTGACTCCTTACAGCAAAATGGGATTTTTCTCCATGGTGTTATAGCTGGCAAAGACTCGACTATCGCCTTTTTGGGCGATAGGAATCTAACCTCTTTTAAGGTATTCTTCTTTTATAAAGTTGGTGAGGTTTGGCATATTTCCGTATTTCCAGATGTGAATTATTATGATCGAAAAACAGACTCCTTTTTAAGGTTTGGAGAAGGCAGTATTTTGATACTAAATCATTTTTTTAACAAGAGTTTAGTAAAGTAAGAGTAAAGCACTTTTTTATAGTATATGGCTTCGAACCGCACCCTTCACGAGGGCCCAGAAAAATAAAATACCCCCACGAATTGGCTAACTCACCACCCTGTCTTTTATGGCTTACCTAGAATTTGGCCTCTCCTGACGAAAAACGTCGCCAACACTTGTACTAATTGGCAATAATCACTGAAAATGAAAAAAGATCATACACCTGATGCGCCCATTCCCGTGAAAAGTCCTATTTTCGTGTACGTGTTCTTATTACCTTTTTTATTGATAGGACTATTTACGGTTTCAATCGCGACTCATGATCTGATCATGGCAAAGGCGAGTCTGGACTGGCCGAAGGTTAAGGGAGAGATTTTAAAATCATCGATTCGCGAATCGAGTGGTGACTCTGGTTCGTCCACTAAATATCGAGCAAATGTTAATTATAAATTCATGGTAGGAGATAAACCGTTTGATGGGGACAGAGTTTCATTCAATCGGATGACTTGGAGTGGGAGTAAAGGGCGAAAGGACGCTCGGCTTATAAATTCTAGGTTTCGAGAAGGAAACCAAGTGAATGTTTTCTATCTACCTGGGAATCCAAACGAAAATGTTCTCGAACCTGGAGTGAAATTGGGAACAAGCTTTTTTTTAATTTTCGGTTTGATGTTCCTTTTACCTGCAATTGGTATGTATATCTATGTTACCATGAGGTACAGGAAATATCGGGTTTCACCCTCTGCTTCTTGAATTCTATGTCACATTTGTCCTGGATTCTACTTATTATTTTCTACTCATGAAGCCACTAAGGTTTCTATTTGTTAGTTTAGGAATTTCCCTGTTTCTCATCCTGCCTGCGGTTTCTCAAGATGTTGCACGGTCTAAATACCAATCCTCGAACGACGGCTACCAGAAGACGTATGAAACCGAAAAAACGCGGTTGAGCATATATATAAAGGGACAGGATGTTCTTCCTTGTAAAATTCTATAGCGAGCAGGTAAATTCGCCCTTGAGGCGGGCAAGGCCTTGGTTCAAAGTCGCGGTGGATTAAAGGAGTCTATTTTGAAAACATATTTCTGCACCTTCGTGTGCCTATTTTTCGTATGTATCGCTGAGGCAACCGGATTGGCTGGGTAGAGTTGGAGACATTATAATCGAAATCCGAGGCCCGGCCAACTCTCCTGACACATAGGGCGTCGAAAGCTGGGGCGCTTCTAACATCGAAAAAATGGAAGAAGGTCTTAGATCCATCGGCCCCATTCGCTCGATAAGAACCAGTTTCGGAGACCTAGGGTTCGTGAAGGATCGGCGAGGCAAAGGCATCCTTATTGGTTCACTCGATAAAGCAAAAATTCCTTCGCACCGGAATATTTTAGACGCGGCTTTCGCGGGCGGACGCGTGCTCTCCGTGATTGAATAGGCCTGACATCATTCAGATGTGAAGCTGTTCAGAGCCATTGGTATGCACGAAGCGGGTTTGAAGCTTTCGAGCTCCACTCTCCACTCTCCACTCTCCACTCTCCACTCTCCACTCTCCACTCTCCACATCCATCTCGCTTTTGAGCGAGATGGCTATGAAGAGAATGGGTTGGAGCTGACTACTTGGGATGGAGCAGCTACCTACTTGGCCGAGTCCTCTGAGTCGAATTCTAGGGCTGCGATCCGCTCTTTGGCTGAATCAGCAGGAGCCCAAAACCATCCGTTAGGATCCCAGCACTGCGCGAAAGATACGTTGGCAACCAATGCTTTGTAGGCTTTTTCTGCTTCCTTATTTTTCTTTTGTGCTTCGTAGGCTTTGCCCAGAATGAAGTAACAGGTACCAACATCGTTGAGAGCCCATTTTGATGCCACGACATCGTTTTCTCCGACCATAGGCTCTTTAAGTTCGGACTGCATTTTGATCGCGTCTTTTTCGTACATCGCTATGCACTTTTTCGCGAAAATGATGGCGTCAGCTGGTTTGTCAGCGTTGAGCCCTTCCCATGCTTTGGTGGTCAAGGTCTCAGAAGAGAAGTCGCCAAAATCTGGTTCAGCCGAAGCAAACTGAAGCATGGCAAAGCTGGCGATGAATAGGGTCATGATCGTTTTGGTCATCATTGTGTAATCCTTTAGGGTGTTTGATTTATGTATAAAAAGTCGAACTTAAATAATGCGATGGCTTAGGAGTAATTCGGAGCAGGCCGGTGGTGCCACCGTTTGACCTTCTCGGAACAGGCCGTCGATGCCGACCTGTTGTGGCGAGCTGAAGCGTCGGTTTACCAAGTCGTCTAGGCGACTACCGCCATGCCAACCGATCTCACGGTAAGGAATGGCGATGGTGGTTAAAGCGGGTGCCCATTTGGGCGGGGTGATGCCATCGAAGCCGGTGACCGACACGTCATCGGGAACGCGTATTCCTTCTTCCATAAAACGGGCGATCACTTCGTAAGCGGGTTCATCCGCAGCGCAGACCCAGGCCGTTACCCCGGCGCGGGTACGTTGAAGCGCGGCCTCATTTACCGCCTCGTTTTCCCACTGTTGGCTCGGGTGAATATTTAGAACATCTTCGGGGTCGATGGCGAAGCCAAGTCGAGTCATCTCCTCGACGTAGGCCGCGTGCCGCCGTTGCGCCCAGCGAGCTTCCAAATCGTAGGTGTAGGTCAGGAAGCCAATGCGACGGTGACCACCTGAGGCGAGGTGTCCGACAATGGTCGAGATGCCTTGGTGATGATTCGCATCTACCGAATTGATCCCATCCGACGTCGATTGTTCCACCAGGGAAACCAGCGGCATCAGGCTGTCGATCTGCTCCACTACCTCGGCTGGGAAAGGGTAGATCAAGATCGCGGCATCCCAATCTCTTAGCTGTAAGCCGGTCATACGCTGGTAGGTCAGAGCTTGCAGATTTAGCTCAGCGGGGGAAACGTAGTTTAGGTCAAGTTGAAGCTGATGCATCTGGGCGTACTCGCTCACCCCAATCAGCAATTTGGAAGCTGGGCTTTCATACGACGAATCGCCAAAGGTTTGTGGGTCCGCACAAACCATCACTCCAATGCGTTGCAAGCTTGTGGGTAAACTTCCGTTCCCCGTCCGCGCATTCATATGATTATAGCCTACCTTCGCAGCTACTTTGAATACACGACTGCGGGTCTCCGGATTTATCCCTAGGTGATTGGTGAAACACCGTGAAACCGTCGCGCGCGAAATATTTAAAGTATCTGCGATGAGCTGTTGATTTACTTTGGGTGAAGACATCAGGGATTTAACGGTACGTGATCTGTTGCAATCTAGTGCAATTTAATGCACGCGGGTGAGTATGACGCAACCTAAAGGGATTAAAAATTCGAAATTCTTCTGTATTCTGGTGTTTTTCGGGCTGTTTTGCCCTGAGATATGGGCAACCAAGGTACATATCGAAGAAACTGCATCGGGTGAGTTTCGTCTCATGCGAGATGGTAACCCCTATGTGATCAAGGGCGCTGGTGGGAAATCCCATCTTAAAACCTTGGTGGAGATGGGCGGCAATTCTATTCGTTTGTGGGCGGCGGGATCGATGGATACGGTGGTCGACGGTCAATCCTTGGCGGACCGCTGCCAGGCCTTGGGCATTAGCATCACGGTTGGCCTCTGGGTGGGGCATGAACGTCACGGATTTAACTACAGCAATGAAACGCAGGTGAAGCATCAGCGTGAATCAATTCGGCGCCAAGTTAGGAAATACAAAGACCACCCTGCGGTTCTTATGTGGGGATTGGGAAACGAGATGGAAGGCCCGACTTCAACCACCGGGGATCCAAAGGTGTGGAAAGAACTTAACGTCTTGGCCAAATTGGTGAAGGAAGAGGACCCCAGCCATCCAGTGATGACGGTGATCGCGGGTGCCTCCGCGAACAAAGTGCAAGGCATCATGACGCATTACCCTGAGATCGATGTCCTTGGGGTGAATGCCTACAGCGAGGCTTCACGGGTGGCAGGGGCGCTAAAGAAGGTGAAGTGGAAAAAACCTTATATCTTATCCGAGTTTGGTCCGGTGGGACATTGGGAGGTGGCAAAAACACCTTGGGGAGCTCCGATCGAACCATCGAGCCGAGAAAAAGCCATGAGCTACTATGTCGCTCAAAAAATCACCAGCGAAGAGCATTCGGATATTTGCATCGGAACCTATTGTTTTATCTGGGGGCACAAACAGGAAACCACCTCGACCTGGTTTGGCATGTTTTTAGAGAGTGGTGAAAAGTTACCGCAGGTGGATGCGATGGCGCGACAATGGACCGGAGCCTGGCCAACAAACCGCTGCCCGAAAGTTGAATCATTCGAATCGGATTTGAAACGCGCGGTGGTGAAAGCCGGGAGCCTGCATAAGGTGCGGTCGAAGGTGGTCGATCCAGAAGGGGATCCGATGACCTGGAGCTGGCGCTTGATGGCCGAGAGCCAGTCGACCCGAATTGGCGGCGATGCCGAACCGGTCCCTCCGGAATTTCGTGGGCTTGTGACAAAGAAAGCGGAGGGGGAAGCCGAAGTGAGAGCGCCAGAGGCAAAGGGAGGTTACCGGTTGTTTATGGTGGTCCGAGACGGCAAGGGAAGTGCCAGTGTGGAAAATTTTTGTTTCCGAGTGGAGTAGGTAGGGCGTGCCTGCAGGAATCTTTTCTCAGTACCCAAGCCGTACCGTGCCCTTCCAGTATTCTCTAAACATGAGTAAAAATTTATGACACCTTGAAGTTAGAGATGAACCGAAAATACATCCGTTTAAAAAATTGTATTGAACATTCGGAGTCGCACCAAGAACGGATGGATGCAATCCGGCAGGTTTCTGAGTTAGCAGAGAATGATCTAGATTGCTTGATCTATAAAGGATACATTCAAGAGATGGGTCTTGGCCATTTCCCTCATTCCCGAAAGGCTTTCGCAACGTATGTTAAAGCAGCAATGTTAAGCCCAAGGGATGACGTGCTTTGCAACTTAGGTCTTTGTTTTGAGAGGTTTTCTTCGAATGCGCATGCCGTAAAATGTTATCAGGTTGGTTATAAAAACGGGCACGTACGTTCGACCTATAATTTAGCTCGTTTACAATACGACTCCGATTCTGAAGCATTAAACAAAATTAACTGGTGCTTCCTTCAGGGTGATTACCAAGCCGGAGAATTCCTTGCTTCCTATGAGATCAAGGGCCAGGCTGAACAAGCTACCATTTTTGAGAAGTTGTACGAAGAATTTGGGCATGCAGATGCGCTTCATCGCCTCGGCTATTTTGTTAAGGAAGGCTACCAATACAAAAGGTATACCTCACAAGATTGTATCGAAATAGCTTCAAAGAAAGGGTCAAGAAATGCGCATTTTTCTTTAGCAAAAGGAATCTTATCGGGAAAATTTGAGGGGGATAGCCGTCATGCACTTAACTGCTTAAGAGATTGTAGCTTTTTCAACATGCCAGGTGCTCACTACCTTTTGGGATATCACTTATGGCATGGTGCGAACACTGAACAAGATAAAGGCCTCGGAGCCAAGCACCTCTTGTTTGGTGGAGAGCTCGGTTGTAAAGAGGCTTCGCAAGTTCTTGTTGCTATATACGAACAAGACGAAGTTAAAAATGCACTCCTGAAATACTCCAAGGTATTCTTTCAAGAGCGGGCTTTTTCAACAACCGATACCGACCTTATTTTAAGAATCTTAGCTAAATTTAATCCTGAGTTAGCTGACTTTGATGCTTTATTGGAGCGCATTTTACACAAAGAGCAATGATATTCAAAAAACGTAAGGTGTCAGACACCAATGGCACTTAGGTAAGCCATGATCTTCGTAGTACCCCCAGTTCTAATCACGTGGAAAATGTCCCAGCAGGGACGGCAGAAAGTAGCGCGGGGTGGAGCGAAGCGAAACCCCGGGTTGAGTTAAGCATAGAAGGCAACGAGCGATGAACCTTGTATTTGGAGGTAAATCGGAACGAGGCGCAGGATGTAGCCCGCTTAGTTTGAATGGAGTCTTCTCGGAAATCCTTAAATAAAACGTAAGGTGTCAGACACCTTTTCAGATGCTCGAAGAGCTTTTGTATGGGTGCGGCTGGGTTGGAATGGAATCAGAAACTTGGGGGCTCTTGATGGCGGCAGCAAAGCGTGATACAATCTCAGACAATGTACCTCGATTCTCGGAAAAGGTGTCTGACCCCTTCTGTTGTTCTGATCCTCGTCCTCCTAAACCAGAGGAATAGAATGTCGTTTCTTGCTAAAAATAATCTTAAGGGATTAAGGGGCCATTCAAAAAAGTATCTCCTAATATCGGTCTTCTTTTTTGCATTAATCGGCGAATCGTCTGCCCAAATTTTAGAAAGACTTGATTCTTCACCTTTGCTTGAATCGACACGCTTTGCAGATCTACTGGAATATGTGGGGAGATATAGGTTTTCAGAAAAAGACTTTGAGCAGGATATCTCCGAGCGACTTCGCAAATCTTTGTTAAGACACTACAAGATACCTTATGCCACAAATTACGGGGAGACATATCAGGTTGTTATGGAAAAGGACATAAACCATGATATTTGGCGGTACCAAAGTGCTCGGAGCGCTCATTTAAAATTACAGGCAGTTGGCAAAGTCGAAATTCCACTCGGAATCTTTGGCTTTTGTGAAAGGTCCATTGGTGAATGCATTATTTTAGACCCAAGTAGTCTAATGTCTCTACATTTAAGCACCGTGTATAGCGCTAAACCAAACAAATTGAGAAAGAGCACCAATGTTGTAGGGAGAACTGAATTACAACATGTTGCCGGAGCCTGTTTAAAACCTCTTCCCTGTGGGGATAAATTACATTTAGTTGTTCTTTGTAACGGTATGACAATGTTGTATTTTGAATCAGATAAGACGATCCAGTTTTTGCTGGCCGAAAAAGGCAAAGACAACAAGGGACTTTGGTCGGAGATCTTTGATAGTACTGAAAATCTTTTCCCTGACTTCGGAGACCATAAAAATGGGTTTGAATAAGCAGGATTTACTCTGTCCCTTTTCTCTTGGGCCGCACCATTTGCTCCGAACGCCCAAGGCCCAACAGCACCATCGAAGTGCCGAACAGATTCTCGGAAAAGGTGTCTGACCCCTTCTATTGGCCAATGGATTGAAAGTATGAGTAAAACAGATTGGATAATTACATGCGTGATCGTTGCTTTGGTTTTGGTTTGTCTCAAGATCTTTACTTCAATAGGTTGCTCGGAGCGTTCACCTAAAGCTATTCGTCAAGTTATTCTTGCAAATGGAGGTTTTGAAACTCTTGTTAAAACCTGTGCAGAGGTTTCTCCAGATTGTGAGCCCGCACGCTTTATGGAAACGAAGGATTATGAACGTTTTCCCAAAGTAATAGCTGAACTGAGGCCTCAACTGATTGAAAGTCACGATGGTATTTTGTACATGCAACTCTCTACTGGATTCTGTCATCGCAAACTAGTTGTCTCTCAGGAAATTAACCCCAATTTCGATTCAGAAATTTTGCCAAGCCCTACTAAAATAATTGAATTAACTTCACGTGTTTTCTACGTACGTGAGGGGTGATGAGTAGAGGTCGGAAAAGGTGTCTGACCCCTTCTATTTTTGCCTTACAAACTTGGCCATTGGTCTGGCACGGAGGCGCAAATACCATTTCGGGAGGCTCCGTTAGACTCGGGGTTAAAACGACTAAAGGATGGAATTGACCCGAGGGCGCAAGCCCGAAGGTGTTAATGCCATCCTTTAGTCGTTTCAACCCCGAGAATAACCCAGACGCAAAAACCAGCGCCCCGGAGGCGGCGCACGCCTCAAGCAAATACATCGTCCGCACCGCTGGGGCGAATTTCGGGAGGCACGCTCAGACTAGGGGGGCAGGTCGCTTCTAAAGAAAATGGCTCAACAGGCCAGTGGCCGGAAAGGTGTCGTACTTGTCCATATTCATTCGTTCACCCCATTAAGGTTTGTGAACCTTCGGGCCACCCACGTTACGTGCCTTAACGTTGTCCTCCACCACCTTTAGCAGGTGCTCGGCCGCCAGCCGTTGTTGCTTGGCTTGATCCTGAAGGAAGCCAGACACGAACTTGGTTTTACTGATTTCGGTCGCCTGGTTTAAGAGGCCTTGGATCGCTTGGCTTGGATCGCCGTAGGGTTCTGCTTTTGTTCCCAAGGTCTGGCCCGCATCCTTCGATGCCTTCACCGCATCCGCGCCTTCCATGGGATAGCGCTCTTACAAAGCGGCAATGCTGGCCGGCCATTTTTCGCTGCTATATTTTTTCCGAGCTTTGGATAGGTTGTAGTCCGCTTTGATAAAGGTCTCCGTGGTTCCGTCTTCGGCGTTTCGTACTCTCAGGTTTTCCAGCACCGCTTTGATGTCGTGGATAAACATGCGGTTGTCTTGTAGAGCGCGACCTTGAGCGAGGAAGGTGGCCGGCTTTTCTGCCCGCCATCGGGTTTCGGATGTGATGCGCAGTCCGAAGTAACGAAGGTTGCGAAAGCGTGTCGCCTCATTGATCCAGGTCGCTTCGGCCTTTTGGGCGGAGACGTAGGTCGCGACCCCGACGACCTGACCCGCCGGATCTAGAATCGGGCTCCCGCTATTGCCTTCGACAAACGCGGCCGAGACCTCAACTTTTTCTGGGCCGACCCCGAGGACTTTGCCCTTCACTTTGGTGATGACGCCTTCGCCCGAACTATTGCCTTCGACCGTGATCGCCTGATCAATCGAAGGGACGCCGGCCGCGAGGCGGAGCGGGTGTAGAGTAGGGGGGATTTGTTTGGGGTCCACTTCCATGCGAACCAAATCTTGTTTGTGGCAAAGCTCCATGCCTTTGGGCCGGAGTCGACGGCCGTTGACCATGAGGAAGCGTCCTGCTGTCGCGCCCAACATGGTGTGTTGGTTGGTGACGAGATAGATTTTACCGTTCATGCGCGCGAGGAAGCCCGAGGCGTTTCCCGAATCGCTTTCAATCACCACGATGGGGGAGAGGTCTTCTGCATGCACAAGATTTGGATTGGCCATGAATATGCAGAGGCCAAGCCAAAAGGTCCCTACGATCCATGGGCCCACCCCGCGATTAAATCGGTTTGTTCCCTGTTTCCCACAATACAGCATAAGCCATATTAGCTGGTCTGCGCTTTGAGGGCAATATACCAGTGACAAGCTGATTTTAGTCCTTATCATCGGGGTTATGACGATTGAAACTCGGATCCAACGCGAAGAGCTCGAAGATTCTTGGCTCGCTCCTTACGCCTGCCGTTCGGCCAAAACCCGTGGGCGGAGCTATCCCGAAGACGAGAGCCGTCGAGTGGCATTCCAGCGTGATCGCGATCGGATTGTGAACTGCAAATCCTTCCGTCGACTCGAGTACAAGACGCAGGTTTTTGTGAACGGCACCGCGGATCATTATCGTACTCGGTTGACGCATACCATCGAGATGGCTTCCGTGGGTCGTACTCTCGCGCGTGCCTTGCGGGTGAACGAGGATCTTACCGCGTCGATCTGTCTCGCGCATGATATCGGGCATTCTCCTTTTGGTCATGCGGGTGAGCGCGCCTTGGATGAGCTCATGGAAGAGCACGGTGGTTTCGACCACAATGTGCAGAGCCTGCGCTGGGTTGAATTACTCGAAGAAGATTATCCGAGTTTCAACGGCTTGAACCTTACCTGGGAAGTCCGGGCCGGCCTTCGAAAACACGAGTCGAAAAAGAAGGGCCTCGAGCTCGACGGCTTCCCCATCGGTCCCTTTCAAAGCATGGAAGCTCAGATCGCAGACATCGCGGATGACGTTACGTATCAGGCGCATGACGTGCAGGATGGCATCGAAGCCGGTCTGCTTAATCCTGAAATTTTAGGCGAGCTCGAACTCTGGCAAATGGCAGTGGAAGCGGTGCGGCAAAAGCATCCGGATTGTCATGGCAAGCGTTTGATCCCGGCTGCGGTGCGCAAACTCGTCACTTTGCAGGTCGAAGATGTGCTCAAGGTGGCTGAAGCTGAAATCGAACGTTATAACCCACAAAGCATGGATGCGGTGATGAATCACAGTCGGCGCTCGGTCGATTTTAGTCCAGAGATGAAGGCTCGCTTGGTGTTGTTTCGCGAGGTCTTGTTTAAGCGGATGTACTGGCATCCAGCGGTGGAAGCCTGCAATCATGAAGCCACGGAAATGATGCGGAAGCTCTTCATGCACTACATCGAAAATCCGCTGCACATGGGGTCGAAAGCCTTGAATCGAATCGACAGCCAAGGGCTGTGGCGCACCGTGACCGATTATGTGTCGGGTTGCACCGATCGCTACGCGCTAGAAGAATGCCGCCGCCACGGTTTGGAGGCCTGAGGTTTTCGTAACGAGAGCCTGTCCTGAAGGGGCGAATTCCGGATCTGTTCGGGCGACACATTGATTCGGCAGGGCTAGGCCCGAAGGGTCGATATATTTTAGCCCGTGTCGAAGGCCTAGGTTTTTAAAGCGTTTCAGAGCAAGGCCTGGCGGGTCTAATGCTGCAGAATGTTTTCTACCTCGACCTTTCAGGCCGTGAAATTACTGGAAGAACCCGGGCCTTCAACCCGAGCTAAAATGCCGGCGACCCTCCGGGCCTAACGTCCTGCGAGATGACAGAATTCAGATTAATCGCGATGACCGTAATTTAATGATCCGTCTCGCGAGTCGCCTAGGAGTCTGTCGGACTTAGGCTTTCGAGCGAGAGTTTCTCAGTTTGAGACCAGACGGTTTGGACGATTCGTGAGAATAGTTGAGACTATTTGATCGATTCGTCCGGATCGTATGGGCCAAAGTGAGGAATTCGCAGCCGAATCTGCTAAGTCCGACAGGCTCCTAGGAGCCTGTCGGACTTAGAAGATTCGATGAAGAGGCAATACGGGCGACGTACACGCTGTTAATGCTTTCGCCGCCGATGTATGGATTTTCAAACGGCACCACATGGGATTCTACGCTAGCAAACTGATTGCGGAGTAAGGCTTCGTAATCAGGATCCGGCGCATCATTTGACCACAGGGCAAACACTCCGCCGGGAAGCAACATGTCGTGCAACGTTTTGCAGCCAGCCTCGGTGTAGAGGCGTTGATTCGACGGGCGCAGGAGCTTGGTTGGTGAGTGGTCGATATCCAGCAAGATGGCATCGAAGCGGCGCGCTGGTGCTTCTGGGTCGAAGCCTTTGGCTGGGTCCAACGCGAGATCGAAAAAGTCTCCGTGCACCAGCTGGCAACGCGGATCATCGCTGAGGCAGGTTCCCATGGGGAGGAGGCCGCGCTGATGCCAACCGATCACCGGTTCGAGCGCGTCGACCACGAGCATGGAGCCAACTTCAGGGTAGGCCAAACCGGCCTGCGCGGTGTAGCCCAAGCCCAACCCACCGACGACGACGGAGAACGAACCAGCTGCTTTCGATTTAGCATCTTGGAGCAAGGGCGCGAGACCGAGATCCGACAGAGCGACTTCTCCGTCAATGAACAAACTCGACATGAGAAATTCCTCATTGAGAATGACCTCGGTCAGTTGTTTCTCAAGTACCGGGTCGACCCGACGGCGAAGGATGAGTTCGCCCAACGGGGTTTCTTGGTAATCGAGTTCTTCGATGCGAAGACTCATACACAGGTCCAATTTCGTTTCCGCAACCTATTCTTCTTCCGAGAACTCGCTTGCATTATATCTGTGGCCGGTTTGTGACGCGCCGTCCTGAGTCTTCGACTCGCCTTCTGCCAAAGCTTCTTGATCGGATGAAGCTTCCGATGAATCTACTTCGACCTCTTCGGTTTCTGCTTCTGCTTTTTCATGGGTTTCTGCTTCTACATGAGCTTCCGTTTCTTCATTAGCTTCCGCTTCTACATGAGCTTCGGTTTCTGCTTCTTCCTCTTCCGATTCGTAGTGGAACAAATTGGAAAGTAGCACCGAAGCCGCGCAGGCCACGTTCAAGCTTTCGACCATGCCCGAGCCAGGAATCCGCAGTTTTAGATCCGCGTTTTCGATCACGTCTTTGGGAAGCCCATCGCGTTCGGAACCCAGTAGAAGCAACAGCTTAGTAGGAATTTCTTCGGCTTGCGCCAAGTCGGTTCCTGCATGTCCGGTTGTGGCCGCGATAGCATAACCCGCTTCGGAAAAAGCTTTGATGGTTTCGTCGAGTGGAGAGCCGGTGACAAATTCGAGGTGCTCGGAGCCGCCCTCTGCGTTGCGACACGCGGCGCCACTTTCGAGGCTGTAGCCGCGCTCGGTGTAGACCGCGTCCACGCCAAAGAAGGCGCAGACCCGAAGGATCGAACCAATGTTATGTGGGTTATTCACTTCGGCCAAGCCGACCACACAGTCGATTTCTTTGTTCGCGGCCTGCGCGATGTACTCGCTAATCAGCAAGGGGCGACGGCGGCGAATCAGGAGGCAAATGCCTTCATGATGGTCCGCCTTGGTTATAGACTGAAGCTCTTCGTCATCCACGAGTTTGTAGGCCCGCTTTTCGTTTGCGAGGTACTTCATCATGTGCCCAAAACGGTTGGCATTTTCGTGGCCGATGTAAGCGCGAATGATGTCGCTCGGGCGCACCCGAAAGACTTCTAGGCAGGCATTGATGCCATAAATTTTTGTTTCGTTGTCGAATTTTCGGGCAACATAGGGGCTACGACCGCCGGAATCGGTGCCGTGCTTTCCGCCTCCCTCGCTGCGCCAATGATCGCCAGAATCTTGACGAGGAGGTCCACGGCGATCTCCACCGCCCTGGCCTCCACCTCGGTCGTCCCGACGTTGATAGCCTCCACGATCTCCTCCACCACGCTGGCCCCGGTCATCACGTCGTTGGTATCCACCACCGCCTTGGCTACGGTCATCACGTCGTTGGTATCCGCCACCACCTTGGCTACGGTCATCACGGCGTTGGTATCCGCCACCACGCTGGCCCCGGTCATCACGTCGTTGGTATCCGCCACCACCTTGGCTACGGTCATCACGGCGTTGGTATCCGCCGCCGCCTTGGCTACGGTCATCACGGCGTTGGTATCCGCCACCACCTTGGCTACGGTCATCACGGCGTTGGTATCCGCCACCACCTTGGCTACGGTCATCACGTCGCTGGTATCCGCCACCACCTTGGCTACGGTCATCACGGCGTTGGTATCCGCCGCCGCCTTGGCTGCGGTCATCACGTCGTTGGTATCCGCCGCCGCCTTGGCTACGGTCATCACGACGCTGGTCACCGCGGTCACGATCGGAACCACGGCGGTCAGAACCACGGTCCGAGCCACTGTCTTCACGGGGTCGGTATTGCCGGTCGCGGTGTTCGTCCGCGCCTCTCTCGCGTGATTCGCCATCTTGGCCATCACGGCTTTGTTCTCGGTGTTCGCCTTGGTTTCCGCCTTGGTTTCCGCCTTGGTTTTGGTTTTGATCCCAGTCGCCACTGCGCTCAGAGCTCTGATCTTGGGAGCTGTCGTCGTTTGAATCGTTCATGATGATTCGATGAGGGGTATCCCTCAATGCCTAATTATTATGGGTTGTAGTAGGCCCGATGGAAGAAATCGCACGCGGTAAAGCGCAGTGTTTCTAAGTCGGGGTCAATTTCTATTACTGCCAAGGTCCAGTAATGGCGAGTGTTTTCCCGGCCATCTGGAGATTGACAAAAAGGGTGCTCCCGTCGGGGGAGAAAGTTGAGCCGGCAAATTCGGTTTTTAGGTAGTTGCGCCCGAAGACGTAGCATTCACCCGCAGGGGTCACCCCGAGCAAACGGATTTTATTCATCGGCTTGGGGTCTTCGCATAAAACGAGATCGCCATTGTTTGGATTTACACAGAGGTTGTCGGCGTAATTTAAGACACTTGGGTCATTCGGCTCGATGAAGAGTTCGAGTTCTCCTGGGTGCTGGGCTTCAGCATCGGTCCCTTCGTGTATGCTCGGGTGGTAGCGGAAGAGCTGCCCCAACTTCTTCTTTCCGCCATTGGTGCAGGTGAAATAGATGCTTTGATCATCCGCGGTCCACATGCCTTCGCCGCGGGCAAAGCGTGCTGCACCATTTTTGAATCCACGTAAGCGTAAATCATCTATAGGGGACTGGATATTGTCCAAGTCCATCCATTCGACCTTGATTCGTTTTCCGGTTTTGACCGTTTCCTCTTTCCAATTCCGAGTGTCGAAACTTGGCCGGCCTTGGATCACCATGGCCTGCAGGCGACCGCCTTCCGCGAGCTTGCCTTTGACCTTGGGAAGAAAGCGATAAATCAGCCCATCGTGCCGGTCTTCGGTTTGGTACACGATGCCGCTCGGCTCGTGCACCGCGACCGCTTCACGATTGAAGCGACCCATCTGGATCAGTGCAACCGGGACGGGGAGGTCCGGCTTATCGGTCACGGGGACTTCAAAGGCATAGCCGTGATCCTTCTCGGCGGTATAATTCATGATCGTGTTGCGGCCAGCGCGTTGAACCGATTCCTCGCAGGTGATCCATGTCCCCCAAGGCGTCACGCCACCCGCGCAGTTGCGGTAGGTTCCTGCCATGCTCATGAATTCACGAATCAAGCGTTGCTTCTTCGTGTCATAGACCAACGTGGTGGTCCCTGCGGTGCTCGGAGTTTCGCCATTACCCGCATCAAAAATTTTCGAGGCATCGACCTTTTCGAGTAACTCGTTCTTTTCTCCCCAGGGACTGGGCCCTTGATTTGGGGTGAGTTCGTGGTTGCGCACCAAGATGGTGGTTCCGTCCGGCCCAGGGAAGGCGCCCATGCCGTCGGGGCGGCCAGGGACAAACAGACCATCGTCCATGCGGCGACCAGATTCAGAAATAATCGAATATTGAAACCCTTTAGGGAGATCGAGAAAGCCTTTGGGGTCAGAAACCAGACGGCCATAGCCAGCGGCTGCTTTGGGGTTCGCTGCTTTTGGGTTCGCTACTTTGGGGTTCGCTACTTTGAAGTTCGATTGCCCCACCAAGCGTTGCAGTCCCATCATACCCGCGCTGAGCGCTAGGCCACTACCGATGAATCGCCGGCGCGTGGAGTCAGAGAAGGAGGGAAAAACGGAGTCAGGAGATGGTTCAGGGGGGAGCATGCGATTAGTTCTTTTTGGTGGGAACTTCTTCGATAGACCAGTTCCCTTTTTTCACTGCGCCTGCAGAAGGAATTGCCGGAACCGTTGTTGGCTTGTCGGTGGGCAAGACAAAACCAGAACCGCCAGCGGCTGGGGGTGGTGCTACAACCGCTGGCGGTTTGGGTTTTGTCTCGACTTCAGAAATCGACCAGTTGCCTTGCTTCACCGACCCATCTTGGCCCGCAGAAGGGGATACCGGGGCGCTAGAAACAGGTCCAGACGGGCCGGGGTTGAGCGGGCCAGGCAGAATTACTGGGCCGCCCCCTGAACGTTGGCCTTCGCGATTTTTCAGGAAAAACCACACGCCAATTGCGATCAAAAGGAAAAATATAAAGCGACCGCCGCCGCCGCCCTTGCGTTGTCTATTCATACCTCAGACTAGGGTGAAGCAGGACAATGTGTCGAAAAGAAAAACGGGCAGCCTGCGATTAAGCACCTGCCCGTTTTTATTCTCAGATCTCTCTGAGGTCTGCGAGAAGCCTAGCCGAGAAGGCTGGTGCCTTCGCCTTTGAGGTCGACGACAGCCTGTTTAATCCGGTCGCGCATGCCAGCGCTTCCCTTTTTCAACATGACGCGTGGGTCGTAGGCTTTCTTGTTACCGACTTCGCCTTCAATTTTGAGCATGCCTTCGTAGTTCACCATGACGTGATCAACGACTGGACGCGAGAACGCGTACTGAGTGTCGGTGTCGACATTCATTTTTACCACGCCATAGTTCAAGGTCTCTTGAATTTCGGCTTGGGTTGATCCAGATCCACCGTGGAAGACAAGGTTCAAAGGATTCGCGCCGGTGCTGTGTTTCGCCGCAACCGCTTCTTGGCCGTTTTTCAAAATTTCAGGGGTCAACTTGACGTTACCTGGCTTGTAGACACCGTGTACATTGCCGAAGGTCGCCGCGTAAAGAAATTCGCCGTAGTCCTTGAGGGACTCATAGACGGTGATCATATCTTCAGGTGTGGTGTAGAGTTTTTCAGCTTTGATATCGCTGTGGTCTACCCCATCTTCTTCGCCGCCAACCACGCCGGTCTCTACTTCGATCATCATCCCGATGGCAGACATGCGCTTAGCAAAACCAATCGCAACTTCGAGGTTTTCTTCGAGGGGCAAAATCGACCCGTCATACATGTGCGAGTTGAAGAGAGGCGCTTGACCATTTGCCACGCGCTCTTCAGAAATTTTGACCAGTGGGTCCATGAAGGTAAGGGCTTTTTCTGGCACGCAGTGATCGGTATGAAGCACGATTAACACATTGTGGTGAGCCGCAATGTCGTGAGCCGCTTCAGCCAAGATTTTTGCTCCGAGTACAGAGTCCTTCAAGCTTCCAGTCGCGTGTGCGCCGCCGCCGGTGGATACTTGGATCATGCCGTCGGTATTGAGTTCTGCAAACGCTTCAATCGCGGCGTAGATGCCTTCGAGGTTCACGATGTTAATTGCTGGATAAGCAAAGCCGCCTTTTTTGGCGTTAGCGATCATCTGGTGATATTGGTCGGTAGTTGCAATTGGCATGAACGTCTCCTGGGGAGTTGATGTACCGCGTAAGGTACAGTTTAAGTTATTATGGTGAAATCAATGTCATTCCAACGATGAAGCACCAAGGGTGTCAAGTGGAAGTTCGCAAGGGTTGCGGGGGCAATATGACAAAATTGTTGATTTTCCGTCTACTATTGCGCGTTCGAATGAAATTCTAAGCAGACGGTTTGTTTTCGCGATCGAGCAGGGCCCGTACGAAGGTCGCGATTTGTTTACGCGTGTATGGTTTGCGCAGAAGCAGAGCGTGGCTTTCGGCCTCTTTTACCGAGTTATCGAGTCGATTATCGCTAAAACCGGAGACATAGAGGACCTTCATGTCGGGTCGCTCGTCGTGCAAACTGTCGTAGAGCTCGGGGCCGCCCATCACAGGCATGACCACGTCGGTCAGCAATAAGTGGATCGTCTCGGCATATTCACGCGCCACCCGTAGTCCTTCAGATCCATTGCGCGCCTCTAATACATGGTAACCCAATCCCTTGAGAATTCGCACGCAGAGCTGGCGGACAAGCTCTTCGTCTTCGACGACTAAAATGGTTTCATCCCCACTCGGAAGCACCTCATCGTGGGTCGAGATCGGCCGAGGAATGTCGGCTTCAATTTGGGTTTCAGGCAAGTAGATATGAAAGGCAGAGCCGGTCCCAAGTTCACTAGACACTTGAACGAAGCCTCCCGCCTGGCGCACAATCCCATAGACAGTGGAAAGCCCTAAGCCTGTCGCAGCGGATGCTTTTTTCGTGGTGAAATACGGGTCGAAAATTTTATCTTGGTTCTCTTGGTTGATCCCCTCCCCATCATCGGAAACCGTAATATGAATGTAGGTTCCTGCTGGCGCTTCAAAAGCAACGGGGGCGTTATCTTCGGTAAAGGTGGACATATCGGTTTTGATGACAACTTTGCCACCGTTTGGCATGGCTTCTCGCGCGTTGATTGCGAGATTTAACACGATCTGTTCGATATGGCCTTCGTCCGAACGAACGTATCCCAGTTTTTCCCCAAGTAAGGTAACCAATTCAATGTCCTCGCCTAAGGCGCGGCGGAGCAATTGGTCGGTCCCGGACACCACTTGATTCACATCCACCGGATGAGAGGGAAAGGTTTGGCGCCGCCCAAAGACAAGCAGTTGGCGGGTAAGATCCGAGGCACGTTCAGCCGAATGGATGACTTGCAGGATGTCATCCGAAATTTGGCTGTTATCTTTGCCAACTTCGGCAATGAGCTGCGCGTAACCAAGAATCGAGGTAAGCAAATTGTTAAAATCGTGAGCGATACCGCCCGCGAGACGGCCTACTGCATCCATTTTTTGAGAAGCACGGAGCTGATCTTCTTGCGCCACGCGCTCAGAAACATCACGGGCCATAAAAATTTTTGCCGGCTCTTGGTCGTAGACGATAGACTGCGCGCGCAATTCAAGTTCACGCACGCGTCCTTCGCTGGTTGTCGCGCCACAAATTAGGCTATGACGATCGCCGGCAAAAAGCGCATCCAGTTCCATCTCGAGAACTTGTTGACCATGGATGGTAAAAAAATCTCGGAACGGACGATCCAGAAATTCAGCTACGGTATACCCATGCAGAGTGCAGGCGGCTGGGTTGGCTCCGATCACAAGCCCAGCAGTCGACACGACATAGATGGCATCTGGAGAGCAATCAAAAATCGCGCTGAAGTTTTTCTGCGACTGAACGAGCTCGTGATTGCGGCGCTCAAGAATACTTTCCAATTCTTGCTCATGCTTCCGAAGCTCGTCCTCCGATGCCTTGATGCGGAGAAGAACTTGGACCTGGGCAATGAGTTCATCGTTGGAATAGGGACGGCTAAGATATCCATCCGCACCATATCGAAGCCCACGCACGCGATGCTCGCTGTCTGTAAAGGCAGCAGAAAGAATGAGAATCGGGACCGGCCGAAGCTCGCCAGCGTTCTCTTTTTCTTTCAAACGCTGGCAGAGTTCGAACCCATCCACATCAGGCATCCGTACATCGGTAATGATCAAATCGATTGACTCATTTAACTCGATGGCACGCTCAAGCCCTTCCGGACCTCCGAGCGCAGTGTACACAGTAGATTCAAGAAGATAACTCGAAAGGGTTGCTGAGAGAACCTTGAGGTTAGGGTCTTGATCGTCGATGACTAATATTTTTGGCATGTTCGAAATCTTTGATGCGATGACGTAGAAAAACCTTGTCCAGAGTATCGCACATGTTGACCCTGTCGTCGATCTGTACAGCAAGCTGCTGTACTAAAAAAGTTAAAGCAACAAATTGCCAAAAACACGCCAGTATTGGATTTTTATGCAGAACTAAAGACGGTGTATCAAGCGGACAGGGACCGTCGAATGGGATGGGCTATGAGAGGCGGGCAATTGAAGCCAGTCGGTTAGGAAACCGCCGCGATCGCCGCATCGTAATTGGGCTCGGTGGTAATTTCGGGGATCAGTTCGGTGTACTCAACCTTGCCTTCAGCAGAAACGACAACCACAGCGCGAGCCAATAGACCGCGAAGAGGACCATCTGTAATGGCAATTCCGTAATCCGTCCCAAAGCTTGGTGAACGGAAAGCAGAGAGATTTTGCAGGCAATCGACCTTTTCCTCGGTGCAAAAGCGGCCTTGGGCGAAGGGAAGGTCCATCGAAACGTTAGCAATCACGGCGCCGAGATCGGCTGCACGTTGGTTAAATGCTTTAGCCGACGTGGCGCAAACCCCCGTATCCAAGCTTGGAACAATATTTAAAATAAGTGCTTTACCGGCAAAGTCAGACAAACCGACGTCTGAAAGTTCGCCGTTGCAGAGGGTAAATGCAGGTGCGGCAGCCCCGACTTCGGGTAGATTTCCTGAAGTTTGAACCGAGTCGCCTTTAAATGTAACAGTAGCCATTGGTATTCCTTTGTCCTATGATTTGGGTTTTAGCTTTAAAATTTCTTAGAAGCTACCTAACTAGAGCAGATCATCTTGCATGCAAACCAAAACTTTTTTGCTTCAAATTTTTACAGAAGCTTAAAGAAAAGATTGTAACTTGTTCGTTTTCCGGTTTGGTCATAGTACCTGAATTTAAATAAAAAAGATGTGTAGGAGCTAATATGTTCAAATCAATCATTGTTGTGTTTGGTGTCCTGATGGTCAGCATTCCCTCTTTCGGAATGGCCCCCAAAAAGCCGGACCCTGTTTCCATGCTCGTTGTGCCAGATCAACGGAATGTCATTCAAATTGCCAGCGAACTCGAAAATCGCCGCCCTGTGATCCTCGTTTCGTACGAGAGCCAGCCGGTCGAAGGCCTTGGTATGATCCACGTGTGGGATCGCCAAACCTGGATTCCAATCTCACTAGACCAGTTCAGTTCTGGTCGCTTCCTCAATGTAAAACCATCTTCTGCGATGGTTGTAGATGATGGAAGCCCATTGGCTCGCCAGCTTATCGGTGGCGGTCAAACGTGGGTACCGGAAGTTTTCTCCGTAAATGGCCTCAGCCCCGCTGAACTCGTAAACGAGTTCGGCCAGTATGTTAACTTCAACGAATCTGATTACCGCTTCTTCGCGAAAAAATACGGGTTCAACCTCCGTGGCGGTAACTCTGGGAAAAACTCTTGGTACGATCAGCCCTATGTCGACGAGACCAAAGCTCGTGGCGGTGCATTCCACGTCATGCCTGGCAAAAAGGCTCCTGACTTCGGCCGTATTGAATCACCTAAGATTGCACCTCCACGCAGTGCAGAAGTCCTGCCCGCGCATGTTTACCAGCAAGCCGCTCCAGCATACCAAGCCGCTCCAGCATACCAAGCCGCTCCAGCATACCAAGCCGCTCCAGCATACCAAGCCGCTCCAGTGTTTGAACCGGTTGGTGCTGGCATTCAATCTGGCGGAAACCTTCTCGGGCAACCTGTAAGCCGTGGCAATTTTGAGCCTGTGCCTGCCGGATCGCCATTCGACCCGGTAGCCCCCCAGCCAAGCTCTAGACTCCCTCAGCCAAGCTCTAGACTCCCCCAGCCCTCTTCCATGGTTCCGCCGATGCCTTCCGTATCACCAAACCCTTCCATTCCGGTTGAAGGTCAGTGGCGCGAAGAAGCAAGCACCCTAGAAAACTTCCTGAAGTAATCAGGAGCATTTCTAAGTCTGGAAGGATCTTTCCGATGCAGCGTACGATTTCATACTGCCTCTCAGCGGCGCTATTGAGCCTTGGACTTCTGTTTTCGACAGGATGTACCAAGACAACCGGGACGTCGAGCACGTCCTCGGCCGCGAAAAAGCGCAAAGCGAAAAATGATCCTCGGCTTCAGATCAACATTGCCATCATCAAAGATGCGCGTGGAAATAAAGTGGTCAGCTTTAATTCTGAGCCGGGCATCATTTACAACGTGCGCTACCAGCATAAGTTTGATCGCAATCGCGTGTGGAAAACCCTTCCAGCTGGCGACTCGATTCGCGGTACGGGCAAGACGATTACGGTCGTGGACAAGCTTCCGACCCGGGAGAACCACCGCTATCGCGTCGAGCCATTCCGGCCGAAGTGAGCGAGAACCCAAAGGAATAAAACGTGCGATTTAATCGCGCGTTTTTTTGTGTCGATTGCCTGCAAAGAAATAGCTCACGTGAACCCCAAAAAAAAGACATCTGCCGCTTCAGATTCTGAGTCCACGCCAGCTTCTGAGTCCGCGCCAGCTTCCTCGGTACTGAAAGGTTTTGACGCACTTGATCTCAGCGCCTTCCCAGGCCGAGTGGAGAGCAGTCCCTCGGAAAACGAATCAGAGAAAGAGCGCACGGTAGCTATAGGCGAAGGCCTCGAAGCAGAGCTGGAACGCCTTCGCGTCAATCCGCTCGATCATGCTGGCCTCTCGCCGCATCGCTTCGATACCCCGAAGGTCGCTCCCTCTTTAATTCGCGCTTTTCAGCGACTTGGAGATGTCTGCTTCGACAAGAAATTTATGGATGGCTGGAAGCTGGCACCCAAAGAAGAGTACCACGACCTGATGGATGAGGGGCGTCAGCTGATCCGCCTTGCCGAAGGGCCAACTCTTATGCCTCGGTCAAAAAAGGAACCGATTTGGTGTCTGGCCTTCGAACTGGATTGCACACCTTTTCCGGCTTTGCCAGAGGGCTATGCCTACAAAGGCGGGGTTGCACGAAAAGCCTTGGCTCAAGCCCTTGGCCTCAACGCCTACACCACCATGGTACGAGATATCGATGTGGTTTATGTCGGCAAGCGTCGCAACCGCGAGACGGACCAACTCATCGGAAAAAGCCTGATGCAAGACGACTGGCTTACTTCGACCCATCCAGAACGAGTGGTTGAATTTCAGTCCTCGATCCGTGGCTATATGCGAACCCGGGAATTCACCGTGAACCAAGTAATCTTTATGGAGAACCGAGTCGTTTGCAGCCTTCAAGCCCTGTGCGATATGTACGCCAACTGCTTGCGCATCACCCTCGCCCATCGCCGGCGCTACAAGGGCAAAGTTGGCGGCATCGTGGCCGCCAAAGCGGTTCGGTTTTTCGTGGAAGGAAACGCAGAGGGACGAGACATCCGCTTGGATCGCCTCGACGTCAGCCAAGATGCACCGCTCACCACCTTCCATGCTGCCTTGCATTTTACCCGCGCCAAGGAACAATCTCCTGCGCTTGGTGACGCCTTCTTAGACGCTTGTCGCGAACGTAAATTACTCCCCAAACATCTACCGAAACAATGGGAGCAAGCATTACGGAAGATCCATCATTCTGCCTGAGAGCGGTGGCGATAGTACATTAAAGGAAACGTGCTGGAGCAGGTCGGCTTAACAGACGGGGAGTTACCGGGTACGATGAAGGTATGAAGACCCCGCCCCCTCCTCGTCGCAAGGTGGCCTTTGTCGCCTACCGCTTTATCCGGCTCGGTATCATCACCGCGAGTTTGACCCTAGTCACGATTAGCGGCTTCTACCTCGCGGCCATGGATCGCTTCCTGAATTCCGCACCGGCTCGCGCACTCGAACTCGGTTTCCGTGCCTCACCGCAACCCACCCAAGCCTACCCAGTCCGGCAGATTGAAACTCATACCTGCGGACTGCATGCCATCTGCGCTCTTTACCGCTCGCACGGCCTCGACCCTTGGGACCATAGTCTACGGGGAAGGCTCGGTCTTGATTTGCCAACCATTCCCTACACGGGTGAAAAAACCACGGGGACCTTACAGCCAGATATGTGCCGTGTTTTGGTCCAAGATGGTTTTCGTATCGAGGTACCTGACCTCGATCAGACTCGGTCCACCCAAGCGGTGCTTAATCATTTGAGCAAAGGCTGGAAGGCTCTCGCGCTGATTCGCAAACCATCCAACGCAGGCCTGCATTGGATTCTGCTACAAGAAGGAACCGAGAAACAATTCGAACGAGTGGATTCGGAATACGATGAACTACAGCACGAGGATGCCTGGGATTTCGTCGACCTCAAAGCGATTCAAATCTTATTGGTGAGCCCGCATGTGAGCCTAGAATCGGATGCGGTAAAGCAAGGGAATCGACTCGGCGTGAAGCTGATGGCCGAATCGCCTCTGCGACTGAAAAAGTTGGCAGATCGGAATCCTCCCCCAACGATATCTTCATCAATGGTACTTCCCCCTAAGAAAGAAGGCCGGACACGTGTAGGCAATTAGCCGGTCGGTGACCGAAGGGAACCTCCAGAAACAATCGGAAACGCCAATGGCACTTAGATAGGCCATCATCGTATTACTTTGCATTATATTACATCGTGGGAATCCGCCCCAACGTGGGCGGGATATTGTAACCCGTGTGGCAAGGCCGCGAAGCGGTCGCAACGTTTTCACTTCACTCCCAGTCATGAAGCAACGGCATTCGATAGCACCAGGCGCGAGTTCGAGATTTGTGGGGTGTGAAATTTATCCTACTGTCGGCGGTTGGAAACCGCCGCTCCTTGGCCTGCGGCGCTTCACTGCTGCTTAGAAATTATGGAACCCAACAGCTTGGCGCGGAATTCATTCCGCGTCCGAGTTTTGCCAGCTTCCTTAAGCCACCATCGTATTTTGTTCGAATCATATTTCATCGTGGGAATCCGTCCCAACGTGGGCGGGATATTGTAAGCCGTGTGCAAGGCCGCGAAGCGGTCGCAGCGTTTTCACTTCACTCCCAGTCACGAAGCAACGGCATTCGATAGCACCAGACGCGAGTTCGAGATTTGTGGGGTGCGAAATTTATCCTACTGTCGGCGGTTGGAAACCGCCGCTCCTTGGCCTGCGGCGCTTCACTGCTGCTAAGAAATTATGGAACTCAACAGCTTGGCGCGGAATTCATTCCGCGTCCGGGTTTTGCAAGCTTCCTTAAGCCATCATCGTATTTTTTTGCGTCATGTTACATCGTGGGAATCCGCCCCAACGTGGGCGGGATATTGTAACCCGTGTGCAAGGCCGCGAAGCGGTCGGAGCGTTTTTTAATTCACTCCCAGTCGCGAAGCAACGGCATTCGATAGCACCAGACGCGAGTCCGAGATTTGTGGGTGCGAAATTTATCCTACTGTCGGCGGTTGGAAACCGCCGCTCCTTGGCCTGCGGCGCTTCACTGCTGCTAAGAAATTATGGAACTCAACAGCTTGGCGCGGAATTCATTCCGCGTCCGGGTTTTGCCAGCTTCCTACAGCCACCATCGTATTTTGTTCGAATTATATTTCATCGTGGGAATCCGCCCCAACGTGGGCGGGATATTGTAACCCGGGTGCAAGGCCGCGAAGCGGCCGCAGCGTTTTTCAATTCACCCCCAGTCGCGAAGCAACGGCATTCGATAGCACCAGACGCGAGTCCGAGATTTGAGGGTGCGAAATTTATCCTACTGTCGGCGGTTGGAAACCGCCGCTCCTTGGCCTGCGGCGCTTCACTGCTGCTTAGAAATTATGGAACCCAACAGCTTGGCGCGGAATTTATTCCGCGTCCAGAAATTATATTTCATCGTGGGAATCCGCCCCAAGGGGGTGGGATATGGTAGCCCGTGTGCAAGGCCGCGAAGCGGTCGCAGCGCCGGGTATCATAATGCAAACGTATGAGGCAACGAGGGGTAAGCGCTATATTGTAAGAGAACTCGAACCGAGGCGCAGGGTTTAGCCCGGCGTAGTTTGCATCCTGCTATGCCCAGAATCCACTAAAACGAGACCTCCAAAATTACTTGAAATCGTTTATCATACGCTTGTACCCTTTACATCCGGTTGGGTGTCGCCGCGCGCGTCTTAGAGGAGAAATCCACCGAACCACGGCCTCCTCACTTCGTTCGTCAACCATGGCTATCAATGGGTCAGCGCTACGCGCCTCTAAGCGTCTAAGCGTCTGGATTTCCACTCATTTTTAATACAAATCGGCTTAACTAAGTGCCATTGGTGTATGGCTCGTTGAATGGCTTCGTCTAAGTCCCTGGGGTTCCGCTCCACTTACTTAAAAAAGCGAATCGAAAGTGGGTACCCCCATGCTTCGCCTTCGTAGGCTTTCACGGCTCCCATTATAATAAAAATCACGTTGGCAATCATCAGGGCAAACATCAGGAATATACCGACGACGATTAACGTGAGTACCATCGCAATTAGCATGTAAATCAGGAGGCTGATGTTCCAGTTGACCACATTTTTCCCATTCGCATCGACGCTTGCAGACTCCGAGCACTTCATCCGCCACATCACCACCGGGACAATAATTCCCGCTAAAGGAATGAAGTTAAGCAACTGGCTTAAATGCATGAACATGTTCCACTGGTTTTCTTTCTCCGGTGTCATTTCTCCGCTGAGCCCTAGAAAATCAGACGCGCTGCCAAGCGGTTTTTGAGGCCCCGTTTCGATGACCTCCCGCTTCATTTGTTCGAATTCTTGCATCGATAACGTCCCGTCATCGTACAACTTTTTTAACCGTTCCAGTTCGTCTGCTTTTGTCATATATCTCTAATCCTAGCTCAGTACCGATCAAATGGGTACTATAATCTCTAAGCAGGTTTGGAATCGATTTCAGGGTGAAAGGGGACCGATACCATCTCTTTAGGAGCAGGCACAAAAAAACGCCGGCGTGCATGATGCACCCGGCGCCTGAAAACCATCTCCGCAACCTTCAGAACAAATCAGAGGTCTGAAAACAAAAGCTGCGGCCGTTTTTTATGAAACTATTTAGCCGTTGCTTTACGCATACGGGCTGCTGCGCGGGACTTGTTGCGAATCGCGTTGTTTTTCGCGATGATGTTCCGTTTTACTGCTTTGTCCAAAGACGAGCAATAAGCAGCATAAGCTGCTTTGGTATCGTCTGCAGAGCCGTTTTCAATCCGCTCCATGAAGTTCTTACGAGTAGAACGCATCAATGAGCGAACTCCTTGGTTTTCGACACGACGGACTTCGTTTTGACGCAGGCGTTTTTTGGCGCTTTTTAAATTTGGCATACTAGTTTACTTCCAGATCGTTTTCAGTTCAGTCGGCTTTGGTAGCAACGGATGGATTCATGTCAACCCGCTTTTAATCTTAAAAAGCACTGTTTTTTCGTATCATCTTGCTTCAAGAGAGAGGGAACAACCCCTTATCAACCCGTATAAACCCCTATCACCCCGTATAAACCCCCAAAACGGGCCCATCCCATTCTCGATTTTCGGCTTAAATTCCCATGCATCCCCCGCTTGCAGAACAAACTTGGCTTCCAAACCAACGGCAAAACCTGCAGGAAATCTGGGACTCGATCGACGAGACGAACGCGAATTCTTCGGCAAACGGAGTCCTAAAACGCTCGCAAGAAACTGTTATTCTTCGTCTTTCTCTCGGTGGCATCGCCTGTATTGCCAAAATTCACGCCCCGCGAAAGCTAGTGGATCGCTTCCGGCCTTCCAAGGCTCACCGCGCCTTTCGTGCCGCGCAGCTGCTGATCGCCAGGGACATTCCAACCCCCGAGCCGCTCGCCTTACTCAGCCGGAAGTCCCCCATGCCGCAAACCGCGTTCATCTACCGCGACGAGCCGGAAACCCAAACCTGTCGCGATTGGATCAAACCGCGCATGCATCACCGCCCTGAAGCGGAACGTCGCCACATCGCAGAAGAACTCCTCGAGGCCCTGCTCTCTCTCTATCGTGCAGGTCTTTATCATCCCGACACAAAATGCGGAAACCTCTTGGTGCAAGATGCGGAGACGTCAGCTCGCCGAACGTACCTCTGGATTGATCTCGATGGACTTGTCCCCGCTAAGCAGATCACGCAAAAAATGATGACGATGAATTTGGTTCAACTCAACGGGTCGATCGGCACTCGAATCACCCGCGAAGACCGCATGTATTTTTTACAACGCTTTATCGAGAGCTCGGCCGAACACGCCTGGGCCAAAGAGCCTTCGGTCGCCGCCTTTATTGAAGCAGAAACCCATCGTCGTTTGTTGCGCGAGGTGAAGGGAATTTGTCGGGCATGAACTGGAAACTTATTTGGGCCGTGCTGCTCTGCTTCCCCACCCTCGTCTTAGGCGGGACGCTATATACCTTGATGATCGAAGCCTGGGCTTTTCCGGAATTGAGAGATCGGGTCTTGTACGCAGCCATCGGCTTTGGCGTCTGGTGCTGCATTTTTCTCTTCCACCGCATGCATCGGCTTTATATCTTTGCGCATGAGTTTGTTCACGTCCTCTTCGCAAGCCTCTGTGGGGTGAAAGCGAAGAACATGAAAGTTGGGGCACGTTCCGGCCAAGTCGAAGTCGCGGAGGGAAATTGGCTGATCATTCTCTCCCCCTACTTTTTCCCGCTTTATGCCGCGGTGTTTCTTGTTCTGTTTAGCGCCGCCGCCATTGTCATTGACTTTGGCCCCTGGCGGAAACTCGCCCTGGCAACCTTTGGCGTCCTTTGGGGGTTCCATTACACCTTCACCTTACACGCTTTATTTCAATCCCAAGAAGACGTCCGACACGAAGGGTGGTTCTTTTCCCTCGTCATTATTCTTTTTGGGAACCTGCTTTTTTTGAGCATCGCGCTGATTTTCCTCCTTCCGGTCGACATCCGTGAATTCTTCCACACCATCGCCCAGGTGCTAAAAAATTGGATCTACTGGCAATAAATCGGGGTTTGATGCGTTTTGCTAGAAACAAGCATGGAACATACTGAGTCAGAATGGCTGGAAATGTACCGAGCAGGAGACGTTAACGCGCTCGGCCAACTGGTTGAGCAAACCAGACGCCCTCTGTTCTCGTTCATTCTCCGCATGGTGAAAAACCAACACGAAGCCGAAGAAGTGTTCCAAGAAGTATGGTTTCGCGCCGTGAAAAACATGGATACATATCAAGATCGGAAACTCATGAGCTGGTTGTTTCGCATTGCGCACAACTTGGTGATTGATCGTGCCCGAAAAAAGAAGCCAGACCTCAATCTGGAAGAGAGCAGCGAAGGCATGCCCGATTGGCACGAACGCCTCGCTTCCGGCGACTTTTTGCCCGACTTGCTTACCATGGATCAAGACCTTGGCATCCGCATCCGCGACGCGGTGGCAAACCTACCAGAAACCCAAAAAGCGGTTTTCCTCATGCGTACCGAGGGAGATCTCTCCTTTAAGGAAATCGCAGAGATCCAAGACACATCGATTAATACCTCCCTGGCCCGCATGCAATACGCTCTGAGCAAACTCCGAGATCTTCTCAGCGAAGATTATCAACAACTGGCCAAAGGCTAACCCACTTTTCAATTTCCAACGAACCTCAGAATCATGAATTCTTCATCCAACACCCCCGACCCAAAAAAAGAAGCGGCCTTGCTTGAGCAACAACTGCTGCTTGAGCAATTGCTGCTGCTTGAACAATTGCTGTTGCTTGAACAAACGGGCGAGTTAGGTTCGGAGCAAACCGAGCAGCTCGCGACCCTTGCGACGCCGGAAGAGATTTCCCGGCGACGGGCCGAGCTCAATTGCTTGACCCAACCGCTTGGATCTACCGACCTGCCTGCCACGCCCGAGCTGAGCCTTGAACGAATCCTAAAGGCTGGTTCTGTTGGTGCTAGTGATGGCAACGAGGCTGGCAACGAGGCTGGTGCTGCTGCGCAACGCCCTTGGTTCGGCTCCACCTTACGCATCGCGGCCGCCATTACCCTCCTCGCAGGGATAACTTGGTTCGCACTACGTGGGCCTCAAACCCAGCAATTGGCGAACAACCCGGAACCAGAGCCAACCCAATCCCATTTGAGCTCCGAAACAAACGTAACCGCGCTCGAAGCGGAGATGTTTGCCTCCGTAGATGAGCGCCTTGGCGATCTCGACAGCATGCTGAGTCAAGTCACCCTCGACGGTATTGATTCCTCATTGGAGATAGACCCTTTTTCTGATCCATACCTTAATTCTCTCGCGGCCGCCCTTTTGGCTGACCTACAGTAAAGTCCTGACATGAACCCGACTCGCTCACCCCTTCCCCTTCTTGCAGGAGCTAGCTTTTTAGCATCCGTAGTGACCCTCGCCTTTTCCCTTTTTCTATTGGCAGGAAGTGCACAGGCTCAGATGCCGAATGATAAGGCAGAAGCCGAGCCTTCCGTGCCTCCTCCTGCGCAGGTACTGGAAGGACAACCTCCACGAGGTGAGCGGAAATTTGGCCGACCTGGCGGACCCATGGGTAAAAAACCCGGGCTCGGTGGCGGGCGCTTGATGGACGGAGCCAGCCCGAAGAATGAAAGCGCGGGTCGTAGAATGGACGCTGGCCCAGGCGCTCTCGGACGGTGGTTCAGTCGCATGAAAAACGAAGAACCCGAGACCTACAAACGCCTTATGAAACTTCGGGAAACTGATCCGGAAGCCTTTCGTCAAGAGCTTCATCAGGTTCTTGTCACGCGGAATGCCGGTGGCCGCCCGCCTCATAAAGGTCGCCCACCGCATCGGAATCATGGTGAGAAACAGGAAGAATACAGGGCGCTTAACTCCGCGCGCAGGGCTGCAATCGATGCTGCACGCAAAAATCCCAGCCAAGCCAATCTCAATGCTTTACGCGATGCCCTGACCAACACCTACAATGTCCGAATTGAGTCGCAGAAAAAACATGTGGCCAACATTCAAAAAGAAGCCGAAGAGCTTTCAAAAGCTATCTCTCAATACGAAGCGAATCGCGAAACCAATATCGACCTCTTGATGGAGGAGGTTCTGAAAAAAGGTATCAAAAAGGATTCGGATCAGTAAGGATACATCGGGTTTCCAAACCAGCGGCTTGGCAGGTATTGAGCACTTCGATTAAGCGAGTATGCAGGACACGCCGTGGCGGACAATGCGTAGGTTGGGACTCTGTCCCGACTCGCTTTTGTTACCTGTGTCGGCTCGGAGAGCCAACCTACGAATTAACTCAGGCCATTTTTCAGCGTGCAAAATGACCGCGTGCGGGGTAGAGATGCGACGTATGATAACACATTCAGTCTATTTCTATCTGTCGGACGAACCAGATGCGCGGGAAAAGCTCATTGAGGGCCTCGAAAAGATGCGTCCAATTGAATCGGTTGCGTCTTTCCGCTTAGCAACTCCTGCCGCAACGACGGAACGTCCTGTGATCGATAACGCCTACGGCGTGGCGGCTCACTGCGACTTTGCGACCATCGCAGACCATGACGCCTACCAGATCCATCCGCTTCACGTTGAGTTTATCGACACCTGCAAACACTTGTGGAGCGACGTGAAGATTTTTGATTCCGAGTTTTAGTCGGCCTTTCTCTTATACCTTTTTCTTGCACCTTTCTCTTTTCCCTTCTCATTCCACCTTCCCATCCCACGAACCGAAATAGGCACCTAATTGGCAGATGACTTGCAACGCATTCCGCGCAAGCGGGACGACGACCTTAGCCCTGAAGCGCTAAAGTTACGGCAGGATTTTGTCGAGGCACAAACCGGTACCAAGTTGGATCATCTAACGAAGATGTCTTGGGATCCGCATCTCGCGGAGGGAAACACCGAACAACTTTTGGGCGTGGCGCAAATTCCGGTTGGCGTCGCAGGTCCCTTGTTGATTGATGGCGAGTACGCGCAGGGCGAATTTTATGTTCCGCTCGCCACGTCTGAAGGAACCTTAGTAGCCTCTTACAATCGCGGCATGCGCTTGTTGAGCTTGAGTGGGGGCGCACGGACCACGGTGCAGGAAGACTGCATGCAACGCGCACCGGTGTTTGCTTTTGCTGGCGCCCGCGAAGCCCGTGACTTTTCACATTGGGTAATGAAGCAGCTGACGCATCTTGCCACCGCAGCGGAAACAACCACCTCCATCGGTAAACTGCTGAACATCGAACCCTATCTCGCGAATAATTTCGCCTTCCTCCGGTTTAATTTTTCTACTGGCGATGCGGCGGGACAAAACATGGTGGGTCGAGCCACGGAAGCGGCCTGCGAATGGATTCGGGATAACTATCAAAAGCTCCCCGACAGCCATACGATTAAGCATTTCTACCTTGAGAGCAATTTCGCCACCGACAAAAAAGCGTCGCATGTAAACATGTTGATGACCCGCGGTAAACGCGTCACGGCCGAAGCACTGATCTCAGGCGAGCTGTTGCGTAAGTATACCCGGGCCGATGTCGACACCTTGGTCATGTACAACTCGGTGGGAAACATCGGGGCCATGATGTCGGGGGCGACGAATAACGGGCTACACAGCGCCAATGGAATCGCGGCCCTGTTTATCGCTACCGGCCAAGATGTTGCCAACGTAGCCGAAAGCTCAGCCGCCATCGTCTACAGCGAAGTGACGCCTGAAAAGGATTTATACATCAGCATTACCATTCCGGCCTTAATCGTCGCCACGCACGGTGGCGGAACCGGCTTGCCAACCCCGCAAGAGTGCCTGTCCATGCTCGGATGCACCGGCCCGGGTACGGTGAAAAAGTTCGCGGAAATTGTCGCGGCCACCGTATTGGCGGGTGAGATTTCCCTCGCGGCTGCAATTGCGGTATCGGACTGGGTAAGCAGCCACGAGCAGTACGGCCGGAACCGCTAAACACAGAGGCGAGGCGCCTCTGCCACGTTTCTATCCTAGCAGGCTGCTGAAAACTCAGACCGCCATCCAACCGATTCATTTCTCCACCAGCTTCGTTGTCACAGACCTTACAGGTCCAAGACATCGTCGGGGGACGGTTCGCCGCGCTCCCAATTTCGTGGTTCTTTCGAGGAAATGCTCGCGACCTTTTTCGAGGTCATTTGGTTGCCTTTCGCCTTGGCACTCTTTGGCGATAAGGCTTTGAGGTCAAAGACCTGTTGGTGAACCCGCTGGTTTTTAGCCGGCTTGAATTTCACGAAAAGTTCTTCGGGCCCTTGATCGCTGTAAAAGAGAATCCGCGATTTTTCGGGCGCAATACGATACTCTTTGTTTTGGATCGCACCACCAAAGGTGAAGCGCTTGTAGTAGACCGTATCGCCAAAGGTATAGACCGCTGTCATCAACTTATCTCGGTCATACATGGCCGAGTAAATCATGTCTTTATTTACGAACAACTTGTCGGGTGGCGGCAGCATTTTGTAGCGGCCATCTTTCCAGACGATCATGATCTTATCCAGCGACGAACATTCAAACAACTGATCTCCACCCCGCACCGCGTGTCCGAGGTACCCCGAGGGTTTGTCGTAATGAATTTTGTATTCATCGCGGGCCATGACGTCATTCACATCGATGACTTCAAAACTCTGTACCTTGGTTTTGCGCGAGTAATCACCCTTGTAGGTTTTGATCAGGCCTTCGATGTACTTGACCGCATAGCGAGTTAAATTTTTTAGAAGCTTTTCGATTTCTTCTAAGCGCTTGAGCAGATCACCAATTTCTTGCTGATTCTTATCAATGTCGAAGCGTGAAATTTTCCGGATCGGAATTTTGAGGAGCATCTCGACGTCTTCGAGGCTGACGGGTCGACGGAGCTTCTTCTTGAATGGTTTGAAGCCATCCAGCACCGCCTGTTGCACGTCTTTCCAGCTCTTTTTCTCTTCGATGTCGCGGTAGATCCGTTCTTCGACGAAGATTTGCACCAAGGTTTTGTAGTGCACTTCATCGAGGATCTTCCCCTTTTCGTGGATGAGCTCTTGCTCGAGAATTTCTCGAAGCCGCTTCGCGTTGTGCTTGAGCACTTCGGTCACGGTCATTTGGCGAGGGCGATTTCGGTCGATGACAAGCAGGTTACTGCTGATGCTGATTTCGCAATCAGTTAGCGCATAGAGCGCCTGCATGGCTTTGTCTTGGTCTTCACCAGGAGATAGCTTGATCAAAATTTCCACGTTTTCCGCGGTAAAATCCTGAATCGAAAGGACTTTGATTTTCTTCTTTTTCGCGGCCTTTTCGATGGAAGCGATAATCGATTCGGTGTTGGTGCCGAATGGGAGCTGGGTAATGACCAAGCCAGATTTATCTTTCTTTTCGATGGTGGCGCGAACCCGGATCTTCCCATGCCCGTCTTCGTATTCGCTGGCATCCATGATGCCGCCTTGGAGGAAGTCGGGGAAGAGTTGAAATGGTTTTTTGCGCAGGGCTAAAATCATCGCCTCGAGGAGTTCGATGAAGTTATGTGGCAAAATTTTGGTCGCGAGTCCGACCGCGATCCCTTCGGCCCCTTGCATGAGCAGGAGCGGAAGCTTGGATGGCAGGGTCACTGGCTCTTGATTCCGGCCGTCGTAACTCGGGATAAACTCCGTTAGCTCTTTGTTGAAAATTTCTTTTCGCGCGAGGTCGGTGAGCCGGCATTCGATATACCGCCCGGCCGCGGCGGGGTCACCGGTGTAGAGGTTGCCAAAGTTTCCCTGTCCTTCGATGAGAAACCCTTTGTTCGCAATGTTAACCAAGGCATCGATGATAGAGGCGTCACCGTGAGGGTGAAACTGCATGCAATAGCCCGCGATGTTAGCGACCTTGATGAACTTGCCATCGTCGCGCATTTTCAGCGAATGCATGATGCGTCGTTGCACCGGCTTTAGACCATCATCCAAATTTGGAATGGCTCGGTCACGAATCACATAGGACGCATACTCAAGGAAGTTTTGTTCGACCAGCTGCTTAAGATGCCCGTCGCCCAATGCCTTGTGGGTGAGGATTTTTTTCGCGCCGCGCTTTTTCTTTGCGAGTGGAAGTTGGGCCTGTACCGCGTCTGGGACTTTTTTGGAAAAGGGTTTCTTCTTCGCCATCTAAATTGCCTCCTCCACGTCTACCACGAGATGCTTCATGATGTATTCACGACGTTGCGGGGTATTTTTCCCCATATAGAACTGGAGAATATCGGGGACTTTTTGGGCTTCGTCCACCGTGATGGGTGAGAGGTTAATATCCTCACCAATGAACCCTTTGAACTCTTTAGGTGAAATTTCTCCGAGTCCTTTGAAGCGGGTAATTTCTAAACCGCGTTCACCAATTTCGGCCATGGCTTCGTCGCGCTCTTCCTCGGAGTAGCAATAAATCTGCTTCTTTTTGTTCCGAACCCGAAACAGGGGTGTTTCGAGAATGTACAAATGTCCTTCCGCGACGAGCGGTTGGAAAAACTTGAGGAAGAAAGTGATGAGGAGATTGCGAATATGCATGCCGTCGACGTCGGCGTCGGTGGCGAGAACCACTTTACCGTAACGAAGGTTGTCTACCGTGTCTTCGATATTGAGCGCCCGCATCAGGTTGTAAAGAAGCTCGTTGGTGTAAATCGAATCCCGCTTGAGTTCAGCCACATTAAGCGTCTTGCCACGAATGGTGTAGATCGCCTGCATGCGAGGATCCCGCGAGCTTACGATCGACCCGGAAGCCGACTGACCTTCCGTGATAAAGACCATGGTCTCATGCCCTTTGTTTTTCGTTTTATCGAGGTGGTGCTTGCAGTCTTTGAGCTGCGGAATACGGAACGAAATCGCCTTTGATTTTTCCCGCGCCAGCTTTTTGACCTGCTGGATTTCCTTCCGCATTTGCTGCGTTTCTTCGATTTTGTTAAGCGCGCGTTCTGCGGTTTTCGGATTCCGGTGCAACAGATCAAGGATCACGGTTTTGATGCGGTTAACGAGTTCGCTGCGGATCTCTGTGTTGCCCAATTTGTTTTTGGTTTGGGATTCAAATACGGGATCTTTGAGGCGAATCGCGATGGCGCCGACGAGTCCTTCGCGGACATCTTCACCATCGTAACGCTTCTTGGCATACTCATTGAAGGCCTTGAGAGCGGCTTCGCGGAAGGCGCTCAAGTGGGTGCCACCGTCGTTGGTGTACTGGCCGTTTACGAAGGAAAAGTAGGTTTCGCTGTAGAGGTTCGCGTGGGTGAAGGCCATTTCGAGGGTTGGGTCTTCGTAATGCAACGGCTCGTAAACCGGGTCTTTTTCGAGCTGATCTTTAACGAGGTCCATCAACCCATTGCGGGAAGAAATAATTTTCCCGTTATAGTTAATTTTCAACCCCGCGTTCAGGTAGGTATAAAACTTGAGGCGCTTCATTACATGCTCTTCGCGGAAGGCATATTTTTTGAAAATTTCGGGGTCGGGAACGAAGCTTACAAGCGTGCCATTTTTTTCATTTTTGGCACTGCCTTTGCCTTGGTCGAGAATGGTTCCCCGAGAGAAGCTTGCTTCCGCGTATTTTCCTTCGCGGTAACTTGCGACGGAAAAATCCGTGGAGAGAGCATTTACCGCTTTGGTGCCGACTCCGTTGAGTCCGACACTGAATTGGAACACATCGCTGTTGTACTTCGCACCGGTGTTGATCTCGGAGACACATTCGACAAGTTTGCCGAGTGGGATCCCGCGACCATAGTCCCGGATTGTGACCTCGCCACCATCGAGTACGACGTCAATCTGTTTGCCGTGTCCCATGATGTGCTCGTCAATGCCATTGTCGATCACCTCTTTGAGGAGAATATATATACCGTCTTCGTAGTACGTGCCATCGCCTACACGACCAATGTACATTCCGGTCCGGAGCCGAATGTGCTCCAGAGAGGAAAGCGTTTTGATCTTACTTTCGTCGTAGACTACTTCTTTTGGCGCGTTCTTCGAAGACGAAGAGCTTCCTTTTTTCGCCATAGCATGGGGCTAGCAAAGTTGGGCACGATGACAAACAGAAAATGAATCACCTGTGTATTTTATCAGCTTTTACTGAAACCCACTTATTTCAGGGTGAAGCGGTGAAACATGGGCGGGAAACCGATGTTTATTGAGGACACCTTTATTCGCTAACGGTCAAAAACCACAGGAACATGACCTGAACCGGGAAGCTGCTGTAAGGCTGCGAGGCTTTTCTGCTGGAGGGATTCGAGCGAAAGAGGAAAGTAGAAGCAGTTTCCATCCCGAAACATGGTCTCTAACATGGGGGCGCCTTTCGGAGGTTTTTCGTCATCTAGATCCTTGACGGTAATGCCGGAAAGCTTTTGCCCTTTTTCATTGCGGTAGGCTTGTAACCGGCCGGGCAAGGTTGCGTTTGGCTGCGGTTTGAAGTGCTCCGATTCGTCCGGTTCCGCTCCGCTACTCTTGATCGCACTGCATTCATAACGCCACTGTAGAGGTAAGCCTTGCGCTAAAGAGTCTGCAATTCGCCAAGCGGTTGGCGGGTTTCGAAAACTCGCAATGGCGGCGAGTTCGTCGGGATCAATCTCCGCGTTTGCGATGATTTCTCGTTCAAATCCTTGTTTAGAGAACTGTTTTCGAAGGGATTGGCTTTGGTCGCGAACCTGTTGAGCTTCGGTAGCGTGGAGGAGAATATCCCCATTCGGCCCCGTAGGCATGGTGTTTTGGCAGCGCAGAAAGCTGCGTAGAGGTATACCCAAACTATCGGCTGCATAGATATGAGTGGTGGCATCACATCCGCCCACATAGGCGGCGCGTACAAACCGTCGGGCATCCGCTAGGTTCGTGCACGAAATGGCCATGTCTTCGATTAATGCCCCCTTTTTGAGCTTTCGGCGCAAGTGGGCGGCACGGGTAGCAATTTGGGTCTGAGGCTGGATGGTTTGGCTTAGAATCGCTTCCAAAAGCACCCCCTGCCAATACGGCGCTTCTACCCGAATGATCGGCATATCGGCAAAGGCGACGGTTCCTTCCGCCAAGGCATCTAAATTACCACTAAATCGGAATTGTTCGAGCTGAGTCAAGAATTGGCCGTCAAAAATGGGCTCTCCCGAATCAAAGATCAGACCGGCAAGTTGATCGAGCTGTTCAACGGGTATACTGAAGTCTTGAATCGCTTCGGAGAGAGCTTCGGCTCCACTATAAAGGAGGAAGCTAGCAGACAGAGAAGCAGACGCTTGTTTGGTCGAAAGGGTCCAGACGGAAGCTTGTTCCGCGTGGCCGGAAATAAAGGCTTCGCGGGCTTCGAGCAGGAGGCCAAAACTGGGGATACCCATGGGTTTCATAGGCATGGGATAGCACGCTTGCCTTGATTTTAAAAGCGGGCTGTTTCTAAAAGCGGCCTCAGCTTGGGGATAAAAAAACGCCCATCACGCAGAGCGCGAAGGGCGTTTTGTTAGACCTAAGCTTCGAAGATACGAAGCTCAGGAGCTGGGCTCCGGATTAGCGGAGGTCAGACGCTTTGATGACCGCGTCAGCAGCAGCTTTTACACCGTAACTGAAGGAACCGTCTGGGAGCTCGTAAGCTGAACCGTTGAGAACAACCGGCTTAGCTGGGTTTTGCACGTCGAGAAGGAGCGGCTGCGAGCCGAATCCGTTAACGAGGTATGCACGCCCTGCGTCAGCAGCGAAGCTGGCTTTTCCTTCCGTTGCTTCCACTTCGGTTACTGCATCCGTAACGTCTGGAAGAGCGAGTTGGTTCGCCATACGTTCTGGGTTGTTTTCGCTGGTGACCTGAATCTCATCCGTTGCAGTTGCAACGAAGAAGACAACCGCACCCTCGATCGGCAAGGTCGCAACCGGTACACCATTGAGGCGGATGGTTGTGATACTTGGGAACTCGGCACCAACCAGGTAGATGCCAGGCGCATCAACTTGGAAAGGCTCAGTGGCGGCCAGAGGCGCACCAACAACCGTTACGGCTGGGCCGTAGAGAACACCAGACAACTGGATGTCGATCGCTTCGAGCCAGTAGAGGTAGATACCCGCATCAAGTGCAGCGTTGTCCGTCGCCGTGTAGGTGGCGCCATTCAGGCTGTTCTTCGCGAAGATCATCTCACCAACTGCGGTGCGTTCACCTTCAACCGATGTGCTGCGGAAGATCTTGAACCCAAGTGAATCGTTTTCAGATTCAGTTGTGAAGCTGATGCTCACACCGGTTTCCGTTGCTGTCGCAGTGAAGTCAGAGAGGTCAATTGCAGTTGCCTGCATGACGACTCCGAAGTCAGCCGTGTCGAAGAACTCATCCGAACCAAGCACGATATTCTCGTATGAGGTCTGAGTGGTGATGATTGAATCACCGGCAAATGCAGCCAAGAGCTGATCCGTATCTACATCAACTTGATAAACCAATCCAGGGATGAGGTTTTCGAAGATGTAGTAGCCGTTGTCGGTTCCATTAGGACCAGTGACGGTAGTATCGATCAAGGTCGCGACTCCGTTCACAACTTGGTAGAGAGAAACCGTGATTCCGTTCAAGCCAAGGGTATCGGTTGGATCACCAGCTTGGGTAGCGTCGGCAGCCAAGTCGTTCCAGACGTGGTCACCAATTGACGCGTACTGCCAGAGACCGAGGTCGAGGTCGTTAAAGACGTCGCCGCTTTCAAGCATTCCAGTTGTGCCGGTAAGACCATTGAGGTCGGCATCGGAGTCAACCGTGGTGTCTCCACCAGCCGAAACCGGTGAAATTTGGAATCCAGCAGGGATCTCAAACATCACGCTGTAAGTACCCGGCATGGTTTCGAAGGTGTATTCACCGTTCGCCATGGTGGTGGTGGTATCAATAACCGTACCTGAAGCGTCGATCAAGTTAACCGTAACACCTTCGATTCCAGCTTCACCGGCGTCTTGGATGCCGTTGGCGTTGGTATCGTTCCAAACGAAGTTTCCGATGGTGACAGGCATGGTATCGAGGTAATCGTTACCCGTGGAGTCTTCTCCTTCAGAGAGGCTGACCGCAATCTCATTTGGTGTGCTTGAGACAAAGCCATTCGGGTCGGCTTCTACGACGGTGTAATCACCAGGTAGAAGACCGGTGAAGATGTAGTCCCCGTTCGAATCGGTTGTGGTCGTCGCGATGACATTTCCATTCTCGTCGAGGAGTGAAATGGTCACGCCTGCGATTGGTCCGTCACTGTCAGCGAAGTCCCCGTCAGCATCCATGTCGTTGTAAACCGTACCAGCGATGGTACCGAACTCTACGACGGTGACCGTCGCGGTTGCGGTAACCATTTCAGGTTCTTCGCCATCCACCAAGCCAGTCGGGGGAATGATGACCCCGTCTATTGTGACCGCATCACCGTCAACCGTGACAACATTGACGATGTCTTGGTTGGCCGTGTGTGGCACGTAGAAGTTGGTGGTGCTTCCGTTGAGGAGGAATGGAATCGATGCAGTGAAGTTCAGTGCAGCGTCGTTGATCTCGATGTTACCAGTTGGTGTGGTGCCGCCAGCAGAGACGGTGATGCAGAAGCCAAGCGCAGTTCCTTCGTTGACGCTTGCCGCAGGAATACCTGGGCAGGTGCCGTCGAGAGATACGGTTTTCTCTACTTCAAGGAACGCGGTTACCAAACCAGATGGGCCTTCTGGCACGAAGCCAGCGTCGACATCTGTAAGGTGCTCACCAGGTCCAAGCGTGACAGGAGCGTCACCCGTGATGCGATCTGCATCGCTGTCAGTGGTTTCATCCGAACCGATGTTGTCGTCGGTGAGGAGTAAGTTCGCGCTATCGGTGAAGTTCACGGTGTAACTACCAGGGTAGAGGTTCGTGAAGGTGTAGAAGCCGTTAGCATCAGAGAGGGTACTCATCGTCGCACCGGTCACATCGTCGGTCAGAGTAACCGTTACGAGAGGACGAGGTGTGTCACCAGCGTCTTGGACACCGTCTTCATTTTCATCAATGAAGGTGAAGTTACCGATAGAGCCAAGCTCTACGATACCAAGATCAATGCTCTCATCCGTGACGTCGCCGTTGGCCACATCGATGAAGCTATTAGCTGGTCCGAGGGTGATCACCGCGGTGGTTCCGTCTATGATGCTCGCGTCGCTGTCCGTACCCTCGGTTGCGCCAGGCGCATCTTGGGTGGTGACTGCGTAGCCAGCAGGCAAGGTGCTAAGGTCGAACTGAACGATGTAGTCACCAGCTGGGTAGCCGCTGAAGAGGTATTCGCCAGTTGATCCAGTTACTGCTGAATCGGTTGGTGTAGCGGAGTCCGCAACGCCGTCGCCATCTGCGTCGGTGAAGAGGAAGACCGTAACACCTGAGACAGGAGCTTCCGTTGCGCCTTGAGCACCATCGAAGTCAGCGTCAATCCAGACGTAGTCACCAATGTTGTAGAGCGTTGGAGGAATAATCGGCATGTAGATACCCATATCAATGGTGTCATCGAGAAGGTCGTTGGTCGCGGTATCGATTTGAGAGCTGTTCGCATCGAGCACGATGGTTGAGCTGTAACCCGTGGTTGTATCTGCATCGGAGTCGACGGTGTCATCTGATCCAGCATCCGTGGTGGTGGCAACAAAGCCAGCAGGCAAGGAGGTTAGATCGAAGCCAACCACGTATGATCCAGCTGCGAGTCCCATGAAGATGTAGTCTCCATTGCTATCGGTAGTGGTCGTATCGATGAATGGGCCGTCAGGCGATCCGTCACCGTTCGCGTCTTCGTAGAGGTAAACCACTACGTTGGATACAGGACCTTCGATTCCGTCTAGGATTCCGTTGGTGTTGTCGTCGTACCAGACGGTGTCACCAATAGAGAAGTCCCGGATGATTCCTTGGTCATGTGACTCGTCGAGGTTGTCACCAGCCGCGAGATCAACGAAGCTGTTCGCGGAATCAAGGGTGAAGACAGCGGTGTATCCGAGGGTATCACCATCCGAGTCATTTGCATCAGACGTGCCTTGGTCAGCAACAGTTGGGCTGTAGCCGAATGGAACCGTGGTGTAGTCGAACTGCACGATGTAGTCGCCAGCAGGCAAGTTCATAAAGCTGTATTCACCGTTCGCAAGCGTCGTGGTCGTGAGGAGCAGTTCACTTGGATCTGCAACGCCGTCACCGTTTGTATCAGTGAAGAGGTTCACGGTAACACCAGGTACGGGATCTTCCGTTGGGTCTTGGAGACCGTCTTGATTATCGTCGTACCAGACGTAGTCGCCAACTGCGAAGAGCTGTTCGTCAACATTGACCGCGATCATGCTGAGGTCTTCTGCTGAGCAGCATCCGGCTTCAGCTACAGTAGCAACTGTCGTGTTCATGAAGCTGTCTTGGATGTCGGTGACGGTGGCCACGTAGCTAAACACATCTCCAGCCGCGAGGAAGGCGATGGTTTGATCCGCTTGTCCAAGTAGCGAGTTGGTGACGTTGATGTTCGTCAAGTCAACCGCACTGCTGTTGGAGATGGTAACCGTGATGACAATGCTGTCACCTTCGGAAATCATGGTGCTAGAAGCAGCCGCTGTGATGTCCAAGCTGATTGGCATTGGGACGCTGATCTTCTGTGAAAGATTGGTCTCATTGCCACAGGCATCCGTAGCGGTCCAAGTGAGCTCGTAAGAACGTGCACATCCTTCGATTCCGTTATCCGTTACAGAGCTGGAAACGACAACCGCATCATCGCAGGCATCGGTCGCAGTAAGATCGGTAACCGTCGCGAGGTAGGCATCAAGCTCATCACCGCAGGCGAGAAGTACTTCGCTATCTGGCAGTGAGGCCGCAGTGAAGCTTGGCGCAGTGGTGTCTACCACCGTGATGGTCTGTGACGCTTCGGCAGGATTCCCGCAGGCATCCGTCGCGTTCCAAGTGCGAACGATTGTGAGTTCGTGTGGGCAGTCGCCAGTCGTGACGATTTCCGTGACAGGTGCGATTCCCGCGCCAGAGCAGGCGTCGATGGTAGCAAGGTCAGTCGCAACTGGAATCTCGTCGCACTCAACCGTCATGTCAGCAGGAACGTCTGAGATAGCCGGTCCAACCGTATCAACTACGGTGATGATCTGGGTCGCAGAGCTTGTGTTTCCGCAATCATCCGAGGCGGTCCAGACGCGCTCAATCGTGAGTTCGTGTGGGCAGTCGCCAGTGGTAACCGAATCAACTGGAGTGACCGTGAGGTCATCCGAGCAGCTGTCAGTAGCGAGGAGATCTTCGGCCGCAGGAACGTCGGTGCATTCAACCGTTTCGTCAGCAGGGACAGAAGCGATGACTGGGGCAGCTGCATCCACGACGGAGATGGTTTGTGTTACCGAAGCAACGTTTCCGCATCCGTCTGTCGCAGTCCATATACGAAGGACATCGTAGCTGTTCTCGCATCCGTCGTCGGTTTCGACGATGGTGTCGACAGGCTCAGCGGAGAGGATACCGGTGCAATCATTAGCAACCAATGGGTTACCAGCAGGTGCGCCAGCTTCGCAATCAACCGTCGTGTCAACAGGCGCCGCAGTCGTAAAGACCGGAGCCGTATTGTCTACCGCAGTGATGGTCTGGGTAACAGAGGTGAGGTTACCGCAATCGTCGGTTGCATTCCAAACCCGGAAGACCGTGTAGGAAGAATCGCAATCACCAGGAACCAGAACATCTGCTTCAGGATTCACAAGGGTCACACCGCTGCAGGAGTCCGTAGCGACGAGAGGCTCGCCTGCACCAATTTCAGTGCATTCTGTGACGAAGTCAGCCGGTGCAGTAATGCTTGGAGCAACCGTATCAACAACCGTGATGGTCTGTGTTAACGAGATGCTATTATCGCATGCATCGCTTGCAGTCCAAACCCGTTGGATCACGTAGTCGTTGAGGCACTCACCAAGTACTGGGGTGTCAACTGCCTCAATCACCATGTCGCCAGCGCAATCATCGTTCGCGGTGATGTCGCTCGCATCAGGGATGCTGTCACAGTCAACCGTAACATCAGCAGGGATCACCATGACTGGAGCCGTTTCATCAACAACTGTGATGCTTTGGGTGTAGGAGCTAACCGCTCCACAGTCATTCGTGACACTCCAGATGCGGAGAATCGATGCGACGTCTGGGCAGGTTGCGACAACTGGCGTCTCGGAAGAGAGCGCGACTTCGCGCTCAAGGCCGGTGCAATCACTGCTTACAGTCAAGGTTTCAGCTGCAGGCAACTCGTCGTTGCAACCAAGGACAAGGTCAGATGGCTGATCAACGAACAGCGGAGCTGATTCGTTCACGACGATGATATTTGTAGCTGTATTATCAAACCGGCCAATCGGAGTCGGAGACCCTGGGAAGTAGAGGTCCAAGATGTCGTAAGAGACGTTAGTCGTGGTTCCGGTCGCTGGGAAGATGCAGATGTTAACCCACTCTTCGTTGTTGGTGCCGTCACCTTCAGGGTCATTCCATTCGATGATGCCAAGTGTTCCAACATCGCCAACGTTTTGGGTCATGATGCCACATTCGCTGTTCGAGATTTCGATGACATCAAGGTAGAAGCCGTCTGAACCCGCGCTAAAGCGAGTGGTCATAGTGACGGTTACATCTTCGCCACAGCAGGCTTCAAGTTGAGCCATCGCATCAATGTTACCAATCGGGCAGAAGAATCCACCATCGCGAGTAACGGTTGAGCAACAAGCGCTGAGCTCGAAGGTTTCTGTGAGAGACACGAAACGCATAGGGGCAATTTCCTGAACGTCTCCATTAGGAGAAGCAATATCACTATCCATAGAATCTGGACCGGCATCTTGAGTGACAGAAGGCAAGAGGCCATCGTAGGTCAATCCAGCAGGAAGCACACACTCAGGACGATTCTCAGGCCATTCCATGCCGACTTGGTAACCAGAACCCGAGGGCAAGTTCGTGAAGCTGTATTCACCAGATGCATCGGTCAAGGTAGAGTCAATGATGGTTCCATTGAAGTAGAGGTACACCGTGATGTTTGAGAGAACGACATCAGCCGCTACAGCCATGTTGTAGAGGTTATCACGGGTCGCGCCAGCGTTTGGTCCAAGAGGATCGTAGTCAAGGAATGCAATTCCTGTGACGCTTCCCATTTCAGGCGCTACAACGACAACTTCAACCGTGCAACTGGTCGAGTTACCGCAGGCGTCAGAAACTGAAAGGGTTACCAAGTTGGTTCCGAGGTCCGCACAGGAGAAGGAGGTTTTGTTCAAGACTTTGAACAGGCTCGTTCCAGAGCAGTCATCCGTGGCAGAAACAATCAAACTGTCTGGATTCAAGGTAACGGAACCATCGCAAGTTGGGTTGATTTCGACGCTTTGGCAAACAACAACAGGATCGGTGTTGTCCACAACGGTTACGGTCTGGGTGCAAGGCAAGCTAGCGTTACCGCAAGCGTCGAAGGCTTGGTAGACGTATGTGACGACGTATGGATCAAGCGCACAACCGGTTCCGGTTGGGCCTTCTGTTCCAACAAGCACAACACTTGCCTCGCTGCAGGTATCAACCCCGGTGAGGCCAGGTACTGCTGCTGGGAGATCCGCCAAGCAACCAGTCACATTCACATCTGCAGGGCAGGTAAAGGTCGGGATAGTTGTGTCGGCTACTGTAACGGTCTGGGTGCAAGGCGCGCTCGCGTTACCGCAGGCATCGATAGCCGCGTAGACGTACTCAACAATGATTGGGCTCGCCGCACAACCCGCACCAGGTGTGGTGTTGGTTCCGAGGATAACCACAGTCGGTGTAGCCGCATCACAATCATCGGCAGCAACTACTACGCTGATGTCTGCACCAGGTAGTTCAGATACACAATCAACTGCGAGCGCATCACCACATGATACGATGGTTGGGCCAACCGTATCAACCAGAGCGGTTTGGATTACCGTCACTGCTGTAGCAGGGAGGTCGTCTCCGCAGGTGTAGTCCGCTGCATCACAAACGGGCACATAGATTACAGCTCGTACGTATGTGGAATCACATGCGTCAGCCACAGGGCTAAGAGTCCAATCACCTTCGCAGGTGACAATTTCTGCACAGCCCGCATCCGCAGGAGTTGGAGCAGGTATTGCATCCAAGGCTGCTGTGACATCACCATTCGCACATCCGAGTTCGGTAACCGAACCGGTAACTTCAGGTGCTTGTAGCAAGGAAACCGCTGCCGTCTGAACGATGGTTACTGCACCAGCAGGAAGCGCATCAGCACAGTCGAAGGTCTCACCTTCACAAACAGGGACATAGAGGATGTCGCGAACGTATTCGACATCACAGTCTTCTGTGGTAAAGCCGGCCGCAATTGCCCAATCACCTGGGCAGGTGACCAAGGTTCCGCAGGAACCAGCAACCGCAGCAGGGGTAGCAACTGTTGCAAGAGTCGCATCAACATCAGCGACATCCATGCATCCGAGGTCAGCTGGCATGCTCATAATCGTTGGAGTAACGATGATGGTAACCGTAGCTGTTTCAGTGATGGTCACCGCATTGGCGTCGAATGCATCAACGCCGCAAGTGAAGGTGTCTTGTGGGCACACTGGCTGATAGGTGATTTCACGAACGAAGGTGCGCTCGCAAGTCGGTTCAACACAAGCAGTCGCAGCACAGATCGCTTCGATGCAGTATCCGTCAGCATCTGAGCTGTGGATGGCTGGATCAGTTGTATCGGTGACGCGGATAAAGCTGATGCAACCCGTGAAGTTCAAGACAGATGGACGAAGTTTGTCGTCGGCTGGATCAAACCCTGTGTTGTCAGCGGTTCCGATGGTCGTCCACGTGATACCGTCAACACTCACTTCAACCATCGCGGTTTCGAGTGGGTAGTTAACCGGATTACTAAGTTCGTAGATCGTGACGGGGCCACTGACAGGCTGAGTGAAGCTGAAGGTAGCCGTTCCACCGAATCCGAGACTATAGAAGCTGTAAGGAGTCGTGATAAGCTGCACTGCAGGAGCACCAAATACTTGAGTAACATCTGAGTTCGGAGTTCCAACAGGGTCTCCACCTTTTGTGAGGCCTTGAGTACCTTCGACGAAACCGCTTACGCAGGTATCAGGAGCCGCGGCACCACCAGGAAGAACTTCAGTCCAGTCAGCTGGGCATGCCACATAGGAGCCGCAAACTGTGCTAGCAGGAACTGGTGCATCGATTGTAGCAAGCAATGTGGCAGGGTCGTCTGTACCCAAGCAACCGAGGTCGGTTTCGACACTTGCTACTTCAATTGGCATGAGAACCGTGACCATCGCTGTTTGAACCAAGGTAACTGCGTTTTCATCAAGCGTATCAGCCGTGCAGTCGAAGCTGTCACAGGTTGGTTGGTAAACGATGCTACGAACGTAGACTTGTTCGCAATCTGTCGCAGCAGAATCTGCCGCCAACGCCCATGCTCCATCACATACAGCGACGGTCGCACAATCCGTGGCACCAGATGCAGGCGCAGGAACAGCGGCAAGAGCGGCGTCTACGTCAGCCGCCATCATGCACTCGAGGTTGGTAGCGGTGACGCTAACTACAGGAGTCGCAAGAATAGAGACGGTGACGGTCTGAGTGACGGTTACGGCAAATTCGTTTGGTGTTCCAAACTCGCAAGAGAAGGTGTCGCCAGCGCAGAGAGGGACATAAACGATCGCGCGTTCGTAGATCGCGTCGCAATCTGTAGAAGCAGCTGTTTCGCTCCAAGGTCCGGCGCAAGCAGCGATCGTGCCGCAAGCATCAACAGGTGCATCAGGAACAACCATAGCGTCAAGCGCCAGTTGTACCGCTGCTTCGGCCAAGCATCCGAGATCAGAGGTCATTGAAACAACCACTGGGCTCTGAAGCGTGCTGACGACGGCAGTCTGAACAATGGTTACAGATGCAGCGTTCGGTGTTCCGAACTCGCAAGAGAAGGCATCGCAGGTTGGGACGTAAACGATAGTACGAACGTACTCAACTTCGCAGGCTCCAGGCGCGGCGGCTACTGCGGTCCAGGTTCCAGCGCAGGCTTCGACGTTTACACATCCATTGTCACTTGGTACTGGAGTAGCAACTCCGGCAAGAGCTGTATCCGGATCAACCGCTCCGATGCAGCCGAGGCCGATTTCGATTGGAGTAACTTCGATTGGCTGAAGAACCGTGATGTCTACGGTCTGAGTCACAACTACTGCGTTCTCGTCTGGTGCATCAAGTGCACAGTCAAAGGTGGTGCAGATTGGCTGGATCAAGATCACACGCTCGTAGCTCTGGACACAGTCTGTCGCAAGGACGTCTGTGGCAAGCGCCCATGCACCGGTGCAGATGGCAACGTCGCCGCAGGTATCAGCAGCGGTGGTTACGGTTGGTCCAGCAACGCCTGCAAGAGCAGCGTCGATGGTGCCGTCTTCTAGGCAACCAAGATCAACATCGTTTGGTGTGACCACTGGCTCA
>Ga0209187_1000334_pt1 | contig 91281 bp, 84 predicted proteins | sample BantaG_FD_187430 | JGI IMG/M metagenome (GOLD analysis project Ga0209187, IMG submission 187430) | Marine algal microbial communities from Bantry Bay, Ireland - BantryBay_4 metaG (SPAdes) (version 2) | ecosystem: Host-associated > Algae > Red algae > Unclassified | place: Bantry Bay, Ireland...
ACTGCTGCCTCCCGTAGGAGTCGGGCCCGTGTCTCAGTGCCCGTGTGGCTGATCATGCTCTCACATCAGCTACTGATCGTTGACTTGGTGAGCCGTTACCTCACCAACTATCTAATCAGGCGCACGCCCATCCCAAAGCGCCGAAGCTTTAATCATTGTCAGATGCCATCAAATGATACTATGGAGTATTAATCTTCGTTTCCAAAGGCTATCCTCCACTTTGGGGCAGGTTGCGTACGTGTTACGCACCCGTTTGCCGGTCGTCAGCGGGAGCAAGCTCCCCTGTTACCCCACGACTTGCATGTGTTAAGCCTGCCGCTAGCGTTCATCCTGAGCCAGGATCAAACTCTCCGTTGTAAATGAGTCTGAATCCATTAAATCTCAAAAGAAATTGTAGTTGGATTACTAATTGTTATTATTGTTAGTTTGCATGTTATTATTACCTATAAAACTTTCGTTTTTCTAGATGCTATTGTTTCCGTCTTTCAAAGATCTTTTAGTGCATTTTCATACACTCCCACTTTTCAGCGGAGTGCAAATGTAGACACTTTATTTAATTCAACAAATCTTTTTGTAAAAAAAATTTGATTAATTTTTGTTGGTGTTTCCCCTTTTATAAAGAACATTTTTTCCTAAAGGGTGTGCAAATGTAATCCCAATTTTATACTAGCCAAATATTAATATGATTAATTTGTATTTTATTTATGCACCAAGCCCTAAGCCACATAAACACTGACTTCTACTTTATAAATAAATTTGAAATTATTGCCCCCTAGCCTCAAATAAGACTAAAGTTTCCACCAGATGTTCAACTGAACTCAAGGGCATTGCATTGTAAATTGAAGCACGAAGACCACCAACTGTTCGATGCCCCTCCAATCCCATAATTTTTCTCTGCTCACAATAGGACAAAAAAGCTTTTTCTCGCCCCTCCAAACAACTAAAACATACGTTCATTTTACTCCGATCCCCACCCTCCACTTTGCACTCAAAAAGTGCATTTCGATCCAACTCATCATAAAGCAATTTGGCCTTCAAGATATTCCGCTCTTCTATGGCCTCCACCCCGCCTTCTTTTTGCAGCCATCTCAGCATAAGCAAACAACAATAAACTGAAGCCGCAGGCATGGTATTATAGATGGAATCCATGGACAAATGCACTTTATAATCTAGCATCTCAGGTATTTTCCGATCAACTTTTCCCAATACTCCCGTCTTAAAGGCTACTAAGGTGATTCCCGTACAGCCCAAATTCTTCTGCGCACTGGCATAAAAAAGGTCCAAATGCCCATAATTGAAGCTCCTACTCAGTATATCTGAAGTCATATCAGCAACGATTGGACTTTGACTTTCGGGCAAATGAGCAAATTGTGTCCCGTAAATCGTATTGTTCGTGGTTATATGGACATAGTCATAGCTAGCATCAATTTCTGCGATTCTAGGCAGTTTTGTGTATCTGACCTCCTTTGACGATGCCAAAAGCTCAGCCCGACCAAAATTTGCCGCCTCTCTCATCGCTTTCTCACTCCATCGTCCCGTATCTATAAAACCCGCTCGGCCATTTTCCCTAAGGAGATTGAATGGAATCATATTAAACTGACTACTCGCACCTCCATGTAATAAAAGAATCTCAAAGTCGTCACTCAGCCCTAATTGCTCTCGTAAGAGGGACCTCGTCTCGTCAAGTATTTCCTTAAATTGCACTGAGCGGTGAGACATCTCTAAAATGGATATTCCACTCCCCTTGTACGAATGCACAGCAACTTCCATCTCTTGGAGGACAGATAGTGGCAGTTGGGCAGGGCCTGAAGAAAAGTTATGCTTTCTCAATGATTAATCTATGAAAGTTAAAAGTAGACAATGTAAACTTTATACATATTCTCTGCAAGCCGACATTATTAAAATCCTTTTAGTGAAAGTCACTATTCAACATTAGTTTTGATACTCAAAATTTTCCTATGACGAAGTCGACCATCATTCTCCTTCTTATCTCATTCATTTTTGCAGCATGCGGGACCAATGAAAAGACAATCCAATATTTAGAAGGTGAAACCGATCATACCTCGGCTAATATTGATGCCGTGCATTGCAAACATCTAAAACTTGATGCTCAGGTAGACTTTGACACTAAAACAATTTACGGAAATGCAGAATGGACTTTCAATAATTTTAGTGATGCCAAAGAAATCATCTTTGACATTCAGGATTTGAAAATCAATAAAGTTCTCGTTTCTGGCAAAGAGGTAGAGTTTGAAATTATTGATGCAAGCTTCGAGCTTAAAGACAATGAAGATCAGGCATTGAAAATACCCATTATTAAAGGCGACAGCGTTCTATCTATAAGTTATAATACAGGTCAGAAGGCAAGAGCGCTCCAATGGCTAGATCCATCTCAAACTGCAGGTAAAAAAATGCCTTACCTCTTCACTCAATGTGAGGCAATTAATGCACGCTCTTTAGTCCCCTGTCAAGATGCACCTGCTGTGCGTGTAACTTATAGTGCTAGCCTCCAAGTTCCGAAGGGTATGATGGCTGTTATGAGCGCAAAAAATCCGCAAGAAAAATCTGATGATGGACGCTATAATTTTGAAATGGAACTTTCTGTTCCTACTTATCTCATTGCACTAGCTGTTGGAGATATTGAATACAAAGCGATAGATGAAAGAAGTGGCGTTTATACAGAACCTAGTATGCTTGCAAAATGTGCTAAGGAGTTGGAAGATATTCCTGAAATGATGACGGCCGCAGAAAAATTTGGCGGACCGTATGGATGGGGAAACTATGACGTCTTAGTCTGCCCTCCTTCTTTTCCGATTGGAGGGATGGAAAACCCACGATTAACTTTTGCAACACCCACTATCATTGCAGGTGACAAGAGCCTTGTTTCCCTAATAGCTCACGAGCTCGCCCATAGCTGGAGTGGCAACTTTGTAACCAACAGCAATTGGAACGATTTATGGTTAAATGAAGGCTTCACTACATATTTTGAACGCCGAATTATGGAAGAGATTTCTGATCCTGAGTATACCAATATGCTGTGGGAAATTGGCCATCAAGATTTGATGGAGGACCTAGAGAGTGACGAAATGAATAAAGAAGACCAAAGGCTTAAAGTAGACCTAAAAGGTCGTGATCCAGAAGCTGCCTTCAGCAACATCCCTTATGAGAAAGGAGCATTCTTCTTACGTACTATGGAATCGGCAGTTGGTAGAGACTCCTTTGACGAATGGCTCAGGTCTTATTTCAAAACGCATGCATTTACTCCAATGAACACCAAAATGGCCATCGATTTCATACAGAAAAATCTTCAGCTAGATCCCAAAAAAGTAGATATCAATGAATGGATTTTTAAAGCTGGAATTCCTGAAAACTACACCTACTCTTATCCAGCCCAATTCAAAAAAATTGATGCTGCGAGTAAAGAGTTTATGGCGGGTAAAAATGCAGAATTTTTAAACGCACGCAGCTGGTCGACTCACGAATGGTTGCACTTCCTTAGAAAGTTGCCTAAACCCCTAGCAGTGGATAGAATAAAGAGCCTTGACGCATCTTACAGCTTGACGGGAATAGGGAATTACGAAATTGCAAACGAGTGGTACAAAATATGTATCGCATCGAACTACGAAAAAGCAAACAATCAAATCGAAAGCTTTTTAACTGAAGTAGGTAGAGGCAAGTTCTTAGAGCCACTCTACAGAGAGCTCTTAAAATCTGATGAAGGCAAAAGAAGGGCTCAACAGATTTACAAAAAAGTAAAAGATGGTTACCACCCGAGAACGCAGAAAAAAATTGGGGATATTATAAATTCTTAAGCAGGTTTATTGCGAGAAATTTTTGTAAGGCCACTGGTCTCTATCACAGTATAAATAATGTAGAGAAACATCAAAGCAATTATATCTGTCCATTGCACCTCTTTTTTGAATAGCATGATATAAACAATGCCTGCGATTAAACAGAGGCCAAACTTTATAAAGGTGCCTCCCATGACGCCGCGAACAAATTGATTCGGATTGTCCGAGTCGGCAAAGCGCGTGCTAATGAGAAGAGAAAGTATCGCTCCTATAAATAACACTGTATTGCCAGCCAGAAGGACGTTCAATGTAAACACCTCGCTGAAGGATGCCAATATAAATATTATGCCTATGGCAAATACGTACAATAGAGTAAGTGCAATGACGAATTTATTTTTCTTGGTCACTTTTCGTTTCTTGAATGAGTTTGTAAAATAAGTAGAATAGCATGATGACGGGACATAAAATGAGAAAAATTGGAAGGGAGTCAAAATATTGATCTGCTTTATATCCAATAAAAAAAGCGGCACCAAGTGCCGCTAATATTTGAAATGCCATTCCGGCGTATTTCATTTATATACTTTCAGAAGTTGGTGGCGTCGATGTCGAAGCCTTTGGCGTTGATGTTGTTGACGCTGCAGGACTAACAGTAGACATAGATCCCATCACACAATTTCCATTGAATTTAACGCCGCTTTCCATGACTAGTTTGCCAGTGTTGATATCTCCATCAACAAGCGCGCTAGATTTCAAGAAAAGAATATCTGCAATTTTGAGTTTGCCATCAATTTTCCCAGAAATTTCGGCCGTTTGACATAAAATATCACCTTCAACGCGTCCACTATTCCCAATGATCACTCTTCCTTTTGATGTGACGGTTCCTTTTACTAATCCCTCTACTCTCACATCACCCTCGACTTTAAGGTTTCCGTCTATACTAGCTCCTTCTGAGATTGTGGTAATTGGCTTAGCGGTAAATGAATTACTTGAAGCACTTGGGGTGCTTGGCGCCTCTGAGCTTGAGCTTGGCGTATTCACTTCAAAGGATGAATCTTTGGTGTCCTTAGTGCTTGAAAAAATTGACATAAAAATGTTTTTTTGAATTTGTTGAAAAAACAAAGATATGCAAAGCCTTTATTTATAAACAATTATCGTGTCCCTCTTTTTTTTGATTTGCGTCTCTTTTAGTACAAGCTTAGCATTGCGTTCTTTCCCAATGAAAGCGGTGCTGTCTTTAGGTTTCTTTGGGAGAATAGTCAGTGGCTTTTCTTTGATAGAACTAATTATCTTCTTCGATTTCTTCTGCTCTTTTTTATTGTCAGATTTGACCGCTTCTATTTTTTCGGCGCGCTTTCGTTTTAAATATGCATATCGTCCAGCCCGATCAATCTCTGACAAATTTTCAAACTGAGCCGACTCCAACTTATACTGACTTAAAATATTTGTATCAAGCAAATAGCTCTCATTATCTGTCAATACCTGAAGGGCATTTTGTAAAAAAACATCTCGACTTGCGCTCAATTCGGCCAATGAGTCGACTGAATGATTCAATTTCATGAGTTTCTTTCTGCTTGAATTCGTCTCATAGCCGGGGATATAATATCGCAGTGGGCTAAACATGAAGAGCAAACTGAATAAAATGAAGGATAATAGGAAAATACTTGACAATAAAAGGTAGAGATTCTTCTTTTTTAAATCAAAATTGATCTTCTCTTCACGATTCTTTCGATCAACGATTTGAATCGAATAAGGCTCGTTTAAATTTCGAAATAGGCTAGCAAATAACCTTTTTCGTCCAAAATCCTTGAGTTTAGGCACGAAACGAAGATATAATTTTCATTTTATTAAGTTTTTATTGCTTTTAATAAAATAATTTTGCCATATCCGAGTTTCTCAAACAGTGAGCAATCACAAACCCATATATTTCTTGCTCAGCCTATTCTTATTTCTAGGATGGAGCGGAATTGCCTCAGCCCAAACAAATGGATTGAGCCCTTCTGAATTGCGTAAAATAGAAGCGCAAAATAAAAGGGACAGCATACTGCAACAAGCAAGAGCAAAGAGATCAGCAGACAGCCTGGCTAGAATCTTACAAAAACAACGACTTCTAGATTATCGGGATAGCTTAAAAATGGTCCAAATAGAACGTCGAAAGCAAGATAGCATTCGCAGAGAAGAAATGAAACTCAAGGTTCTAGAAGACAGACGGAAGCGAGACAGCACACAAAAAGCAATCAAGGATGAAATGTTGGCAAAGGCTGCTGAGCGCAAAAGAGTAGCGGATAGCATCTCGGCCTATAATAAAAGACGGCGAGATAGCACAATTGAAGCAAGAGCAGAACTCCAAAAGATAAGAGATGCTCGAAAGAAATACAGAAGCAGCAAACAATATAAAGACAGTGTTGAATTAGTTCGGCAAACAAAAAGGGATAGTGTTCGAAACGCACGAGAAGCTATTGCCTCGGAACTCAAACGAAAACGGCAAATTCAAATGGACAGCATTACTGATGCAAGAAATGCACAACGAGAAGCCTTGGTAAAAGAGCGAGAACGGATTATGGACAGCACAAAAGTGGCGCGAACCAAATATTTGGATTCTGTAAAAACCGCAAGACTGGCATATAAAGACAGTTTGACCACTGCTCGAAAATCATTTAAGGACTCCGTCGAAAACGCGCGGAGTAAATTGGCCAAAGAGAAAAAAAAGAAGGACAAAAAAAGTCTAGATCAGAAGGAAGCTGCACTGGCGATGAAAACTCATGAACGAAAGGCCAAGACTTGGACAAATGAACAGCTTCTCAAGAAAAAGTGGAATATAAAGAGACGAATTTATCAAAATACTGTGACGCGCTATAATTCTTATTATAATGCCAAACGAAAATTTGATGGAGCTATGCTTAATTTAAAAACGAAAAACAATGACGTTTTCACAAAGCAATTAAAACTCTTCCCCTACTCTCTCGACAATACGATGTCTCAAATTGGAAATGAGATGGATACTGTAATTAAGAAATGTGCCTTTGACACACAAATTCATGACCCACGCTCTAAATGGTTTGACAATCTCTATCTACTCATGGGCAAGGCATTTTTCTACAAAAACGATTATGATGGAGCCATTACTGCATTTCAGTTTGTAGCCAATGAATACAAAGATGATGGCAGGAAAAAAGGAGAGCCCAAAACTGCTTCTGTGACTGATATTCAATTTGAAGACGGCAAGGATGTTTCCATTTCCACAGAAGAAAAACGAACAGGGATAAAGACATTTGCCCATCATTCTGTGCGTAATGAGGCGCTTCTGTGGTTGAGCCGAACTTATTTGCACAACAAGCAAGTCAATGAAGCGAATGCCTTACTTGATATTTTAGAGAATGATAAAGATTTTCCTGAGAGACTGCGAGACGAACTCTATTTGACTAAAGCAGAATTGCATTTCAAACAGAAGAATCCAAGTTCAGCAATAGAACCTTTGAAAAAAGCGATCGCAGAAAAGGACATTGAGAAGGATCAAAAGAATAGAGCGACTTACCTCTTAGCACAACTGTATGCTCAAAACGGTGATTTGGATCAAGCTAATACCTACTTTCAAAAAACATTAGAAGGCAAACTGCCATTAGAAATGGAATATTATTCCAAACTAAATTTGGCCGCAAACGCAATCAAAGGCGTTGGTGATAAGAGCGCTTCAATGAGCGGGCTTGAGTCTCTCGCCAAGGACGACAGATTTTCCAAATGGAAAGGGCAAACTTACCTCAGCATGGGGCAAATTGCCGAATCTACAGCCACTGAAAAAGCGAAGGAATTCTATTTACAAAGTATTGAATTTGCCAAAACAAATGAAGTCCTAGGGGCGGCCTATGCAGGTTTAGGTGCCCAGCATTATACTGCTAAAGAATATCGCCCTGCAAAAATGGCCTATGACTCAGCGGTCGTTTATGGCTCAAAAGCTTCACCTCCAATTGACAATATTGAGGCCGTCAAATTGAGAAAAACTGTGTTAACAGATGTTGTCAAATACACTGATATTATTCAACGAGAAGACAGTCTGCAAACTCTGTCTAAAATGACAAAATCAGAACAGGCGAAAATCATAAAAAAGGAATTGGCGCGTATTCAAAAAGAAGAAAAATTAAAAGAACAGGAAGAAGCTGCAAAAAACAGTGTAGTGACCTTATCGCCTGGACGTGCTCCAAAAAGTAATTGGTATTTCTACAACAACTCTACTATTCAAAAAGGGATAAGCGACTTTGAAAATAAATGGGGCCGTCGACCCTTAGTAGATAATTGGCGTAGATCGAATTCCAATGATGTAAGTAATGGCACTATTGATGATGGTGATGGAGAAAATGGTGATGAGACTATCGCGCTGAAGAGAAATAAACGCGGTCTAAAAATGTTGAATGCGCTCTTCGGAAGTCAAAATCAATTTGACGATTCTGACAGTAGAATTTTAGATGCCATGTATCAGCTAGGAATTTTATACTCTTCTAGATTGAGCGACTATCAAAGATCAGCAGAGACTTATAATGACCTCTTGACCCGTTTCCCTCAAAATGAGTTTAGAAGTCGTATATACTACGCACAGTACCTTAACTATCAAAAGCTGAAAGATCAGGCACGAGCTCAATCTTACAAACAAAAATTAATCCAAGAATATCCAAATTCAGATTTCGCCGCTCTGATGAACGATCCAGAATACTTCTTTAAGAATCAATCTAAATCTGAGATACTCACGGCATACTACGACAGTACCTATACCCTATACACCTTCAATGAATATGAAGATGTAATTTATAGAATTAAAGAGTCCAAGAAATTTGAGGACAATCATTTGCAAGCAAAATTTGATTTGCTTTATGCAAAAACATTGGCTGGTTTAGACCAATATGAAGCAGCGCAAACTGCTGCTGAAGAGGTGATTAAAACCTATCAAGGAACGCCAGAAGAACAACACGCCAAAGAATTTGTAGTTTTCTTGCAGAAAAACAAGGGACTGAAGGCTGGATTGATTGGATTGGGTGACAGCTCCAAAAACAAAATCAATAAAATCTTGGATGAAGGAGTTTACACCAAGAACAAAAAAGAAAAACATTATCTCCTCGTTTATCTTACTAAGGTTGATGGAAATACCATGGGATTGAAGGCAGGCTTTAGTGATTATAATAGGCTCATTCGAAGCTCAGACAGACTGAATACAGGAATGAACCTCCTCAGCAGAAAGCTGGCTATAATTTCAGTTAAATCATTCAGGGATGCGGATAAGGCTGCGGCTTATATGAAGGACGTTAAACGAGAGAAAATGTTATTCAAGAATGTAACCCCTGCAGAATATCAGATAATGACCATTTCGGCGAGCAATTTTACTGAATTAATGAAGACTCGAGATATTGAGTCTTATATCGATTTCTATAAAAAAGAATACTAGTAATATTACCTGAATATTACCATTTGGGCCGCCCCTTTTGTAATCGGCCTGTTTTTCGTCTGAAAGGTGCAATTTAAAAGGAATAAATTGCGTTTAACTATATGTATAACTTTCGTAGCAAAGATTTGGACATATGACATGGAAAATTATCTTTGTGAGATACTTAAAACTTATAAAAAAATTTAAATCTAACGAACTATGGCAGACGTAAAATCTACGGCTTCAAAAGCAGCAAGCGTAGCTAACCCCAAGAAGAATTCAGGTGCATTCTGGACAAATTTGGCAATCATTGTGATTTGTTTAATTGTGACGCATGTAATCTTTTATTTGGTATTTGGAGCAGATGGCAACTTTCTTGACGCAGAGCATCACAAACCAAAAAATCTAATGGGAACATTCAGACAAGGTGGTTGGGTTGTACCTATTCTTATGGGAACTGGTCTTATCTGTATTGTATTTGTAATTGAAAGAGCGTTGACTATTTTCAAGTCAAGAGGAAAAATGGGCAATGCGGAATTCACGAGAAAAATTCAACATCACCTTTCAAACAAGAATATCGATGCAGCACTCAAAGAGTGTGATAAGCAATCAGGTAGTGTTGGGAATGTAATGAAAGCTGGACTTATCAAGTATCAAGAAATGTCTCTGAATACGACATTGGATACTGAACAAAAGCTTGCCAATATTTCTAAAGAGATTGAAGAGACCACTTCTCTTGAATTACCAATACTTGAGAAGAATTTGGTTTTCCTTTCTACCATCTCATCTGCAGCGACTTTATTGGGACTGTTTGGAACGGTATTGGGAATGATTCGTGCCTTCTCGGCTATGGCGAATGCAGGAGCTCCTGATTCAGAGGCCTTGGCTGCTGGAATCTCGGAAGCCTTGGTAAACACTGCCCTAGGTATAGGCGCGTCATTTATTGCGGTAATCGCATATAATTTCTACACAACTATTATTGATAATATTACTTACGGAATTGATGAAAGTGGCTTCACCTTGGAGCAATCATTCAAAAGCCTATATAAGTAATCTAAACAAAGAGATAGAATGCCAAGAAACAAACTACCCAGGAAGAGCACCCACATCGACATGACGGCGATGTGTGATGTGGCATTCCTCTTGCTGACATTCTTTATGTTGGCTACGAAATTTAAGCCCGACGAGCCTGTAATCGTGAAAACTCCTCGGTCAATTTCCGCCTTTCCCCAACCTGAAAATTCAGTACTTCTGACCATAGACAAAACGGGGAAAGTATTCTTTAGCTTCGATAATACCGCGGCAAAGAAGGAAATGATCAAAGGAATGGACGAAGAAAAAGGACTTGGCTTAAGTGAACAGGCAAAGCTGAATTTTATTAATGGTAAAACAGTTGGTCATCCTTTTGGAGCGCTGGAAACAGCTCTCACATGGGATGGTTCGGAAGGTGAAATATCCTATCCTGGAATTCCAAACGATACCAAATCCTTTGCGGCAGAAAATAACGAACTTGTTTTCTGGGTAAAATCAGCCATGCTTTGGACCCAATCTATTGGACAAGAAGTACCTAGAATATGCATCAAAGCAGACTCTCAAACTCCTTATCCAAAAATAAGAGCTGTAATTACCGCTTTGACCAAGAATAGAATTAACCGTATCAACCTGCTTACGAGTGCGCAGGCAATTCCACCAGGAACTGCGGCTTACGAAGAAGCAATGGCTGCGGCTGAGAAATAAAATCTAGACTGAATATGGCCGAGATAGTAGAAAATAAAGGAAGTAGAAAAAAAAGAAAGAAAAATTTAACTCGTGTGGACTTAACTCCCATGGTTGATTTAGGTTTTCTTTTGATTACATTCTTTATGCTTACTACATATTTCAATGAGCCTACAACGATGGAAATAATCATGCCTGACACCGGTGATACGGATCAACCTAATGAACTCAAAGCCTACACAGCTTTGACTATACTTCTGAATGAAAAGAATGAAGTATTTTATTATCAAGGTTTAAAGCAAACAGCTGAAGTCAAGCAGACTAGTTTCAAAAGCAATGGCGGTCTTAGAGATGTAATTATTGCTCATAAAAAATATGTCAATGATTATAAACAAGATCATGTAGGCGAAAATGGTGTGGAGTCAGATGATGAAGCCAGCATTCTCATAAAGCCAAACAAGAATTCGAATTACGACAACTTGGTGAACAGCCTTGATGAAATGGAAATAAATCAAATATCAACTTATGTACTCGTTGATATTACAGAACAAGAACAAAACTTAATTGCGCAAGCAAAGAATTAAATAAATTATTAATCTAAGAAAAGACCAAGTAGTATGGCAGAAATAGATACCTCGTCGTCCGGCGGGAAAAAAGGAAAGAAGAGAGGGAAGAAACTCTCCACCCGGGTAGATTTGACCCCTATGGTGGATTTGGGATTTCTTTTGATCACATTCTTCATGTTTACCACAACAATGAGTAAACCGAAGACTATGGAGTTATTGATGCCCCTTGAAGATTCAACTCTTGAAGACAAGGACAAAAATAAAATCAAAGACTATACCGCCCTTACGCTGCTTCTCAGCAAGAAGAATAGGGTTTACTATTATAGAGGTATTGGTAATGATCCATTAAACGCGCCTAAAGTAAATTTAACTTACTTTAAGTCTAAAGATGGAGTGCGGGACGCTATAATTGCGTTGAGAAAAGACGTTGAAATTTTCAAACAGGAGCACGCTGGCGAAGCTGGTGTTGAGCCTGATGATGAAGCAACTGTACTGATCAAACCTGATACTACCAGCACCTATGATGACATGATCAATGCACTTGATGAAATGCAAATTAATGGCATTGAAACCTATGCAATGGTTGATATCTCTAATGTTGAACGTGGTTTTATTAAAGCCACCGAAGAAGCAGCCGGAGAATAATTATGGAAATTATTTTTTTTAGCATCTAATAGATACAAAGAATAGAATATGAATATTAAAGATTTTCTCAAAGCAACTTATTTAGACATCATATTTGATGGTCGCAATAAGAAGTTTGGAGCATACGAATTGAGGAAAAACTACACCAAGCGTGTGGTTAAGTCGGCAGGAATAGTTGTTCTTGCTGCTCTAATTCTAGGTTCCATTCCATTAATTGCAGGCCGTAAAAGACCTGACAAAAAGCCTAAACCAGTTAAAAAGGAAGTGAAGCTCAAGAAGCCACCACCGCTGGATAAGAAAAAACCACCACCCCCTCCTCCACCTCCACCACCGCCGCCGAAAAAGCCTAAGGTGAAGTTTACTCCTCCTATAATTAAAAAGAAGGAAGAGGTCAAGAAGGAAGAGAAGCCGCCGAAGATCAAGAAAATCAAGAAAAAGACTCAGATCGCTAAAAAGACTGTGGCTGGTGACGAAAATGCAAAGACTAATTTCAATGATACTGTATCTCACACTCCACGTAAACCAACGGTGGTGAGTAAGAAAACGGTCATTAAGCAAAAGCCAAAGCCTGATCCTAAGCCAACACCACCAGAAATTTACGAATTTGTGGAGCAAGAGCCTGTATTCCCCGGTGGTGAAGCAGCCCTTATGCAATATTTGGTAGATAATATCAAATACCCGCAAATGGCCATAAAAACCCAAACAGAAGGAAAAGTACAGGTCCAGTTCGTTGTAAGAGACGATGGAAAAGTAACCGATGTAAAGGTTGTTCGACCGCTAGGCGCAGGTTGTAGTGAGGAAGCTGCTCGAGTAATCCGTAATATGCCCCCATGGAAACCAGGCGTACAAAACGGTAAAAACGTATCATCTTACTTCACCGTACCAGTAGACTTTACCCTAGAGGAAGATTTCTAGGCAAAACATATTCTATTCTTAACCCCTAAATCTCAGATTTAGGGGTTTTTTAATTTCGAAATTCACTTTTCAGAATTACACATTCTATACTTAAATTTGCGCACCTAACACAGCACTCATATATGCTTCAAAGAAAACAACTCAAAAAACTTTCAAATTACATTTACAACCTTCCTGTAAAGCTTATCGCTCAATACCCTTCAAAAAGAAGAGAAGACAGCAAGCTAATGGTTGTTCATAAGGATACAGGTCTTATAGAACACAAGACCTTTAAGGATATCATAGACTATTTCAATCCAGAAGATGTACTAGTCGCAAATAATACTAAAGTATTCAATGCAAGACTCTTTGGACGCAAGGAAAAAACAGGAGCACGTATTGAAGTTTTCTTACTTCGAGAACTAAATCGAGACAATAAATTGTGGGATGTAATTGTTGAACCCGCTCGAAAAATTCGTGTAGGAAATAAACTTTACTTTGGTGAAGAGAATGCATTAGTTGCAGAGGTCATCGACAATACAACTTCTAGAGGAAGAACGATTCGCTTTTTGTTCGACGGAACGCACGACGAACTGCGACAAAAATTAGAAGTGCTTGGAGAGACACCACTTCCGAAATATATTAAAAGAGAGCCTGAAGATTTAGATAAGGAAAGATACCAAACAGTTTATGCGAAGCACGAAGGTGCCGTAGCAGCTCCAACTGCAGGTTTACACTTCAGCCCCGAACTCATTCGTCGAATGGAAATCAAGGGCATTGATTTTGCAGAGGTGACCTTACACACTGGCTTAGGTACATTCCGACCGATTGAGGTTGAAGATTTGACGAAGCATAAAATGGAAGCCGAATTTTATCATATTAATAAGGAAGCTTGCGATCTTGTAAATGAAGCCAAAATTAATAATAGAAAAATTTGTGCTGTCGGAACGACTTCTGTTCGTGCGTTAGAATCTTCATTGACTACAAGAAACTTACTGAAGCCTTCCGAAGGATGGACAAATGTTTTCATCTATCCACCATATGAGTTTGCTCTTACAAACTGCCTCATCACTAATTTTCATTTACCAAAAACAAGTCTGCTTATCATGGTTTGTGCATTTATGGGATATGAATTGACTATGGAAGCTTATAAAGAAGCGATTAAAAAGAAGTACAATTTTTTCAGCTATGGTGATGCCATGCTGATTGTTTAGTCAAAGAAAAACTTAAGGAATAGATTGAGTGCTATCGCTAATAGGTGATACTACTCGATCTTTTTCTTTTCGGGCAAATAAGTCTGAAAAATTATTGAAAACGGTTCTATAAGAAATTCCTACTCCTCCCCTTGCCGATGGTTTATTTAAAAAGTCATCATAGGTCGTACCCGAGGTAAATGCATTTACCCTCAACCTTCCATCAGGTGTAACTAAATAATGGGCTCTAAAATCACCCCCATAGGCCAAATTCCCATCAGCATTTTGATTATCGTTCCCAATATCAATCGAATTTGAAAAATCCAAAATGACTCTATCATTGAGCAACTTTGCCTGAACACCTAGATTTACCTGATTCGAAGTATTGAGGCTTAGGTTCTCTGCGCTAGTACTATACTGCCTGAAACCAAGATCAACATTAATATTTTCTGTACCGGTTATCTTATTAATTGCATTATTTAAGACAGGTGAAAGCGCCGTCTCGACAAGATCTGAAATAGTTGATTGTCCAGTACCTGACAATAAGCTGCCTGCAGAAACTCCCCCTTGCATCGGTTTGAAAGAACGCATCAATAATATCATTCCGGCTTGATAAATCAATTCATTAGGGTCCTTGCGAATTTGCTGTAGTTTACCATAAGCGAGCGTCCCCTTACTTTGATTCTCTGGTTGGGTAATGTCAAATGTGATGTTTGGATCCGAAAGCTTGCCCACTATCTTGGTTGCAATGTAAGTATCGTATTTATGCTTAGCTTCTCTCTTTTCCGCATCAGATAGAGCACCTGCAGAAATCTCTCCACTCACTAAAGGGTAGAGATTTAAATTTTCTTTATAAACCGCTTTGAGATCTAAATTGGCATCATAGGGGTCTCCTGACCACTTGATTGTTCCGCCCTTTTCCAAGTCGAACTTTCGACGCAGTAAAGATCTAAAATTGAAGAAATAGTTCCCTTCTTCAATTGTGTAATCGCCTCTTAAATCAATATCATTACCTAAATCAACGGTCAAGTCTATTATCCCAGAACCCGTTGCTCTAATTTCCTCACCAGTATTTTGATCTAAAATAATGGATGCAGTGGTATTAGAATCAACATCCAATTCCATTTTCACTAAAAAGTATGTGGACTTTTTCTTCTGATTTAAATCTTTTTGTAATGTCCCTACATTCACAAACTTTACGTAGTCATAGATACCAGCATCACCAGAACTGCTAATCGGTAATACAAAGCGACTACCTTCAAGTGGTTTTGCTTTTATGTCTAGCACAATATCATCCAGAGTCCCCGTCACACTCATTCTTGATATTCGAGAGTTTATGTAGCCATAAAACATATCTCCTGTGAACTTATCAGTATTCAATGCAAGCAAATCTTCTGATTCAAAATTCAAATCAAATTGATAAGACGATAAATTTTCGTGGCGAATCATACCCGTTAGAAAACCATACCCCTGTTCGTCTCTACTGTCCAATATTTTAATTGGATCAAAAGTGAAAGCATCCTTTTCAAGATTCAGCTTGAAATCTTCAAGTCTATAACTTACACCAGTATAAATAACTTTTAGTTTGGTATCCTCAACTAAGACATCCCCAATAATATCAGGAGATTTGGACGGGCCTTGTATTTTTAAGGTCCCGGAAACTGCACCCTCTAAGTTCTCGACATAAGAATTCAAAAAAGGTTCCAATACATTCAATGGTGTTTGGTCAACGAAGGCATTGAGCTTTAGTTCATTCGTATTTAAATCTATAGTACCGTCTAACTCTACAGAGGCATTATCACGTGTCAATGTGGTTCCCTCTAAAAGATTGAGCGTATTGTCTTTTTCATTCCAGGTGAAATACACACCACCCGTTCCAATAGTATCAGCACCTAATCGAATGGGTGTTCCAGATGTTATATTGCCTGCAATCTCTCTGGCGCCCCAAATGTCGCGCACAGCAATCTCATTATTCAGGCGGCCAACTAGTTCATATTCGCCACCAAGATATTGAGCGACTTTCTCTAAATCAAGGTCCGAGGTTTTTATGAGTGCATTATTAAAGCCTTCTTCATTGAAGACATTGAGCACTATGCTTTGATTGGCATTTGAAACAATAAAATCTTCAGCCACAACATTCTTACCATTTATTATAATGGGATGAGCAGAGTTCAATTCCCATTTATCATTTTTTAGAACGATAGATGAGGGCAATAGATCGACGTACAGAGTTTGGTTAGAGGCCGTTGCTCGGCAATCAAGTAAGGCATCGCCTAATAACTCATTTACCGGTTTAGTCTGTATGGTAAGGTGAGCTGTATCGCTCGCCATTGCACAAAGTGCCGAAAGATTTTGGACAATTTGCTCCCCCTTGTAGCGCATCGCGCTTGCATTGAGATCGACATTGAGAATCTGGTAATTTCCTGAGGTTTTCAGTAGAATATCGTCCACATCAAGTCCATTCTCTAGACTTAAAAATGGAATTTCCCCATCTAGTTCTAAAATTTGATTTGAACTCTGAATTTCCCCTTTGAACTTTGTTCCTTGCCCGACGATTACACCTAGTTCAAAAAATTTAAAAATCGGATTAATCTCTTTTAATTCAACATCAAAAACAAAATGTTCTCTGGTAGACTCCTGCCCTTTTTTGATATACTGCGGCATATAATAATGCAGAAATGATTGGACAGAATGCTGCAATCCATTCATACTATATACACCTTTCAATCGACCATCTACTACAGAACTCTTCACCTCCAAAACTTTATCCCCTCCCTTGTAAAATGACTTCAGATAAGCCTCTTGAACGAAGATAGTTTTTCCTCTAAATTCGAGGAGAACGTCCTTCAAATCTGCCATACCAATAAAATCATCAATAGTTTTTCCTTGAAAATCTAGTTTACTTTTAGTGGTTACGAAAATATCTTCATCGCTAAGCCCGAAGGTTTTAAGATTTAAGCGGCTTACACTAATATTAAAATCATACAAAGGGTTTTGCCCACTGAGATCGAGACCACCCTCAAAATTTAAATTGTAGTTAGGATCTGCAGAATAAAGTTTTCCATTAAATTTCTTTTGAGCTACATCACCATTTAGAACAATATCTCTATACGTTTTTCCTTGAAATTGCAAGCTGTAAATTTTTGCATCCACGGCGGTATGCAAACTTTCTAGGTCAAAACCTTCACCTTCAATATTACCTGAAAGCGCTACAGAACCAATATCTTTTTGACGCAATACTGTACCAAGAGCAAAACCTTTTGTACTAATAACTCCTCTATACTTTGGAATCGAATTTGTCAAGTTCATATTTAGATCGACCACAGCATCGCCTTGATTGGTAAATAAATTTCCAACAACATGAAAATTCTTGTAAGGCCCTTCGAAAAATCCGTCGTACTCAATATTTGACAATGAAGCCCAATTGACTTCTTCGATACCCTTTTGATTAATTATTCGATCTAACCTTAGGTTTTTTGTCTTCACATTCCCATCAAAATAAACTGGCTTTCGGCCTAAGTTCATCGCCATATCAACAACAACATCCCCCTCATTTGTCTGAAGCATTCCATCCAAAATAAAGTTGTCTATTTTCCCTTTAAATGTGCCCTTATAATTTGCATAAGAAATTCTATTCCAATGCAACTGAGGTACTCGTGTTTGAGGGATTAGCCTATTGAGCTCTGGACCAGAGGTGGTGAGTTTGTCCGCACGCACAAAGAAATCTGCAACCTCTGCTTCAGGCAATCCAACAATATCAACATCGCCCTGAAAACGCGTTTTACCATTGCTGATGTCTAGGCCTTTGGCATGCAGGTCATTCACAGTTCCTTTAACAGCACCCGATGATAATTTTACCACGATGGGATACTGTTTTACAACAGGACCGAAATAAGCTATATCAACATTAGAAACATAAGAATCCTTAAAGTTGGCATTCATTTTCACTGCAAAGAGAAACTCATTGAAGTCATGAAAATTGGAATACTCCATGCTGAAGTAATCCTTTACTAAAGAATGTGGTGTTTTAAGCACTAAGTCATTTATGCTTGCCTTCTTTTGTGTCAACGCTAGCTGTCCTGAAAGTTGCTCAATCTGTAGGCCTGAGCGATCAGTGGTGCTCAAAGATCGAATGTTTGCAGCCAAAGAGTCCCCAAGGACATTCACATCCGTTATACTGAAATTAATATCTCTGGCTTCTATATGGCGTTCGTCAAACCGTCCAACTTCTGAGCGGTGCTTGTCTTTTAAGTAATCAAAACTTCCGTCGATCATGGCAAGTTCTTTTACTTCAATCTGGAACATATCAGTATTGAAAGCACTCCCCCAATTCGTTTTGTCAACTGGGCCACTTACTTCAGGAATTCCTCCTTTAAATTCATCAATACCGACGACTATATCCTGAAGAAGAATCCGATCAATGATAATACGTTTTTCTGCCAAAATAAATTCATCTACAGCTAAATCTAGTTTGCCTACATCATACTGCATATTTCGACCGATCCATTCATCTTTCATATTGAATCGCACATCATCGAAATTGACTTGTTTGACATCAAATTTTGGGTCCTCAGCCTTCTTGTCTTTTTCATCAGTCGCAAAAGCCTCTTCGATAAACGCAAAATTCCAACGACTTGTATCCGCAGAGCGCTTCAGATTGATGTAGGCATCCTTTAATTTTAGCTTCTTGACAGTAGGCGTTCGATCGTTCCAATAGTCTTTCCAGATGGATGAAGTGTTCAACTGCACATCTCCTATATAGGCTAAGGTATCCTTAGACTCGTCTTGGATAAATACGCCTTGTAAATGAGCTGCATTAAAAAAGTCGATTTTGACCCTTTCGATGGCTACGTCAGTTCCCAATTTCCTCTCGAGATACTCGACAGCCTCTTGCGCAAGCTTATTCTGATACTTTTCACGGCTTATGAGATAAGTCGCGAGCAGCAGCAAAATCAACAGGATTAATATGAAAACCCCTCCTATTTTAATCGCTTTTGTCACTTTGGCATAAAATTAGTTGTAATATGAGTAGAATATTGCATTTAGATGTAATAAGCACCTATACTAAACGTTAAATTAGCATAAACCTAAGTCTATGAGATTTTCATTACCCACACTATGTGTATTGCTCCTAGTAGTCCTCGTACTCGGATGTCGAAAAAAAGATGCAGGTCCTGGCGGAGAATGTACAGTCCAAGTAGATATGAAACATCATGCTGATGGAATAGACAATGGTATGGTATATATCGTCTATGGTACCCAAGACGCTCCAGCCTCAATTGGTGATTACGACAATAATATTGAAATCACTGAAATTGATGGCTCTTATATTGCTAGCTTTCCAGATCTACAAATTGGCGAATACTATCTGTACGGCACGGGCTATGACAACACCATCTTCAAAGATGTTGAAGGAGGCTTGCCATTTACCATCAAGTCGACAGACGAAAGCCCTATCTCAATTACGCTTCAAGTTACTGAAGACGGGCATTAATAGCGCCTTCTCTTTTTTCTCTTCTTGATGAGCTTATTAGGGATATCTCCAGCTTCACCTATTATTCCAGAATCAACGTGGCGGCCTACCAAGTCCATTTCATCTACGATCCAAGTCGCTCCACCAAATTTGTCTACTAGAAAAAGCACATAGCGGATATCTACAGAAATATTTCGGCATAGATTGATATCATAGTAAATATCACTCATGGTCCCTTCCCAAATTCTATCAAAATTGAGGCCAATGAGCTCACCATAAGCATTGAGTACGGGAGAGCCAGAATTTCCTCCAGTGGTATGATTGGAGGCTAAGAAACATACAGGGACATCTTTGCGCCCCTTATGATCGATCCCATATCGTCCAAAATCTTGCCCTTCGTAGAGATCAACCAAACGCTTGGGCATATTAAATTCTTCTACCTCAGGGTTTCTTTTGCGAACGGCACCGCCTAATGTCGTATAATAAGAATAGCTCATACCATCTTGAGGATCAAGACCTTCTACCTTCCCGTAAGCTAGACGCAAGGTGCTATTGGCATCTGGATACAAGGGCTTACTGCTGAATTCTCTAAGGCCTTGAATATAATTTTTGTACAATGCATCAAGCTCTCCTCTATTCTTTCTGAGCATGGGTATGATCCGATCATTCTCTTGAGTAATGAAACGATATGTTTCAAAAGCCGGATCTTCTTGAATCATTTTTGCAATTTTATAAGTGTCCTTGGTATGAATCAAATTCGATAGAATACTTGTATCTCTAAAAATAGACGCATCATAGACGGCATTAATTTGAGGGATATTGGTTTTTTCATGCATCCCAAATTTGTCTTGATACATCGCATATAAAGCGTGGGTTATTTTCTCGTCGGTCTCTGGATTGATGCCTGCAATTTGGTTATAAAGTAGCTGCGGATACTTGTCCAAAGATTCTCCATTTTTCATTGCCTTAAGCATGCCAATCCCCAAGGACGCAGACATGATTTGTTCTGATGCTTTCAAACACTCCCGTATATATTCATATTGCAGATAGTCGCTCGCTTGTGATTCATAAATTGCTTTTAAGTCGCTGATGATACGGCCATACTTTGTGCGTCTTTCAGGTGATTGGTTGACCCACTGCATAAATTTAGCTTCCTCCCTTTGCTTCTTGCTCACTGCATCATTCAGTTTCAATCCAGCGAGTTCGCCTTGCCACTTCTTATAGTAGTTTGCTACGCGCGCTTGTTTGGATGCATATTTGATAAAATTGCTTTTACTCAATTTCATATCAGCCTCCATAATTTGGAGTCGTTTCTCGCGAATCTTGATTCTAGCCGGATCAAGTACATTCATGGTCTCATTCAATCCATCAGATGTCAGATATTCCGAGGTGCGTCCAGGAAAACCATAGACCATGGTAAAATCTCCTTTTTGCAATCCACCAACATTCACCTTTAGATGGCGCGGAGGGCTGTAAGGCTTATTTTCAGGGGAATAGTCGGCCGCATTATTGTTTTTATCTGCATAGATTCTGAACATCCCAAAATCGCCAGTATGTCTTGGCCAAGCCCAATTGTCTGTATCACCACCAAACTTACCAACTCCATTGGGTGGATAAGCAACGAGTCTAACATCAGTGAAGCGTTCAACTAGAAACATATAGTACTCATTTCCCGAAAAGAATGGACGAATGAAAACTTCATAATTCGTTTTGCTTTCTTGATCTTCTTGCAGCACCGTCAAGCGATCTTGTATATAATCTGCTTTGTCTTCTTCTTTCATGCTAGCGGGGAAGTCTAAAATTTTATCCGTTACGGGAATTATGTTTCGAATAAATCGAACCGATAGTCCAGGACAGGGGATTTCTCCGTTTTGAGCCTTTGCAAAAAAACCGTCCGTGAGATAGTCATTCTCAACGCTGCTGAGCGCATTGACCGTCCCATAACCACAGTGATGATTAGTGAGCACCAAACCTTGAGATGAAATCACTTCTCCAGTACATCCACCGCCAAAGATTAAGACTGCATCCTTGAGACTGCCTTCCTTGACAGAGTAAATATCTTCTGGGGTGATTTTCAAACCCATGGAACGCATTTCAGTTTCATTGATTTGTTGCAATAGGAAGGGCAACCACATGCCTTCTCCAGCAAATCCGTTCAATGTGAATAAAAAAAGTGTCAGGGTCAAAATTATTCTCTTCATAGCAGTCTATTTTCGTTCCGTAAATGTAAGAAAATGTTCATTGAACCCAACATACGTCACAAAAAGAAAGGCTGGATTGAAGTCATGTGCGGGTCAATGTTTAGCGGGAAAACGGAAGAACTCATTCGCCGCCTCAAACGAGCGCAGATTGCCAACCTCAGGGTGGAGATTTTCAAGCCTGCCTTAGACACTCGCTACGACAAAGAAGACATAGTCACCCACGATGGTATTAGCATTAAGAGTACTCCTGTAAAAAACGCCAAGGACATCCTTGATTTGGTTAATAATATAGATGTGATTGGAGTAGATGAGGCCCAGTTTTTTGATGATGACATTGTGGAGGTGGTCAATGAATTGGCCGTAAAGGGAAGCCGCGTGATTGTTGCGGGCTTGGATATGGACTTCAAGATGAAACCCTTTGGCCCTATGCCCAACTTACTTGCAGTTGCAGACTATGTAACTAAGCTGCATGCGATTTGCGTGAAGTGCGGTGATATCGCAAATTATTCTTATCGCCACATCTCTTCAGACGAGACTGTTGTTCTTGGCGAAAAAGATGTCTATGAGCCTAGATGTAGAAGTTGTTATCATAAGGGATAGTAAAATTTCGATTAAGTTGAATGAAAAATATTGCTCACCTCATAAAAGCTACAGTTCTATCTGTATTGGTATTTTTCTCTCTTTCATTTTTGGATGTTTGCAATCAAATCTACCCTCAGAAAAAAGTTGTCGATACTTGTCGAATTGAACTGGGCTTTCCGTTTAAATTCTATGAACAATTTCAACTAAGAGGCAATGAGCATCTCAACTGGGGATCGAATTTGGGAAATTTCTTCTTAGACTCTATAATCATTTGGATTTTAGTGTGCGGCATTTACCTCCTCATCAAAAAAATAGAGCATAGGAACCGCTTTAAAAAATATTGAAGGCTTCAAAGTGAACGTCTAATTTTCTAAGTGCCGGTTAATGAGATTTTCTTTACCATAATTAGCAATACATATTCCTTTTTCTTCTTTAAATTGTAAAGAATTAAAAACTTATTATGAGATATATTTTGATCTTCCTACTTCTTGCCTTCTGCTCTTCAACTCAAGCGCAGGACATAAACAAAGAAGCACTTAAACTAACCCAACAGGCGATTCAAGAAATGGAGTCTGGGAAAATCACCTTGGCCATCGAGCATCTTAAAGAAGCAGAAAAAATGGACCCAGGAAATATGCTATATCCCTATGAAATTGGTTACGCTCACTATTTAGATAAAAACTATGGTAAAGCCATTGACATATACAAGAAGCTAAAAATCCAAATAGTAAAAGGAGAGCATCAAGGAATGGTTGGTAAGGACCAAGTATTCCAAATGCTTGGCAACTCCTATGATATGGACGGCAAACCGAAAAAAGCAATTGCCACTTATGATGAAGGAATAAAAATGCTCCCAAATTCTGGCAAACTACGCATGGAAAGAGGGACTATGGAATTAAATAAAAAAAAATATGCTGAAGCACTTTCTTATTATGAACAAGGGATAAAGGTAGATCCCACTTTTGCATCGAATTATTATAGAGCTGCAGACATTTATTTAAAATCGAGTGAAGAAGTGTGGGGCATGATCTATGGTGAAATTTTTATGAATATGGAGCGTAACACAAAACGCACTCAAGAAATGAGTAAAATGTTGTTTGATACTTATAAATCTGAGATCAAAATTGAGTCGGATACAAATATGTCCATCAGTTTTAGTCAAAACTCTACGATTAGCATGGACGATTTAAAAGATGGGAAAATGAAAATGCCTTATGGCATTGGAGTTTATGAGCCCACCTTGGGCATGACGCTCATAGATGTAAATGAAATTAATATAGAAAGCCTCAACCGCATTCGTACGAGATTTGCTAAATTATATGACGAAAAGCACAAAAAGGAATATCCCAATGTGCTCTTTGACTTCCATAAAAAGCTTATTGACTTAGGGCATTTTGAAGCCTACAATCATTGGGTGCTTATCATGGGCGCAAAAGATGAATTTGATGAGTGGACAAAAATGAATCCAGTCGCATGGGACTCATTTATAGATTGGTTCAAGACAAGCCCATTAGAAATAAATGAAGAAAAGAATTTTCATCGATTTCAATATTAAGCCTACCGCTCTTCTTAAATTCGAATCAGTTTGCCGCTGTCTGCTCTCTAAAAATTTCTTCTAAACTCAGACCTTGGTATTTCTCCTCTAGCGCTTCTATATTTTCGTCGAGAACTAATTTTCCTTGGTTGATAATAATGACTCGATCACACATCGCTTGAACCTCCTGCATAATATGAGTAGACAAGAGTACTGTCTTTTCCTTACCTGCAGATTTGATGAGTTCGCGTATTTCAACAATTTGATTAGGATCTAATCCAGAAGTTGGCTCGTCAAGAATCAGAACTTCTGGCTCATGCAATAATGCTTGGGCAAGCCCTACTCTTTGCTTATAACCTTTTGAAAGAGATTTGATTGTTTTCTTGCTTTCAGGACTGAGCCCCGTAGTCTCAATCATATGCTCTATTCTCTCACTTGCCTGCTTGCCTTTAATCCCGTGCAAGGCTGCACAAAAGCTGAGGTATTCACGAACATACATGTCCAGATACATGGGGTTGGTTTCGGGCAAATAACCTGTTTTAGCTTGAGTTGCTAGCGTTTCCGAACTTACATTCTTTCCGCAAACAAAAGCTTCGCCTTCGCTTGCGGGTAGATAAGCCGTGATAATTTTCATCGTCGTAGACTTACCTGCACCATTTGGTCCTAAAAAACCAACGATTTCTCCTTTCTTAATACTGAAGGAAACATTATCCACAGCCTTTTGCTCACCATAAATCTTGCTGATATTTCTTACTTCTATTGACATAAATACAAGGCTGTAAAGGTCGCACTTCTGATTGAATTCCAAAAGCCAAATATTTATCTACCAACTGTTCATAATGATGTGGAGTAATCTTTAGGTCAAAAGATATTGCGCGGACTATATTCGGTACAGCATTTGTATTAATAAGAATAATTGAAAAACCAAAGCGAAATAAAAGCACTACTCCATCTCCTGGATGACCCCGACCATGCTGTCTACTCCAGTGTGTCAGATAAACTCTTGGGCTACGGCCAGGATATTGTCCCAAGTTTGGAGTCATATTGGGAAAGCGCGGAGGACCCTAAGGTTCATGATAGAATAGAAAACCTCATTGAGAAAGTGAATTTGGTCGCAGTATCTAATCAAATGGATGTTTGGAATAAAGATCCGAAATCTTCATTGATGGATGGAGCAGTTCATCTTGCGCGATATAGATATCCAAAACTTGAGCTTGGAGAGCTTGAAAAAACGATTAAAAGTCTCTATCGTTCCTGTTGGTTGGAGTTGAACAAATATCTCACCCCCTTAGAGGAGGTAAACATCATCAACAGCATATTTTATTCTATGTACAAATTCTCAGCCGTTGAGAAGGCCTCCGACAATCCTTTATTCTACTATATTAACGAAGTTCTAGAAAGCCGTTCAGGCAATCAATTCTCATTGGCATTGATTTACCAGCTCATCTGTAATATGTTGGACATTCCCATCTACGCCATGAAAATTTCCAACTTTGTGGTTCTTGGTTACTTCGACACCCTATTTGATTTCTATGACACGGATAAAAATCCTATTCTAAAAATTCAATTCTTCATTGAACCTACAGAAGGCACTATACTCACACAACAGGATATTGAAGGCTTCGTTAAAAAGTTTAAAATTCCTGAGCCTGACTTCAAATGTGAACCTTTGAAAAATCAGGAATTCATGCTTTATTATATGCAAGAGCTTAAGGCAGCCTATGAAAAAGAAGCGAATTTTGACAAAGCTGCACATATTCAGGAATTGATATCAAAAATTAAGGCTTAATTCACTCTAATTTAGGTGCTAATCCTTAAATATTTCTCTACTTTCGTACTGCGTGGCTCGCCAACTCAAAAACCTTGACGACTTAGAACTCCTTCGTCTCTATAAGGAAAACAATAAAGCAGAAGCTTTATCAATCCTTTTTAAGAGGTATTACCACCTTGTCTATGGTGTAGGTATGAAATATTTCAAGAATAGTGAGCGAGCCAAGGATATCACCTCACATGTCTTTGAAAAGCTCATTAAAGAGCTTAAAAAGCATGATATAGAGTATTTCAAAGCGTGGCTCTACAGAGTAGCACGGAATGAATGCCTTATGGAAATTCGTAAAAACAAAACCATAACAAAACCAATCGATGAAAGTCGCGTGGAATATATGGAAAATGAGGAAGAGCTGCATCAATTAAGGGAAAAGGAAGACTTATTGTCTAAAATGGAGCTAGAGATTAAACATATACCAAAGGAACAAAGAGACTGTATCATGCTTTTTTACCTTAAGAGGAAGACTTACAAAGAGATTTGTCAAGAAACAGGTTTTACCTTTATGCAAGTAAAAAGTCATATCCAAAACGGAAAAAGAAACTTAAAAAATAGAATATTAAAAGCCGGTGGCTGAGTTAAAGAACATATGGACATCAAGTGATTGCCTCTCTGAGAAGCAGTTGGTTTCTTATCTAGAAGACAAACTAGAGCGGGAAGAGATTTTCATGCTCGAAGATCATCTTAGTGGTTGCGCATTATGTAGCGACGCTATTGATGGCCTGATGGATAGTGATATACTCTTACCATCAGATGCTCTCACCGATATTGAAGAGCGAACCAATTCAAGAATTCAATACGAAACTGATCAAGTTGCTTTATCCAATCAAAATCAAAACCTTAAAGGACATAAGGGTAAGAAAAAAAGATTTGCGCCATTTGCCGCTGCTGCAAGTATTTTACTCTTAATTTTTGGTGGATGGATTGTCTATTCAAAATATCTCTCCCCTCAACATACTGATCATGCTACGCTCGCTAAATCACAAGAAGTGAAGGGAGACTATTCAGAATCAGTCGATGAAAACTCAATTGAGCTGAGTGGCATCGAAACTGAATCAAAAGACAAGTTCAGCAAAAAAAGAGAACCCAAAATTGCGAATAAAAGCCAAGGACAAAAAGAAGCACCTTCTGAACTGGAAGAGGTCGTCGCCGCGAGCAAAACCTTCGTCAAAGAAAATAAAGCTGTCCCAAGGGTGAAAAGGAGAGCCAAACCAGCTGTCGTTGCAAAGAACATCCCCACACTTTCAAAACCTGCTATAGCTAAACTTGAAGAAGATTCAAAGACCTTAGACGTAAGTGACAGAAGACAAAGCAAGATATCAAGCGCTGTTGTCGCAAAACAATCAGCAGAAGAAAAAAGAGATATTGCCTATCAGAGTCCGTCAGTTAGCAATACCTATCAAGTTCCTATCTCGAGGGGAAAAGCAAAGGATCTTGAATCCTCAGAATCTATTTCTGCCGTTCAAAAACAATCTCAATATAATGCTTCACCAAAATTGAAATCGAAAAAGCAAGGCATGAGTAGATCATCATCTGTCTTGAAAGAAACTGCTGGCGATGAGGTTGCTGGATATGGTAAGAAAGAAGCAACAGATGATTATTCTGACGGATTGTATTATTACAATAAACAAGAATATCGCAAAAGCATCCGCAGATTATCTAAAGCACTGAAAGATGCATCTGCTGAACAGAAAGAGGATATCCAATATCACTTGGCCATGTCCTATTTGAAATTGGGAAGAGACGATCAGGCTGAACCCTTACTCGATGCTTTAAAAAAGAGTTCTAAATATAGAATTCAATCAGAACGCATGATTCAAGAAATTCAATCTCGCTAAAGTTGACCAGTGTCCCACTTAGCCCCTAATCCTAAAATAAAATATAGAACTGCGAATAACGTAATTAATCCTAATGCAATCGTTAATATGGTGATGGTTCTTTTTTGAGCTGAATTTACCACTTCCAACTGATGCATATCACCCAATCGATTGATGGTCGTCTCCAACTTATTGAAGGCCGTTTCCCCTTTAATAATATAATCGTAGGCGCCGTTCTGCATACTCTCTACAGCGACTTCCAATTCATTTTTACCAGAAAACATGAATACTCTGCTCTTGGGGCTTTTGACCCCAATCTCTTTAAGAATTTCTATGCCGTCCTTGGCATCAGGATTTTGAGAACTCAAATGATAATCCAAAACAACGATTTCAGGTTCCTTTTCTTCTACAGCACTCATGGCACTTTCACCATCAGGGTAAGTTTCGACATCAAAGACATATCGTTCGCCAATATAATCTTTAATCATTTCTAGCTGAACGGGATCATCATCAATGATGAATAAATAGCGGTTCTTCTCTTTAGTATAATCCTTTGACATTACACACAAATGTAATCTTTGCGGGCTGCTTCTGCAAGCTAGCCACTAGAGTTCCTTCAAATGATGAAAACCCCTTCCTTTAAATCCATGACGATAATAGAATCTATGGGCAGCAAAATTTTCAACGTACGCATCCAACATAATAGTTTTACATCCCAATGTTTTGGCCTCGGCCTCCATATGATTCAACAAAGCCACGCCGATTCCCTTGTTTCTATACTTGGAATCAACGATAAAATTATCTATTTCAAGATATTTTGCACAATAGTACTTAGTTGCAATCCAATATCCGCTGAGCCCTAAAAGCTTTTGATCTTTTTCTGCACGAAGCAAATAATAATTTCCCGAAGCAAGCATTTCAGCAGTATAGCGTTCGAAATGAGCCTTGCTTAGGCTCGGATTGAGTTCCTGAATAAGTGGAAAGATGTCCTTAAAGTCGATTGGATTCTGAGTAGTACGTAATGTTATTTGCTGCACTAGTCTTTAGAATTCATAAAAGTTTTCAAATCTATCGTATCGATCTTCTTCGCTCAGTGAGAAGATATAACCCGTTTGCACGCCAACTGTTTTATTTCTGGTCACGGTAAACTGTGGATTAATATCATAAGCTCCAACATCATAGAATGCAGCCAAATAAAATCCTCGATTCAGCTCCACGCCAAACTTAAATCTTGCCCCAGCATCCCAAGGTTTGATTTGATCAGTGAAGTAATCTGTTCCAACACGCAATTTGCCGGTTTCATTGATATCATCATTAAGGGTATAACTGTGATTGGTAAAAACTAATTTAGAGACGTAGCCTCCCACACTTCCAAAAATTGCTGCCTTACCGACAACTAATTTCCCAGTTAGACTAATAGGAAGTTGAACATAGCCAAGATTGGCTTTATATTCCTCGGACAAATTTGGTTGTTCTAATTGGTAAGCCCCGCCTTTGAATGTGTATAGTAATTCAGGCTGAATGCTCAACCACGGAGTGATAACCAAATCTCCAATGACACCTACATTAAATGCGAGTCTATTCTGAAATAAGTTCTCATATCTGTAGGTATTTGACTTCTGTGTTTGACGATTATAGTTCACACCTACGATTGGGCCGAGACGAAATTGAGCCATAGCGCCACTCGTACTGAGCACAGCAAATAAGAGGATGAGCATTCGTTTAATCATAGCCAAGATTGAGAGGCCAAATTACTGCAAATACTGCGATAAAAAAACTTTTAAGATGTTCAAGGATGGGCTGTAGACCCTACTTTTATGTACTTTTGCAAAAATTATCCATGAGTACAGGGAAAGGGCATAAGGAATTCAAAAGGATTACAACGCACGCTATTCAAGAAATGAAAAATCGTGGTGAGAAAATCTCCATGCTTACAGCATATGATTTTTCTATGGCTCGGATACTAGATGCAGCAGGAATAGACGTCCTGCTAGTGGGTGACAGTGCTTCTAATGTTATTGCAGGTCATGAAACCACCTTGCCCATCACCCTTGACCAAATGATTTATCATGCCTCTTCCGTGGTCACGGCCATAAATCGAGCACTCATCGTGGTTGACCTTCCCTTTGGAAGTTATCAAGGAGATTCAAAGCTTGCTCTGCACTCTGCTATTCGCATAATGAAAGAATCGCGCGCCCATTCTATTAAGATGGAAGGTGGAAAAGAAATCATTGACAGCATAAAAAGAATAATTTCTGCAGGGGTTCCTGTTATGGGGCATCTAGGTTTGACCCCCCAAAGTATCTATAAATTTGGCACTTATACTGTAAGAGCTAAGGAAAAAGCTGAAGCGGACCTTTTGATTAAGAATGCGAAGCTCTTGGAAAAAGAGGGCTGCTATGCCATCGTTCTAGAAAAAATTCCGGCAAAGCTAGCGACCAAGGTTAGCCAAGCAGTCAGTATTCCAATCATAGGAATAGGTGCTGGAAATGGCGTTGATGGCCAGGTTCTTGTTATGCATGATATGTTGGGAATCACGAAAGATTTTTCACCTCGTTTCTTGCGCAGATACTTAAATCTGTATGATGATATTTTAGAAGCAACTCAACGTTATATCAAAGATGTGAAGAGTTCAGATTTCCCCAATAAGGACGAGCAGTATTAATCCAATCAATCGACAAGTTTGGCTGATGGCTCAGCAGAAAGCTACATTTGTTAGAAAGTCATTTTTTTTGGCAAATAAATTCTCTATATTTAAACTCAAACTTGAACTATGCTATACCTCATTGGATTTTTAATTTTTGTTGCGCTCATCTTTTTCTGGGGCGTTGGGATTTATAACGGAATTATAAAGGCCAGGAATATGGTCTATGAAGCCTTCAGTGGTATTGACGTTTATCTCAAAAAGCGCTTCGACCTCATTCCTAATTTAGTGGAAGTCGTAAAAGGTTATGCTAAACATGAGAGTGAGACCCTAGAAAAAGTCATGCAATGGAGATCAGAAAAATCAAACCTGAGTCCAGAAGAAACTGCAAAAATTGACCAAAAGGTATCTCAAGCTCTTGTAAACTTCCGAGCAACTGCCGAGAATTATCCAGACTTGAAAGCGGATACTCAATACCAAAAACTCATGACAGCACTTTCTGATATCGAAAGAGAACTTGCGAGTTCACGAAAATATTATAATGGCTCTGTTCGTGTTCTAAACGATAAAATTATGGTCTTCCCGAACAGCTTCATTGCCAATATGTTCAATTTTAGACCAGAGCAGTTCTATGAAATAGAAGATGCTGGTCAAAGAGACGCACCACAAGTCAAATTTTAAGCCTTGAGGAAACTCCTTTTACTTTTAATTCTTGTGTACCTATTTCCGTGCACCCTTTTGGGGCAGGAGCGGATTATTCATTTCCATTCTGACATTCAAATTCAAAAGGATAGAAACGTACTTATCACAGAAAAAATTAAGGTAAAAGTTGAAGGCAATATTTTTAAGCGCGGAATCTATAGAGACATCCCTACATCATATAAGATTAATGGTGGAGTTTATCGCGTTGGTTTTGAAGTCTTAAAAATTGAACGCGATGGAAAAGTAGATGGTTCAAAAACTGTTAGTCGCTCCAACGGGCAACGTATTTATATCGGAGATGAGAACTATTATCTAAAACCAGGTATTTATACATACACCTTTCAATACCGGATGAATAATATCATAACGAGTCTTGATAGCATTGATGAACTTTATTGGAATGTAAGCGGCAACGGATGGGTGGTACCTATTGACAGTATAAGTGCAGTCCTACATAGTCCCGGCCAAGCGCTCATAAAGCAATTCAAGGCTTATGCAGGCCACTACGGCAGCACCACTGGAGATAAGGTGAGCATATCAAATAAAGGAGATGCTGTTCTATTCAATGCAAGTGATTTTCCTCCGACTCAAGGTCTCACAATAGCTGTTGGTTGGCAAAAGGGATTTGTAAAAGAACTCGGTCCCATTGAACGCTTCAAACTTCTCGTCCAAACATTTGGTCTCTGGCTCATTGGCATTTTGGGCGTCTTGGGTACATTTCTGTTCAATCTATTTTATTGGTTCAAAAAAGGGAGAGATCCTGATAAAGGCGTCATTGTACCTGAATTCAATGCGCCACCAGATCTTACGCCTGCAGACTGTGCTTTTTTGCAAAACGATGGATTCTATGATGAAAAGGCTTTTACTGCTACCCTCGTAAATCTTGCTGTCAATAAATTTATTAAAATAGAAGAGACCACTGAAAAGGAACTTCTATTTTATAATCGAAAGAAGTATGTACTGAATCGTATAAATAATGAGCAACCAAAAAATGTGATTGAGAGACAATTTCTGAAAGACCTTTTCGGATCTAAAAATTCAATAAAGATTGTTCGCAAAGAACATAATCCTAGCGTTCAAGTAGCGAAAAAGAACTTACAAATTGGCTTAAAAAACTATCATTACAAACACCACATCATCGGAAATGATATGCTTAAGCTCAAGTCATTTATCATTCCAATACTCACTTTAATTCTTGGCATCCTTCTTTTTTCGATGTTTGGTGGCTCATTCATTATTATCGTTATTGCCTTCATTCTCGGTCTTGGATTATCACTTCTTTTCTTGAAGCTATTCCCTAGACCAAACAAAAAAGGTCGAAAGCTGATGGACAAGATTGCAGGCTTTAAACAGTATATGACCTATGCAGAGAGCGGAAGAATTGAAATCTTGAATAAACCTTCTTTAGGTTTTGAACAATTTGAAAAAGCATTGCCCTATGCCATCGCACTCGACTGTGCTGACGATTGGCAGAAGCAATTCGAAACAGCAAATCCAAGCCATCAACAATCTAATGGATTCTTATGGCACACTAGTTCGAATGGCGGAGGCTATAAAGACTTTGATTTTTCAGACATGGGCGATGCGATCAGTTCTGCTGCACGACCACCTTCTAGCAAAGGCTCAGGTGGCGGTGGATTTTCAGGCGGTGGCGGATTCTCCGGTGGAGGCTTCGGCGGCGGCGGGGGCGGTGGCTGGTAAAAAATTCATAATTCTATATTCTTAACCATTCAGTATCACCAAGAATCACTTATTTATCATAAATTCGGTGGACTAAAAAGGATATAAGTCATGAGATATTTAATAAAGAGCACCTTCTTCCTTCTACTTGTTTTAAGCACGAGTAGCTCTCTCCTAGCACAGGACAAAAAGAAGAGTTTTATGCAGGAGCTCAACCTGAGCGATGCCCAGAAAAAAGAGATTAAAGCTTTAAAAATGAAGCAGCGTCAAGCTTGGGAAAGCATGAAGCCGAACAAGGAGAACTTTGAAAAATCAAAAGAAGAATTTAAGGCAAATCGTGAAGAGCATTTTAGTAAGATGAAGGCTATGCGTGAGCAACATGATGCAGAATTCAAGCAAATTTTAAGCAAAGAACAAGCTTCAAAATACGATGCGATGAAAGCTGAGCGTATGGAAGTGAGAAAGCAAATGAAAGATGGTGGATATAAAGGTCATCCACACAAAGGCCATAGAGGCCATGCACATAAAGGAAAAAGAGGCTGGTATGATCAACTTGATTTGAGCGATGCACAGAAAAGCGAACTTAAAGAAATTCGAGAAAAGTATAGAGGAGAGAAAAAATCTACTAATTGGGAAAATGCAAAAGAAGACCAAGAGAAAGCTAGAGAATATTTCCAAAGCATGCGCGCCAAACAACGCAATGAAATGAAGAATGTTTTGACTCGAGAGCAGCTCGAAAAAATTGAAAATATGCACACAAGAAAAAGTGGAGAAAGAAGAGGCATGCGCAAACATCACGATGGACACTCCCATGATGGACACTCCCATGATGGACATAACCATCATCATGATTCAAATGATGAAGGAAAAATCAACAAGAATAAAAACAACGATAAATACTAATTATGAAATTTTACACATTACTCACACTACTTGCATTGACTCTTATGGGCACATCATGTAACTCTAAAAAGAAAGCAGCAGAAGAAGCTGCCCGCCAAAGTGAAATTCGAGCTGACCAAGAAATGGCTGAGCGTAACGAAAGAATTAGAAGAGATGGACGCGAAGGTCGTAACGACAGATACAGCAATAATGGGCAGAATGGAAGACCAGGGATTGTTGGAAAAGGCGGAGCCGTTGAAGGCAGAAATGCACGTCAAGGAGAAATGTTCAAGAAACTTGGCATGAGCAATGACCAAATAATGAAATTCAAGGAAGTTAGTGAAAAATATCGCGACCTCAGAAATGAAACGCGCAATGGTAATGGAGAAAATAGAGATGCAGTTCGCCAACAAATGGAAGAACTTCAGTTGATGATGAACAAAGAAGTTCAAGGAATCCTAGATCCAGGTCAATATCAAAATTATATACGACTGCTTAGCGAGCGCGGACCCAAAGGCAAAGGCCGCCCAATGGGAGAATAGAACGAATCTAAAAAACACTTATAAAGGTGCTTCCTCGGAAGCACCTTTCTTATTTTGTCGAAAAGTGTAGCTGAAAAAGAATGTAGATTAATGCGCACCACAGTACATTTGTCTGCATGAAATCTATCCTTAAAAAACTGAATATTTCTAGCGTAAACCCAGGCACATCCACTGGAACAAAGTGGATGAAAGCCAAACACAAAGAAATAAAAAGTCATACGCCTATAAATGGCAAACTCATCGCTTCTGCCTACTCAACAAAGAAGGCAGATTATGAGAAAGTTATGGCAACTGCTCAAAAAGGATTTGAAGAATGGCGCACTTGGCCAGCACCTAAAAGAGGTGAAGTTGTCAGACAATTGGGCGAGAAACTCAGAGAGTATAAAAAACCATTAGGACAACTCGTAAGTCTTGAAATGGGAAAGAGCTTGCAAGAAGGAATGGGAGAAGTTCAAGAGATGATCGACATCTGTGATTTTGCTGTTGGCCTAAGCAGGCAGCTATACGGTCTTACCATGCATTCAGAGCGACCAGGACATCGTATGTATGAACAATGGCACCCACTCGGAATTGTAGGCATTATTTCAGCCTTCAATTTCCCTGTTGCTGTATGGAATTGGAATACTGCTTTGGCATGGGTTTGTGGTGATGTTTGCGTTTGGAAACCTTCTGAAAAAACACCCTTAACGGCAATTGCTTGTCAGAAAATAACTGCTGAGGTTTTTAAGGCCAATGGAGTTCCTGAAGGCGTTTCTTGCCTCATTCAAGGTGATAGAGAAGTTGGCGAATGGCTATCAACAGATAAAAGAATCCCGTTAGTCTCAGCGACTGGAAGTACACGCATGGGTAAGGCAGTTGGAGCTGCAGTGGGCGCTCGACTAGGACGACATATATTAGAACTGGGTGGAAATAATGCCATCATCATTTCTAAAGAAGCGGATTTGGATATGGCGCTTATTGGATGTGTCTTTGGTGCAGTAGGAACCGCTGGACAGCGTTGTACCTCTACCCGACGATTAATAATTCATGAAAAAGTGTACAATAGCTTCAAAAAGAAATTGGAGAACGCCTATAAGCAGATAAAAATTGGAGACCCATTGGATGAGAAGAATCACATGGGACCATTAATAGATCAAATGGCAGTAGACAATTATTTAGACGCCATCAAACAAGCCAAAGAACAAGGTGCGAAAGAAGTTGTCAAAGGTGGTGTTCTCAAAGGTAAAAAATACAGCAAGGGATATTATGTCAAGCCTTGCATCATTGAAGCAAAAAATGAATTCCCTATTGTACAGCATGAGACATTTGCCCCTATTCTTTATATCATGAAGTATAAGAAAATGGAAGATGCGGTGAAAATGCAAAATGGTGTTCCTCAAGGATTGTCTTCAGCAATTATGACGGGCAACTTACTCGAAGCAGAACGATTCTTATCAGTAGCTGGAAGCGACTGCGGTATCGCTAACGTAAATATTGGAACGAGTGGTGCTGAAATAGGCGGTGCATTTGGAGGAGAGAAAGAAACTGGCGGAGGTCGTGAAAGCGGATCAGATTCTTGGAAGGCCTATATGCGCAGACAAACGAATACGATTAATTATACGACTTCATTGCCGCTAGCACAGGGAATAAAATTTGATATCTAATGGCACTAACCCCAACAGACCCTATCGAGCTCGGCTCACTAGCGCCAAATTTTGCTTTGCATGACACAGTTTCTGGAGATGAACTTCACTTAAACCAAATCAAAGGTGCCAAGGGAAGTGTTATTATGTTCATTTGTAACCACTGCCCATTTGTGCTGCATATCAATAGCACCATTGCTGATTTGGCGAAAGAATATCAAGAGAAAGGAATTTCCTTTATTGCAATAAGCTCAAATGATGTCCTCGGATACCCTCAAGATGGTCCAGAACAGATGAAGGCTCTTGCCAAGAAGGAAGGATTCACATTTCCCTACCTCTATGACGAAACTCAAGATGTAGCCAAGGCCTATGGCGCACAATGCACACCTGATATTTATCTCTACAATGAAGGATTAGAATTATTTTATCATGGTCAGCTGGACGACTCTCGGCCTGGAAATGATATAGCATGTGATGGAAAGGATTTAAGAAATGCCATGGACGCCCTCTTAAAGCAAAAAAATGCTCCAGAATTGCAAAAGCCAGGCATAGGTTGTAATATTAAATGGAAATAAGAAGCTATGATTACTCAATTAATGAAAACTTTACGCATTGCCTTTTACGTTGTTGGGATACCATATTTCGTATTTAGATACTTTTTGACAGATGTTTTGAGCGACGGTAATCTTCAAATTTTACGCTCAGCATTTCTCGGCATTGCACTTATCTATTTCATCTTGATGGCAATCAATTGGATGCAGAATCGTAATAGGAATAGAACTTAGGCAAATGAATCTTTATGCGCTACAACTATATACTTATTTTACTTTTTTTGGCTTGCCAGACATCAAGCGCTCAAACTAAAGTTGATAGTGCATTAGGAGACAATTATTTACTCTCTATAGAAGAAAACTATCTTAGCTCTAACAGCACACTATTCAATTTTGAATTGCGCAACGCACAATATCAAAGCGTTCAAAAGATAGATTCGAAGAAAAAACATATCAATTGGATGTTCTATGAAATCATAGATTACAACACCGATGGATATAAAGATTTAATGCTCAAAAAAGAGTTGAATTCAGGCCAAATTATTATCGAATATTGGATTTTCGACATGAATTCAGGCAAACTAAAACTTCACAAAGAATTAAATAAAAATGCAAACTTATATTCTGCGCATGACTGGGTGTACAACCAGCAAGATCACAAATTTACAGGCACAATAAAGGCAGGAAACTTTTATGCAGAAGAGAGAATTTTTAAGCTCAAGAAGAGAGAATTAAAGAACATAAGGAACAATAAAAAGAGCTCTGAAACGAAACATGACAAGTATAGAACCATCGTAACGAAAGGCAAAAGCGTTGACACGTCCTATACTAAAGGTGATTCTTATAATCCTATTGGCCTAGATTGGGATTTTACGGATACCTTGCAAGAAGAATTTGAAGGATATACTATATTAATATTGGGGCATACTGATGAATTTATTGGAATTGATGTGAGCAACACAGATTTAAAAATCCATGATGCTTTCATGCCTGGCCCAATACTAACTAGACTTAAATTCTATGATTTAGAGAGACGTTCTTCGCACGAGCCTATCGTACAGATGATGGATCTAAATTTTGACGGTTTTCTTGACCTCATAGTTCCTGTTTCTTATAATGAATCTTTTGCGTGCATATATAATCCGAAAGATGGAAAATTTTATGTGCACTTAGAACTTGGATATATTCAGGATATTCATATAGATAAAAATGCACGTTCATTTTGGATTGAGACCAATTCTCCTCCTTGTGGAACGGGTGGTTATATGATCGACAGTTTAGAATTTACTTATAATGAAGGCTTTGTTCTAAAATCTTTCACAAGATTTACCAATTCTTGGATTTACGAATCTCCTTCGCCGAAAGCAAGAAAAAACATTTTTCGAAGAAAAAGTAAAGGTCTAGAAACATTGAACATTTCGAGGAAGTACATCCTTGAAAACGGCAGCTTCAAACTTAATAATCAAAGAACTTTGCGCACGACAATGGATTACTAATTGTAGAATCCAAAATAAGTATTTAATATTACCGAATGAAAGCTTGGCTTAAATACGGATTACTTTACGCAGTTTTTATGTTCCTGATCTTTGGAATAGGAATGCCACTAATCAAAGGAGAAACAATGTCCTTCGCGAGGGTTTCGCGCTCTGCCCTATTGTGGCTCGTTGGCGGACTTGTCTTCGGTCTAATTTTTGACTGGATTAAGAAAAAGGATTTTAAGAAATCATAGCTTGCTTGCATAAGCAAAGCCACCGTGCTTCGTGCCCTCACGGACCATCTCAACTTTTCGCAGCGTGTTGCTCACATAAGAAAACCCTCCATGTTTCTGGGACTCAAGGGTTATAAACATGGAGGGTTTAATTACCGCAGAGTCGCCTATCGGCAGACTGCTGCGGAGACAGATCGAAGGTTTGGAGAAATGTAAACAATAAGTAAAATAACCGTTCATAACAAGCTCCTTCCCTCCAAAGCACAGCCTATTCGTACCTTTGCTCCTGTGAAACCTACATTTCTTATCCTTAGTTTATTTTTTAGTGCGCAACTTTTTGGCCAACAGGTCAATCCAGTCACCAATCAACTAGATGTTTTAGAATCTTCTGGACTCATCTATACGAACAACCGCATGATCACCATCAATGATTCTGGCAATGAACCTAGCCTCTATGAAATAGATAGTGCAACTGGAATTACGCAACGCAAGGTTTTTATAAGCAATGCATCCAATGTAGATTGGGAAGATCTCGCATATGATGACGACTACATCTATATTGGCGACTTTGGAAACAACAATGGTTCTAGAACAAACCTCAGAATTTATCGGGTGAGCATGAACGATTATTTGACTACAAGCAATGACACCATTACTGCAGATACAATTAAAATTTCATACGCCGCACAAACAGACTTTACTCCCGCCTATCAGAACAACAACTTTGATGCTGAAGCATTAATCTCTTATCAAAACAGCCTCTATATATTTTCTAAAAATTGGGCAAATGACAGTTGCTATATCTACCCTTGCCCGAAGACTCCTGGAACATATAGTTTGAATAGAATAGACAGTTTTAATTCACAAGGATTAGTCACAGCTGCAGCGCACTTTCCAGGGAGCCCCAACATTATGCTCATTGGGTATAATCTGACTATAGGAGAATTATTTTCCATCGAACTAAAGAACTTCGTGGCTCCAAATTTTGTAGACAGTCTAGTCGATCGACATACCTATTTAATTCCAAATCTTTACTCAACACAATGGGAAGGACTATGCGCAGTATCTGCATTACAGTATTATATAAGTGCCGAGAATACACTGATTGCTTCTGCGAGCTTGTTTAGGTTGGATACCACGGGTTTTCCATTGGGTTTAGATGTACTTGATCAAGACGAATTGCTTATTTACCCAAACCCTAGCTCAGGTCTTGTAAAACCAAGTTTGCCGACCACTGAAATGAAATTATACACTATGGATGGCAAACTTTTATTGAGAACCAAAGAGCAGGAACTCAATATTGAGGCATTGCCGCAGGGCACTTATCAACTCATCCTTTTTGATCATGAGAAGAATGCTAAGACGGTCCTCTTGCAGAAAAAATAAATTTTTAGGCTATTTTAGTGGCATCATGAAGCACTTCAAATTACTACTCTACATTCTTCCATTTCTATTCATTAATGTTCAGACAAGTGCACAATTAGATTGCGCGGGAACCCCGTTTGGCTTTTTTGAATATGACCCACAAGACCCAACCTCAGAAGGCACGGAAGATGCAATAATCTACAGAGATAAAGATGCGCAGATTGAATACATGATTGGAACAGACATTTTTATTTTCATGGAAATTAAATGGAACGATAGATGCAATTATTCTTTGAGTGTAAGAAATACGAATGACTCCAATCCTGGAATTACAAAAATCGACCCGCTTGAGGTTCAAATCACTCAATCAGATGATAGAGGCTATAACTTTCTCGTGACCAATGAAGAGTATAAAATTTCCATGACAGGGCGAATTATACATTTGGAAAAAGAGGTCTCCCCGGCGATACTAAAAAAGGTGAAAAAAACCTTCAAGCAGAATAAGCGAAAGTTTCTTTAATCCATCCCTCGAAATGAAACAAATCATCTTCGTCACCGCTCTCCTTTGCGGGCTAAACATAGGCACAATTGACGCTCAAGACTGCACAGGCCTCACACATGGATTCTACCAATACGGAGAAAGAGGCATAGACTATCTAGATAAAGGGATTGACTCAACAATAATTTATCGAGATGCTGAAGCGCAGATAGAGTACAATAAATACACAGACGCATTTGCATTCATGAAATTAGATTGGAATTCAGAATGTGTTTACACATTGAAGGTCTTGAATTACAATACCCAAAGAAATTATATTAGAATTGGCCTTGAGTTAAGAATTGAAATTTTGTCGACACAGGAAAATGGATTCACCTTCGGAATCAAGAAAGAAGGACTTAATGAGTTCATTCCAGGACGCATCATTCTTGTAGAACAGAAAGTTGAGAAATCAGTTTTGAGAAAAATTAAAAAGACCTTTAAGCAGAACAAACGCAAGTATCTCTAGTCTTCGTAGAAGATTTCGTCGGCCATACGCATCGCCTCTCCATAGGCTTCGTTGTCCATAGTAACCTCAATTTCATTTTCATCTAAAAATTCCATCAAAGTTTCCGTGGCCATATTGCCCACGAGCTCATCTTGCGCCAAAGGACAGCCGCCAATGCCCAAGAGCGCACTGTCGAATCGATAGCATGAATTGTCTAAAGCTGCTTGCAATTTTTCTTTTCTTGTTTCGCTTGTTGAATGAAAATGAGCACCAAACTCTAAGTTTTTAAACTCCTTGGTCAAATTAGAAAATATGTATTCAATATTCTCAGGATTACTCACCCCCACTGTATCCGACATACTAAAAATTCCTATGCCGAGTTCAGACAATTTTCTTACCCAATCTATAGCTACCTGTGCCGAATAAGGATCATCATAAGGATTGCCAAAGCCCATAGAAATATAAATGACCATTTTTTTTGAATTGGCTATACACATCTTCTGAATGCGCTCTACGCGTTTGAGAGACTCTGCAATACTAGAATTCGTATTTTGTTGTTGGAAGGTTTCGGAAATGGAAAAGGGAAAACCTAAGTATGAAATCTCATCATAAACAACTGCATCTTCTGCACCTCTCTCATTTGCAATAATTGCCAATAGATTGGTGTCGGTATTGCTCATATCAAGCTGAGGGACTACCTCCTTGGTATCGGCCAATTGAGGAATAGCTTTGGGAGAAACAAAGGATCCGAAATCCAACGTATGAAAACCAACTTTGAGTAGTTCATTTAAATATTCAACCTTCTGTTCTGTAGGAATAAAGTCGTGCCACCCCTGCATTGCATCACGCGGGCACTCAATAATTTTGACCTTTTTAGGACTCATTTCATTAATTTATTGAAGCTTAAGATAAGATTTTCTTTCTTGACATCATGAAGTGCTATGCTAGCTTCCTTTTATTCATGACTTCATAGCCAATTATTCCGGCAGCAACACTGACATTAAAGCTATCAAACTCCCCGGCCATCGGGATTCTATACGACTCATCACTCGCATTCCGACTGGTGGAAGATATACCCTTACCTTCGGCCCCTAGGACCATACAAAGGGGCTCAGTAAAATCTAATTCAGCAAGTAATTTTCTTGCTTTCAACTCTGAAGTATAGATTTTTATACCGTTCAGCTTCAGTGCATCAAATGCAACATTAATACTCTTCTCTCGACAAAAATTCATTTTGGTAATTGAACCCGCAGAACTTTTAATCATGTCTTCATGGATTGGGGCTGCATTTTTTTCAGAGAATATAACCGCGTCAACACCACAGCATACCGCCGAACGAATAATGGCACCCATATTTCTGACATCAGTGATACCGTCGAGCAAAATAAAGAAAGGCGTTCTGCCTTCATCAAAAACTTGTGAAATTACATCTTGGATTGGTTGGTACTCAACCACCCCGCCATATGCAACAACGCCTTGATGATTTTTTCTAGTGAGCGAATCTAATTTTTCATTGGGGACTCGAGCAATTGGAATATTTCGCTTCTTCGCTTCGGTCAGGATATCTCCAATAATTTCGCCATTGACTTTGTGATAGATGTAAATACGGTCGAGTAACTTCTCATCTTTAATCGCTTCTAAAATTGGCTGACGGCCATAGAGCAGATTCTTTTTAAAACTCATTATTTCTTTATGATAAACTTCGTCGAATATAGAATTTTATTTGCTCCATTCCGAATCAAAATTACATATACTCCGTCAGGGTAAGCGCTCATATCCTCAAAGGAAACTAAGCTAGAACCTGGAATTTGTTTTTCTTGTAACTCTCTACCTATGAAATTTCTCAACTCAACAGTTCGCGCACCTTGCAATTCAGTCATCTGAACACTGACGTTCAAAATATTTCCACTCAGAGGAACAGGATATAATTTCACAGGAGGATCTCCAGCCAGTAGCGGAGTGCTCATGATCAAAAATAAGGCTATCGAATATAGGGCTTTCATCTTATGCTAGTGTAAAAATACAATGGTTTTCAATGTATTGGACAGAGAATAGGGCTCAGAGTTTAATTTTTAACTAAATTTGAACACTGTGCATATACTACAGAGCGGCTTGTTTCTAGAATTTTGGTACGTCATCCTAATTTTAATTGGTGTGGGAGTCACCTTGGTCTACTATTTGAACCATCAAATTAGAGAATTCAAGAACAGCCTTGCCTCCTTACTGATACTTCTTAGCCTAGCATGGCCAGCAAATGCCCTGACTTCACCAACTATTGATAGCGCTATGGGCCTTGAAGGTATTGACTTTGGCAGAAATGCTACCCCAGATTTTATCAGTAGTGCCTTGCGTCGGCTTATCGACTTTATTCTAGATAGAATGGGCTCCTAAATTCTACATTTCCAGCAAATGCTTATAATCACTGGTGATATAGAACTCTATATCCGGATTGTTCGTACGTTCAGTATTCAAATACCACGCACTTTCAGCTAAGTAGACCAAATTACCTTCTTTATCCTTCACGATATTTGCCTGCTTAAACTTGATAAATTCACGTATTATCTCCTCATCTCCCTTAATCCAACATGCCTTAAAAAATGGCAGCTGATTAAAGGTACATTTAGCTCCATACTCTCCCAACAGTCTATATTGTATGACTTCAAATTGCAAATCTCCAACACATCCAACAATTTTTCTATTACCATTATGTTGGGTAAACATCTGCGCGACCCCTTCATCAGTCAATTGACGAATTCCTTTGTCGAGCTGTTTTGATTTCATGGGGTCATTATTAATCAACTCCCGAAAAATTTCTGGTGAGAAAGAAGGAATGCCGATATAATTCATTTTCTCCCCTTCAGTGAGCGTATCTCCTATCTTAAAATTTTCTGAGTCATATAGCCCAACCACATCGCCGGGGAATGCATAATCAACAACCTCTTTACTACTTGCTAAAAATGTATATGGATTATTAAAACGCATTTTTTTATCCGCTCGAATATTTTGGTAAAATTTATTCCGTTCAAAACGACCTGAGCACACTCGTAAGAAAGCAATTCGATCTCTATGTCTAGGATCAATATTGGCGTGAATCTTGAATACAAAACCTGTAAATTTCTCCTCGTCCACCTCAACCAAACGTGTATCTGTCATCCGAGCCTTAGGCTGAGGGGCTATTTGCACGAAAGTGTCTAGCATATCCTTGATGCCAAAATTGTTGACCGCGCTACCAAAAAAGACGGGTGCTAATTTCCCTGCCAAATACTCTGCTGTATCAAAATCTTCATACACTCCCATCAAAAGTTCTCCATCTTCACGCAATTGCGCTGCATCGCGCTCGCCCAACATCTCATCCACTTCCGGCACAGATATATCAGGCAGTGGAATTACATCATCCTCGGTAGCCTTCTGATTGGCGCTGAATGAGATGATACTTTTATTAAAAAGATTATAGACGCCCTTGAAGTCTGACCCCATATTGATAGGCCAAGTCAATGGTTGAGTTTGAATATCTAATTTCTCTTCGACCTCTTCCAACAAATCGAATGGATTTTTTCCATCTCGATCTAGTTTATTAATAAAAACAATTACTGGAGTGTCACGCATGCGGCAAACTTCCATCAAGCGTTCCGTTTGGGCCTCCACTCCCTTTACGCAATCAATAACAAGTATAACACTATCAACTGCAGTAAGAGTGCGATAAGTATCTTCTGCAAAATCTTTGTGGCCAGGAGTATCTAGAATATTGACCAATTTGTCTTTATACTCAAAACTCATCACAGAAGTGGCCACAGAAATTCCACGCTGCTTCTCTATTTCCATAAAATCAGAAGTCGCGTGTTTCTTGATCTTATTCGACTTTACGGCTCCAGCAGTTTGAATAGCTCCTCCAAAAAGCAATAATTTCTCTGTCAAGGTCGTCTTACCAGCATCTGGGTGGGAGATAATGGCGAATGTTTTCCTTTTTTCTATTTCAGCTGGATATTTCACTAAGTGCGCAAAGGTATTAAACCAAAAGTCTTTATGAGCCGTTTACAGGACTGATTATACCGCTCATAAATCAAAATCGAGTATTAACTTTTTGCTTAAATCTCTTCAACGCTTTGTCAATATCTTTATAGGAATGAAAAAAGTCATATTATGCATAGGCCTTCTATGCTCATTTTCAATCATCATGGCACAAATTAGGGTACACCCCATCCCACCTATTCAAAAGGATGACGTAAAAGACAATTATCATGGGACCATCATAGAAGATCCATATCGATGGTTAGAAGATGACAACTCTGCTGAGACTGCAAGTTGGGTTAATATGCAAAATGAAGTCACCAATGGCTACATCAAGGAAATTCCACATCGAGATTTGATGGAGGAGGAATTGACTTATATGTGGGATTATGAAAAAATAGGTGCTCCAACAAAAAAAGGACAGTACTATTTCTTTCGCAAAAATGACGGCTTGCAAAATCAAAGCGTGCTCTATTATCAAGAAGGACTCGATGGTGAAGCAAAAATTTTTATAGATCCAAATAAATTAGATGAAAGCGGAACGTCCTCTTTAGGTGGGACTAAATTATCTCATAATAAAAAGTATTGTTCTTATTCAGTATCCAAGGCGGGGTCAGATTGGAGCGATATCTATGTGATGGATGTCAAAACAAGAAAAAAATTAGACGACCATCTGAGCTATGTGAAATTTAGCAATATGTCTTGGATAGGTGAAGATGGATTTTATTATAGTGGTTACGACAGACCTTCTGACGTAAGCAAAAAATTCTCAGCTAAAACTGAATTTCAAAAAATTTTCTATCATAAAATTGGTACGCCTCAATCAGACGACAAATTAATTTATGAAGACAAAGAGCATCCACAACGCTATAAATGGACCAAGCTTTCTGAAGATAAAAGATGGCTCATTTTAAATTTGTCTGAAGGAACTGATGGTGCTGAAGTACACTATTGGGATCTTGCTGACAAAAAGCAGCAAGGCTTCAAACTTCTACTTAAAGGATTTGACCACAACTATTCTGTCTTAGATAATATAGATGGGAAGTTCTACGTTTACACAAATCATGGAGCGCCAAATTATCGTGTTGTAAAAATTGACCCTAAAAACCCTCAAAAAGAAAATTGGACAGACCTCATTCCTGAAAAGGAAGAAAAGTTGGATCAAGTTAGTTTTGTGGGCGGCAAAATACTTTGTTCTTATTTGAAAGACGCAAGCTCTTTAATTCTTGTACATGATATGAAGGGGACGTTCATTCAGCCCATAGACCTTCCCGGTATAGGAACGGCTTCTGGATTTGGAGGAACTAAAGCGGACCAACACACCTTCTACACATTCACATCTTTTAATTCACCACCAACGGTATACAAGTATTTTACTGCGACAGGAATAAGCCAATTGTATAGAGCACCTAAATTAAAATTTGAAGCGGGAAATATGCTCGTGAAGCAAGAGTGGTTTACAAGCAAAGACGGGACTAAAGTTCCGATGTTCATTGTTCACCGTGATGATATTGATTTATCGAAAGGACCGCATCCAGTATTGATGTATGGATATGGAGGATTCAATATTCCGCTCACACCAGGCTTTAGTATACCCAATGCCTACTTTGTTCAAAAAGGTGGCGTCTATGTTATGGTAAATCTTAGAGGCGGGAGCGAGTTTGGAGAGGTGTGGCACAAGGCCGGCATGTTGGAGAAAAAACAAAATGTTTTTGACGACTTTATCGGTGCCGCAGAATACTTAATCAAGAAAAAGATTACAACAAAAAATCAGCTTGCCATCAGTGGTCGCAGTAATGGGGGACTTTTAGTGGGTGCTTGTATGACACAAAGACCAGACTTATTTAAAGTGGCACTACCTGCAGTAGGTGTGCTTGATATGCTTCGCTACGACAAATTCACTGTTGGCTGGGGATGGGTCGTTGAATATGGCAGTAGCGACAATCAAGAAGATTTTGACTATTTGATTAAATACTCTCCTCTTCATAATATCACCAAAGGAAAAGATTATCCTAATACATTAATTACTACGGCAGATCATGATGACAGAGTAGTTCCAGCGCACTCATTCAAATTTGCAGCGACACTACAAGAAAAAAATAGTGGGAAAAACCCAATTCTCATTCGCATCGATAAAGAGGCCGGTCATGGATCAGGGAAACCGACCAGCAAAGTCATTGAAGAATATTCCGATATTTTATCCTTCACCATGTATCACCTTGGAATGAAACCGTATGAAAACTAAATCTGTTCTACTTAGCGCCTTACTCATTTTCCTCTTCAATGCTGGCCAAGCACAGGACATGCAGTATGCAAAAGATGTCATTAAAAAATTATGTAGTGATGAGTTTGCCGGGCGAGGTTATATTGATGATGGGGTAAATAGATCTGCCAACTATCTAGCAGATGAGTTCAAAAAATTAAGACTGCGTTCTTATGGCAGAGATTATTTTCAAGATTTTTACTTTCCAGTAAACACATTTCCGTATCCAATACGCTGCACTCTAGATAATATTGTGCTAAAAGAAGGAGCCGATTTCTTCCTGCATCCTGCATCAAATTCTTGTAGTGGTGATTATAAAGTTCGCCACTATGACCTTTCGGACTCGGTGGATCAGAAGTTATTTGAACGTAAAATAGAACTCGGTTCTGAATCAAATGAGGCCTTTGCATTCAAAGGAAGTAAGGAAGAAATTCAGCTAGCAAACTCACGGCTAAACAAGAATATAGTGATAGAGTCTCGTGAAAATAAAATTATCTATGGAGTGAGCACATCGGTCAGTGACAAATGCCGTCTAATTTTCCCAGACTCCATTATCGATAATGCGAGCGAATTATCCATAAAAGGATCCAACCTCTTTCTTCAAGAATTTCACAGTCGAAATGTGATGGCCTATATACCAGCACGAAAGAAGAGTTCGAAGAAAAGACGGCGGAAATCAAAATCTGTTCAACCGAAGCGTTCAACGGAAACAATTGTGATTACTGCACACTACGATCATTTAGGCAAAATGGGAAATGCTATATTTCCTGGAGCGAGTGATAATGCTAGTGGCGTAAGTATGGTCTTAAATCTGGCCAAGCATTATGCAAGAAAGGCACCCAATAAAAACATAGCATTTATCTTATTTGCTGGAGAGGAGGCAGGGATTTTGGGCTCCTTATACTACACAAAAAACCCAGCATTCCCATTAGAAAATATCACGATGCTCATAAACTTAGATATAATGGGCAGTGCTGATGAAGGTGTGACCGTCGTAAATGCAACAGAGTTTCCTCAACAGTTCGAAAAGCTAGTCGCAATAAATAAAACCCACACTTATATCCCAGCGGTGAAGTCAAGAGGGAAGGCGGCGAATAGCGATCACTATTTTTTTAGTGAAGAAGGTATTCCTTCCTTTTTTCTATATTCCAATGGAGGCCCTGGTTTTTACCATGATATTTACGACACAGCAAACTCTATACCTCTGACAAACTATGAAGGTGTTTTTAAATTGTTGGTAAACTTCATTGATTCATTCTAAGCCCCCGTAAGCTGTCCCTCTTATTAGGCAAAACTCAATAGCACTTCTTTTGAGTAAAGCTTTAGTTGATAAACAATTGCTGGGACGAAATGTTAGAATCAATCATTTTTGGACCCCAAACTTTCAAAACAACGTCCAATGTATCCGGACCAGGAAATGCAAGTGACAAATGTCTATCGCTGAAAGGGATTCCGTCGATGGTCCATATGTGGTTGTTGTAGTTCTCAGAACAATTTAAAAAATAAACTGTCTGTCCGCTATTTGCTGGATTTGCGCTCATCGTGAAGCATGAAATTGGCGGGGCTGTATCTTCTGTACAAGAGACGAAACCAAGAAATAGTGCAATACCTAAAATGACGAATTTTCTATTCATGCTAATTATTAAACCTCTAAAATAAGTGATTCACTAGATTTATAGGACTAAATTCTCGATTGATTTTATTTTCATGGGTTCAAACTCATGTGCATAAGTGAGCGATTTCATTTTTTGCAATTTAGGCAGGCAATCTTCCAAGAGTTCAGGCACTAGTTTTAAGCCTCTAACCATGAAGATATAGTCCATATTTTTTAACTCGGGAATGAGAAAATTAGTTCGCTCTCGATTGCCAATGACGTAATATTTAAGATTTAGACTAGGATCGTCATCATAGAGTAGCTTATATTGATTTCCATCTTTATCCTCTAAACCATGCTCTATTATAAGTGAGCAATTAATAAAGAAGATATTATTAATTCGTTGCACAAATGTATAGAATGGCAGTGTCGATTGACAGGCCAAACAGTAGCTGTGCTCAAAGTAATTCTGAACAAGATCTGATGTTTGAAGTTTTACATTAATTTTTCTGGCAGCCATAGATGCTTCTCAAAATTTTGAATTTGATCGTCAATTATTTCTAAACCTTCTTTCTCCAAGAGTTCTTGCATTAATTTTTCGTTTGCAAAATGATGTTTTCCCGTCAAAATTCCAAGTCTATTGACCACTCTATGCGCAGGAACTTCAGGTTTTACGGAATGGGCCTTGTTCATCGCCCATCCGACCATTCTAGCACTTCCCTTGGCCCCAATGCACACTGCAATATGACCATAGGTTGTGACCTTGCCCTTTGGAATATGCCTGACAATTTCATAGACTAAATCAAACCATTCCACACTAGTCTTTCTCATTCTTCCTTTTATTTAACAAGAATTCTCTACGTTTAATATCCTCCACCATTTTATAGTCAAAAGGACAATTCGTACATCCACTTCCACAACAATAACCGCGCTCGAGCAAATACTTCGCAGTGAACACCATCAGCCCCTTTTCATTAAAGTAGACTTCTTCATTATCGTCAAACAGCTTCTTCTTCATTCTTCTTTTGCTTAGGTGGAACTACAATTGGTGCCTTCGGCAAGCTGAAACAAAGATAATGAATCTTCAAGCCTGCCTCTAAATGCATTTTTTCGTAGAATGTCTTGATGTTTAAAGGAAATTGAATATTCGACTGGGCATAGACGTCAGGATCATCCTTAAAAAGATCGCACTTGTGCAATTCAATCATTTCTTTGGTGTAGTCATATAGTTCAACAGAATCCGTTTTCAAATGGATTTTGCCGCCTTCTTTCATGACATTCTGATAGGCTTTCAAGAATCGACTGTGAGTCAATCTATTGCTCGCCTTTCGTAAAAATGGATCTGAAAAGGTAATCCACATCTCTGCCACTTCATTGGGCGCAAAATAGCTTTCAATTTTCTGAATCTGAATGCGGAGAAATCGGACGTTAGACAGCTTATTATCAAGCGCTTTTTTAGCACCGATATACATGCGATTGCCCTTGATATCTAGGCCGATAAAGTTTGTTGATTTTGCCTCTTCAGCTTGCCCTATAGTGTACTCTCCTTTTCCGCAGGCCAATTCCAAAACGATGTCATTACTATTGTCAAATTCTTCATTCCATTTCCCCTTGATATGCTCCGGTTTCTGCAAAACATTGGAGAAACGTGCCATTTCGGCGAATCTGAACTGCTTTTTCCCTAATTTTTTCCTCATTTTGTGACAAACTTAAACTAACGTTTTGTGTAAAATTAGCGTCATAATAAAGACAAAAGAACTTAAATTATTTTTAACTTTAGACAAAACAATATAGCGTATGACAAGAAATCGACTAATTATAATGGTAATGTGCGTGAGTGCATTTTTCATACTTTCTTCTAATGCTGGAGGATATACTTCTGCAGAAGTTGCTTCCAATGCTGGAACATCAACAGGTGGATGTTCTTGCCATGGTGCTGCTGTTACTGGTGGTCAACTACAAATGGTGATTAAGAACTCGATAGATGCACCAGTACAAAAATATACACATGGAAACTTTTATACTGTTGAGGTTACTCTCTTTTCAGGCATAGCTAATGGTCAAGCAGGGATGCAATCGACTGTTCTTGATGCTGCAGGCTTTGGAATAGGCGATATTTCTCTTCAACAGCCAACACAGACACGTTTGGATACAATTGCTGGAAAACCAACAGTCAGCCACAATACTGACTTGGTTGGACCCATCACAACAATTGCAGGAAGCAATGAAATTACCGTTTGGAAATACACTTGGGTTGCCCCAACAACTGGTTCGGCAAATATTGATTTCTTTGCTGTTGCAAATGACGCAAATGGCAATTCAATGAGTTCAGGAGATTTTATTTATAGAACGAACACCACCTTGATTTTCGAAGCACCCGCTAGCGTGAATGATTTAGATGCTGCACTTCAAAATATGTATCCTAACCCAGTGAGTTCAAACCTAAACTTTGATTTAGGAGCGAGCATCAATGGAGAGGTAAAAGTTCACATATTCAGTTTAAATGGACAATGTCTACTCAGAACTGTTGAAAATGGATCGAATATTTCTTTGGACCTAGGTCATTTGAAAAGTGGGAACTACATTATTTCTCTAGAAAATGACGGCAAAACAGTTAGCAAGCCATTTATCAAAATTTAATTTTAAAAACATATTTAAAAGAGACCACGTAGTGGTCTCTTTTTTTTATCTTATACTTACATAAAATTTAAACAAAATGAGTGATACCGCGGAAAGCAACTATAAGAAGGCTGATGAGGAAATGAAAAAAGCCATAAATCATTTGCAATCTGAATTATTAAAAATTAGAGCAGGCAAAGCAAGCCCTTCGATTATCGATGGCATTAATATTGACTATTATGGAAGTCCAACTCCAATTGGTCAAGCAGCGAATGTCACAGTCACAGATGCAAGAACACTTTCCATTCAACCTTGGGAAAAAAACATGCTTCAAGAAATTGAAAAAGCTATCATGGCTGCAAATATTGGTATCACACCACAAAATGATGGAGACTTCATCAAATTGTATATGCCACCGCTGACCGAAGAGAGACGAAAAGAAATGAGCAAAAAGGTTTTTGCTGAAGGTGAACAAGCAAAAATTTCTATTCGCAACATTCGACGTGATGCTATGGAAGTCGTAAAAGACTTGAAAAAAGATGGGATGAGCGAAGACCAAGCCAAAGATGCTGAAGATAGCATTCAATCTCTCACCGACGATTGCACCAAAAACATTGACGAAGTGTGCAAAGTGAAAGAGAAAGAACTAATGACAATTTAGTCTATGGAAAGCCTCTTATCTTATTTTGAAGATAATTGGCTTCTTGCCATTTCTACTCCAATCTACATAATCCTCATTGGTGCAGAAGTTATTCTCAGTAACTATCAGCGTAAAAAATACTACTCATTTAAAGACTCAGCCATCAATCTTTGGCTTAATCTAGCCAATACATTTTTAGGGCTTCTTTTCAAGGCCACTGCCCTATTGATTCTCACAGCCGCTTTTCAATTTAAATTGATTCAATTTGAAAACCCTCTCTTATATTGGACTGTCCTATTTGTCGCCTTAGATTTTTGCTTTTATTGGGAGCATAGGTCAGAACACTACTGCCGATTGCTTTGGGCTATTCATGTAACACATCATTCATCAGAAGAGTTTAATCTGACTACAGGATTCCGCTCCTCTGTGCTGCGTCCTTTTATTTCGCTTTGGTTCTTTTTACCTCTTGCTTTTTTAGGCTTTGAAGCGCTCGACATACTCCTCATGGATGCGATCTGTCAGATCTACGGCATTGTCGTTCACACAAGATATATCAAAAAAATGCCCGCATGGTTTGAATCCGTCTTTGTGAGCCCCTCCCATCATAGAGTCCACCATGCATCCAATACAATTTACCTAGATCGAAATATGGGCATGACACTCATACTTTGGGATAAGCTCTTCAATACTTTTCAAAAAGAGGAAGATTTTGAAAAGGTAAAATATGGCCTCACCCAAAATGTCGAAAAGCCAAATCACCCAACTCATATTATATTCCATGAATGGAAGGACATAGGCCATGATATTTTTCAAAGCGGTATCAGTTGGCAAGAACGCTTGAAGTACATTTTTTATCCGCCTGGTTGGAGTCATGACAAAAGCAAAAAGACGTCTAAAGAACTCAGAGAAGAGCTTTTTAATGGTTGATAAATTCAAGCTTAATTCTTTGATCTAATCTCTAATTTAGCATTTCATGAAGTTCAATCACCAAAATGCATTTTATCAAGGAAAAGTAAGAAATGTTCATTCCATAGGTGAGAACAAATTGGTCATGGTTGCATCGAATCGAATTTCTGCCTTCGACCACATTTTGCCGAAAGAAATCCCCTTCAAAGGAGCTATTCTGAATCAAATAGCAACTCATTTTCTTGAGAGCACCAGACATATTGTTCCCAATTGGTTGATCTCGTCTCCACTACCCAATATTAGCATTGGTCATAAATGTGAGCCTATAGCCATAGAAATGGTCATTAGAGGGTATTTAACGGGGCATGCAGCAAGAGTCTATAAAACCGGAGAAAGACAATTATGCGGGGTCAAAATGCCTGAAGGAATGAAAGAGCATGATGTCTTTCCATCCCCAATTATCACACCCGCAACAAAAGCTGATGAAGGACATGATGAAGATATCAGTAGAGAAGAAATTCTCTCAAAAAGCATTGTCTCAGAAGAGGATTACCTTCAAATGGAAAATTATACGAGAGCGCTTTTTGCGCATGGCACGGAAGAAGCAAAAAAACGGAATCTCATCTTAGTCGATACGAAGTACGAATTTGGAAAGCTCGATGGAAAAATAACTTTAATGGATGAAATTCATACGCCGGATAGTTCTCGCTATTTCTATGCGGATGATTATGAAGAGCGACAATCAAAAGGCTTGCAACAAAAACAGCTTTCGAAAGAATTCGTCAGAGAATGGTTGATCGAAAATAATTTTCAAGGATTAGAAGGACAGACAATGCCCGATATGCCAGAAGATTTTGTCAAGCTTATTACAAATCGATATCAAGAGCTCTATGAAAAACTATTGGGAAAAAACTTTAATAAAGTAGAGGTATCAGATGCAGAAAGTCTTGCCACCGTGAATGCCTGGATAGATAATAATCTATGATTTTTTGAGCGCACCTCTTCGCTTAAAAAATAATCCAGCTAAAACTCCAAATGCGAAACCACCTATATGGGCCCAATATGCCACACCACCAGTATCTGCAGTTTTCGCAATTGATCCAATGCCAGCAATGAACTGTTGAGCAATCCATAATCCAAGGAAATATATTGCTCCAATATTAAATGAGCTGAAGAGAAAGACTACGAGTATCTTAATCTTCGATTTAGGGAATATAACCAAATATGCACCTAGACAGGCCGAAATTGCGCCAGAAGCTCCTACCATTGGGATCACACTAGATGGATTGCTTAATGTTTGAAGTGCGACCGCTGCGAGCCCACCTAAAAAGTAGAACAAGGCAAATTTTACGTTGCCGATGACAGCTTCTATATTATCTGCAAACACCCACAAGAAAAGCATATTGCCAATTAAATGCATGAAACCGCCGTGCAGAAACATGGAGGTAAAAGACATACTAAAATCTTTGCCTGCAACGATATCAGCAGGAATAACACCATAGGTATTTACAAACACTGCACATTGGGCGTCCTTAAGAGTCAATTGATATAGAAATACTAGAATATTTAGACCAATAAAAGAATAAGTCAAAAATGGCTTTGCCCCACCTTTCACATTTACATCACCAATAGGAAAGATCATTTTCTTAAAGCCTTGAGCGCTTCATCCATTTGCAACTCCTTATACATAACTTCCTGAAGTTTCCGCTCGGTATTGTAAAACATCATTTGAGGTATGCCTTCCATATCAAATAGCTGTGAAGTAATTTCGCTATTGTCTGCACAAACGATAAAATTTTCCGTTTCCCCCAACCCACATTCGGCAACAAAATTGGGCAACATTCCAAGTAAGTTTTTTCCTGTCATATACACTATGCTGATGCCTTCAAATTTATCAATATTCTTCTGAATGTCAATTGCGATCTCTTTACAATGCCCACAGCCCGGATTGAAAAGAACAAGCATTACAGGACCGTCAGGTAGTTTTGAAGAGAACTCTAAATTCATTGCTGAGGTCACATAGTTAAAGTCCGGAAAGGGTGCGCCTTTGGTGGTCATTGGATTTTTGGGCTCATTGCTTGTCGCAACCTCTGTAAGCGCGCCCACCTTTTTGACTCCACAACTCATTATTGGAAGTGTAAAAATTATTATCAATAAAATTCTCATTGCTCTAGCGTGCATAATTTGTTTTTTAAATATAAATCGGCCAAAATAATATTTGAATAGGCCTCAACTATAGGGACTGCTCGAGGCACAGCACAAAGGTCATGCCTGCCACGAATTTCCAAGCTCACTTCATTCCCTTCGGTATCAACTGTTTGTTGCTCCTTCCCTATACTTGAGATGGGCTTGAAGTATGCACTAAAATAAATGCGCTCGCCTGTGCTAATTCCTCCTAATATTCCTCCGTGATTGTTCGTTTTTGTTCGGACAACATCATCTCTTATCTCAAAGGCGTCATTGTGTTCAGAACCTTTCATTCGAGACGCTTCCTTTCCTCTCCCAAATTCAACGGCCTTTACTGTATTTATACTGAAAAGAGCATGGCCCAATTGAGCTTGAAGCTTGCCAAAAATTGGCTCTCCTACACCTAGTGGCATGCCTTCTATGAGACAAGAAATAGCCCCGCCTAAAGTATCCTTTTCTTCAATAATTTCATCCAATTCATGCACAACATTTATTTCAAAATTATCGTCTATTAGATTATATAAAGAATTCTCTCGCTTCTTTAAGTGCTCTTCTGATAGTCCACTTTTGAATACCTTCTCAGTGTCAAATTGTGCTTGTCCAATTCCCGATACAAAGGCATCGCAGCGATAAGAATCTATTACATGGGACAAGTATTGTCTGGCAATTTCACCCGCTGCAACCATAGCTGCAGTAATGCGTATAGAAGCTCGCCCACCTCCTCTATGGTCTCTATGCCCATATTTAAGTTGATTGGTAAAATCGGCATGCCCAGGTCTGTACACTTTTTCTAAGAGATCATAGTCTTTGGAACGAGCATCCTTATTTCGAATCAAAATGGCAATCGGCCCCCCTGTTGTTTTATTCTTGAATACACCCGATATAATGTCAACTATATCTGCTTCAATTCGACTTGAAGCAAATTGTGCACGTGCGGTTTTCCGACGGTCAACCTCGGTTTGAATTTTTTCTAAATCTATACTCAAGCCCGCTGGACAGCCATTTAAAACTACCCCCACATGAGAACCGTGACTCTCTCCAAAACTACTTACCTTAAATATAGAACCTAGTGTATTCATTGTAAATTTGAACTCAATACATGCGAACTATCATCGAAAACATCAAAGGTCTTCTTCAAATTGAAACGCAAGACGAAGATAAGCAAGCTATCTCAGGTAGCGCTATGAAAAAGGTCCCCTATCTTGAGAATGCTTGGTTAAGCTATGAAAACAATCGAATTCTCGACTTTGGCACATCGACAGCTCCCAGAGGAGACAAACAGATTGATGCAAGCGGCAAATTTGTTTTGCCAAGCTATGTAGATGCCCATACCCATTTGGTGCATGCAGCTTCTAGGGAGGGTGAATTCGTAGACCGTATTCATGGCTTATCCTATGCAGAGATTGCGGCAAAAGGTGGAGGGATTTTAAATTCTGCTGCCAAATTGGGTCAAATGGAAGAAGACGAACTCTTTGATCTCGCATTGAAAAATCTAGAGGAAGTCATTGCATTTGGAACTGGAGCCATTGAAATCAAAAGTGGCTATGGTTTGAACACCGAATCGGAATTAAAAATGTTACGCGTCATTCGTCGTCTTAAAGAGCTCAAAAGAATTCCAATTAAGGCCTCCTTTCTCGCAGCCCACGCCTATCCCTTAGAATTTAAGGAGAACCACCAAGGCTATATCAAACTCATTATAGAAGAAATGCTGCCTCAAGTTGCCGAAGAAGGACTGGCAGATTATATGGATGTCTTTTGTGAGAAAGGCTTTTTTAGTGTTGATGAAACAGATAGACTGCTAGAAGCAGGATGGAAATATGGATTAAAACCCAAAATCCATGCGAATCAATTGCACAATAGCGGCGGAATTCAGGTTGGCGTAAAACATAATGCAATCAGTGTGGATCATCTAGAAAGCCTAGGGGAGGAGGAAATTAAAGTGCTTCAAAATTCGAATACTCTGCCCGTCCTACTACCAGGTGCGGCCTTCTTTCTCGGCATGAACTATCAACCAGCGAGAAAATTGATAGACGCCAATTTGCCAGTTTGCATCGCTTCAGATTTCAATCCAGGTTCTTGTCCCTCTGGAAATATGAATTTCATGATGAGTTTGGCCTGCACACAAATGCAAATGAGCCCAGAAGAAGCCCTAAATGCCTGTACTTTAAATGGTGCAGCCTCTTTGGAGATGAGTGCCGAGCTCGGAAGCATCAAAAAAGGCAAAAGAGCAAATCTAATCATCACGAAAAAAATTCCTTCTCTTGCATATATTCCTTATGCATTCGCACGAAATATTATAGAGCAGGTCATCGTCTAGACGTACCTTTACGATATATGTTCCAAGGCAAAAGACCTTATGTAATTTCAGGCCCATGTGGAGCCGAAAGTTTGGAGCAACTCACCCAAATTGCTCAACATTTTAAAGACAGTCCTGTACAGATGATTCGTGCTGGTGTTTGGAAACCAAGGACCAAGCCCGGCAGTTTCGAAGGCTTGGGCGAAGAAGCCCTCAAATATCTACAAGAAGTTAAGCGAATCAGCGGCAAAGCTGTTTGTACTGAGGTGGCCAATTCAGATCAAGTTGAACTAGCATTGAAGTATGGTATCGATTGTCTATGGATAGGTGCACGCAGCTCTGTAAATCCATTCACCGTTCAGGAGATAGCCGATGCTGTGCAGGGCACCAAAATTCCTATTATGATTAAAAACCCGATAAATCCGGATGTAGAACTTTGGACGGGCGCTATTCAACGAATTCAGAAGGCAGGGATTGAGCAAATAGCCGCAATTCACAGAGGCTTTTCATCTTTTGATTCGTCCAGCATCTATAGGAATAAACCTATTTGGGCCATTCCAATAGAACTCAAAAGACGCTTTGAACATATTCCCATTTATTGCGACATCAGCCACATTTGTGGGAAAAGGAGTTTACTTCAATCAATGGCTCAGCGTGCTATGGATTTAAATTTTGATGGTTTGATGATTGAATCCCATCCCAATCCTGATGAAGCCTTGAGTGATGCAAAGCAGCAAATAACACCCGATGAACTCATTTCCTTACTCAGCCAACTACAGATTAGAGAAATGGTTCAGGATAATGATACGCTTGAACAAATTGATTATATGCGGCAAATAATGGATAGCGTAGATGCTGAAATTGTAGAATTGCTCTCGCGGAGAAACGAGTTGGGATTGCAATTGGGCGATTTAAAATCTAAAAATAATATGAGCATCTACCAACCTAAACGTTGGAATGAAATTGTAGAATCACGCACTGATTGGGGTAAAAAAGCCTCTCTTGATAAGAAATTCGTTTTTGATATTTTTCAAAATATTCATGAGCATTCAATTAAATTGCAAATTGAGCAAATGCAGGCAGCAGAAAATTTAAAGCAAAAAAAGTAATGCTAGCACATCATAAGGATCACTATAAACGCTTCGAACAACAAATTGAAAATTCAAAGAATTACGTGCTGCCCTTCATTGAACAAAGCTTGGAATTGAAAAAAGGATTAAGGGTTATGGAAATGGGCTGTGGTGAAGGCGGAGTGATGAAACCCCTTGCACAAATGGGATGCGAATGTCTTGGTCTTGACCTCGATGCCCCTAGATTGAAATGGGGAGAAGAATACATGGCCGAAAACATTGCAAAAGGAAATTTAAAATTGATTTACAAAAACGTTTACGATGAAGATTTTGTAGAAGAACATCAAGAATACTTTGATTTAATCATCCTAAAAGACGTGATTGAACACCTACCTAACCAGGCAGACTTTTTAACTCATTTCCAACGCATTCTAAAACCAGGTGGTCAAATATTTTTCGGATTCCCTCCATGGCAAATGCCTTTTGGTGGACACCAACAAGTGCTCAACAGCAAATTGAGCAAAGTGCCGTATATCCATCTTCTGCCGGGCTTCATCTATTTTGGTTTGATGAAAAGTACTGGTGAATCAGAAGCTGTCATTGAAGGCATGCGAGAAATTAAAGACACTCGGATAAGCATAGAACGATTTGAACGCATAGTGAAGCAAACGAATTATGAAATTGTAAATAAGCAATGGTTTCTAATTAATCCAATCTATAAATATAAGTTTGGCCTTAAGCCTAGAAAGCAAAACTGGCTCTTTGGTGCGATTCCTTGGGTGCGAAATTTTTTGACGACCTGTGCCTATTATAGCATTAAGAAAGCTTAGCTATTAACTTGACCTATAGATTTTGTTAGGTAAATTAGAGAAAATGTTGAAATGTAAAAAACCAATTCCTCTCCTTCTCATACTCTTACTATTTTATGCTTGCGTAACAGAGGTAAGTGATGAGGTTTCGACGACCGAGAAGCCCGCCGACAAAATTGAATCTAAGAAGGTCGATTGCTTCGAGGGGCTATCGCTGGATACTTCAATCGGGAATGGCTGTGGAGATATTTTTCTTTTTCAGGTGATGGAAGAGGGAATATTAACAGTTCAAATAGACCCTGAAAAAATTGCTCTTGACTCAAATTGCAAGTACTTTAAAATTCAGGATGGTCTAAAAATTGAATTTGAAATATATCCTGAAAACGCAAAGATTGACGAGCGAATTCAACCCTATTGCAGTTGTTTTAGGTCACCAGGGGAACCAAATCGAATTCATGTCGAAGCAAGTAATGGAGTTATGATTGCAAATACTACTAGCGAAACAGGAGAAAGAATCAAACAAATTTCAGCCTTATTGAAAGAGCTCGAATTCGAGCATCCTGAAAGCGGGAAAGTAATTTTCATTGAGGAAGCCCTCTTCTGGAATGTCGCCGTCGGATGGAGGGCTGGCTAAATATCAAATTCCACTGAAGCAAACTAATCAGATTATTAACATGCTTTATAGAAAGTCAAAAGGGCAATTCACACACTATTAGCAATTCCTTCATTTCCTTTGTAGTTAGAAAAGAACCAATGAAACATATACTGTTTTTAATCATTATCGCCCTCACATTCCAGAATGCATCATTCGCACAAGTTGGCGACGCAAAAGCTAAGGCCGTTTTAGGTAAGGTTAGTGAAAGCTTGAAAAACATGAAGTCGATGAAGGCCAATTTTGAAATTGCCATCAAATCTAAAAACGGTAAAGTCACAGACACGCGCAAAGGTTCAGTATATATGAAAGGGGATAAATATCATGTCAAAATTAACGGCCAAGAAATTTATTCTGACAACGAAACTGTTTGGACATACATCAAAGAGAGTAATGAAGTGCAGATTTCAGAATTTGAAGATGGAGATGAAAGCTTCACTCCAAATAAGCTCTTTACCAATTTCTACGAGAAAGCTTATGCTTATAAATATCTAGGCTTTAAAAAATACACAAAGAATTCTTACTATTTCGTAGGCCTCATGCCACTGAAAAAATCAGTACAATATGAAAAAATTGTACTGAAAATCAATAAGGCGTCTAATTTAGTTATGGGAGGTTCCGTTTACGACAAGAACGGAAATGTATACAAATACAAAATCTACAATTACAGCAAGAACCCAAGTCTTTCAGACAATATCTTCACTTTTAATAAATCATCACACCCCAATGTTGAGGTGGTTGATTTAAGATAAATTTGTTTTTACTAGTTGTAAGAATTCAGCACGCGTCTTTTCATTATTTTGAAATAGGCCACTGAAAGCAGAAGTCGTTGTTAGACTGTTCTGTTTTTGTACACCCCGCATCATCATACATAAATGCTTAGCCTCAATTACAACGGCTGCGCCGAGTGGAGATAAAGCTTCTTCAACCGCTTTGAGAATCTGATCTGTTAGTCTTTCTTGAACTTGCAAGCGTCTAGAAAAGGCATCGACAACGCGCGCCAATTTGCTCAAACCCGTGATATAGCCATCAGGGATATAGGCAATATGAGCCTTCCCGAAAAAGGGCAACATATGATGCTCGCACATTGAATACACTTCTATATCCTTCACGATCACCATTTCTTTATAGGCCTCTTCAAATTTTGCAGAATTTAAAATAGCCACTGGATCTTGTTCGTAGCCATTGGTCATAAAAGCCAAGGACTTTGCAACACGCTCAGGAGTCTTAATTAAACCTTCTCGTTCTTTGTCCTCGCCAAGAATATCCAAAACACTACCATAATGCTCTTTGAGCTTCTCGATAGTTTCTGCATTATATTCTTCAGTCTTCTTATAGTTAGCCATAATATTCAATATAAATTTTAGGAGTCTCGATTAATTTCACGCAATGCAATTGCACACCTAGCTCTTCAATGGGACCTTTTATCTCTTCCCATATTGTAGTGGTAAAGTTCTCTGCACTCGTCAATTTCCCTTCCATAAAGGGAACGTCTATGTTTAAATTTCTGTGATCCGCCTCATCAACAATGTACTTCTTAATAATGCGACTCAAGTCTTGAGCATTTAGCACAAAACCACTCTCGGGATTTGTTTCGCCTTTTACAGTAACATGCAATTCGTAATTGTGCCCGTGAAAGTTCTCATTTGCACACTTACCAAAAAATGCTTTATTCTCTTCGGCAGACCAATTTTTGTTCCACAATTTATGGGCGGCGTTAAAATGTTCGACACGGGTTACATAAACCATTTTATAAAATTACATCCTTTGCATTATATAGCCACTTCAGACTAACTATGTCCTATTAATACTTCCTATCTTAGACTAGTGAATATTTTAGTGATTTCGGCCACTGATGCTGAGCAAAAAGACCTGAGAACAAAGATCAAAAAGGAGAAAACAGCGCACAATATTGTCTGGGCTCATTCTGGCATTGGAAATTTGATGACGGCCAGCAATTTGAGCGTGCTTATAGCAAAAAAGAAATTCGAACTCGTCATCCAAATTGGAATAGCTGGAAGCTTCTGTAAGAGAAGAAGAAAGCGCAATGATGTCGTGGTGGTGCAATCTGAAATCCTTGGAGACCTCTATATTGAGGAAAAAAAGAAATTTAAGGATGGTTTTGAGCTCGGGCTAATCAAAAAGAACCAAAGACCCTTCAGAGATGGACAGCTCAAAAACCCTAAAAAGTTCAAGGAATTGAAGCATTTGGAACATGTTATCGGCTTAACGGTAAATACCATTCATGATAGCGAACTAATCAATAAAAAAAGGCGCAAAAAATGGAATCCGGATATAGAAAGTATGGAAGGAGCTGCCTTGCACTATGTCTGCCTATTACAGAAAATACCCTTCATTCAGATTAGGGCAATATCAAACTTTGTTGGCGTCAGAGACAAAACAGAATGGACCACTGAAGAAGCTCTCATAGCGCTGCATGATGAAACATTCACTTTTATAAGTAAATTGAAATGAAACTGAGCATCGGCATAAGTCCTTGTCCTAATGATACTTATATTTTCGAGGCCATCCACAACGAGACGATAGGCATTGAAGGAATTTCCTTCGATTTTCACTTCGCAGACATTCAAGAGCTCAATCGCATGGCTTCGGCAGGCTCATTAGACTTAGTCAAGTTGAGTTATGCGCACTATTTTTCTGTTGCAACTGAATATGCCCTTTTAAGAGCTGGTGGCGCTATGGGAAAAGGCGTTGGGCCACTTCTTATTTATAAGAATAAGCCAGAAGAGCTATCTAAGGCTGTGTGCGCTATTCCAGGAGAAAATACGACAGCCAATTTTCTGCTGAACAATCATTATCCCGAAATAAGCCAGAAACAAACTTTTCGCTTTGATCAAATTGAGGATGCCGTGTTGAATGAAGAAGTAGCGCTTGGGCTCATCATACATGAGAATCGATTTACCTATGAGAAAAAAGGACTCCACAAGCTTGCTGACCTTGGAGATTTATGGGAAGCGTCAACGAACTGCCCTATTCCGCTCGGCGGCATTGCAATCAAAAGAAAATTTTCTAAATCGCTGGCTAACAACATAAACGAGCTGATCATTCAATCTATCGAATTAAGCGGCTATCATCTTGAATTATCAGAATTCATTTGCCAACATGCTCAAGAAATGAAGACTGAAGTGATGCAGCAGCATATAGATTTGTATGTAAATGAACACTCCATAGAAGTGGGCAAAGCGGGTATTTTAGCAATTGAAAAAATGCAGGCATTCATAGCTCCACATCAGAAATACGACATATTTATTGCCAAATAATGGAATACACCTATAGAGCCTTTGACCAACTGAGTGTCCACCAGCTGTACGATCTGCTTCAATTGCGGAATGAAGTCTTTGTGATTGAGCAAGACTGCATCTATCAAGACGCAGATGGAAAGGACAAGCAAAGCTTTCATCTTTTGGCTCATATGGAGGATGAACTCGTAGCTTACTGTCGCATAGTGCCAGAAGGCATATCCTATGAAGGTTATTGCAGCATCGGCCGAGTGGTAAACTCAAAAAATCATAGAGGCCAAGGTATTGGCGTAGCCTTGATGAAAAAGGCCATTGAAATTTGCCAGCGTCAATTCGAACATCCCATCAAGCTCTCTGGCCAATGCTATTTAGAAAAGTTTTACAAAGACTTGGGCTTTGAGGTCGTGAGTGAGCAATATCTAGAAGATGATATTCCACATTATGCCATGGTATACAGATTTGAGGCCTAGCGTTTAATTATTTTTCTACTGTGCCTCAGACCCAATTTACCGGACAGGATTTGAACCACATAAACACCTGACTGCAAGCCATTTAGTTGCACTAAATTCTTACCCCGCTTTAATAATTGCTCAGTTAAAAGACGACCACTCATATCCATGATTTTAGCGATTCCATCTGCATCAATTTCTATGACAACATTCTCGTCGGCAGGATTTGGGTAAATAACAATCTCAAATGGATTTAAATGGGCAGTCACATTGGGTGAGCACGGTGCACAATAAGTACCGCCGCAATCAATACCGACCTCATCTCCATTTTGGATATGGTCCTTACAAGACCAGGCCGATTGAATTTGCAAGGCCTCTGTTTCTAAGGAATCCTTATTGAGCTGCTCTATGGCGCTCAATGAGCCGATTAAATTATTGGTCTCCAAAGAATCTAATAAGAGGTCAAAAAATAGCTGGCCAGCCGTATCAGTGTCTATTAGCTTATAACGACTGTTTCGAATGGCCCATTGGTTTTGCGATCTGCTGTCGCCAAAGTCCATATAATTACAATCCCTAGTCTGCCCTACACTGTTGTCAAACAAGTGATCAAAGCTGAGGCTGTTATAAACTCCTCCAGGAAGTGAAGCTCCAATATATTCAAGTATTGTCGCATACAAATCCGACACATTGGTCAAGGAAAGGTCGATTTCGGCTTGTCGGCTTACTCCGGCACCACTAATAATCAATGGAACATTGACCCCACCTTCATATAGAGAACCCTTGCCGTGTCCATTAGGATAATTTTGCATCACATTCCCAGGGGTGCCATTATCCCCCAAATAAATAATTAAGGTGCTATCAAGCACAGCTTGCGGAATACTGTCTAAAAGCTGACCAATGTAGTAGTCCATACTTTCGATTGCAGCAACAAACTTTCTCTTATTGTTGTTTGTGTTTCCGATGGAGTAGGTTCCTGACGGTGGCACATGATAAGGAGTATGCGGTGCTACATGCGCTAAACACAGAAACCAAGCTTGAGATTGTCCATTAATCCATTGAATCGCGTCTTGTGTGAAGTTTTCCGTCACATATTGGTTGACTATTGGGACCGGCGTAGCATTTTCAATCTTTGTCCAATTGTAATAATCAGGGACAGCGCCTTGAAAAACCCCACTATAATAATCGAGTCCATGATAGTAAGGGTCGTTATAATCTGTCGGACCACTAGAAATATGCCATTTCCCAATTTGAGCAGTTACATAGCTGCCATTAGTTAGAGTCTCAATGGCTTTGAATAATGAAAAATGGCTGCTGTCCAAATTTCCAGGCACAGCCTTGACCCCAGTCTTGTTTCCATGCTTCCCTGAAGTCCAGGAGGCTCTCGTTGGAGTACAAACAGGAGCGGCCCACATATTTTTAAAGGTGATTCCATTGGCTTGCATCGCATCTATATGCGGAGTAGTTGGCATTAAATTATTTTGTTGGTAGCCATTGGTGTAATCTAGGCCTACATCATCTGAAATTATGAGGAGCACATTTCTTTGTGCGTTACTGCTGCCAAAGATTGAGAGAAAAGATAGAATAAAGAGGAATCTAAGCGCCATAAATGCGTTTTGACTATAGGTGACAAAAATTATACCACATTGACTAATTCGTATAGTCAATCAAACGAACGTCAAATATTAACACAGAACCCCCTGGTATTGAACCAGAGCCATTTTGCCCATAACCCAAGCGTGCCGGAATTAAGAGCTTGCCATTTCCACCGCGTTCGAAGTAAGGAATGCCTTCGGTCCACCCTTGAATGACATTTTGCAGAGGGAAGGTTGCATTAGGGCTAGCGTCAAATTGAGAGCCATCAATCAAATAGCCGGCATATTCTACGGTCACCGTACTTGTAGCTGTAGGATTGGTACCGTCGCCAGTTCCTTCAACAATTACATGCAAGCCCGAAGGAGTATTAATGGCTTGTAGTCCATTATCTTCCAAATAAGCAGTAATTTCTACCAGGTTACGCTGAAAGACCTCTTCTTCGGTATCTTTATTGCAAGATCCACAGATAATTGTCGCAGTAATTAATAGAAAGCATAGCCAATTTGTCTTCATTCATTAAATGTAAAGATTGTTCTGATAAAGGCCGAAAAAAGGCTTGAAAATGATTAGAATATTCAAAATTAGTCTAACTTTGCACGCTCTTAAGAAAATCAATAGCTTTTGATTACTTGGGAGTTCCGCCTAAAAAACGGGACGCTAACACCAAAAAAAAGAAAAAATGGCAAAAGAAATCGGTGGCTTTATTAAGCTACAAGTTCGTGGAGGCCAAGCAAATCCTTCTCCTCCCGTAGGTCCAGCACTAGGTGCTAAAGGCGTGAATATAATGGACTTCTGTAAGCAGTTCAACGCTAGAACCCAAGACCAACAAGGTAAAGTACTTCCAGTAGTTGTTACAGTTTATGCAGACAAGAGTTTTGATTTTATTATCAAAACAGCTCCTGCGGCGATACAACTTTTAGAAGCTGCTAAATTGAAAAGTGGTTCTGCCGAATCCAATCGTGTAAAAGTGGGTAAGGTCAAATGGGATCAATTAAGGGTTATCGCTGAAGATAAAATGGCAGACCTCAATTGTTTCACTGTTGAAAGTGGAATGCGCATGCTAGCAGGAACTGCTAGAAGTATGGGACTAGTTGTTGACGGAAAAGCTCCTTGGGACGAAAACTAAAAAAAGCTATTAATCATGGGATTGACTAAGAAAAGAAAGGCTGCAGAGGCCAAAATAAATAGAGAGAAACTGTATCCAATTGGAGAAGCTTCTTCTCTAGTAAAAGAAATTAACTGTACAAAGTTTGACAGTTCTATTGACCTTCACATTCGTTTGGGTGTAGATCCTCGTAAAGCTGATCAAGCTATTCGTGGAACGGTAACCCTACCGCATGGTACAGGAAAAACTAAAACAGTATTGGTTCTTTGTACTCCTGACAAGGAGCAAGAAGCTAAAGATGCTGGGGCTGACCACGTTGGTCTTGATGAATACATTCAAAAAATCAATGACGGTTGGTTAGACATCGATGTAGTAATTGCTACTCCATCTGTTATGCCTAAGATTGGACGTTTAGGACGAGTTCTAGGACCTCGAAATCTTATGCCGAATCCTAAAACGGGAACGGTTACAGTAAATGTAGGACAAGCTGTCAATGACGTTAAAGGTGGTAAAATTGCCTTCAAGGTCGACAAAGCTGGTATTATCCATGCTTCAGTTGCTAGGGTTTCATTCGAAGCTAAGAAGATTGAAGAAAATGCCATGGAACTTCTGAACGCTGTTGTGCGCTTGAAACCTGCTTCTGCTAAAGGTGTTTATATAAAAGGAATTTCAATGGCATCATCCATGAGCCCAGGAATAGGTTTGGATGCAAGAGCCCTAAACAAATAAAAATTATTCGATTATGCCGATGACATTAGAACAAAAGAATGAAGCAATAGAAGCGTTGAAGGAGAAATTCTCCAACTACAGTAACTTCTATTTGACAGATACAGAATCTTTGACGGTAGCACAGTTTGGTGCACTTCGTCGCTCTTGTTTTGAAAAACAAGTTGAGATGAAAATTGCAAAGAATACATTAATTAAAAAAGCGATGGAATCATTAGGTGCCGATACCTATGAAGGCACATTTGATTCGTTGAAAGGAGTAACGGCATTAATGTTCTCCGAAAACCCTAAAGAGCCAGCAGTCATTTTATCTTCTTTCAGAGATGATAATCCTGGTGACCGCCCTGTTCTCAAGGCAGCCTTTATTGATGGCGACATTTTCGTTGGTGATGACCAATTGAAAACATTGAAGAAAATGAAAACAAAACAGGAAATGGTTGGAGAAATCATTGGCCTATTACAATCACCAATAAAGAATGTTATCGGTGGTCTACAATCTTCTGGTGGACAGAAGCTTTCTGGACTATTGAAGGCCCTAGAAGACAGAGCCGAATAAATACAGCTTCCATAACTTAATCATATACAATAAAATTTAAAACAAACAACAATGGCAGATTTAAAAGACTTCGCAGAACAGCTTGTTAACCTATCGGTTAAGGATGTAAGCGAACTAGCAACTATACTTAAAGATGAGTACGGTATCGAACCTGCTGCAGCAGCTCCAGTGATGGTAGCTGGCGGTGCAGCTGGTGGCGACGCAGGTGGTGCTGAGCAAACTGAATTTACAGTTGAGCTCGTTAGCGCAGGCGCAAGCAAACTAAACGTAGTAAAAGCCGTAAAGGAAATTACTGGTTTAGGGCTTAAAGAGGCAAAAGAAGTGGTTGACAGTGCTCCAAGCGCAGTCAAAGAAAACATTTCTAAAGCTGAAGCTGACGATATCGTAGGCAAGCTTAAAGAAGCGGGCGCTGAGGTTGAACTCAAGTAATCAAATCTTTAAATAAGACTTCAATCCCTTCGGCTAGTCCGAAGGGATTTTTTATTTTTACGGGACATGGCATTAGACAAAAATCAAATTGCACAACGCATCGCGCAAGAACTCCAAGATGGATATTATGTCAACCTCGGAATAGGAATTCCTACTCTTGTGGCAAATTATATTCCTGATGGTATAGAGGTTGTTCTACAAAGTGAAAATGGCCTCTTAGGGATGGGCCCATTCCCAATCGAAGGTAAAGAGGATGCTGATTTGATCAATGCTGGCAAGCAGACCATTACAACATTAGATGGTTCAGCTTTCTTTGATAGTGCCATGAGTTTTGGAATGATTAGATCAGGCAAAGTTGATCTCACCGTTCTTGGAGCAATGGAAGTCGCCGACAATGGAGATATTGCAAATTGGAAAATTCCTGGCAAAATGGTCAAAGGCATGGGAGGCGCTATGGACCTTGTGGCAAGCGCCAAAAATATTATCGTTGCTATGCGTCACACCTCCAAGAGCGGAAGCAGCAAACTTCTCCCCTCTTGCTCGCTCCCAATAACGGGAATCAATTGCGTAAAAAAAGTAGTCAGTGACCTCGGTGTATTTGACATCACCGAAAATGGCTTTCTTTGTATTGAGCATGCACCAGGGGTAAGTCTAGAAGAAATTAAAGAAAAGACAGCTGGGCGCCTGACTATATCCGAAAATGTCAAAGAGATGTCCATCTAATTATTTATCATATTTTGAACAAAAAAAGCTAACTTTACCCCATATATACTGAATGCGTCGCAGAAGAAAATACGTGCCTAGAAAAAGAGGGCCGGAACACAAAATCAACGAAAAAATAACTGCTAAAGAAGTACGACTCGTAGGTGAAAATATTGAACCTGGAGTGTACCCAATTTCAAAAGCTTTGGAACAAGCAGCAGAAGAAGGACTAGACTTGGTGGAAATTTCACCAAAAGCCTCTCCCCCAGTTTGCCGAATAGTGGACTACAATAAGTTTCTCTATGAGAAGAAGAAAAAGGATAAAGAGATTAAGGCAAAAAGCAAAAAGAGTGATCTGAAAGAAATTCGTTTTGGACCAAATACAGATGACCATGATTTTGAATTCAAAACTAAACATGCCATTAAATTTCTTGAGCAAGGCCATAAAGTAAAGGCCTATGTACAGTTTCGTGGACGATCCATTGTCTTTAAAGATCGAGGCGAGCTCATCCTGCTCAAATTTGCTGAGAGACTCACTGAATTTGGTGCATTAGAAAACATGCCAAAGCTTGAAGGAAAGAGAATGCATGCTATTTTCCTTCCAAAAGGCAAGAAAGGCTAACAACATAATTTATTGATATTCAAGAATTTAGGCCCCATCAGGGGCCTAAATCTGTTAAATTTCGTTAGTAGACTAAACTTTCGATACTCTTTTAGTGTCAAACTAGTAACCATAAAACGAATAATCATGAAAAATAAAATTCTACTCACAGCAATTATAGCAATAACGGCATTGTTTGCGATGCCAACAGAATTGATGGCATTAGATCATCACAGAAACGGAAGATACCACTACGTTACAATGCGTAATGGACGTATGCAGGTTATTGTACACAACAACATGAATCCTAATTTTGGTCAGCGAGTTTGCGGATGTTTCCAAGCTAACCGCAACATGTTCAATACAGGATTTTTTACTTGTAACTCAAGAGGATGCGGAATGCGCGGACAGAGAGTAAGACTCTTCGGAAATAGTTGGTATAACAATGGACGTTTCAACGGATATTGGAACAACGGATGGGTCAACAGAGGCAACTGCGGCATAAACAATAACGGTTATGGCTTTGGACGCGGAAACGGTTGGAACAACGGACGATATGGTCAAGGTTGGGGAAATGGAAGAGGTTATAACCAAGGTGGTAATCGCGGAAATGGAAGAGGATACGGTCAAGGCGGAAACCGTGGAAACGGTAGAGGATACGGACAAGGTGGAAACCGAGGTAACGGAAGAGGTTACGGACAAGGCGGAAACCGAGGTAACGGAAAAGGTTACGGACAAGGTGGAAATCGTGGAAACGGTAAAGGCCAAGGCGGAACCAGAGGAAGTGGAAACGGACGCGGACACAACGGCCATGGATACGGAAATGGTAGATAATTAAACCAAGCACACATAAAGAAGAGCTGTCTCAATTGAGACAGCTCTTCTTATTTCTGAAAGGCTCTAAGGCCTAGACTTTAACGCTACATTTTAATCCCTTGGACAAGTAATAACTACCTTACCAATTCAGTTGATTTACATGATAATAGAAAGTAGGAATTTAAGAATCTGTCTCTCCATCCTCATAATCGTCGTCTTACTTGGTTGTAATCAAGATGACAAACGACAAAAAATGGCGGAGAGGAAGGCAGATGTATTCCTCAAAAAACATTTGGATAAATTTCTAAAATTTCCAGAGTTAGATCGATACAGTTACAATCGCGGATCAGAATTTTTAAGTTCTGATTCGACAAATAAGTATAGAATTTATGTGCATGATGAGAGCCTCGGCTTTCATTGTTTTTCAGACAGCTGTACTTTCGACGAAGCATTTGACCATTCCGCTCTGAGACTTCCGCGTGGCTCATATCAGATAAAAAAAGATTCTATCTTCTCAAGACGAATACGATCTGACGGCTCCCTGTACAGCGAAGCACAAGCATTCAATTCTGACGCTAAGACATACTATTCAGCCCTGAAATCACTCTTAGAGAGCTTTGAGATATTTGGCTATAATTATCCACAGGACAAATCATTTTTAAAAGTCTATCTTAATCTTGAATACTATTTGATTCAAACTAAATCCTTAGATGATGTCCTCAAAAAAGAAGCTTGGAGCAAAAATGATCAACTGATAAAATCCTATAAGAATGATTGGTACTTAATAAAGAAAGATAGACCTATTGATTTAGGATAATTTTCTAAATCAATGATGAAAAATGAGAAGGTTGAACAAAAAAAAACTCGTCCCAACCAATGGTCGGGACGAGAAGAATTCACTATTAGTTATAGTTCCCTCTACTGTTTCTTAGTGAATTTTATCAGGTTAGCTGATTTAGAAACGTCTGTTGCATATCTCAGGACATAGTTTCCTGCTGCTAGACCGCCTAGGTCTATTGGCATGCTGCTACTTCCTCTGCTGATGATGCTAGAATTTTGTTGAAGTGTTCGACCCGCCATATCGATGATTTCAATACTGAGTAAAACCTCTTCGTCTTTATTGTCATACACAAATGTCATTTGCTCCGTCGCTGGATTTGGAAAAACATATGCAGCTCCATCTATATCAATTGAACGACTCAGGTGTACGATGTTTGAGTGAAAGTTTACTTGTCCGTCGATGTCAATAGTTTTCAATCGATAAAAAGTTGATGCGTGAGGATCTTCGTCTTCCATAATATAAGAGTTTTCTCCCTTAGTATTCTTCGCTGTTAGGTGACCTACAGTTTCAAACTCTACTTGATCCACTGATCTTTGTAGTTCATATCCGTGAAGATTTTCTTCGTCTTGTACTGACCAACGTAGGCTGTTTGTGCCATCATTATTTTTCACTCCGGTGAAAGAGGTCACATTAACGGGTAAGGCGCTTGAAGAGAAAGATTCTATAACAATTCCAGGACTCAGATTGTAAAATGAACCGGTAACCGCTTGCTCAAGTCTCACCGCCTTGACCATATAAGTACTCATGTTTGCAGTTTTATTAGAAGGAGGATTTGTGTCAGTGAATGAAGTTGAATTTATTGGGTTTTGAGTAAGAAGGGTAAACTGACCATCAATGTTGGATGCGCGATACACATAATATCCTTCAATATTAGCTTCAGCTGAAGGAGTCCAATCTATTTGAATTTGGCTATCTCCATTAACTGGAACAGCTGTAATAATTTTTGGCGCTTCAATCATGTGCATTTTCAGGCTTGGATCACCAAGAAGAGCGTTATGAATTTGAGTGCTATACGCACCTTTGGGGAAGTAAGTATTAACATTCTCAACAGTATTTAAGTAACCATAACCTATTGGCTCACCTAGAGACATAGTATGTAAGAACCAGTTTGGACGTCCACCCCAAATATTAACGAGTGCGTCTCCGCCTGCAATTGGTGCTCTCAAATAGTTATTGGTTTTATCCCAATCGCCAAAGTAGCTACCGTATTGCATGGTAAAAACTGTATTTAAATCTTTGTTTTTATAAGTTGTCGTTGTCGCAACTCCTGAACAACCTGTGTGCCATCCACCACCACATGCATAACTCCAGATCATAGACTCATTTTGTAACGCTTGCACATATGGACCTGCTGTGACATTTTGTTTACCAATTAAAGAAGACATATTTCTCCAACCGTTCTGCGCGAAGGCTTCACCTTGAAACCATCCAAAGCCATCTTTTAGAATTGCTTTATTTACATACTTTTTCACACCCGCTCTGTACTCATGATTTTTATTCAGATATTGTTTGAATAGAACTTTGTCATCAGGGTTAATCGTAGGCATATCATAAACGTCTACTCTACCGACAAATATTTTAGGGTTAGCACTTCCTTGTGCAGGTTTGTTCGTCAAATCGTACTTGCCGTCAGCAACCAAGTTGTGGTTTCTTGCATCTGAAGAATAAAGACTATTGACTTGAATGTCTGTCCATGTGCTGTTTGAAGAACTCATGTCTGCATAGTAATAATCTGCAGGCCAAGCACCAATGTGATCTACATGGCCATCAGGAGCCATATTTCCAGAGTATGGTACAGCTAAGTGACCCAGTATAATTACACCTTTAGTGTTTACTGGATCATTTAAAAAATCTGACTTGATAGTATTTTTTACTTGATTGACTGTTGCAGCGCGTGAAACATATTGAAGCGACACTGACCAACCTTCTTTGATTAAATCTCTTTTGAAAGTTTCTAATTCAGCAGCAGCATCTGTTTGATAAGTATCATCTACCAATACAATGATGCGTCCGTTTGAATGCACAGCAGGAACCTTAACTCCAGCATAAACATAGCCAGAGACATCATCATTTGAAGTATTCATTACAGCATACTCATAAGAACTTCCAATCGCTACACTATTGTCTGTAAATGTTGTAGTAGTCTGTGGTATGTTGGCCGCTAGAGTTGTCCATGTCGAACTAGAACGAGCTTTCCGAAGTACTCTATAAGTAGAGACATTTGGCAGAGTATGCCAATCTAAAGTGATTGCTGCAGGAGACTCTTGAATTGTGACGTCTATTTGAAAGACTAAATCAGCCGCTACCTGGGCTGAGGAATTTATACCTAATGTACACATTAGAATAAATGCAATGGATAAAAATTTGATTTTGAACATAGTAAAGGGTTTTAATGTTACTATGAGTAATTCAAACTTTATGCCACTGCAATATATAAATCATTGATTTTGAACAACTTAAGGTTATATTAATTTTTATATTAATATAATTTTATAGATGTTAGTTGTTGATAAACAATCATAAAGCCAATGCGACACTAGCTTCTAGATAAATTGGAAATGTGGATATCCAAAAGTTGCCATAATTCAAATTAAATAAATCAATATGTATAGAAGGCTGTAATTTATTGAATTAATACAAAAAAGGCTCCTCAAGAATGAGGAGCCTCCAAGTTTTCACAATACAAAATGTGTTAGTAGTAGATTATTTATGGTGAAGTAGGTTATTACTTCTTTAAAAACTTAATGCTTCCGTTGATATTCTCTTCAACACTGCTATATCGTAGGATATATTGAGCAGCTGCCAACTCATTGACATTGAAGCTGAACATACTTGAACCAGTATCTACAATTCTCTCTTCACTTAGAATTGTTCGGCCAGCGAGGTCAATGATTTCAACATATAATTGAACATCATCTTCTTCTGTGTTGTATACAAAGTTGATTTGATTAGAGGCAGGATTAGGGAAAAGTTGGACTTCAGTGTTTCCTTTTGAACAATTCAATAGAACTGAGCGTACTTCAGAGTTAGTAAAACTATTGTCTTGATCGACAAACTGTAACATATACTCATATGCTTCAGATTGATCGACTGCAGTTTCATCTAAGAAGCTATAAGATTGATCAGTAGAGCTGTTTCCACTAAGGCTAACAGTTCCAATTTTTTCGAAGAAGTATCCTGCTCCATCTTTACGGTAAACATCCGCATGACTAGTGTTTTGCTCTTGACTAGTACCCCATGAAAGAAGTACATCACAATTTAGCTCGCGTGCTTCAAATGTAGTGACTGTAAGTGGTAAAGCACTTGTTTCACAGAAAGACTGAGTTTGTGTACTCTCGTCATCGTCTGGCGCTGAATTAGTACCATTCATATATGCACTTGGTTGAAGATTCACATTCACTGCAAGAACAGTAGCTGCAGGAATAGTTGATGGTACATGTAGCGCAAGAATAATTTCTCCTGCTGCCAAAGGATTAGGGAAAATTGGATTAGTTCCCGTTCCTGGCAAAGTAGTATTCTGTGTTCCTATTATACAATTCGGTGCGAAGGCGTCAAATGCCCAAGTCATATTGTTTGAATAAGAACCGCTAACAACTGAAGCAGCTGTAGCTCCGTCCCATTCAAAACCTGTGATACAGATTGTAATAGTAAGTTCATCACCAGCAACTAATGGAGCATCAGTTGATGTGGTCAAACCTTGAGTGAACTTCACCGTGGTCAAAGAATCGCAAGAAAATCCAAGAACTGTAGGCTCAGGATTAAATTCGATGTTTTGAGTAAAAGGATTAAATGATTGTGCGAATGCGCTTGACGATATTATAAAAGCAAGCATTGTAATTGTGATTTTTTGTAGTAGATTATTCATTTTGTATGTTTTTTGCTGATTACCCCACAAATATACAGACAAGTCTTACACACTGACAAACAATGTTTTATGCATAACGCAATTTTAACTAACATAACACATTGATAATCAATCTACTAGGATTATCAATGAAGAATTTTGTTAAATCAGCTGTAATAATAAGTCCAAGAACCATGCCAAAGTACTCATAATCAGCATTTAATATAAATAAATTGCTAAAATATACAAGATGCTGACTATCAACTATATATAAAAAGGCCTTCCAAACGGAAGGCCTCCCTATTAAAAAGCTTTTAGTGGATTATTTCTTCGCAAATTTTAGTGCACCTTGGATGCCTTCTTCAACATTTTCATACTGAATAAGGTATTGGCCTGCAGCAATGTCATCTAAATTAAAAGTCATGATACCGCGAGTATCTTCAATAATCATTTCTTTCTCTCTAATAATTCTTCCAGTAGCATCCATAATACGCACAAACAGTTGAATATCGCCTTCTTGCGAGCTGTATACAAAGTTTATTTGATTGTTTGCAGGATTTGGGAAGAGTCGCACTTCTCCAGCAGTAGGTCCTCCACAATTCATTTGCACAGATTTTACTTCAGAACGACTAAATGTTCCGTCTAAATCATAAAATTTCAATTGATACTGATATGCTTCCATTTGATTCTCTACATTTTGATCAAGGAAAGAATATTCCAAATTTGATTCATTCCATCCTGCAAGCTCTACTCTAGCAATTTCTTTATAAGGAAAAAATTCTCCATCCTTTCTGAGTACAGAAACATGAGAAGTGTTTTCCTCTTGAGCGGTTTCCCAATTCAATAGAACATCACAGTTTAACTCTTTTGCTTCAAATGACAATACTTCTAAAGGAATATTGAAACCTGTTGGACATACTGCCGATTGAGTTTGAGTACTCTCATCATCATCTGGAGCTGAATTAGTCGAATTCATATAAGCACTTGGTTGAAGATTTACGTTTACCGCAAGTACTGTACCTTGAGCTAGTGTAGAATCTACATAAAGCGCTAAGGTAATTTGACCAGCAGCTAAAGGATTTGGGAAAATAGGGTTTGTACCTGTTCCTGGCAAAGTAGTATTTTGAGTACCTGTTATACAATTTGGTGCGAATGGATCAAATGCCCAATTGAAGTTTGAAGAATAAGAACCTCCAACGACTGCCCCAACAGTTGTACCGTTCCATTCAAATCCTGTGATACAGATTGTAACTGTCAATTCATCTCCAACGACCAATGGCGCGTCAGTCGATGTGGTTAGGCCTTGGGTAAACTCAACAATTGGAGTTTCACCACATACATAACCGAGCGGGGTTGGCTCTGGATTAAATTCAATATTTTGCGTAAATGGGTTAAATGACTGGGCAAAGGCCAAATTGGACGATACCAAAAGTGCAAAAAGCACGAGTGACTTAAACGATTTCATAATACAGTTTGTTTAGACATCAAAGATAGTGCCCTTTGAGAATAAACCTATTTTTAACAGTAGTATTATACTATATCTATCATATAAAAATTCTGATCTTAAGTTAAGATAAAACTTATCTAAATATATGGAAATCAACAATTTAAGAGCAAGTTTCAGCATTGCATTAAAGGACACATATAGATTTATGCACTATATAAATGAAAAATATAGCGTCAAAAAATGCATGCCTTGCTTTATCTGGTGTGAACTAATTTAAAAAACTTGAAATGGCTCAGTCCACATCGTTCCTGTATCCAAGTTTTTAAACACCATCATATAGTGCGCGGGAATTAGTTCTGAAAGATCAAGCGATGTTACTCTAGAGTCCTGAACTTCTTTAATCCTGAACAGTTCCCTACCCTGAACATCGAGAATAATAATTTGAATAAGATCATTAAGAGCCTCATGCACTATGTTCAATGAACCATTGGATGGATTAGGATAAATATGAGCAGTGGCATTTGATTTTGCGCAACGAATTTTTGCACTCTTCACTTGAGAAATAAAATGGCTCTGATCTCTATCCACAAACTTCAATCGATACTCAGCTTGTTTATCTAAGTTCTTATTATCTATATCTGTAAATGAAAATTTAGATGATACTGATTCACTACTCTTTGCCATAATTTCATGGATAGCACGAAATTCATTTTCATCTTCAAACCTGCGTTCAACAATCGTTTTTTCAAGGTTGTATTGAAAGCTCGTTGTCCAATCTAGTTTCATTTTACATTGATTTTCAATCAGGGTAAAAGAGCTCAGTTCTACTGGCAGGGACAAGACTGGAGCACTTACTCCAAAATTTGCTTGATAGGTTTGATTAGTGTCTATATTCACCGTCATGATTCCATTATGTGCGCCATCATTACCTACATTATCGCAGCAGTCGTCGCCCACAAAGTTCCAAAAGCAAGGAAGTGATGCCGATGGAACAGGTCCATTTATCGTACCTTGAACAGAACTCAAAATTACAGCATAGGCACTTTCCAATTTTGCATCATTGAAATGAAAAGACCCGTCGGCCGAGACCATTTGGACGTCATCCACATTGAAATTTGGGTCAACCAAATGAACATATAGCGGTGTTGAGCAGATGGAGCTAATCCCTACCCCATCAACTTGATTATTGGCATCACCATCAATATCGTAAAAAACATTTCCATAAATATCAATTGGACATACTGCAGAAGTCTGGGTTTGAGTGAGCTCATTATCATCAGCAATTGTGTTCGAAATGTCCATATATGCAGGAACCTCTAGTGTCACATCACCAACAAGAATAGAACCAGCAGGCGAAATATCATTTACTACCAGATCGACAATGATTGAACCGACAGAATTCGGGTTTGGATTTAGTGGGTTGGTTCCAGTTCCTGGAAGTGGACCATTTTGAGTTCCGACTAGGCAATTTGGCGAAATAGGATCAAAGGCCCAGTTAAAATGGCTGATATATGATCCTGATAAAATTGAGCTTGGAGTTGTTCCGTCGAATTCAAAGCCGGTAAGACAGATATATACTTTTAAAGGATCATTGGGATCTAAGTGAGCGTCTGTCATCGTCGTGAAACCCATGGCAAAGATCAATTGGGAATGATAATCGCACTCAAAACCCGTATTGGGTGGCTCAGGACTAAATTCTATGTTTTGCGTAAATGGATTAAAAGCTTGAGCATTAAGACTTAAATTAACAGTCTGCAAGAGAATCACCAATGTGATGCCGATTAAGTATGTCTTATTCATTCTGAGGGAATTAGGTATTATAGTATAGTTGTTTTTACTTAAAACAAACAATATGCCAAAGAGGAGCACTCACAAGCAAACCCTCAATATAATACTTAAATCACTGTATTTCAGAGATAAACATATTCTAAAAATAAAAATGCGAACTCTTTCCGAGCTCGCATTTTATCTAATTAGTTATCCTTCTACTTCTTTGTAAACTTCAGACTTCCATCTAGGTCATCTTCAAGGCTGTAGTAATGAACAATATATTCGCCATTTGCAATATCTCTGATGTCAAAGGTGAACATCGCACTTCCGTTGTCTATAATTTTAGATGTGCTGCGTATAGAACGACCCGCCATGTCTAAAACTTCAACTAACAATTGAATGTCTTCAGAACTTGTATTGTAAACGAAGTTAATTTGATTACTTGCTGGATTAGGAAAAAGTTCAACACCAACTGAACCTTTAGAACAATCTAACTTAGCTGTTCTAACTTCTGAATTAGTAAAGGTATTGTCTAAATCTACAAACTGAAGTTTGTACTCATAAGCTTCTTGTTGGTTTTCTGCAGTTTCATCCATAAATGAATAATCCTGAGCTGTTTCGCTATTTCCAGCAAGGCTTACAGTTCCAATTTTATTGAAAAAGCCGTTTGCTTTGTCCTTACGATATACATCAGCATGTGAAGTATTCAATTCTTGACTTGTAGTCCAAGAAAGAAGAACATTACAATTAATAACTTTTGCATCGAATGATGTGATTTCCAATGGTAGAGCTGCAGCTGTACTGAAAGCCACAGTTTCTGTTGATTCAATATCATCCGGTGTGGTATTTGACGCCTGCATATAAGAAGGAGAAATCAAAGAGACATCAACCTTTAGAGCATCACCAACAGCCAATGTGGTTGGTACTTCAAGAGCTAATTCAATCAGTCCAGCTGCATCTGTATTCGGTGCAAGTGGATTTGCTCCTGTTCCCGGTAGCGCTTTGTTTTGAGTCCCAATTATTGAATGTGGGAAAGCAGGATCAAATGACCAATTAAAGAATGAAGCATAAACTCCAGAAACAACTGATGTAGCTGAAAGGCCATCCCATTTAAAACCATCTAAAGTAACTTTTACTTTTAAAGGTTCGTTTGCGTTGAAGGGAGCATCTGCGACTGTTGTCATCCCCATTGTAAACTTCACAGATGTCGTAGAACCAAGTTCGAAGCCATCAATAGAAGGCTCTTGGCTGAACGCGATATTCTGAGTAAAAGGGTTATAAGCTTGAGCCAAGACAGTTGAACCAACTGGCAATAAGCATGCAGTAATTAAAATTGCGATTAGTGATTTTTTCATTGTAGTAGATTTAAAATTTTCTTTTGTTTATCTAGAGTCTTAACATGAATTGTAAATTCAATAGATGGTTTACAGTAGTAGTTATTTCTATAAATATCCATCAAAAAGTGGACATTTTTTGCTAATGAGATTTAAATCTTAGCCCATCATTTGCATTAATATTTTTGACAATTGTAAAAGACTGATTTAGAGCAAATTACATCTTTAAAATACCAAATCACCTAAGCTCTAAACTATCTTTTTAGGAAGTTCAAAGCGCCTAATTCCGCTTGTTCCCAATTAAAAAATTTGACACTGTACATTCCAGTTGGTAAGAAGGCTACTTCAAAGGAAAATGTGGCCGTACCACTTTCAACAATTTGAAATTCTTTCGTGACTAATTCCTTGCCAGACATGTCAATTAAGCTTACAAATACCTGTTCGTTTTTATTCTTCGTTGTATATGTAAAACTCAACTTGTCATCCACCGGATTTGGGAATAAGCTAAATGATGTTGCCTCAGGGTTACAATCCATTTTCAAGCTTCTAACTTCAGAAAAGGAGCTTGTATTATCAAAATCAATAAATGCCAATTTGTATTCAAACGGATATGAATCATCAAAAACCGTTTCATCAAGAAATGAATAGTTTATCGTTTCATTACTCTCCCCTTTATTTTCAACTGTGCCGACTACTTCAAATTCTGAGTTAGGACCAGATTTTCTTAAAATATTTGTGTGAGAAGAATTAGACTCTTGAAGGGTGGTCCACTTTAATTCAGCAGCACAATCTTTTTGTCGAAGATTAAATTCACTTAGACTCAAAGGCAGCGGCACCTTATATGAAACGCTAGAAGCAATGCCTACATCATCAGCTCCATTATTCGTTGCATTCATATAGCTAGCTACTTGTAAATTTCCGATGATTGCCAAATTCGTTGCTGGCGGCGTTGTTGTTGGAACTTTAACTCTGAAATTAATGTGAGAAATTGCGTTCCCTGGAATGGTTGCGATTTGCGTTCCAATAATGCAGCTTGGCGCAAATGAATCAAAAGCCCATGAAAAAAGTGATGCATAAGGACCTGTTACCACAGAATTTACATTGGTACTAAACCAATCAAGCCCAGTAACGCATAGAGTAATCCTCACTGGATCTCCATTTACCAAGGGGGCATTCGCTAATGTGGTCATTCCAAAATCGACTTTAGCTTGAACGACTTGACCACAATGCAAACCCGCCGGTAGCGGGGCTGGCACAAAGGTAATAGTATCGATTGTTGGATTGAATTGGGCAAAAGCCTGTACTGCAAAAAATGAGCAAATGAATAATCCAATTACTTTTTTCATACTATGGTTCTAATTATTAATCGTTGATGTTATCCTTCTGAATATTGATTATCTAAAGTACAAGAGACTTTCAGAATCAGAATTGTTCAAAGCATTTATTTCTCCACCACTACCTCCGAAAATCTGGACAGTAAGTGTTGTTTGTCCATCAGTGTTGTTGGGATTATAACTTCCTATAAAACCAATTCTAGAGATACCTCCAACTGGAAATCCACTAACAGCTGTATATTCCCAAATATGGAATGATGCATTTGTTGAATAATAAGTCCAATCAGGATTGTTCACCGAAATACCTCCGGCATTTATACTGCTTGGAGCCCATGTGAAAACGAAACGTGCAATATCCTTAGGGACAAGTACAAACACGGGTGAACAAGAAGACAAATTATTAAGCTCAGAAACACTGATTATAGTTCTTATCGGTGATTGACCAACAATTGCTGAAGGTGAAATTGCTATAGTAGGAACATAATCAGGAATGATACTAGTAATTATTAAATCGCCTGATGCCGAACAATCTCCATTTGTATAGGTATACGTATAGGTCTCACCAGAAGCTGCACTTGTAGGGTCAGCGACAGCATTTGCCCCTAAATTCCAAGTACCACCAGAATTATCTGCAGGCTCAAAAGATGTCAAATCTGTTGTGCTGTCTGCACAAAGAGAAAGTGTAGGGAAACTAAATGCATTCGGGCACTCAAAAAAGCCAAAATCAATCGTAAGATTTTCATTGGCATCTTTTGTTACAGCATCATTGTCAGGATTCTCTGCGGTAGGCTCTCCTCCTGAAACAATATTTATAGTACTACTGAAGTATTCATTATTGGCCGCAACATAAGTTATACCATTGTCATTATTATCGACATCATTATCGGCAATAGTCTCATTTATTGCACTACTTGTATAAGATGTGTTAGCAGGCGCCGCTATTGGAATAACAGAAACGACATAGTTGCCTTGTTGTGATTTAAACAGATACAGTCCGTTAGCATCTGTGGTCATCGTTGCAATTGATGCACCATCAGGCACCCCATCTAAATTTGTATCCTCATACAAATTGACTGTTGCACCCACCATTGGTAATTCTCCATTATCTAGAATTCCATTTTTGTTGGCGTCAATCCAAACTGAGTTTCCTATTGAAAATAGTTCTTCAATTCCGAAATTGGCTTGAGTTGCATTTGAGCTTGCCATAACAACCGTAACCATTCCATCTGTAGTTCCATCATTACCAATGTAATCGCAACAATCTTCACTAACATTTGCCCAACCATTAGGAAGAGAAGGTGAAGGAACAGCATTACCAATTATCCCTTGAGTAGTACTCAAACTTACAGTGAACGTTGCATTCGGGGCAACGTCAACAATAGTATAATTACCATTGGCAGCAACCAATGCAGTTCCAACGACATTACCACTTTGATCAGCGAGATTCGCATACAGTGGTGTGTTATCAGGATTTCCTAGTCCTATTCCATTTACATTCGCTGGTCCTGTAAAATCATTCAATACTCTTCCTGAAAGGTTGATTGTGCTATATGGTATATCAACAGTACCTGAACAAGCTGATGTTGCCCCACCATTGTCTGTAAGACTGTAGCTAATCTGTACCGTTGTAGCGCCACTTATAGGATCTACACAAATAGTTTGTGTAGGTTCGCCAGCAGCATTAGTTGGCACTTGAATTCCGCCAACAGGGAATGTTGCACAATCATATTGAACATTGTCCACCGTAATGCTTGTCGCATTTGTTGGACAAGAACAGATTGTTAAAAAATTAATAGTTCCGCCACTTGGATCAACACCGCTAAATGCATTTGCAGGAACGTTAGCACAATTTGTACCACCTGGGTTGACCTGCGAACTTTGCGTATTAGTTCCTGGAGTTGGAGGTTCTTGGATTCCAAAGTCAACCAAAGGAATATTAGTTGTCACGACAGAGACTGTTGTCGTTCCATCTACAGTACCATCACTAGTTGCGTTATTAGGACTTTCACCTGTATTAACCCAAGCTGCTGGAAGCGTCGCTGCCGGTAAGGCATTTCCAACAGTTCCTTGTACTGTACTCAAAACAAGAGTATAGTTCGTATTCGGATTAACAGGTTCGAATGAATATGTTCCATTGGCCGCAACTGTTGCTACGTCTACGACGTTTCCAGATGGATCAGCAAGATTGACGTAGAGTTGTGAGCCACTCGCTACTCCAATCCCAACACCATCAACATCGGTATCAGTTAGAGCATCTATGTCATTGAATACATTTCCTGAAATTAATATAGAACTGAAAGGAACATCAATTGTTCCGTCACATAGAGAAGTAGCTCCTCCATTATCAGTAACACTATATGAAATTTGTACCGTTGTCGCTCCGTCTATTGGGTCAACACATATTGATTGAGTTGGTTCTCCAGCTGCATTTGTTGGAATTTGAAGTCCTGCGGCAGGGAAATTAGTACAATCATAGAGTACAGAGTTCACCACTATACCGTTGATATTTGTTGGACATGAACAGAGTGTGATAAATGAAATTATACCACCGCTTGCATCAGTTCCACTGAATGCAGTAGCTGGTATATTCACACAATTTGTTCCTCCTGGATTGACTTGAGATGCTAGTGTATTGGTACCGGCCAGAGGTGGCTCCTGAATTCCAAAGTTTACATCTATTACATCGTTTACTCCAACGGTAACAGCTACTATTCCATCCACTGTTCCGTCATCTCCAACATTATCACAACAATCTTCTCCAGTATTTATCCAAGTACAAGGTAAGTTAACTGCAGGTGCAGCCATTCCAACAGTGCCTTGAATTGTACTGATTAAAACAGTATAGTTAGAATTTGGAACGATTGAATCTAAGATATATGAACCATTGGCAGCCACAGTAGTGACTTGTTCAACATCCCCAGCATTATCAATAAGGTTTGCATATAATTGCGTGCTACACGGATTCCCTACGCCTACTCCATCAACATTTGAATTTGTCAATCCATTTACATCATTAAATACCGTTCCTGAAATCGAGATATTACAATTGGTAATTGTCTGAGTACTTTCCAGATCATCAGGTGTTGAATTGGTTGGTATCATATAAGCCGGAATGCTCAAGCTAACATCAACAGAAAGAACTGTTCCTACAGTCGAACTTCCTGGAACACTTAAAGCTAGGATAACCGGACCTGCAGCTGCTGGGTTCGGAAAAAGTGGATTAGATCCCGTTCCGGGTATTGTTCCGTTCTGCGTTCCTATCAAACAGTTTGGATCTAATGGATCAAATGCCCAATTGAAGTTAGTAGTATATGAACCTGAAACGACAGCAGCTGCATTGGCCCCATTCCAAGTAAAACCTGCTATACAGATTTTCACCTCGAGTGGGTCGTTGGCAACTAAAGGCGCATCATACTGAGTGCTCAGTCCTTGAATGAACTGAACAGTTGTATTAACTCCGCAACTGAAACCATCAACACTAGGTTCTGGTGCAAATTTTATACTTTGAGTAAATGGATTGTAAGCTTGTGCTTGAACTAATGCAGTAGACAATAGGCACACTAGCAGTGCTAGGAATAGTTTAGTAGGCTTCATATACAAATTTCTTTGCTTCTATTAATTTATTATAATTCGTTGAATATCAATTGCTAATTCAACGAGATTTAACAAAGATGATATTTAATTGACACAAATGATCATTTTAATTGGGATTTTAACAAAAAAATTTTATGGCGATACATTTCAATTTCTTCAAATAAAAAGGGCTTCCAAATGGAAGCCCTTTATTATTAAAATATATAAAATTAAGGAGCTCTAAAATATAAGAGGTTCTCAGAATCTGTGTTGTTAATCAAGTTAACTTCTCCTCCACTTCCTTCAAATATCTGAACTGAGAATGTTGTCTCACCGTCAGTATTACTAGGATCATAAGTTCCAATGAATCCAAAATTAGACGTACCTGCTGCAGGGAATGTTGTAGTCCCTGTGTACTGCCAAATGTGGAATATTGGATTTGTTGAGAAGTAAGTCCAATCAGGATTGTTTACTCCAACACCACCAACAACAGTTGCTGCGGCATCCCAAGTAAACCCAAATCTTGTATCATCTTTAGGAATGAAGACATAGATTGGTGAACAAGAAGGCTCGTCAAGAATTTCAGAAATATTTGCTACAACTCTAACTTGAGAAGCTCCTGTAATCGCACTCGGTGCAATCGCTAAGGTTGGAGTATAATCAGGGATTGTGAGTCCGATTACCAAATCTCCAGAAGCCGAACATGTACCATTTGTATAAGTATATGTATAAGTCGTTCCAGAAGGAGCAGCAGTTGCATCGGCGACAGGATTCATACCATCAGTCCATATTCCACCTGTGTAATTAGCAGGTTCAACAGTCGTTAGATCATAGACATCAGCTGAACATATTTCAACAGGTGTAAATGTGAATCCAGGAGGACAATCAATAAATCCAAAGTCAACAGTTAAGTTTTCGTTGGCATCAGCAGTGATCAAATCATTATCTGGAGTTTCGCCAGTTGGCTCTGTTCCAGCTGCCAATGTAACTGTACAACTATATGTTTCGTTATTTAAACTGACAGTCGTTAAACCATTGTCGTTGCCATCTACATCCAAATTAGGACTTCCTTCATCAGGAGAACTGCTTGTATACGATCCACCACTTGCTGGTGTAGGAGGAATCACTGAAACAACATAATTTCCAGCGTCTAACCCACTAAAGAGATACAATCCATTCATATCGGTTGTTGTGTTAGCTATAGGTCCGCCATCAGGAGTACAATCATTATTTGCATCTTGATATAAGTTTACTGTTGCTCCAGGAATTCCTGACTCACCAGTATCATAAAGACCATTACCATTTACATCTTCCCAAACCATATTTCCAAGAGATAGTGGCTCTGTAATTCCGAAGTTCACTTCAGGAACATCAGAAGTTGCAACCACAACAGTTGTCATTCCATCAGGAGTTCCATCATTACCCATATTATCACAACAATCTTCACTAACCGTGCTGAAACCAGCTGGTAATGAAGGCATAGGAGCTGGATTTCCAACCGTTCCTTGAGTCGTACTCAATACCATGGTATAAGTAGTGTTCGGCATCACATCATTGAATTCATATGTTCCATCAGAATTAACTGGGACTGAACCAACAACATTTCCTGCAGGATCAACAAGTGAAGCATACAATTGCGTTGCATTGGCCATTCCAATTCCTGTTCCATCTACATTAGCAGGTCCAGTCAAATCGAGGTAGACATTTCCTGAAACGTTTATTGGTTGGTAGAATCCAAAATCAACAGTCAAGTTCGCATAAGCATCCGATGCAGTTGCATTATTCGGCAATTCATTTACGGGTTCAGAACCAGGTCCTAGACTTACTGTTCCACTGAAGGTTTCACCAGCTGTAGTTACGATTCCATTGTCGTTATCATCTCCATCTGCATTAGGATTAGCTTCATTGATTACACTTGATTCGTAAGGATTACCAGCAGCAGGAACCATAGGAACAACTCCTACTATGTAATTCCCAGATGTCAAGTCATTGAAAACATAAAGACCATTTCCGTCAGTCATAGTTGTGCTAACAGCGGCACCATCAGGAACACCATCATTGTTGGCATCTTCGTAAAGATTTACAGTTGCACCAGCTATTCCAGCTTCAGTAGATTCAAAAATTCCATTCTGATTAACATCATCCCACACTTTATTTCCAATAGAATAATTTCTTGTGATACCAAAGTTGACTTCAGGAACATCAGAACCAACTACCACTACAGTATTGACACCGTCTGTCATTCCATCATTTCCAGAATTATCACAACAATCCTCACTCACATTAGTCCAATCAGCTGGCAGACTCGCAGCCGGAGCAGGATTTCCTACAGTACCTTGAGTTGTACTCAGTACGACCGTATAGGTCGTGTTAGGAGACACATCTAAAAATTCAAATGTTCCGTCAGGATTAATTGCAACGACATCTTCTACATTGCCAGATGGGTCAACCAAATTGGCATATAAAGGTGTTGAACTAGGATCATCGATTCCAACTCCGTCTACATTCGTAGGTCCATTATTGTCTTCATAAACATTTCCTGAAATATTAATAACATCAAACGGAATATCTACAGAACCATCACATGCTGATTCAGCACCTGCATTATCTGTAACACTGTAAGGGATATTAACCGTAACTATTCCATCAACTGGATCAACACATATTGTTTGTGTTGGCTCTCCAGCAGGATTTGTTGGTATAACAACTCCAGCAGCTGGGAATGTAGCACAATCATATAAAGTTCCGTTTATTGTAATGCTTGTTGCATTCGTTGGACATGAACAGATTTTCAATTCTGTGATTATTCCACCGACGCTAGGATCAGAACCACTAAATAATGTTGGGTCCACAGGAACACATGTTGTTCCGCCAGGATTACTTTGTGGAGTTTCAGCATCCATACCAGGTGTTGGCGGTTGTTGAATTCCAAAGTCAATTAACGGGACATCCATTGTTCCTACGACAACTGTATTGACACCATCAACAAGGCCATCATCAGTCGCATTATTAGGACTCTCTCCAGTGTTCACCCAATCAGAAGGCAAATCAGCACTTGGAGCAGGATTTCCAACAGTTCCTTGCGTCGTACTCAATACTATAGTATATGTAGTATTCGGAGTCACATCTAAAAACTCATACGTTCCATCTGCATTGATTGGAACAACATCTTCTACATTGCCAGCTGGATCAACCAAATTGGCATATAAAGGAGTCGCACTTGGATCATCAATTCCTGTTCCATCTACATCAGTATCAGTAAGACCATCAACATCATCGAAGACATTTCCTGAAATCTTAATTGTTTCAAAGGGAAGGTCTACAGAACCATCACATGCTGATTCAGCACCTGCATTATCTGTAACACTGTAAGGGATATTAACCGTCACATCTCCATCAACTGGATCAACACATATTGTTTGTGTTGGCTCTCCAGCAGGATTTGTTGGTATAACAACTCCAGCAGCTGGGAATGTAGCACAATCATATAAAGTTCCGTTTATTGTAATGCTTGTTGCATTCGTTGGACATGAACAGATTTTCAATTCTGTGATTGTTCCACCGACGCTAGGATCAGAACCACTAAATAATGTTGGGTCCACAGGAGCACATGTTGTTCCGCCAGGATTAGTTTCAGGAGTTTCAGCATCCATACCAGGTGTTGGAGGTTGTTGAATTCCAAAGTCAATTAATGGGACATCCATTGTTCCTACGACAACTGTATTGACACCATCAACTAGGCCATCATCAGTCGCATTATTAGGACTCTCTCCAGTGTTCACCCAATCAGAAGGCAAATCAGCACTTGGAGCAGGATTTCCAACAGTTCCTTGCGTTGTACTCAATACTATAGTATATGTAGTATTCGGAGTCACATCTAAAAACTCATACGTTCCATCTGCATTGATTGGAACAACATCTTCTACATTGCCAGATGGATCAACCAAATTGGCATATAAAGGAGTCGCACTTGGATCATCAATTCCTGTTCCATCTACATCAGTATCAGTAAGACCATCAACATCATCGAAGACATTTCCTGAAATCTTAATTGTTTCAAAAGGAAGGTCTACAGAACCATCACATGCCGATTCAGCACCTGCATTATCTGTAACACTATAAGGAATATTAACCGTCACATCTCCATCAACTGGATCAACACATATTGTTTGTGTCGGCTCTCCAGCAGGATTTGTTGGTATAACAACTCCAGCAGCAGGGAATGTAGCGCAATCATAAAAAGTTCCGTTTATTGTAATGCTTGTTGCATTCGTTGGACATGAACAGATTTTCAATTCTGTGATTGTTCCACCGACGCTAGGATCAGCTCCACTAAATAATGTTGGGTCCACAGGAACACATGTTGTTCCACCAGGATTAGTTTCAGGAGTTTCAGCATCCATACCAGGTGTTGGAGGTTGTTGAATTCCAAAGTCAATTAATGGGACATCCATAGTTCCTACAACTACTGTGGTAATACCATCAACTAAGCCATCATCAGTCGCATTATTAGGACTCTCTCCAGTGTTCACCCAATCAGAAGGCAAATTCGGAGCAGGAGCAGGATTACCCACAGTTCCTTGCGTTGTGCTCAATACAACAGTATATGTAGTATTCGGAGTCACGTCTAAAAATTCATACGTTCCATCTGCATTGATTGGAACAACATTTTCTACATTGCCAGATGGATCAACCAAATTAGCATATAAAGGTGTTGCACTAGGATCATCGATTCCTATTCCATCGACATCAGTATCAGTGAGACCGTCCACATCATCGAAAACGTTTCCTGAAATCTTTAGTGAACAAAAAGTTTGTGTTGTTGTACTCTCATTATCATCAGGTGCAGAGTTCGTTGCATTCATATAGGCAGGAACTTGCAAATTCACATTGACAGCTAGTATAGTTCCATCAGGTGAGGTTGCAGGAACTTTTAAGGCCAAAGCAATTGGTCCAGCTGCTGCTGGATTAGGAAAAAGAGGGTTGGTTCCAGTTCCTGGTAGGGTTCCATTTTGTGTACCTACAATACATAGCGGTGCAAAAGGGTCAAAGCTCCAGTTAAAGTTAGTTGAATAACTTCCAGAGACAACAGAGGCAGGGGTAGCACCATCCCAATCAAATCCAGTAAGACAAACCGTCACTGTTAGTGGGTCATTGGGATCAAGTACAGCGTCTGTTGCTGTGGTCAATCCTTGCGTAAATTGAACCGTTTGGCTCGAGCCACATTCAAAGCCGGCAACAGTAGGTTCAGGAGAGAATTCAATGTTTTGAGTAAATGGATTATAGGACTGTCCAAATGTAGACATTGCTACAAGCATCAAACTCACTACTAGTTTTAGTGTTTTCATAATACGATACGTTGTTTAAATAGGTTATCTCTTAGCTTGAGCTAAGAAGTGCCAAAATAAAGCTAAAATGACTCACTTTAACAAATATTGAGTAGAATTAACAAGATGACGGACGGAATAAATTCTATTTCTTCAAAAATTTGATAGAACCGTCAATATTATCGTCTGAGCTACTATATCTAATGATATATTGAGCAGCGGCAAAATTGTCCAAGTTGAAGGTGAACATACCAGAACCTGAATCTATAACCTTAGAGTCCTTTAAGAGGCGTCTACCAGTCATATCTAATAACTCAACAAAGAGTTGAACATCATCTTGTTGAGTGTTGTAAACAAAATTCACTTGATTAGATGCTGGATTCGGAAACAATTGGACATTTTGTTGAGTCTTATTGTTACATTTTAAACGTATAGATCTTACTTCCGAGTTCGTATAACTTTGATCTAAGTCGACAAATTGTATCTTATACTCATAAGCATCATTTTGCTCCTCAACAGTTTCATCTAGAAAACTATAAGTTTGCTCCACATTGCTATTCCCGGCGAGTGCAACAGTAGCTATTTTTTTGTAAAAATGTCCGTAACCATCTTTTCTATAGATGTCGGCATGGGAAGTGTTAGCTTCCTGACTTGTAGACCACGACAACAAAGCATTGCAATCATATTCAACGACTTCAAATTCTGTCAATGTCAATGGCAACCATGCAAGAGCACAATCTTGAACATCAGAAATACTTTGATCATCATCTGTTTGGTCATTAGATTGAACCATATAACCACTCGGCTGCAGATTGATATTTACAGACAATGGCAAGTCTAAATCGATAACCGGTATTGCTAATTCTAGTTCAATGTCGCCGAATGAATTAGGATCTAAGGTCCCCGGCAAAGGAGCATTTTGCGTGCCTATGATGCATGCAGGTGCAAAAGAATCAAAAGCCCAATTGAAATAAGAAGCATACTGGCCACTGACTACTTGACTAGGAGCTACGCCATCCCAATTAAATCCTGTGATACAAATGGTAACCGTCAAAGGGTCTTGCGGTTCTAAAGGTACTATATCAGGAGTGGAGACACCTTGTTCAAAACTTAGTGTAACAGTGCCATCACAAGGGAAACCTGCCGCATATGGAGCAGGCGAAAAAGCTATATTTGTTGTATAGGGATTAAAAGTTTGGCCGAGCGCCAAATTAGTAAAAAGCAGTATAGCTGAAAAAGTTAGTAAGACGTTTCTCATCAGTAGGTTATGAACTTGTAAAATTAAGTGTATTTCGCATTATAAAAAAGTTCAAATCTAATTGGTATGTTATTAACAAAAATCCCCTCCGATAAATCGAAGGGGATTCATAATTAGTGTTTGTTTTATTCTATTTCTTAGTAAACTTCATGCTTCCTGTGATATCTTCTTCTACACTGCTGTAGCGAAGGATATATTGTGCAGAAGCCAATTCATTCAATTCAAAAGTGAACATGCTTGTTCCAGTATTGATGATACGCTCTTCGCTCAAGATTGTGCGTCCAGTGATATCAAGAATCTCTACATACAACTGCACATCGCTCTCCCTTGTATTATAAACAAAGTTGATTTGATTAGCTGCTGGATTAGGGAACAATTGAACATCAGTATTACCCTTTGTACAATTTAAAAGAACTGTACGTACTTCAGAATTTTCAAAACTGTTATCTAAATCAACAAATTGAAGCATATACTCATATGCTTCTGATTGATCAACTGCTGACTCATCTAAGAAGCTGTATGATTTTTCTACATCACTAGAACCTGCAAGACTAACCGTTCCAATCTTCTCAAAGAAATGACCAGCACCATCTTTACGGTATACATCAGCGTGACTTGTGTTCTGCTCTTGACTTGTAGACCAAGACAATAAAACATTACAATTCATTTCTCTAGCTTCAAAACTTGTAAGTGTCACAGGGAAGTTACCCGTTGGACAGAAAGACTGTGTTTGTGTACTTTCATCATCATCCGGTGCCGAATTCGTAGAATTCATATAGGCACTTGGTTGAAGATTTACATTAACCGCTAATACCGTTAGTGCAGGAAGTGTTGTTGGTACGTGAAGTGCCAAGATAATATCACCTGCTGCTAAAGGATTAGGGAATATTGGGTTTGTTCCTGTCCCAGGTAGAATTGCACTTTGCGTTCCTACGATACAATTGGG